>Ga0126369_10002387_pt1 | contig 13321 bp, 11 predicted proteins | sample PanSoiMetaPlot_1_FD_109646 | JGI IMG/M metagenome (GOLD analysis project Ga0126369, IMG submission 109646) | Tropical forest soil microbial communities from Panama - MetaG Plot_1 | ecosystem: Environmental > Terrestrial > Soil > Tropical forest > Bulk soil | place: Panama | collected 2016-02-17 | reverse complement strand
GTTCGTCTGCGATCCGAATCTTGATGTCGAGAGCGTAGGCCCTGTCCGGGTTCTCCATCAGATTCCTGTCGCCGACCGGACCGATGACTCGAAACGGTTTGCTGCGCGTGCCGAAATGCGATTGCAGCCAGCCCGTCAGCCAGACGTCCGGGATGCCCGAGGTATGGTCGGAATGATAGTGTGTCAGCAGCAGAGCGTTGATACGGCCGAGGGGGACGCCGAGCTGATAAAGCCGGATGGCGGCGCCGCGACCGGCGTCGAAGAGGAGTTTCTGGTCCCCCGCTTCGACAAGCGTCGCCGGACCAAAGCGATCGGGGCTCGGGATCGGCACGCCGGTCCCAAGCAGTGTGACCTTGAAATCGCATACCGTCATTGTTGGGGCATCGCCTCGGAATCGCCCCCCACCCGCTCACAGAATTCGCAGCAACGGGCGGTACAGCCGAGAAAAAAATCTGTGAGGTCCGCCTGGCGGAATAGATGATTCCGGGTGGCGGAACTATGCTGGGCGCAAGCGTATCGCAGGGGTGCCATGGCGGACAAGACGACCATCCGAGGTCTGGAGCGAGGGCTGCGCGTATTGCAGGCGTTCCAGATGAAACCGGATCTCAGCTTGCAGGACATTCATGCGATGACGGCTATTCCGAAGCCCAGCCTCCTGCGCGTGCTCGCGACGCTGGAGAGCTTCGGCCTGATAACGCGCCGCCTCGTCGACGGTCGCTACCGCATGAGCACCGTCGCCAACACCAGCGCACGCGCGCCGGATCGATACGACCGGGTCGCTGAGGTCGCCGCGCCGATTTTGCGGCAGCTGTGCCGCCGCGTCGCGTGGCCATCGGAGCTCATCGTTCCCGCCGGCGATCACCTCGAGGTGCGGGAATCGAGCCGGGCGGAAACGCCGTTTCCCATCGTGCTCGTGGGGCTTCGCCACAAAGTCAGTTGGCTCATGAGCGCGGTCGGGCGAGCCTACCTTGCTTATTGCCCCAGCAAGGAGCGCCAGAAGATATTCGCGCTGCTGCAGAAATCCCAGCGGCCGGAAGACCGGCTCGCACGTGATCCCAAACGCTTCGACCGTATCCTCGCGGAAACCCGTGCCCGCGGATTTGCCGTCCGCGACCCGTCATTTGCCGGAGGCCCCTTGGATGGGCCGATCGCCGCCGACGGGCTCGCGGCGATCGCGGTGCCCCTGCGCGGCAAAGGCCTGTTGCATGGGGTGATCAACATGACGTGGTTGCAACCGGCCTACAGCATCGATGACTTTGCCGCCCTGCACTTGAAGGATCTCAAGGGCGCCGCTGCCGAGATCGTGCAGGCGCTTGGACGTCACGCTGCGCGATCGGCGATGCGGGTTAGTCAGGCGCGCGATGGAGCTGCCGATGCCAGCGATTGATCGAGGCCCGAGTGGTCGATACGCCTGAATATCCAGACATGAAGGGCAAGGTCGCGCTGGTCACCGGCGGCAGCAGCGGCATCGGCCTTGCTACCGCGAGCGCGTTTGCCCGCCAAGGTGCGGTGGTCGTTATTGCCAGCCGAGGAGAAGCAGCCGCAAAAACAGCACTCAAGGTCCTCACAAAAGCGGGAGACGCACAATGGCTTCCGGTCGATGTTGCAGACGGAAAGTCGGTGGCTCGGTTGATCGATCGCATCGTGAGTGCGTATGGCCACCTCGATTACGCATTCAACAATGGTGGCAGCGGCGGGCGCATGGCCCCCGTCGCCAAGATGTCTGAAGGCGTTTGGCGTACGACCATCGACGGATATCTGACATCGGTATTTCTCTGCATGAACGCGGAGATACCGGTGATGCAGAAATCAAGCGCCGCGGTGATCGTCAACAATGCTTCCGTCGATGGATTGCGCGGCTATCCGTTTCCGGGAGGCGCCGCCTATTCGGCAGCAAAGCATGGGGTCATCGGTCTGACGCGCAGTGCAGCGCTTGAGCACGCAGCGCACGGTCCCCGCATTTGCGTCATCTGCCCTGGCTGGATCGACACGCCCCCGGTGGCGAATTGGATGAAGCGCGACAAAGACGTCGCCAAGGCCATTATCGGGCAAACGCCCCGCGGGAAGATCGGCCGCCCGGACGAGATTGCCGCCGCAGTCCTCTGGCTCTGCTCCAAGGCGTCTTCATTCGCGGTCGGCACGGTGCTGACGGTCGACGGTGGATATACGGCATGAATGCGCTGCTCGCCGGGCTCTCCGCGCCGTCTCAGGCAATGTGGCGGCGCTCGAGATTGCTCTTTTGCGCAAACGTCAGCCTGTCTCGCGGAACCGGCCGGCCGAACAAATAACCCTGCCCATAGGTGCAGCCCGCAGCGAACAACAGGGCGCGTTGCTCCTCGGTCTCGATGCCCTCGGCCGTCGTCGCGATACGCAGGCTGCGTCCGAGGCCTACCACCGCACACACGATGGCGCTGCATTCGGCGCTGCTGCCGAGCTCCTCCACGAACGACCGATCGATCTTGATCTTGTCCCATGGGAACATCTTCAAATAGCTCAGCGAGGAATATCCGGTGCCAAAGTCGTCGAGCACGACGGAGACACCGGCGTCTTTGAGCTCATGCAAAAGGGCGATGTTTTCGTCGGTCTTCTGCAGCAGCACCGACTCCGTAATCTCGAGCTCGAGCCGCTCGGGCGGCAATCCGGCGTCCCGCAACGCGCGCGACACGATGCCAACCAGGTCCCCGTTGCCGAACTGGACCGACGAAAGATTGACGGCGAGCCGCAAATGGGGAGGCCACGAGACGGCTTCGGCACATGCCGTACGCAGCACCCATTCGCCGAGCTCGGGCATCAGACCGATGTCCTCGGCGACCGGGATGAACCGGTCCGGCGCGATCATGCCCATGGTCGGATGCTTCCAACGCAGCAGCGCCTCCACCCCGCACGGCTTGGACGTCATGAGTTCGACCACCGGCTGGTAATACACCTCGAATTCGGCGCGGGCGAGCGCGTGGCGCAAATCGTTTTCCAGCGTCAGCCGGATTTGGGCTGTCTCTGCAAGGGCCGCCTCGAATACACAGATCCGGTTGCGGCCCGCCGACTTGGCTCGATAGAGGGCCAGATCGGCGTACTTCATGAGCTGATCAAAATTGGTGCCGTGCGCAGGCGCGAGCACGATTCCGATGCTGGTTCCAATCGTGACGCGATGGCCGGTAAGCTCATAGGGGGCGACGATGGCTTCACAAATACGGCTCGCGAGCGCAAGGCCCGATTGATCGTGATCGTCCGCGGCGCGCTGGAGAATTGCGAACTCGTCGCCGCCAAAGCGCGCGACGAGGCCATCGGCGCCGACGCAGTCCTGCAGTCGCTGCGCCACGGCAGTGAGCAGAGCGTCTCCGACCGGATGCCCCAGTGAGTCGTTCACGTGCTTGAATTGGTCAAGGTCGAGCAGAAGGATCGAAAACGGCGCGGCCGTGTGTGACGCCTGTGCCAGCGCATGATTGGCTTGTTCCGCAAACAGCACGCGATTGGCGAGCCCGGTCAGCGCGTCATGCCGGGCCATGTGGTCCGCTTGCTCGGCGGCGCGCACGCGCTCGGTGATATCCTCGACGATCGAGAGCAGGTGCTCGGGGGCCCCCTTCGCGTCACGGATGATCAGCTTCTTGGTCGAGACGACGTCGTATCCGCCCGGCGTGACATGCAACAGCGGGCCGGTATATTCCAGGCCATCGTGCTCGACCGCTTCATGTTCCTGCGCCGCGAGCGCTTTCCCCACTTCAGGCCCGAAAATCTCGCCGGCGGTGCGCCCGACGATTTGATCGCGGGGCAGGCCGAAGAGATCTTCGCCCTTGGTGTTGGTCAAGAGATAGCGGTTGTCTTTGACATTCTTGACCGTAATGGCCACGGGCACATGGTTGATGACGGTATCGAGAAAGCCCTTCGTTTGTCGGAGCTCATCCTCCGCCCGCTTGCGCTCGGTAACATCGATGCCGGCCACCAAGGTCGCCGTGCGCCCGCCATAATTGAGTGTCCGTGCCTGCACCAGCACGTCGATCACCGTGCCGTCGGCTTTGATATGGCGCACCATTCGATTGGAGCGGCGCGAGCCTTCGGTCTCGCGCGCGGCTTGGCGGATCATCTCCCGACCTTCGGGGGGACGCAGGTCGAGGACGGTCATCCCCAGGAACTGTTCGCGGCTATAGCCGTAGTGTGCGACGGCGGCATCGTTGACGGCAAGATAGCGAAAGGTCTCGTGATCCCAGACCCACATCGGCTGGGGATGGTTGTCGAACATCATGCGGAACGATGCTTCGCGCCGTCGCAAGTGGCGCCATATCCACCAAAGTGACGCTCCCGAGAGTGACAGGACCAGGGCAAAGATCCCCACCAGTGTGGCGCTCTTGCGGATGTCGCTGCGCCAATCGGCTAAGTAGTGGTCGCTTGCCATTCCGGCCAGGACAAAGTACGGAGCGCGCGATAGAACGCGGTAGGAACTGGTCCGCTCGATCCCGTCCGACGTCCTCCCGCTGTGAAAAGTTCCGCTCGGCTTGCCGGAATTGATGAGATCCGAGAGCTCCTTCGACACTTTGCGATCACCAATGGTGCCCGCGCGCCCCTCGATCGGCGGAAAGCGTGTCACCATGCCGAGATTCAAATCGCGGATCAAGGCAATGCCGCCGGGACCGAGATCGAGCACCGACAGCAGCTTGGTGAAGTGATCGACGAGGATGGCTGCCGCGATTACGCCTGCGAAGGAGCCGTCCGGATGTTTGAACTTGCGCGATAGGACGATCACCCATTTGTGGCTGACGCGGCCGAACAGCGGCGGGCTGACGATCAATCCGCTGTCGACGTGGCCTCGATGCGTGGCAAAGAAATCGCGATCGCCGTACGTGGCGGGGCCTCCGTCGCGAACGCCGGTTCCCGCGATCAGCCGTCCTGTTTCGTCGGTGACGCGAAGGCCGTCGAGCTCGGGAATGCGTGCAACATCGGTCGACGTCAATCGGTCGATCGCTTCCAGGTCGAGGCGCCCTTTCGTCTGCAATTGCTTCTGAAGATCGTCGGCAAGGGCGAGGACGATCAGATCGATCTTATCGAAGCTCGACGTCACCTCTTGATCGATGCTGCTCACAAAATTGCTGGTAAGGCCTTCTACGCCACTTTCGATGCTGCGCTTCTTTTCGGCCAGAAACAGTCCTGTCAGCACAACAAACAAAGCAATGATCAATGTGACGACAATGGCGATCGTCGCGCCACTGCTCAGCTGCCGCAATCTCCCTAGAATCGACATCGTCGTCTTGGCCGACGTCCCACTCACGGACAGGAAGGGATGAATTTGAGACAAGTCATGCCGATCGAATATGGAATTCGTGCAAAAGTCGGCGGCGACATTGTTCGGAATGCCTTAACCAATTGGACACCTTGTTGGGGGGTGGTTGTGCCGTCTGGACGATTCGCGGGCCGCGCCCCCGAGGCAGGAGCCCCCGCGCCGCCGCGGAATTGCGGTGTCGGGTCCCCTTCAACCGGGCATTTTTTTCCGCGCGCAAACAGCCGCTTGGCCAGTTGAGCAGCGCGGCCGCAATTCACAAAAAAGTCTCAGACTCGATGCATGTCGCGTGCACGAATCACTTTTGAGGCAATTCCGCTTATGTCGCATCGCCGACATTCGGATTGCCGAGATAGCAGATGTGGACAGCGATGCGTTCAGGGGACGCGGATAGGGCGAGAAGAGCGCCCGGCGTGATTGTCTGGTCCCGTGAACACGATGCGTTGGTCTCGAATGTTCGGTCTAAGGCGCTAATTCATACCTCCCTCGTTCCTCTGCGTAAGCGTTGCACGCTCTGACCTTCTCGGCGCAAGGCAAGCTCTTTTGCATCGGGATATTTGTTCGACATCGATTGTCGCTTCAAGATCGCGGGGGAAATCCAAAATCTGCCGCAGAAGGACGCGACCCGGTACGCGGATCGCGAGCACTTTAGGAGGTACAGGGGTGGCCCTCACTAAAATGCAGACGTTGGTCCTGTGGGCGCTGCTTGCGAAAACGGGCGCAAGCCCTCTCAAGGACATCAAACCCGATGTGAAAAAGCCTGACCGCGACGCGCTCGTGAAGACGGGTCTTGTCGCCGAGGAGAAGCGAGGCCGCGAGCTGTGGCTCACAATAACCGACGAAGGCTGGGAGTGGGCCGCCGACCATCTCGATGCCGACTTGCCGACACAAGCCCCGGGAGCTTGTATCATTCTTAGGGACTGGCTGACGCGGCTCAAGGTCTTCATGGACGCGAGCGGCCTCGTTTTACCGGATGTTCTCGTCCCGCAGCAGCCGCCCAAGTGCGAGGCGAAGTCCGAACCGAGGTCGGAGTCAAAATCTTCGCCCGAGGCGCTGCCTGCCGGCTACCGCCAGGTCCGCCAAAGTATCCGCAAGGCCTATCTCCAGATCACCAGTGGCAGGTTCAACACGCGCGCACACCTCTGCGAGCTCCGCAAGAAATTGCGCAACATCGAGCGGGATGCGCTCGATGAGGCACTGATGCGCATGCAGCGGGAACAAGAGGCATCGCTCTATCAGCTCGATAACAGGATCGAAATCACCGACGCCGACCGCGCCGCCGCAATCTACGTCGGCCGCGAGCCGCGGCATATTCTATGGATCGAACGCTAGTGAGAGATCTCACCGCCCTTCGTTTGGCTAATTTCGATTGGACGCGTCAGCTCAGGAGCATCTGGCGCGACCCGCCTTATCACGTGCCTTCGTTGCATCATGCGTTGCTGGACGACCTGGTTGAGTATTTCGCCAGGAAGACGCTTGATCGAGACCCCGTGGACGAGCCCTTAGGCCGGCTGATCGTCGGCCCGGCGGGTTATGGAAAAACGCACCTCATCGGCGAATTGCGCCGTCGCATATGGGCGATGGAGGGTTGGTTTGTCCTTCTCGATTTCGTCGGCGTCAGGGATTTCTGGACATCCGTCGCGCTTGGTTTCTTGAACTCCCTGCAAGTGCGAATGCCCGACGGCCGGCTGCAATACGATCGGCTGGTTCTGAACCTTGCTTCGCTGCTCGCCATAGATCAAGAGATGATGGCGATCGCAAACCGCCGGCGGAAGCAACCGCAAAAGCTGGCGGCTGAGCTCACAGAGCTCTTCATCCGATCGTTGTCGCGTCTGTATTTTCAGGAGACTGGCGCACATCGCGACGTCATAGCCGCCCTTATTCTCTTGAATTCAGATGACCTCGACTGCCACAGCGTCGCACATTCGTGGTTGCAGGGAATGAACCTGGATGCAACCGACGCGGGGCCGCTCGGTCTCCTCGGCGAAAATGAGCCCATCAAGGTCGTTCAGGGCCTGTCCTGGATCATGAGCCTCGTCGGCCCGACCTTGATTGCGGTTGACCAGATCGACGCGATCGTGAGTGCCAGCAATTCCGTTGCCAGCGCCGCGGACAACGGAGCGAGGCAGGAACTGCAAGAAGCGCAATCGATCGTCAATGCGCTTTCGGAAGGCTTGATGGACCTGCACGAAAAGAAGCGGCGCGCGGTAACCGTTGTCTCCTGTCTAGAGGCGACCTGGAAGGTGCTTCAGGACAAGACGACGGTGGCGGTGACGGATCGATACGGCAGTCCAGCAAGCCTGCACGCGTTGCCGAGCTGCAACGTTGTAAAAGAGCTGGTCGCCGCGCGATTGAGCCAGGCTTACGTCGCATCAGGGTTCAAACCCCCTTACCCGACATGGCCGTTCACTGAAGCCGCGCTCGAATCCGCAGTCGGCTTCTCGCCGCGCGAGTTGCTCAAGGTCTGTGACGAGCATCGCCAGTCCTGCGTCGCTCAGGGAAAGGTCATGGAGTGTGAATCGTTTCGTCCGGGCGAACAATATGCCGACCCAAGTCCGCAGGATACGGAACGCTTCGATCAGGCCTACGCTGACGAGCTCAAGACTGCGACAGTGGACGGACTGATGGCGAGCGAAGGCGAAAATCAGCTGCGGGATCTGCTCGATGCGGCACTCAGGCTGATAGCGAAGCACTTTGATCTCCCCGACGACATCGACGTCGCTGTTCAACGCGATCCCGACCAGAAGCGGCCGGCGCTGCACGGTCGACTGTCCTTCACGCTCCGGAGCGAGGGCAACCGCGAGCAGCACTACTGTTTCCTGAGCCTCGCTCATTCGAACGCCCTGGTGTTCCAGTCGCGTCTCAAGGCAGCGATGACAGCGTCTGGTATCGATCAATCGCTCAAGTTCCGACATTTGTTCATCCTGCGGCGCGGAGATCCGCCGGGCGGAGCAAAGACGAAGACGCTGATCGAGCAATTCGCGAAGGCAGGCGGGAAGATCATCCCGCCAACGGATGATGATTTGCGTGCGCTTGTGGCGCTGCGGGCGATGGCAGAGCGGGATCTCCCCGGTTTCGACGGTTGGCTGCGCGCACGCAAGCCGCTTTTTCAAACGGCGTGCTTCAAGGCGGCGGTGCGCTCGCTCCCGCTGTCCGAAATGCAGCTCTGCAATTGATTGGCACCGGGTGCCCGAGCGCGCTTGATCCCTGAGGTCAGCGACAGATCTCGTCAGCCAGGATGGCCGCCCGCATCCTTGCTTCCTCGACTACCGCCGAAACGTCGTAGCCGGCGAGCGCGCCGGAGTGCGGAAGAATGCGATGACCAGGGGTCAGTTTGCGCGATGTCCCATCGAGCTCGAACAGAATTCCGCCTCTGCCGCCCTTAAAGTGGACCGCGATGGCGGGCTTCTCAGGCAGCGGTCGGGGACTTTTCAAGAGATCGTCGAACGGTCGCGGATTCCCCATTCATCACATCCTCAAAAAACGCCACCAGCCCGGTCATTCATTAACAAGACGTGGTTAATGCCGCGTTTAATGAGGTGAAATTCACGCACCATCCACATGCGGCGCATCAAATGAGATCCGAGCGCCTCCGCGCGGTGGTGCGTGAAGACCGTTATTTTTCAAGCAGCGCCGATTATTTCACCCCGAGCAATTCGACGTCGAAGATCAGCGTGGCATTCGGGGGGATGACGCCGCCGGCGCCGCGCGCACCATAGCCGAGGCTCGGCGGAATGATCAGGGTGCGCTTGCCGCCGATTTTCATGGTGGCAACGCCCTCGTCCCAACCGGCGATCACCTGCTGCTTGCCGATGGCGAACTCGAACGGCTGGCCGCGGTCCACCGAGGAGTCGAATTTCTTGCCCTTGGCGCCGTTGTCATAGAGCCAGCCGGTATAGTGCATGACGCAGATCTGACCGGTCTTGGGACTCGCGCCGGTGCCGACCTTGGTGTCGACGATTTGTAAGCCTGAGGGTGTGGTCATGGGTTTCGCCGCCGTTTGGGCGCTCGCGCTCGATACGCCGATTGTGAACTCCGATGATGCGATGAGTGCCAGGATCGCCAGGAAACGCAGGAACATACGCATTCTACTCCTCCTCGGTATTGTTGTCCGGTCGCCGTCAGCGCCAGATTGCATGTCGCATCAAGGCATTCAACACCTGCGAACTCTCCTGAGCCTCGTAGCGGTGCCGCGTGTGGACAACGGACCGACCTGTTGACGCGGTTGGTCCACCGGGGAAGGTAGTTGCAAAGGAGCGCCCTGATGGTCGCGGACAAGAGCCAGAACCGTATCGTCAACCCGGTCAAGGAGAAATTGCGCGCCGGCGACGTCGCGCTTGGCATCACGGTGCGCATGGCTCGCTCGCCCGATATCGCCCGCATCGCCAAAGCGACTGGTCACGATTTCATATTCATCGACGGTCAGCATTCGATCTTCAATCTGGAGACCATCATCGCCATTGCGCACACGGCGTTGGCGATCGGCGTTGCGCCGCTCGTGCGGGTGCGCGGTGTCGATGATCCCGACGTTTCGCTGCTGCTCGATAACGGCGTGACCGGTATCATCTATCCCAACATCGGCAGCGCCAAGGAGGCGCGCAAGACCGTCGAGACCTGCAAGTTCGCGCCGCTCGGCAAGCGCTCGGTCGTCGGCGGCTATCCGCATTTCGACTATCGCGCGGTTCCTCTCTCCGAGAGCGTCCCGCAGCTCAACGACGTCTGTCTCCTCGTATGCATGATCGAGACGATGGAGGGTCTCAACAATGTCGAGGAAATCGCCGCCGTCCCTGGTGTCGACGTCGTTCACCTCGGCACCAATGACCTGCTCGCTGACATGGGCAAGCCCGGCAAGTTCGACGACCCCGACATCGTCGCGGCGCAGGATCGCGTCATCAAGGCCGCTCGCTCCGCGAAAATCCACGCGGGGTGTGGCGGCAATCGTGACGTTGAGCGCCAAGTCAAGGCGATCCGCGCTGGCGCGCAATTCGTGACCACGCAGACCGATATCGGATTTCTTTCTGCTGCCGCGAGCCAGTGGACGTCCGGGATACGCAGCGCGCTCGCCGAACTGTAGACGTCAAACGGGCGCGCGTCAGGGCTTCATTTGGATGCATCGAGCTGCTCGATCAGCGCCACGGCTGCCGCCGGCGCGTTCACCTTCCCCTCATGGATGAAGTAGGCGAAGACGTCGCGAGGGCCCGCGTTTGGCTTGCCTTTGTCAACGCGCGGCAGGTCGTCGGGCTCGCCTCCCTGTGCCCAGAGCTTGGCGCGCCCGGCCCAGGCGGCGAGCGCCTTCGGGGGGTAACCGGTCTTGATCGTATCCTGCCCCTTTTGCAGCCGGGCGTAGACGAAATCGCCCGTGATATCGGCGATCGCGGGATAGGTCTCGTGCTCGGAAAAGACGACGGGCACGGCGAACTTGCGCAGCAGCGCAATGAAGGCCGGCGTGCGGAAGCTGTCGTGGCGGACCTCCACCACGTGGCGCAGCTTTCGTCCATCGAGCGTGCTTGGCAGATGCTCGAGGAAACCGCCGAAATCGGCTTCATCGAATTTCTTGGTCGGCGCGAACTGCCAGAGCAGGGGGCCGAGATGTCTTCCGAGCTCGAGCACACCGGAATCGAGGAAATGCTTGATCGAGTCGCCGGCCTCCTTCAGCACGCGCCGGTTCACGGCAAACCTCGGTCCCTTGACAGAAAAGACGAAGCCGTCCGGCACTTCGCTTGCCCATTTGCGAAAAGTCGCGGCCGTCTGAGTGCGATAGAAGGTGCCGTTGATCTCGATCGAGGTGAGGCGCTCGCTGGCGTAGGCAAGCTCCTTCGCGTGCGCCAGCCCTTTCGGATAGAACACGCCGCGCCAGGGCTCGTAGGTCCATCCGCCGATGCCAACACGGATTTTCGCCGGTTCGTTAACGCTCATCGCCGCGCTGCCTTGAAAAAACCAGAAGTTGCTCCTATAATCTTTCGCATGGTGATGTCGAGCGGAAACGCTCCATCGCTGTAGACGACCACGGTCTTAAGGATGACGCCGGATGTACGCGCTCCTTCAGTCGTGGTCGTTGTCATTTTTGGGCCCATTTTCTTCGATTTTTGGGCGCTAAGAGCCGGATGAGCGAAAGCAATCTCCGGCAACCACGCATCACGCTACGAACCGAAATTTGCGAGCTGACGGAAGGGCTACTCACCAGCTCTTTCAGCAGTGATTATTTTTCCGCTGGCTTGTCAGATTCCGCGCGCCCGATCTGGACGCTGTCCTTCGGCATGCAGACCGCAAATTTGAGACTGCCGCCATCGGAATCGAACGAGGCGTGGAAATGGGCAGCCTTCGTGCATTCGGCCTCGGTCTGGTATTCCTGGCCGGGAATGATTTTCAGCTTCGGCGTATCGCCGGAAACCGCAAGACTGACAGCCACGATCACCCACATCGGTGCCTCCTCGAGATCCGCCTTCCACAGCAGATGAGCTTGGTGGAGCTTAACGCGAAATAACGTCAATCGCTGGGCAAAGTTCCAAGCTCGGGCGGCGTCGGTTGCGCTTTTTCGGCGACCAATAAAATACCGAATCCGCCGGTGCCCCACCTGGGTCACCGCTACCCGCTCGCGTGGTCGTTTGCTGTGCGCGGTGTGCGCAGATACGCCGCCAGCGTATGCCCGAGAAAATCATAGAGCAGTCGAACGCGCCGCGAGGACCGTAGATCCTCGTGCATGACGAGCCACATCGGCAACTCGAACCGAATTGCATCGGCCATGACCGGCAGGAGGTCGGGATTATGCCGCGCGAGCGCGTCCTGGCAGCCGCCAATGCCGTAACCGGCGCGAAGCGCCGCCAGCTGAGCGAGATCGGAATCCGTTCGCAGGGAGAAGATCTCTCGTGTGATCGGCACGCCGTTGAATTTGGCGAAGTTCGGCCAGGACAGGCTGTCATAGCCGATCAGCGGATGTTGAACGAGTTCCGCGAGTGTGCGCGGCAATTGATGCGTCTCGGCATAGGAACGATGAGCGTAAAGCGAGATGGACGCGTGTCCGATCAGGCGCGCCACCAGACCCGTCTGCTCCGGCCGCACCATGCGCACGGCAACATCGGCCTCGCGTTGAAGAAGATCTTCTGTCCGATTGGACAGCACAAGTTCGAGCACGATGCCGGGATGCTCCGCGCGAAACCGCGCGAGCATTGGCGGCAATACTTCTGCGCCAATAACTTCGCTCGCGGTAAGCCGGACAGTCCCGCGTTCCTCCTCCGCCTGACCTGATGCGGCACGCACCAAAGCGTCGGCCGCCGCTCCCATCGCCTCGAGGTGGGGCACGAGATCAAGCGCAAGCTCCGTCGCATTCAGTCCGTGCTGCCACCGCGTAAACAGGACCGCGCCGAGCTTGCCTTCCAATGTTTCGATGTGGCGGCCGACGGTCGGCTGCGTGAGGGCCAGCGCCCGCGCCGCGCCCGACAGGCTGCCCTCCCGGACAACCGCGAGAAAGGAGCGGCAAAGGTCCCAGTCAATGTCGCGTAAAGACATACAAAATCATATACCTGATCCAGGAATTATCGCAATGTATATTTGTTTTTGAATGGGACATGTCTCCGTTGTAACCGATGAGGAGGCAGACATGCCCGAAGCAGCTCTGAAGACAGCTCTGATTGTTGGTGTCACCGGTGGTTTTTCCAGTGAAGTGGCGAAGGCATTGATCGCCCACGGCTGGTCGGTTCGTGGGCTCGCGCGCGACGTCGAACGGGCCAAACAGCAATTTCCCCATCTCGCGGCCATCGACTGGCGGGCCGGTGATGCGATGCGCGCGGCCGATATCCGGCGGGCGGCCGACGGTGCCACGGTGATCTTTCACGGCGCCAACCCGCCGCGCTACCGCAACTGGCGGGGGCTTGCGATCCCCATGTTGCAGAATTCAATCGCGGCCGCGAAGGCCGTGAACGCACGCATCATCCTGCCAGGCACTCTCTACAACTTTGGACCTGACGCGGCGCAGCCGCTGCGGGAGGACACGCCGCAAGTTTCCTCAACCCGCAAGGGACGCATTCGCGTCGAGATGGAAGAGATGCTGCGCGAGGT
>Ga0126369_10002386_pt1 | contig 13322 bp, 12 predicted proteins | sample PanSoiMetaPlot_1_FD_109646 | JGI IMG/M metagenome (GOLD analysis project Ga0126369, IMG submission 109646) | Tropical forest soil microbial communities from Panama - MetaG Plot_1 | ecosystem: Environmental > Terrestrial > Soil > Tropical forest > Bulk soil | place: Panama | collected 2016-02-17 | reverse complement strand
GATGCGCGCGGCCATCGCCGAGGCAGCCGTGGGCGACGATCAGTACGGCGAGGATCCAACCACGAACGCCCTGCAGGAGCGCGTTGCGCGGCTGCTTGGCAAGGAGGCAGCTCTCTTCGTGCCCTCGGGCACGATGGCCAATCAGGTGGCGTTACGGGTGCTGACCCGGCCGGGCGATGACGTCGTCGTGAGCCGCGAGAGCCACGCCGTCTGGCATGAGACCGGGGCCGCGGCGGCAAATGCCGGCGTCCAGTTCACCGAGATCGGCGCACGCGGCACGTTCACAGCCCAGGAATTCATCGCCGCCTGCAAGCCGCGCGGACACGTCATCTATCCCCCGACATCTCTGGTCGAGGTCGAGAACACGCACAATCGCGCCGGCGGAGTCGTATTCCCGCAAGACGAGGTTCTACGCATCTGCGCCGCTGCGCGCGAGCGCGGAGTAGTGAGCTTCCTTGACGGCGCGAGGCTCTGGAACGCCGCAGTAGCGAGCAAGCGCACGCCGGCAGAGCTGGCCGCCCCCTTCGATCTCGTGGCAGTCGCACTCTCCAAGGGATTGGGAGCGCCCGGAGGGTCGCTGCTCGCCGGATCGCGCGAACTGATCGACCGGGCGGTGCGCTATCGACGAATGTCCGGAGGTGCGATGCGTCAGGTCGGCATACTCGCCGCCGCGGGTCTGCACGCACTCGACCGCCACATGGAGCGGCTCGGCGAGGACCACGCGAACGCGCGACTCATTGCCGAACATCTGGCCGCAAGCAGGCGCGTGGCCATCGACCTCGAGACAGCGCAGACCAACATCCTGGTCTTCACGCTTACCGACGGCGCACCCGACGCGGCCACGCTGGTCGCCCGAGCGCGCGAGCGCGGCGTGCTGCTGTTCGCCTTCGGTCCGCGCACGCTGCGTGCGGTCACGCATCTCGACGTGACGCGAGAGCAGTGCCAGCGCGCGGCTGAAGTCCTGGTTGAACTCGCAGAGGCTCGGAGCTAGAACCGCGCTTCGGCGTGCTGTCTCCTTGCGCCGCAAAGAAACGTGGAAAGCTGGCGCGTCGCCAGCCTGCCCGCCTCCGCGGTCAGATCCCCGCTACGGGGCCCCCTCTTCCGCGCTTCGGCGTGCTGCCTCCTTGCGCAGCAGAGAGACGTCGAATGCTGGCGCGTCGCCAGCCTGCCCGCCTCCGCGGTCAGATCCCCGCTGCGCGGGGCCTCTCTTCCGCGCTTCGGCGTGCTACTCCGCGTAATACACGCCGAAGTCTCCCGCAGGATCCTGCCATACCAAGACCGACGAGAATCCCGCCCGCCGCAGCAGCTCCGCGAACTCTTCGGGTTCGTACTTGTACGAATTCTCGGTGTGAATGCGCTCGCCCTGCACGAACACCCGCTCCTGACCTGCGATCTGCACGTGTTGCTCGCTCGTGGCCCGAAGGTGCATTTCGATGCGCCGCTCGGACACGTTGTAGGACGCGACATGCGCGAACGTGGCGGGATCGAAGTCGCTGCCGAGCATGGCGTTGACATGATTGAGCACGTTGCGGTTGAACGCCGCGGTCACGCCGAGCGTATCGGCGTAGGCTGCCTCGAGGCGCGCGGGCTCTTTCGGAGCATCAGCGCCGATCAGGAGCCCGCCTCGATTGCCGCACATGTGCCGCACCTGCTCGAGCAGCGTGAGTGCCTTGTCCGGCGAGAAGTTGCCAATACTCGATCCGGGATAGAAGAAGGTCACCGCGCTCCCGTCCAGCTCCGTACCGAGGTCGAGCACCTCGGAGAAATCGGTCACCACGCCAGTGAACTCGATCTCCGGATGCGCGGCCGCCATCCGTGCGAGCGCAGGCTCGATCGCCGAGGGGGCGATGTCCACGGCGAGAAAGCGGCGCGGCTTCAGAGCGTCCAGCCAGAACTCACCCTTGGCGCAATCGCCAGCGCCGAGGTCGACGAACTGCCGTCCCCGGCCCACGACAGCGGCGATCGTGTCCGCGTGCGTTGCGAAGATGGCGCGCTCGGTACGCGTGAGGTAGTACTCGGGCAGCTCGCAGATCGCCTGAAAGAGCGTGCAGCCCAGCGCATCGTAGAAGTACTTCGGGGGAATCGCGGCCGGCGTGGCCAAAAGCCCATCGACCAGCGCCGCCCACTCCGTGCGCGCCCTCGGGCGCGCAGGGCCGATCATGCGATTGATCAGCCGATACCCGCGTTGTGTCGCCCGCTCAGCGTCCCGATGCTGGATCGCGGCCCATCGTGCCATGTTCATCCCCCAATCCGGATAATAAAAGTCGTGGCCGTTGTGAAAAACTTACAATCGCTGGCCAGATTCGACGAACCGCTTGGGATGCGTATCCGGCGTTGCGGAGCATGCCACGCCTCGCGCATCTTGTGGACATCGCGCGCACGGCAACTATCGCGACTGCAATAGCAATCGAGCCCGCAAATCCCGTGCCTGACACGACGCCTTCATCAAACTCGCCGCTCGAATCGTGGATCGGCCTTTTTCCCGGCAGGGATTTTCGCCTCGCCACCGGACGCTGCACCGACTGCGCTGCGATCCCACAGGCATTGTGGTACTTCGCCGACGAAACGATCGCCGCGCCGCGCGCCGGACAGCCAGTCGCCGGTTTTACGCCCGCCGTCACCCTGCGTCAGGACCTCGATCGTTGGGCTTCGACCCACACGGCCGAGGACTCGATCGATGAGCCGCCGCTGGTGTGGATCGGCGCGCCCGAAGTTCTGCGTGGCGCTCGCCTGTCGACCGGTGGACGATTCATCGATGCCGCCGGACAGCGCAACGCGTTCGCGCTCGTTCCGAAGCTTCCACTGAATCGGTCGTACTACGACGATTCCTCGACCGCCTTTCTCGCCTCCAGGTCGCTGTCGCTGCGCGGCCATGCGAGCGATCAGACTTTCGTCGCTCGCACGATCTGGCCCGAGGACTTCCGCCTGGAGAGCGATGGCACGTTGCGTACCCTCGAGGCGTCGCCGCGGGCGCTGCGCGCCCTGGTGCGCGCCGAGCCGCGAGGCGGCGCACAGTCCCCGTTCGTGGCGAGCTTGCTGTGGGAGCGCTCGCCGGGACGTGCGCGCCAATGCGAGAACGCACCGGTACTGGCAGTTCTTCTCAACGGTGCGCAAGGCGATGACGATGAAGCGCACGGGGGGCACTTCGCGCTGGTAACTGGACGGGTGGGCCCGGATGGCGCGATGGGCGACTGGCTGGCAAACAACTTCTACTCGCTCGATCTCGTGAGCGAGAAGGGCATCCTCGCCAGCATGCTGCCGCTCGACAACTATCTCGCCGACCTCAACAGCGGACAGGCCTGGTATCGACCTTCCTATCTCCTGGTCGCGGTTCTGCGCCACGAGACCGCCGCGTCGAGGATCCAGGGAGCACTGGAGCGCACCTACAACCACTTCTACCGCCACCAACTTGTCTATCGCCACTCGACGATGAATTGCGCCGGCGTGAGCGTCGACGTGCTGCGCGCACTGGGTTGGCGAGTGCCCTCGCGCGGCGCGACGAGCTGGATCACCGCCGCGCTGAGCGTGCCGTACTTCACGCTGCGCAAGCGTAATCTGCGCACCGCGCGAGACGCGTTCGACTATCTGACCGAGGATCAGACGCGACTGTTTCCAGCCGTCGCTTTCGAGGAGATAGGAGCCGACCTCCTGCGCATGGCGACCGGTGCCGCGAAACGCGAGCCGACCCCACTCGAATCGACGCTCGCTCAGGATCTGGAGGCGATCTTCTTTGTGCGCGTACCGCAGCTGCCCTCGTCGCGCGCCTGGGGAGACTATCCCGTCGCGAGCGCGCGCGAATACCATGCGCGCGTGCCATCGGACCCCGCGAAGCGGCAAATCATCCCGGTGCCCGAGCGACCCTTCCCCGAGCACCTCCGCGACCCGGACGTGGCGGCCCCGCCTCGACAACGTTCTGACATCGCGGTCGCGATGTGGGCAGCGCTGAGTGTAGTGGGCATCCCGTGGCTCGTCTGGCGATGGTGGCGCGGGCGCGCTGCCGCCTAATTCATTTCGTATTCGATCTGAAACCGCACCGTCGTATCGGGGGTATTGTTGTTGAGCCCGAACAACACCGCGGCGTTGTACTTGAGCTTGCTACGGCCGCCCGTGGGGATCTGACCGAAGAACGCCGGGCCGATGTTGGCCTCGGTCTGATGGCCGAAGTCGTTGGTCCTGCCCATCGTTCCGAATCCCTGCAGCCCGGGCTCGAAGCGCGGATTGCCGCGCCACTTGAGCTGCCACTGATAAGCGATCTCGGCGCCGGGCTCGGCGTCAGCTCCGAGCTCCCGCCCGAAGAACACGTTGAAGTTGGCCTGCACCGGGCCAACCTCCTTCTGGAACATCGGCCCGATCGCGATCGCGTTGCGCCCCTCGCCATAGTCGCGGACAAGTGCCGCGAACAACCCCAGATCGAGCCAGTATTGGCCCGGCTCGGTCAGCGCGAAGATGTTCTCCCACTCGAGCTCGTCGAGCCTGTAGGACTCGTTCGGCAGCCGTGTCGTCCCGACGCCGAGCTCGGTCTGCCACCACGACGTGACCCCGTATCCGACCTCGCCCTCGAATTGGCGCAGTCGGTCTTCTTCGTTGTTGTGCCACCACTGATAGCCGCCGAGCAACTCCAACTCGAACTCGCCCTGCACTACGGTCGGTTCGAAAACCTTCTCGGCTGGATCGGCGTTGGCGATAGATGTTTGCAGCAGTGAGACAGCGACAACTGCCGACACGGTCAGGCCGCGCGGGGTGCTCCCCTTCCTGGTTTTCCCCATACCCTCATTCCGATGGCGATCAACGCGCCGGTTACGATGTAGAACAGAACCTGGACTCCGGCGGGACGCGCGTCGTAGCCGATGAGCGCATGAAGCGTTTGACCCAGCACCGAATGATCAGAGAGCACCGTCGAGGTGTCCCACAAGCGTGGCCCGAGCGACGGAAGCAAGTCCGCCTGGACCAGGAACCGCGCCGCCTGTGACGCCATCCCTGCGGCAAGCAGGAGCAGCAGCCAGTTGGTTGCGGTGAAGAAATGACGAATCGGGATGCGGAGCAGCCCGAGGTAGAGCGCGAGTCCCGTGGCGGCCCCCCCGGCAATACCGAGCGCCAATCCTCCGGCAACGTCGATCACCCCTGAACCGCCCGCCGCCTGCGCAAAGAGAAAGAGCACGATCTCGGACCCTTCACGCAATACCGCGAGGGCGACGACGACCAGCAGCGCCGCGAGCGGTCTTTGCCCGACCGACACTTCGGAGCCGATCGTCTGCATCTGCATGGCAAGCTCTCGGCCATGCGTGGCCATCCAGATCGCGTGCCAGGCGATCATCACGACGGCGGCGAACAGCACGCTGGCGTTGAACAGCTCCTGCCCCATTCCGGCCGCAGCGTCTGCAATAAGGCCCGCCGAAAGCGCGACACCGATCGCACCGAGGACGCCTGCGAGGATCCCTGCACCGATCCAACGGCCCCTGCCCGGAACCCCGCGCGTGGCGGCGAAGACGACGCTTACGATCAGCGCCGCTTCGAGCACCTCGCGAAAGACCAGGACCGAAATGCCTGCCATATTGGCTCCTACTTCGCGATCAGCACGCCCTTGGCGGTGTCTTTGTGGAAGTCGCCGAAGAAAGGATAGCGACCGGGTTTCAACGGCCCGACGAAGATCGAGATCTGACTTTTCGGAGGGACGACCTTCTCGCGATTGAGCTCATAGCTCTCGAACTCCTCGGCCGTCGCGTCCTGGTTGTCGATGACCAGCTTGATCTTCTTTCCGGCCGGGACGCTTACTTCCTCAGGCTCGAACTTGTGCTCGCGAATGACGATCTTCACCTCGGCGTCCTGCGCCGCCACTGACGTGGCTCCGAGCAGAAAGACAAAACCGAGGACCAGCGCGGATAGCGGTCGCGGAACGGACTTCAGACTCACAGCACTTCTCCCTTGCCTTCTGTGGGGTGATAGAGGTAATAGTAATCATTCTCATTAATGAATGCAAGCCCCCATCGCAGCCCAGACGCCTTTCGTTATACGTGCCGCCGGAAGCGCGTGGCCAGCCGATAGCCGATCAGCGCCAGGGCGGCTCCTGCGACGAGCGCCCACAGGGCCGCCTCCCGCGAGGACGCGGCAAGCGCGAGCGTGAAAGCCACCGGCGCCAGCGCCTTCGCCACAAAGGAAGGAACCGCAAGCCGCCCGAGCAGAGCACCGTAGTTGCGGCGCCCGAAGAGTGCTGCAGGCACGGTGCCGCGCACGATGGTCATCACTCCGTTACTCCAGCCGTAGAGAACTGCGAACGCAAACGCCATCGCCGAAAAGCCGTCGACGAGCGCGAGCGCGCCCATCCCCGCGGTCATCAGTGCGAAGGCGAGTGCCCCGACCTGCAGCGCAGTAAGCCGATGGGCAAAGCTGAATTCAGCGATACGCCCGGCCACCTGCATCGGCCCGATCAGCGAGGAGACGAGCACCGCCTCTTTCGCGGTGAGGCCCGCGGTCTTGAGCAACGCGATGAGATGGGCCGATAGCGCCGCGGAGAGAAACGACGCCACGGAGAACGCTGCGGCGAGCCAGACATACGCGCTGCGCGAAGATGTGCGCTGCGGCGCGGATGGCGCGCTTGCTGGCGTTTCTGCGGACTCCTCGAGCCCGTGAGGCGTCGCGGCCGTTGTTCCGAATCTGGGCACGAATACGAGATGCAGCGGCAGGCAGACAGCGAGATGTAGCGCGGCGTAGATCCACAGCGCCGTGCGCCAGCCGAAGGCGTCGAGCAGCCACTGCGAGACCGGCCAGAACACCGTGCTGGCGAAGCCGCCGAAAAGCGTCAACGCCGTCACGGCGCGTCGATAGGAAGCTCCGGTCACCTGATGCAGAGTGACGAACGCCGGGTCGTACAAGCAAGCCGCCATCGCGATGCCTGCCAAACCCCAACCGATGAAAAGCGATACGACGTTGCCAGACGAGGCGATCGTGGCCAGCGAAGCCGCCGCGATCAGCGATCCGCAGGAGAGCACGAACCGCCCTCCTCTCTCGTCGACGAGACGACCAGCGACCGGCGATGCGGCGCCGGATAAAAGCAGTCCGAAGGTAAACGACCCGAATAGCCAGGTTGCCGAAATCGCCAACTCGGTACGCATCGCCTCGCCGAGCACGGCGATGGCGTAGAAGAGCGTGCCCCACGAGATGATCTGCGCGATCCCGAGCGCGGGGATGAGCCGGATCAGGCTGACCCTGCTTGCCCGTTCCTTGCTCGGAACCGCCGCGCCGCTCACGCTCGGCCAGTGAGCAGGTCGAGTAGCGACAACGCGACGACTTCAGTCGCCTTGTGCAAGTCGTCGAGCACCAGATTCTCGTCGGCACGGTGCCCGTTGGCCTCTTCGAGAGTGCGCGGCCCCGCGCCGTACAGGACCGTCGGAATGCCCGCCGCACTGTAGTGCCGCGCGTCGGTGTACAACGGGACGCCTCGCGTGCCGATGGCTTCGCCAAGTACTTCTCGGGCGTTGCGCTCGATCGCGGCGACGAGCTTCTCCTGTCCCGCGATCGGAACGAATGGCATCGCGAGAAGAATGCGCCGTACGCTAAGCGTGACGCCCGGCCAGCGCGCCGCCGATTCTTTCAGTGCCTGCATCAGCGTTTGCTCGACTTGTTCGGGATCCTCCTCAGGGATGATCCGGCGATCGAGACGAAAGACGACCTTGTCCGGCACTACGTTGGTGTTGATGCCGCCTTCGATCAATCCAACGACGAGCGTTGGCGATGTGATTCCGGGGGTCCGCGAGCGGATCGATGCATAGGAGCGGCGCAGCGCGTACAGATCGGACAAGACGGCGTTCGCCGCCTCGAGTGCATCAACGCCCTTCGCTGGCTCGGCGGCGTGGCCCGACTTGCCGCGCACTTCGACTTCCAGGTGCAAGGCGCCGTTGTGCGCAATCGTGACGCCATAGGCGAAGCCGGCCGAGATCGCGTAATCAGGACGGCTCAGGTTTTGCGCGAGCAGCCATGCGGGGCCGATCGCGCCGCCGACCTCCTCGTCGTAGGTGAAGTGCAACTCGACCGCTCCGCCGAGCTTCGCACCCGCCGCTGCAACTGCTTTGAGTGCGAGCAGCGCGAAGGCATAGGTCGCGAAATCCGATTTCGACACGGCAACGCCACGCCCGAACATTCGTCCGTCGCGCACCTGTGCGCCGTATGGGTCGGCGCTCCAGCCTTCGCCCGGCGGCACCACGTCGCCATGCGCGTTGCACGCGATCGTAGGCCCGTCGCCAAACCGTTCGCGCACGACGAGGTTCACGCAGCTCGCCATCCCGTTCGCCCGCACCTGCGCCTCGGGGACCGGATGACGCTCCACCGCAAAACCGAACCCCTCGAGCAGCAGGCCAGCCCGAGCCGCATGCGGCGCGCAATCGCCGGGCGGATTGTCCGATGGAACCCTTACCAACGCGGCCAGAAAGCGCGTCGCGGCCGAGCGTTGTGCCGACAGGAATTCGTGCACGACGGCACGCGGGTCGCCGCGAGTCATCGCCGCGGCGCGCGGAAGTTCTCGATGAAGCGCAGAAACACCCGCGCCGCGACCTCCGCGTCAGCTTCGCTGATCGCTTCGGCCGGGTTGTGGCTGATGCCCCCCTTGCAGCGCACGAACAGCATGCCGATGTCGGCGATATCGATCATGGCCATGCCGTCGTGACCGGCCCCCGAGGGTAGCTGCCGCAGCGCAATCCCCTCGCCCGCAATGGCAGCGCCGATTTGCTCCTGCAGCCAAGGCGCGCACGGCGTGGTACGCGCGTCCCACACCGGTTGCATCTCGAGCGCGACCTTCCGCCGGCGTGCGATGTCGGCGAAAGCACCGCGGATTGCCTCGGCTGCCCGCTGGCGCTGGGCATCGGTCGGTGCGCGCACGTCGACCGAGAAGCGCACGCGTCCCGGAATCACGTTGATCGCACCGGGCAAGGCCTCGATCTTTCCAACGGTGCCCACGATTTCGCGCTCGCTGCCCGCGATCAGCTCCACCGCGAGGACCATTTCCGCCGCGGCGGCGAGCGCGTCGCGGCGCAGATGCATCGGCACGGTCCCCGCGTGCCCCGCCATTCCGAACAACTCGATTGCGAAGCGATTGCCGCCGTTGATCGCCGTAACGACGCCGACGGGTAAACCTTCGTCTTCCAGTACGGGACCCTGTTCGATGTGGAGCTCGGCGTAGGCGAGCAGCTCTTCGCGCCGCCTGGCGGCTCTCGCTATCGCGTCCGGATCGAGGCCGAAGGCACGCATCCCCTCGCGCATCGTCAGTCCATTGCGATCGCTGCGCTCGAGGTTCGCAAGATCGAAGCTCCCCGCGACCGCGCGGCTGCCAAGCAAGGTAGCGTTGAAGCGGACGCCCTCCTCGTCGGCAAAACCGACGACTTCAACCGCGAACGGCAGACGGCGACCGCGCTGATGGAGCGCGGCAACGCACTCGATCGCGGTGACCACACCGAGCATCCCATCGTACTTGCCCGCGTCGCGCACGGTATCGAGATGCGAGCCGAGCATCACGCACGGAAGACCCGGGCGATCGCCCTCGTAGCGACCGACGACGTTGCCCACGGAGTCGAGCCGTGCGCTCATGCCCGCGTCCGCCATCCATTCGAGCACCATCGCGTTGGCGGCGCGCTGCTCCGGAGAGAGGTACACGCGCGTCAGGCCATCGGGCTGTTCGGAGCAGCGGCCCAGCGCCTCGCAGCGGTCGAGAATGCGTTTGGCGGAAGGGGTGGGCGAGGCACTCATGAGGACTCTGGGCATCCTAGCACGGCGGGTTGGCGTGCCCAGGCGAGCGTAGCCGCGTCGACCGGCGCGTCAGCGTTTGCTCAACGGCGCGAGTCGGTGCGCTTTCCGAGCGGGTGATGCATTAACGGGAATAAATGGCGGGCCTTGCGAGTATCCTCGGGGTATGAAGCAGGCCCATGTCGACCGGAACCGCTTCGAGCAGGCCGTGCTCCCGCAGCTGGACGCGGCGTACAACCTCGCCCGATGGCTCACTCGCAGCGCCAACGACGCGGAGGACGTGGTGCAGGAAGCCTGCGAGCGTGCATTGCGCTACTTCGACGCGTTTCGCGGCGGCGATGCCAAGGCATGGTTTCTGACCATCGTGCGCCACGCGTGCTACGACTGGATCAAGCGCAACCGGCCGGCGGAAATCGTGCCAGGAGAAGCGGACGCGATCGACGATGCTGTCGATCCCGACGGGGTGACACCGGAGCAGGCGGTGATCCGTCAGGCAACGACGGCCGCGCTCGACGAGGCGATCGCATCGCTGCCGGCAGGCTATCGCGAGGTGTTGATTCTGCGCGAGCTCGAGGAGCTTTCGTACAAGGAGATCGCGCGCGTGGCGGACATTCCGGTCGGCACGGTGATGTCACGGCTCGCGCGCGCTCGCGGCATGCTGCAGCGATCGCCCGTGCTGCACTCGATTCGCGAGCGGTCGACCGGTAGAGGTTGATGAGCAGGAGGATTGGATCAAAGAGGTGAACGATGGACTGCCATGAAACGACAGCCCTGTTGCAGGCCTACAGCGACGACGAGCTCGATCCGGTGCGCAGCGCCTCGATCGAGCGCCACCTGATCGGCTGTGCGGAGTGTGCCTCCCGGCGCGATGAGCTCGTAAAGCTTCGCGCACGCATCCGGACCGAGGTGCCTTATTACTCGGCGCCGCAGCCGGTGCGCGCCCGTGCGCTCGCTGCGATCGAGGCCGCTACCGCTGCCCCTCCTCGGCCTCGCCGAGAGCGCTGGACCTGGGTCACTGCGGGCGCACTGGCCGGCAGCGCGGCGACGGTCTTCGCCTGGTTCATCGGCACCGCCGCGCTCGAGTGGCAAGCCACCAGCGACATCGTCACCGAAGCGGTCGCCAATCACTCGCGCGCGACGCTCGGCAATCGCCTCGTCGACGTCGCCTCGTCGGACCAGCACACGGTCAAGCCCTGGCTGTCGGCCCGACTCGACTATTCGCCTCCGGTACGAGACTTCAAGGACGACGGCTTTCCTCTGGTCGGTGGCCGGCTCGACTATCTCGACGGACGGCCCGTGGCGACGCTCGTCTACAAATACCGCGAGCACACGATCGACGTCTTCATGCGCCCCATCGATTCCGGGAAACCTGCCACGTGGCGCAGGTCCGCAACACAGCGCGGGTTCAATGTCGCGCATGGAAGCGCGGGCGGCATGGAATGCTGGGCCGTATCCGACGTCAGCATGGACGTCCTGGCCTCGCTCGTGCAGCACCTGACCTCGAGCGCGGGGTAGGCGCGCGACACTCCGTCGGCTGCAGCTGCGATATTTGGTTCAGATGTCGGCCTGGTGCTTCGCGGCGAAGATCGCGCCCTCACCGGAATAGAGGTCGTCTGCCCGGTGTATGCTTGGCGCCGGGACGCGGCATGCACGGAGAAGGGCTCCGCGTGCTCGGACGACACTTCGCGCAACAACAACACGAATGAAGGAGCCCTTCATGTATAAGCTCGCGCTGACATCCATCCTGTTCGGCACCGCTGTCTTCTTCTCGGGCACGACCGCTTCGCAGGCACCAGCCCCCGCCGCCCCTGCGCCGATACCCGACGCCATCCCTTTCGACATTCCGTACGGCACGCCGATTTCACTCGAACGCGCCAAGCAGGTCGTGGAGGCTGCAATGGCCGAGGCGAAGAAGCGAAATTGGAAGCAGGCCATCGCAGTCACCGGTCCCGTCGGTGATCTTGTGTACTTCGTCCGAATTGACGGCACGCAGTACTCATCCGCCAAGATCGCCGAGCACAAGGCGCGCGTGGCGGCGACCTTTCGCCGTCCCACGAAAACGTTCTTCGACGCGTTTGAGAGCGGTCACGCCTACGTGTCCACAATTGACGACATGATCGCAGCCGATGGCGGGCTCCCGATCATGGAAGGCGGCAAGCTGATCGGTGGAATCGGGGTGAGCGGAGGGACCGGCGCTCAGGACGCCGTCGTCGCCAAAGCGGGAGCCGATACCGTCAAATAGACTAGCGGTGCTTGAAGTCGGGCTTGCGCTTTTCGACGAAAGCGCGCATGCCCTCCTTCTGGTCTTCGAGCGCGAAGGTCGAGTGGAACTCGCGCCTCTCGAAGAGGAGGCCCTCCGCGAGCGATGACTCGTACGCGCGGTTGACCGCCTCTTTGACCTTCAGCACGACCGGCAGCGAGTGGCTCGCGATCTTCGCCGCGAGGACGAGCGCTTCGTCGAAGAGCCTGTCCGCCTGGACTACGCGGGCCACCAGCCCGCTGCGTTCGGCTTCGACTGCGTCGATCATGCGTCCGGTGAGGCACCAGTCCATCGCCTTGGCTTTGCCGACGGCGCGCGGCAGCCGCTGCGTACCGCCCAGGCCGGGCATCGTGCCGATGGTGATCTCGGGCTGACCGAATTTCGCGGTGTCCGCAGCGACGATGATGTCGCACATCATGGCGAGCTCGCACCCACCTCCGAGCGCGTAGCCGGCCACCGCCGCGATCACCGGCTTGCGCGTGTGCTTCACCGATTCCCAGCTCATGATGTAATTGTCGGCGTAGACTTTCTGGTAGCCCCACTCCGCCATGGCGCCGATGTCTGCGCCCGCGGCGAAGGCCTTGTCGTTGCCGGTGATCACGATCGCGCCGACGTTCGGATCGGCGTCGAACGTGGCCAGCGCTGTTGCCAGCTCCCCGGCAAGCGCGTCGTTGAGCGCGTTCATGCGCTGGGGACGGTTCAAGCGAATCACGCCGACGCGGTCGTGTGTTTCGACGAGAATGTTCTGATAGCTCATCGGATTGTGTCCTCGATCTAGGTCAACGCAACAAGCCTTCGATGCTAATCGATGCCGGGTCAGGCGTCATCCTCTGTCGCCTCGCCAAAATGCCGCACGCCCGAGCCATGACGCTCGGGCGTGCAGATTGCGTGGGCACTTAACTTCTGCGACCAGGCCCTTAGCGCTCAGTTACACACCGTTCCCGGGCCGCTGAAAACCTGCCGGGTGATCGCTTTGGTCTGCGATATGCCGCTCACGGTATAGGCGAAGATTCCATTGTCCCCATCGGTGAAGGTGAAGGTCGCGCCGCCTACCGGGGTGGCAACAACCGCGGCTGGATCGAACTGCGGCGCATTCAACGCCGGTCCCGTCGTCCGGTACAGCGTCCCCGCATACACTCCCTGCCCAATTTTAGGAGCCGTTACCACGAGCCACATCGGCGAGTGATCGACATCGTAGGTAAACCAGGTGGCGAACAGCGTGTCTCCTTGGTGTGTGAAATTGATCCCCCAGCCGGCTTCGGAGCCCGCAGGGGAAGCCCACCACAGGTCCTGGTAGTTTGTGGCTGCCGTGAGGCTGTCGCCCGCCATGCGG
>Ga0126369_10002385_pt1 | contig 13326 bp, 10 predicted proteins | sample PanSoiMetaPlot_1_FD_109646 | JGI IMG/M metagenome (GOLD analysis project Ga0126369, IMG submission 109646) | Tropical forest soil microbial communities from Panama - MetaG Plot_1 | ecosystem: Environmental > Terrestrial > Soil > Tropical forest > Bulk soil | place: Panama | collected 2016-02-17 | reverse complement strand
TTCTGCCCTTGACGGTCGGGCGAGTGCGGACAGGGCCGCGGCGCAGCTCTCCGGGGCGTCGAAGGCCGGCACGCCGCGCTCGTTAAGCAGCCGCACGATGTGCGGTGCGTACGGACTGACATAAGCGAGCAACGGCTTGACGCCGCCCCGCATGCGGTCGCTGATCGCGTCCGCGACCGGGCCGGGCCGAGCGAGCGCGGACGAGCCGGCGACGGCGATCACCGCGTCGTAGCTCGGACTCTCCAGCAGCGCGCCGAGCGCGGCGTGCAGGATTTCGGGCTTCGCTCCGGCGAGCGTCAGATCCACCGGGTTCTGGTCCATGGCCGCTTCGCCGCTGCCCAGCAGTGGGCAGAGCCGCTCGGCAGTCGCCGCGTCCGGCGGTGGCGTCTCGAACCCCGCGAGGCCGCAGCTGTCCGCGATCAGCGTCCCGGCGCCGCCGCTCGAGGTCAGGATCGCGACGCGGCGGCCCTGCATCGCCCGCCCCGCCGCAAGCGCGGCCGGCACCTCGAGCAGTTCGGCGAAGGTCGCGACGCGGATCGCGCCCACCTGCTTGAAAAGCGCCTCGTACATCCGGTCGGTCCCCGCCAGCGCGCCGGTGTGCGAGAGCGCGGAACGGCGACCCGCCTCCGATCGACCCACTTTGAACGCGACGAGCGGCTTGCCCGAGCGCGACGCGGCCTCGGCTGCCGCGCGAAAGCGCTCCGGCTCACGTACACCCTCGACGTACAACGCAATCACGGCAGTCGCCTCATCGTCCGCCAGGTGAGCGATGAAGTCGGCCGCCCCGAGGTCGGCTTCGTTGCCGGTCGAGACGAGTTTCGAGAAACCGATGCCGCGACCTGCCGCACGCGAAAGCAGCGAGCCCAGGATGCCCCCGCTCTGCGATACGACCGCGATCCGGCCGGCCGGCAGCGCGTCCATCTCCAGCGCCCCGCTCGCGGCCAGCATGATCTTGTCGGTGAGGTTGACGAGACCGATCGTGTTGGGGCCGAGCAGCCGCATCGCTCCCGCAGCGGCCTTGAGCTCGCCCTGGAGGCGCCCGCCGTCGGGTCCGGCCTCGCCGAATCCGCTCGCCACGACGATGGCGGCCGCCGTCCCCCGCTCCGCGAGGGCTCGCACTGCCTGACTCGCGCGCTCGGCGCCGAGCAGCACGATCCCGACGTCCGGCGACACCGGAAGCGCCGCCACGTCCGGATAACATTTCAACGCGCCGATCGATCCGCTGCGCGGATTGACCGGGTAGATCTCGCCCGCGAAGCCGTGCTTCTGCAGGTACGCGATCGGCAGTCCCGCGGTCTTGGTCGCATCGGCGGACGCGCCGACGACGGCGATGCTACGCGGTCGGAGAAGCCGAGCGATGGCGTCCATCGAGCGTTCTGCCTCGGCCCGCCCTGGCGCTCAGCGGCGACGCGGAACCTTCTCCGTGAACTCGGCGGCGCGCAGGAAATCGAAATCGACGCCCTGGTCGGCCTGCGTCACCCGCTCGAGGAAGAGCTTGTGGTAGCCGCGTTTCGCTTGCGGTGGCTCGATCCGCTGCGACTTCGCCCGGGCCGCGAGTTCCTCGGCCGGGACGAGCAGCGCGAGCTCTCTTCGGCTGACGCTCAACCGGATGCGATCGCCGTTTCGCACGTAGGCAAGCGGCCCGCCGACGGCGGCTTCGGGCGTCACGTGAAGAACGATCGTGCCCGCCGCCGTCCCGCTCATCCGGCCGTCGGAGATACGAACAATGTCTTTGACGCCCGCCCGTGCGAGCTTCTTGGGGATCGGGAGGTAACCCGCCTCGGGCATGCCGGGCGCTCCGGTCGGACCGATGTTCTTGAGGACCAGCACGTCCTCGGCCGTCACATCGAGCGCGTCGTCGTCGATGCGCCGCGCCATGTCCGCCACGTTCTCGAAGACGATCGCCCGCCCCTCGTGCTCCATCAACCGCGCGTCCGCGGCCGATTGCTTGATGATCGCGCCGCGCGGCGCAAGATTTCCGCGGAGAACGGCGATCCCGCCTTGCGGATAGATCGGGTCGCGAAGCGGCCGGATCGCGTCCTGCTTGAAGCCCTCCCCGGCGCGCTCGATCTCCTCTCCGAGCGTCCTGCCAGTAACCGTCAAGGCGTCGAGATGGAGCAGCGGTTTGAGCTCGCGCAAGAGGGTCGGCAGGCCGCCCGCATTGTGAAAATCCTCCATGTAGAACCGGCCCGAAGGCTTCAGATCGACGAGCACCGGCGTCTCTCGCCCCATGGTGTCGAGGCGATCGAGGTCGATCTCGATCCCGAGCCGCCCGGCGATCGCAGTCAGATGAATCACACCGTTGGTCGAACCGCCGATCGCAAGCAGCACCCGGAGCGCGTTCTCGAACGCCTTCCCGGTGAGGACCTTGTCCGGCGTCAATCCCTGCCGGATCATCTGCACCGCCGTCGCGCCAGTCTGCTCCGCCACGCGGATGCGATCCGCCGTGACCGCCGGCGCCGAGGCGCCGCCCGGCAGCATGATGCCGAGCGCCTCCGCGACGCACGCCATCGTGCTCGCCGTTCCCATCACCGAGCAGGTTCCGATGCTCGCGACGAGCTGGTCGTTCACGCGCGAGATCTCTTCCGCGTCGATCTCCTCCGCCCGGTACTTGCCCCAGAACCGGCGGCAGTCGGTGCAGGCGCCGACGCGCTCGGAGCGATGCGAGCCGGTGAGCATCGAACCGGAGACGAGCTGGATCGCCGGGATACCCGCTGAAGCGGCCCCCATCAGCTGTGCCGGCACCGTCTTGTCGCAGCCGCCGATCAGGACGACCGCGTCCATCGGCTGGGCGCGGATCATCTCCTCGGTGTCGATCGACATCAGGTTGCGCAGGTACATGCTGGTCGGATGCGCGAAGCTCTCGTGGATCGATACCGTCGGGAACTCCATCGGCAGCCCGCCCGCGAGCATCACGCCGCGCTTCACCGCGTCGATCAGCTGATCCGCGTTGCCGTGGCACGGGTTGTAGGCGCTCCCCGTGTTCACGATCCCGATCACCGGGCGGGCCAGCGCGTCGTCGGTGTAGCCGGCGTCCTTGATGAACGTTTTGCGCAGAAAGATGGAGAAGCCGGTGTCGCCGTAGCTCGTCAAGCCTTTGCGCAGGTTTTTCGGTTCGGCGTCGCCGGCATCGCCGTTCTCGTCGCGATCGCTAGTCATCCACGCCTCCTCACGGTTCCAGGTTCTTGGCCGGCGGTGAATCGCGCGAGTAGACCGGGGCTGCGAGGAACGCCTTCGGATCATAGGTCCAGAACTGGCTTACTTGCGGATAGCTCCTCACGACGGTGTTGACCAGCTTGGACCCCTTGCGCTCGACCTTGCGGATGTAGATCGACATGACCGGGTTGCCGTACTCGTCCAGCCGCCACTCGCCGCGTGGGTCCGTGATCGCGCCCGGGTTGCGGAGCGCCTTCATGAAGGCTTCCTTGTCCTCCACCTTGCCGCCCACGGCCTTCGCGGCGGCTTCGACGAGCGCGCCGGCCGAGTAGGCGCCGAGCGTGTAGTAGCCCGGATCGGCGCCGTACTCCTTGTTCACCGCCGCGACGAAGCGAGTGTTCTCCGGCGAGTCGATGCCGGCCGCGTACCAGCCGCCGGTCACGACGCCGAGCGCCTCGTCGCCCATCTGTTTCAAGATGCCCTCGTCCGCGGTCGTCATGCTGCCGAGAACCGGCAGCTTCATGCCGTACTCCCGGTACTGCTTGAGGAAGCGGAAGCCGTTCGCGCCAGCGAACCCGGCGTAGACCGCATCGACGTTGGTCTTGATCTGCGCGATGTACGTGCCGTAGTCGGGCACGTTGAGCGGCGGCCAGAGTTTCTGCACGACCTTGCCGCCTGCGTCTTCGAAGACGCGCTGGAACCCCGCCGCGGTCTCGTGGCCGTAGGCGAAGTCGTCGGCGATGATCGCAACGCGTTTGTAGCCGAGCGTCTTGGCAGCATAGTCGCCGAGCGCGTGGTTCGGCTGCGCGGAGCTCGCGGCGCTGCGCACGAACCACGGGCTCGCCTTGCGTTGCGTGAGATCCTCGGCCGCCGCCGAGCAGGAGACCACTGGGGTCTTCGTCTGGCGGATGTAGTCGTCGATCGCGATCGCCTCGAACGCGGCGAGCGGGCCGATGATGACATGCACCCTGTTCCGCTCGACCAGCTCCTGCGTCTTGGTCCTCGCGCCAGCCGGGTTGCCGCCGGTGTCGGCGATGAGCAGCTCGACCTTGCGGCCTGCGATGGTGTTGTTTCGCTCCTTGAGGAAGAGCAGGATGCCTTCCTCCATCTGCTTGCCGCCCGCCGCGAGCGGGCCGGTTCGTACCGTCAGAAAGCCTACGCGAATCGGATCGCCCTGTCCGAAGGCGCATAACGGCGTCGTCAGAACCCCGGCCGCGGCAACGGCAAAGAACAGCGACCGGACCATCTTGTGCTGCATCGGCAACTCCTCCTCGTCAGCCGGCGTGCACGACGTCGGCGCGGCACCTCGTGCGTCGGCGCTAGCGTAGCAGCGCTCGCGCAACTGTCAACCGGAACGCCGATCGCGTTGCCCTTGGTATGCTCGGGCCCTATGAATGGAACCGCGTTCGAGCGCATCGCGGTCGAGGCGCAGGCGAGCTTCGGTTATCGTCTTTTCACCGCGATGCGCTACTTCCCCGCCACCGCCGAGGTGGAGCGCGTCTACACGAGCAATGCCGCGGCGTATCCGATCGGCGGACGCAAGTCCAAGCGCGAGACCGCGTGGAGCCGACAAGTGCTCGACGCAGGCGAGCCCTATTTCGCTAACGAGGAGGCCGGGATCCGAGCGGCATTCGACGATGCCGACAAGATTCTCGCGCTGGGCCTCGGCGCAGTAATCAACGTGCCGGTCCTGCGCGGCGGCCGCGCCGTCGGCACGCTCAACTTCCTGCGCGAGGCGGGGGGATATTCGCGGGCCGATGTCCCGAAGGCGCTCGCGCTCGCCCCGCTTGCCGCGGAGGCCCTCGCCTCGTGACGGCATTTGGCTTCACCACCCGGCCCGAGATCCGCGGCACCTTCGGCGTCGCCGCGTCGACGCACTGGCTCGCAACGGCCACCGCGATGCGGATGCTTGAGCGCGGCGGCAACGCCTTCGACGCGGCTGTCGCCGCCGCGTTCACGCTGCAGGTCGTCGAGCCCCATCTGAACGGCCCGGGCGGCGAGGTGCCCATCCTCCTCTGGAGCGAGAAGGAGAAGCGCGCACGCGCGCTCTGCGGCCAGGGTGTGGCGCCGGGAAGAGCGACGATCGACGCGTTCAAAGCGCTCGGCCTCGAGCTCGTGCCCGGCACGGGGCTCCTCCCCGCCACGGTGCCGGGTGCGTTCGACGCCTGGATGCTCCTGCTGCGCGATTACGGCACGCTCGATCTCGGTGAGGTGCTCGGCCCGGCGCTGGGCTACGCGGAGCATGGCTATCCCCTCGTGCCGCGCATCGTTCAGGCGCTCGCCGCGGTCGCGCCGCTCTTCCGACAGCACTGGCCGAGTTCCGCGGCGATCTATCTGCCTTGCGGAGACTTGCCGAGACCCGGCGACCTCTTCTGCAACCGCGCGCTTGCCGCGAGCTATGCGCGGCTGCTGCACGAAGCCGAGAGCGTCGGTGGCGATCGCGAACGCCGGATCGAGGCGGCTCGCGCGCACTGGTACCGCGGGCCAATGGCCGAAGCCGTCGGGCGTTTTTACGCCACGAGCGAGCTCATGGATTGCACTGGGCGACCGCACCGCGGGCTTCTCTCGGCGGACGACTTGGCGCGCTGGTCCGCAAGCTATGAGAACCCGCTCGCCCGGAACTATCGGCGTTACACGGTACTCAAGTGCGGGCCCTGGAGCCAGGGGTTGGTGCTCCTCCTGCAGCTTGCGGTTCTCGAGCATTTCGACCTCGACGCGCTCGACCCCACCGGAGCCGAGTTCGTGCACCTCCTCGCCGAAGCGGCCAAGCTCTGCTTCGCCGATCGCGACGCGTGGCTCGGCGATCCGGAATTCGCCGCGGTGCCGGTCGATGCCTTGCTCGCCCCCGAGTACGTCGCCGGCCGCGCGAAGCTCGTCGACGAGCGCGCGAGCGAGGAGCTGCGTCCGGGGTCGCCGGGAGGCCGGACGCCGCGCCTGCCCGGTTTCACGGCAATCTCCGCACGACTCATCGCCGAGGCGAGCACAGGGCTCGGCATCGGCGAGCCGACGTTCGCGCAGCTGGAAGGCGACACATGCCACCTCGACGTGATCGACCGCTGGGGCAACATGGTGTCGGCCACGCCGTCCGGCGGCTGGTTGTCCTCTAGCCCGGTCGTGCCCGAGCTCGGTTTCTCGATCAGCACCCGACTGCAGATGGCCTGGCTCGATCCGGCGCTGCCGGGCGCGCTCGCCCCGGCCAAGCGGCCGACGACCACGCTCTCGCCCTCGCTCGTGCTCCGCGACGGCGAGCCGTACCTCGCCTTCGGCACGCCGGGAGGCGACCAGCAGGATCAGTGGCAGCTGCAGCTCCTCCTCCGGCACGTCCACCACGGCATGAATCTGCAGGAGGCGATCGACGCGCCGGCGTGGCACATCAACCATTTCGTGTCGTCGTTCTGGCCGCGCAAGCTCGAGCGCAATCTCCTCACGCTCGAGGGTCGATTCGATCCGGGCGCGGTCGCAGCCCTGCGCGCGCGCGGACACCGCGTCGTGGTCGGCGAGCCCTGGTCGGAAGGCAGGCTGTCCGCCACCGCGCGGACGGCGCACGGTGGCCGCCTGTTGCTGCGCGCGGCGGCCAACGCGCGCGGGATGCAGGGCTACGCGGCCGGGCGCTAGTCCGCTTTGATGTTCGTTTCGCGGATGATCTTGCCCCAGCGCTCGGCATCGTCCTTCAGCAGCTGGTGCGCTTCGCGCGGCGTGAGGGTCGCGTGTTCCGCACCCATGGCGGCGAGACGCTGTTGCACGTCGGGCAGAACCATGATGCGGTTCACTTCGGCGTTCAGCTTGGCGACGATCTCCGGCGGCGTTGCCGCGGGCACCCAGACGCCGTACCAAACCGCCATCTCGTAGCCCGGCAGCGTCTCACCCACCCTCGGCACGCCGGGCAGCAGCTGCGAGCGGCGACTCTCGGTCACCGCCAGGAGCTTCAGCTTACCGGCCTTCACGTGATCCCAAACGTTCCCGAGGCCGGTGAAGAAAATGTCCACCTGGCCGCCGAGAATCGCCGTCGTCGCCGGCCCCCCACCCTTGTACGGAACGTGCAGCATCTGCGCGCCCGCCATGCGCGCGAAGAGCTCCGCCGCGAGGTGGTTGGTGCTGCCGTTGCCGGCCGAGGCGTACTTGATCGCGTCCGGCTTCGCCCTGGCCGCCGCCACGAGCTCGCTCACGCTGTTTGCCGGAAGCGCCGGACGTGCGACCAGCACGTTGGTCACGTAGGCCGCGAGCGCGACGGTCTGGAAGTCGTCGACGCCCTTGAACGGCATCGCTGCCATGAGATAGGGATTCATGGCGTGCGTCGATACCGAGCCGATGAGGATCGTGTACCCGTCGCCCGGCGCCTTCGCCACCAGGTCCGACCCGATGTTGCCCGAGGCGCCCGGCTTGTTCTCGACGATCGCCGGCTGGCCCCAGTGCTCGGACATCTTCACGCCGATCACCCGCGCCAGTACGTCGGTCGACCCGCCAGGCGCCCAGGGCACGATCAGGCGAACGATCTTCGAGGGGTAGGGCTGCGCGAGCGCCGCTGGCGGTGCGGCGAACAGCGCGAGCATTGCGAGCGCCGAAAGCACGCGCCGCACGATGCGCCTCACGAACGGCGTCGCGAGGCTCAAGCTGCCGCGCGCTGCGCCGGCGCGAACTCGCGCTCCATCTCGCGCCGGACCTTCACCGCCTCGGCCGAGGCATCGATCTGAACGTCGCTCCAGCGCACCGCCTGTCCCGCCGCGACGGGGTTGAGCAGCTTGACGTCGTGCGCGAGGCCTAGCGGCAGCGCGCCGATCTTGAGTGAATCCTCGGCGGGAACGAGCTTCCCATAGACGGTATAGCCGCCTTCCCCGTCGAGAAGCTGACCGGGCCTCAGATCGCGCTTCGCCGTCGCAACGCAGTCGGCCCGGAACCCGGTTGCGCAACCGGTCGGCTCGGCGCGCAGCCCGACCGAGGCGACCGAGATGCCGACCTCGAGCCCGATCAGATGCCAGCGCTTGTATAGACAGGCATAGCGGCCCGAGGGATCGGTGCGGACCCCGTACTCCATGAAGCAGCGGCGGATGTACTCGGTCTCGCCTTCGAAGACCACGAACACCCCGAACCGGATGTCGTAGGGGATCACGCGGCCATCGCGCTCGAGCGAGGAAACGACCTCGACCTGACCCTTGTGATGGAGCTGGCCGCCTTCCTCTCTCGGCCGCATGACGAGCGGCAGGTCGTCGACGCTCGCGGGCGGGAACGCGAGCCCGTCAGGGGCCGGAGTCAGACCCGTCGCATTGCAGACCGCCGTGCTCTCGATCGCCGGCTTGGAGCCGTCGAGGAACGAGTTGAACATCTTCGGATTGAGGCCGCCGACCCGCGCCTGCTCGGGCGTGAGGCCGTAGTACTCCCACACCGTCTCGGGCGTGGACTGCGCGTAGTGCGATAACCACTTATGGCCGCGGCCCGCGGCGACCACGTTGAAGCCCGCCGCCCGCGCCCAGTCGACGAGATCGCAGATGAGCGCTGGCTGATCGCCATAGGCGAGGCTGTAGACGACACCCGACTCCTGCGCCTTCCGAGCGAGCAGCGGGCCGCAAAAGGCATCCGCTTCCACGGTCACCATCACGACATGCTTGCCGTGCTTGAACGCCGCAAGCGCATGGCTGACCGCGGCGATCGGATGGCCGGTCGCCTCCACGATGATGTCGATCGCGGGATGCGCGACGAGGGCCTGCCAATCCACGCCGACGTGCGTGTTGCCCTGCTTGACCGCTGCATCCAGCGACCGGGCGCCGTAAGCCTCCGCTTTCCAGCCCACGCGCTCGAGGTTCGCCTGCGCGTTCGCCGGTGCGAGATCTGCGATCCCGGCCAGGTGGATCCCGGGGGTCTTCGGCACCTGCGCGAGATACATCGCCCCGAACTTGCCCGCGCCGATGAGGCCGATGCGCAGCGGCTTGCCTTGTGCGCCGCGCTCCTTGAGCTTCGCGTGGAGGTTCATCGCGTCTCCTTCAGACTCGGGCGGGCTCAGGCCGCGAGGGACACCGGCTTCAGCGCTTCCTCGGGGGTGCCGTCCTTCCAGGGCAGGGGCACAGCGTAATCGCGGAGCAGGCAGTCGTCCGGGAGGCACACGATCGGCGCGAAGTCGCGATGGGCGATGTACTCCGGGCGCTTGAACCGGCGGATATGGTTGGAGACCGCGCACAGGCTCAGATAGACGTTCCAGCGGTCCCACGGCGACAGGTTGGAGCTCGACGCGTGCACGAGGCAGGCGTGGAACATGATCAGCGAGCCCGCTGCCCCCTTGGGCGCGACGATCCCGCCGCGCGCCACAAGCTTGCGGATCGTGTCGTGGTTGATGGTCCAGAGCGGATAGCTCGTGGTCGTCGTGTCGTGGGCCGCGTCGATCACGCCGAGCTTGTGGCTGCCCGGGATGAACATCAGCGGGCCGTTGAACTCGTTCACCTCGTTGAGAAAGATCGCGATGTTCATCGCGCGCGGCTCGGGCATGAGGTCGTCCGCCTGCCAGGTGCCGTAGTCCTGGTGCCATTGCCACAGGTCGCCATCGAACGCGATCTTGCCGTTGATCTTGAACTGATGCATGTACACGTCCTCGCCGAAGAGCTGCTTCACCGGCTCCACCATCCGCGGATGGCGGGCAAGCTTGGCGAAGGCGTGGCTATACAAGTGCGCCGCGAAGTTCGTGCGCACGGCGTCGCTGTCTTTCTCGCGAATGTTCTCGGGACGGTGCTGGGCGAAGAGCCTCGGCACCTCGTCGGTGAGGGCCTTTATCTCCTCGCTCGAGAAGAGGCTCGGAAAGAGAAGATAGCCGTCGCGGTCGAACTGCTCCAACTGCTGCTGAGTGAGTTTCATGGGTCCTCCGTCTGCGGCTCTTGCCTCAACCTCTTGGTGAAACCCGATCGGGAGACTGTGGCGGCCTAGCCCCGCCGCTACGGGCGCCCACGCTCCGGAGGCCGGTCGACGATCTGGAAGAACACCTCGTCCTGACGGACCATGCCGAGCTCGAACCGCGCCCGCTCCTCGATCGCCTCGAGCCCCTGCTTCAGGTCGCGCACCTCCGCGTCGAGCGCTTCGTTCCGCGCCTGCAGCGCATCGTTCCTCACCTTCTGGCTTGCGAGCTGGCCATCGATGTCCCATGCCCGCACCCACCCGCCCTTCCCGAGCCAGAGCGGATACTGGATCAGCAACAGCAGGGCGGCGAGGGTGAAGGCGAGCGCGCGCATCAGCGGAGCTGGTAGAACGCGTCGCGACCCGGGTAGCCAACCGCCTCGCCGAGGTCCTCCTCGATCCGCAGCAGCTGGTTGTACTTCGCTACGCGGTCGGAACGCGAGAGCGAGCCGGTCTTGATCTGCAGCGCGTTCGTCCCGACCGCGATGTCGGCGATCGTCGTGTCCTCGGTTTCGCCGGAGCGGTGCGAGATCACCGCGGTGTAGCCCGACCGCTTCGCGAGCTCGATCGCCGCGAACGTCTCGGTGAGCGTGCCGATCTGATTGACCTTGATCAGGATCGAGTTCGCGACCCCGAGCCTCACGCCTTCCTTGAGAAGGCGGGTATTGGTGACGAACAGGTCGTCGCCCACGAGCTGCACGCGCTTGCCGAGTTCGCGCGTGAGAAGCTGCCACCCGTCCCAGTCGCTCTCGGCCATGCCGTCCTCGATGCTGATGATCGGGAAACGGTCGATGAGCTTCTGCAGGTAGCCGCAGAGGTCGCCCGCCGAGAGCTGGAGCTTCTCCGCGTCGAGGCGATACTTTCCGCCCTCGAAGAACTCCGAGCTCGCGCAATCGAGCGCGAGCGCGACATCCCCGCCCGGCATATAGCCGGCATCTTCGATCGCCTTCATGATGAGTTCAAGGGCCGCGGCGTGCGACGGTAGATTGGGCGCGAAACCGCCCTCGTCGCCCACGCCGGTCGACAGGCCCTTGCCGTCCAGCAACCGCTTCAGCGCCTGGAAGATCTCGGCGCCGCAGCGCAGCGCCTCGCGGAAGCTCTGGGCGCCGATCGGGACGATCATGAACTCCTGGATGTCGAGGCTGTTGTTCGCGTGCGCGCCGCCGTTGATGACATTCATCATCGGCACCGGCATCTGCATCCCGCCCGAGCCGCCGAAGTAGCGGTAGAGCGGCAGCCCCGACTCCTCGGCGGCTGCCTTGGCAACCGCCATCGAGACGGCGAGCAACGCGTTCGCACCGAGCCGGGCCTTGTTCTCGGTGCCATCGAGATCGATCAGCGTCCGGTCGATGAAGCTCTGCTCCGAGGCGTCGAGGCCCATGATCGCCTCCGAGATCTCGGTGTTGATGTGCTCGACCGCCTTCAGCACGCCCTTCCCGCCGTAGCGGGTCTTGTCGTCGTCGCGCAGCTCCAGCGCCTCGCGCGAGCCCGTGGAGGCCCCCGACGGCACCGCGGCGCGCCCCATCACGCCGGACTCGAGCAGGACATCCGCCTCGACGGTCGGGTTGCCTCGCGAGTCGAGGATCTCCCTCGCCACCACGTCGACGATCGAGCTCATCCGCGCATCGCCCTGTTGACCATGTCTGTCGCTCCCCGCCGCGCCGCGAGCGCGGTCCTCCTCATAGCAGCTCTTCGGCGAACCCGCGTCGCTTCACGATCGCATCGAGCTCCATCAACGTCGCGAGCAGCGATCGCATCAGCCGCAGGGGCCAGGCGTTCGGGCCGTCCGAGAGCGCCTTCGCCGGGTCGGGGTGCGTCTCCATGAACAGCCCCGCCACGCCGGTCGCTACCGCCGCCCGGGCGAGCACCGGCACGAATTCTCGCTGGCCCCCGCTCGAAGTGCCCTGCCCGCCCGGCAGCTGGACCGAGTGGGTCGCGTCGAACACCACTGGACAGCCGGTCTCGCGCATGATCGCGAGCGAGCGCATGTCCGACACCAGATTGTTGTAGCCGAACGACGCCCCGCGCTCGCACACGAGCACATTGTCGCTCGCCTCGGGATCGCCCGGATGCGCCGCGCGGGCCGCCTCCCGCGCCTTGTCCACCACGTTCTTCATGTCTCCGGGCGCGAGGAACTGCCCCTTCTTGATGTTCACCGGGCGCCCGGCCGATGCGACCGCCCGAATGAAATCCGTTTGCCGGCAGAGGAACGCGGGCGTCTGCAGCACGTCGACGGCGGCAGCCACCGCGGGGATATCGGCGATCTCGTGCACATCGGTCAGAACGGGCACGCCCACCGACTTGCGCACCTCGGCGAGGATCTCGAGGCCCTTGTCCATCCCGAGGCCGCGAAACGACTGACCGGAGCTGCGGTTCGCTTTGTCGTAAGACGACTTGTAGATGAACGGCAGTCCGAGGCCGCGGGCAAGCTCCTTCAGCTCACCGGCCGTGTCGAACGCCATCTGGCGCGATTCGACGACGCACGGCCCGGCGATGAGAAAGAGCGGCCGGTCGAGGCCGACTTCAAAACCGCAGAGCTTCATCTAAGCGGCCGCCACGGCCGGCTTCGCCTGCTCGGCCTGGTACTTTAGCGCGGCTTCGATGAAGCTCTTGAAGAGCGGATGGCCGGCGCGCGGCGTCGAGGTGAACTCGGGGTGGAACTGGCACCCGATGAACCACGGGTGATCCGGCAGCTCGACCAGTTCGACGAGCGACTCGGACCGGGTGCGCGCCGCCACCTTCAACCCCGCCGCCTCGAGGCGCGGGAGGTAGTGGTTGTTGACCTCGTAACGATGGCGATGCCGCTCGTTCACGACGTCGCTCTTGTAGACCCGGTGCACCAACGTCCCCGGCACGACATCCGCTGGCTGCGCGCCGAGGCGCATCGTGCCGCCCAGATCGGAGCGTTCGTTGCGCTGCTCGATCCGGCCGTCCCGGTTCAGCCACTCGGTGATGAGCGCGATGACCGGGTGCGGCGTCGCCGGATCGAACTCGGTGCTGTTCGCCCCTTCCAATCCGGCCTTGTGCCGGGCGAACTCGATCACGGCGAGTTGCATCCCGAGGCAGATGCCGAGGTACGGGATCCGCTGCTCGCGCGCGTACTGGATCGCGCGGATCTTGCCCTCGATGCCGCGCTTCCCGAAGCCGCCCGGCACGAGGATCGCGTCGGCGCCGCGCAAGCCGCCGACCCCGTCCGCCTCGATCGACTCCGAATCGATGTAACGGACGTCGATCCGGCTGCGGGTATGGATACCGGCGTGGATCAGCGCCTCGGTGAGCGACTTGTACGACTCGGTG
>Ga0126369_10002383_pt1 | contig 13334 bp, 9 predicted proteins | sample PanSoiMetaPlot_1_FD_109646 | JGI IMG/M metagenome (GOLD analysis project Ga0126369, IMG submission 109646) | Tropical forest soil microbial communities from Panama - MetaG Plot_1 | ecosystem: Environmental > Terrestrial > Soil > Tropical forest > Bulk soil | place: Panama | collected 2016-02-17 | reverse complement strand
GTTCTTCTCCTGGCCATGGGCGTTCAATGGCGTACACTCGATGTTCCCGGCATCGATCGTCTCCGGGGCGCGGGCGTTTATTATGGCGGCGGCACTTCCGAAGCCATTTCGTGCAAAGGCGAAACGGTCTACGTCATCGGCGGAGCAAACTCCGCGGGCCAGGCCGCCATGCACTTCTCCAAATTCGCCGAAAAAGTGGTTATGCTCGTCCGCGGCAATTCCCTGGCCAGCACCATGTCCCACTACTTAATCGAGCAAATCGAAAAAACGCCCAACATCGAAGTTTGGACCGAGACCAGTGTCTCTGCCGTGCATGGCGATACGCGCCTTACCGGCATAACCATCCAGTGCGCTCCGTCGGGCGAAACCAAAGAGCTGCCCGCCGCGAGCCTCTTCATCTTTATCGGCGCGCTCCCTCGCACCGAATGGCTCGGCAATGTCGTCGAGCGCGATGATCGCGGCTTCATCCTGTCCGGCCCGGACCTGATTCATGATGGCAAGAGGCCCACCTCCTGGACGCTCAGCCGCGATCCTGGTCTGCTGGAAACCAGCGTCCCCGGAATTTTCGTCGTCGGCGACGTCCGCCACGGCTCGGTGAAACGCGTCGCCTCCGGCGTCGGTGAAGGCGCCGTCGTCGTCCAGTTCATGCACCAATATCTGGCTAAGGTCCAATGAGGCCTGCGGTCAAAAAAGAATATCGATCATGACCGAACTCTTAACTACTCCTCCCGAACAACTCGTTGAGCAGTTGCGCAAGATCGCGGTCTTCTCGGATCTCCCCCAGGAGGACCTACTCTGGTTTGTTTCTCGATGTCAGGAGCTCCGCGTTGCCCCGGGCGACATTGTCATGTGTGAAGGAGACAAGCCGGAGTTCATGGTTATCATGCTCGAAGGCGAGATTCGCGCCAGAGCAGAACGTGGTCCAGCTGACGGCCCTGTATTCACCATGAATAGTGGCGAAGTCAGCGGCATGCTTCCTTTTTCCCGCCTCAAAGTCATCTCCGTAACGGGGCGGGCCGTCGTTCCTTCTCATTACTTGGCCTTCCACGTCTCGCATTTTGAGGAAATGTTCCATCGCCTCCCCGAACTTGTCCGGCGTTTGGTCGGGTTGCTTGCGGACCGGGTTCGCAACGTCACGCGTCAGGAACAACAGCACGAAAAGCTGGCCGCGCTCGGCAAACTGTCCGCCGGGCTAGCCCACGAGCTGAACAATCCGTCCGCCGCCGCTCGCCGCTCCGCGGCGGCTCTGCGCGACTGTCTTGCACGGCTGCGCTCCGCGGCCCGCAGCACGACGATCGGCCCCGAGGATTGCGCCAAGCTGGCGCAGGCGGAAGAGGAAATTCGCTCGTCCCTCAAGCCCGCACAATTCAAGGACGAATTCGCGCGCGTAGACCGTGAAGAGGCCATCCAGTCCTGGCTCGAATCGCAAAACGTCGCCGAACCCTGGAAGCTGGCTCCTCATCTCACGGAAGCGAACCTCACCGATGCCGATCTGTCGCGGTTTGGCGCCGCCGCTGGCGCATCGGTCGGCCCAGAGCTCACGCGCTTTGCCACGCTCCTGGAAATGGATCGCATTGCCGAGGAACTGGAGAACAGCTCCGCCCGCATTTCCGATCTCATCAAAGCCATCAAGGAGTATTCCTACATGGATCAGGGTCCCATGCAGGAAGTGGACATCGAGCGCGGTATCGAAACCACTCTCACCATCATGCATCACAAGCTCAAGCGCGGCATCACCGTTACTCGTGACTTCGCTGCCAATCTCCCCAAAGTCATGGCCAATGGCAGCGAACTGAATCAAGTCTGGACCAATTTGATCGACAATGCCGCCGACGCCATGAACGGCAACGGAAACTTGACCATCCGCGCGGCTCGGGAGAACAATTTTGTCCTCGTCGAAATCGCCGACAACGGCTCGGGAATTCCTGCAGACGTGCTATCTCGCATCTTCGAGCCGTTTTTCACCACCAAGGGCGTCGGCCAGGGCACCGGGCTTGGGCTCGATGTTGTGAACCGAATCATCAAGAATGTGGGCGGCCAGATCAGCGTCAAGTCCGTTCCCGGCGACACGCGCTTCCAGGTGCGCATTCCCATTCAAGCCGCAATGTGATTCGCCCAGCGCGGATCACCGGTGCGAATCACCGGTATGCATGAGAGGAGTTCGTCATGGCCGACACTTGCGTCCATCTCGACCAAATCAAACGCGTCAAGCCCAAAACCAAGGGCTGCGAAGAGTGCCTCAAGTTGGGCGACACCTGGGTGCATCTGCGCTTGTGTCTGGCCTGCGGGCACGTCGGCTGCTGTGACTCCTCGAAAAACAAGCATGCTACAAAACACTTTCACGCGACCAAGCATCCCGTGGTCCGCTCGCAAGAGCCCGGCGAAAGCTGGATGTGGTGCTACGTCGACGAACTCATGTTCGAAGAAGACTAACCCTGGGCCGTTCTTCCAACCGGCTTCCTTCTCCATCGTTCTTTTAGGGGCGCAACACGGCTGCGCCCTTTCCTACTCGGGCGCTTCCCCTGGCGCAACTTCGCCTTTCTTCTTCCCCGGCATCAGCACCGAAGCCAGCAGCGCAATCAGCAACACGCCGCCCACCACCGCCAGCGAAACACTGATAGGGATGTCCACCCAGGGATCGCCGATCATTTTTCCGCCAATGAAAACCAGGACCACCGCCAGCCCTTCATCCAAAAATCGCAACCGGTCAAGAATCCCCGCCAGCAGAAAATAGAGCGCGCGCAACCCCAGAATCGCCAGCACGTTTGACGTGTACACGATAAACGGATCGCGCGTAATCCCAAACACCGCGGGAATCGAATCCACTGCCAGCGTCACGTCGGTAATTTCGACCACCAACAGCACCAGGAACAGCGGCGTCGCGAAAAGCTTTCCGCCGTCTCGCACAAAGAGCTTTTCTCCGTGATACTCGCGCCGCACGCGCAAGTGCCGGCTCGCGAAGCCCACCATTCTGCTTCGCTCCGGGTGCATGTCCACGTGCTTGAAGAACATCCGGATTCCCGCGTACACCAGAAATCCGCCCAGCAGATACAGCACCCAGGAAAAGTGCTCGATCAACTGCGCGCCCACCGCGATCATAATTCCGCGCATCACCAGCGCGCCGATCACGCCCCACTCCAGCAACCGGTGTTGCAGGCGGTCTTCCACGGCAAACGCGCGGAAAATCACTAGGAACAAAAACAAATTGTCTACGCTGAGCGCTTTTTCGATCAGGTAGCCGGTGAAGAATTCCAGCGCCGGCCGCTCGCCGCGAAAATACAGCACGCCCAAGCCGAAAAGCACCGAAACGCCGATCCAGCCGAAACTGGCAATGGCGGCTTCGCGCAAGCTGATTTTGTGCGGGTGCCGGTGAAACACGCGCAGGTCCAGCACAATCGAAGCGAGGATGAAAACGTTGAAGAGGAGCCAGTAGAGCGGTGTGCCCATGCGCAACATTCCCGCGTCAGGGATTCGCGCTGGCTTCCGTGGTGTTCAAGTTCGAGAGCTCGACGCGCGCCGTCTGCCCTGGTTCTATTTTTACAGGCACGTCCCACCGCACGTGCATGTCACCGGCGTTGGCCTCCAGGTTGAGCGTCGAAATCCAGTAGCTGCCCGGCGGCAAGCCAGAAACCGCAGCGCGGCCTTCGAGGTCGGTGTCCGCTCGGCGTGCCAGAAACTTCAGTTGTGCCAGTTCCGGGGCGGCGCGCAGCACGCGTTTGTTGCGTGCCGTCTGAAGCGCATCCCATTTTCTCTGCGGATTGACGCCTTCCAGTTCCAGCTCGATTCCCGTCATCGATTCCGGATGCTTGCGGAGATATTTCATAAGCGCAGCCAGGTAATCCTCCCTCAGTTTTTTGTACTTTTCGGGATACCGCGCGCGATCCAAGTCCGTGTATTTCGGCTTGGGAAAGCCGGAAGTGACGCCGCCGCTGTTCGAGCGCTGATAGGCAAGCAGAAACTCCGGCACGCCCAAGACATCATCCGGAGAAATCCGTTTATCCATGTCCGGGGCCGAGAGGTCCAGGGTATCTTTCGCCTTCATCCAGGCGCGCAGTTCGGCAGAAAGCTTGAGGCCGTCAATGAACTCGTCGCGCGCGGGGACGGGATCCCTTTCTTCCGCCTCCTTCACGATTTCGGTGTAACTCTTGGTGAGAATATAAAAAGTGAACTGCCTTACCGGCTCCGGCCGCGCCGCCGTGGGCGTGATGCGCACGCTAAACTCCAGCGCACCGGTAGCCCCCGCGCTCGTTGTTTTGCCAGGCCCCCTGGTGTCGGTCTGCGGCGCCGCTGCGCTGACAGACACAATTCCTAAGAAGAGAAAGATAAAGGCAAACCGGACTGATTCTCGCATGCCAAAATCGTAACAGATTGTGCCTCACCGTTGAGAAAGAACCACAGGGCAGATCGCGCGTCCAACCGCTGGTCGAGGGATGGAAAGAGCCGGGGTCACTTCGGCTGCGCTTGCCTCGGATACCGGCCGCGGAGGGAGTTCCAGCGAATCACAAAGACGTCGAGGAACATTTGCAGGCTGTCGCGAAGCATGTTGACTTTGGTGGCGGGTGAGTGGCCCCAGCGCACGGGGATTTCCACGGCGCGCAAGCCATGATGCCGCGCGAGGTACAGCAATTCCGGATCGAAGCCGAAGCGCTCGATGGTCTGCTGCTCGAAAATAATCTGGCAGCGCTCGCGGACGAAGGCTTTGAAGCCGCACTGCGTGTCCACAAACGGAAGCCGCAGGATCAGCCGAACGATTTTGTTGAAAATGATGCCGGCCAATTCGCGGAAGCGCGATTCGTGGACGGTGATGAGGCTGCGGTTGACGGCGCGCGAGCCGATGGCCACATCCATCCGCTGGAGCGCGTCCACGAGCTTGTCGGCTTCCTCGATCGGTGCGGAGAGGTCCGCATCGGTGAATAACACGATCCGGCCGCGCGCTTCCTGCACTCCGTGGCGCACGCTGTAGCCCTTGCCGCGGTTGACGCCGTTGGGCACGACGCGCAGTGCGGGAATCCTGTTGCGGAAGGATTCCGCGACAGCGGCGGTGCGATCAAGCGAGCCGTCGTCTACGATCAGGACTTCCACGTCGCGATGCGAATTCTTCAGATACTCCGCGATGCGCTCAAGCGTTGCGGGCAGGCGCAACTCTTCGTTGAAAGCCGGGATGACGATAGTGAGTTCAGGATTGGAGGCGCTCATCGTTCGGGAGGCTTCTGCCAGGCGTGGTGGCCCACGAGCGGGACGAAGCGGCAACCTTCGAGCATTTTGGTGAAAAGCTTCCCGGCGCGCTTCTCGATGAGCTGCAGTTCCTGATTGTCGGCGTTGCCGATGGGGATGATCATGCGGCCGCCTTCGGCAAGCTGCGTGAGCAGCGGCTGCGGAGCCGCGGGGGCCGCCGCGGCAACGAGGATGGCGTCGAAGGGCGCAAATTCCGGAAGGCCAAGCGTGCCGTCTCCACAATGGACGTGCACGTTGAGGTAGCCGAGGCGCTCGAGTTTTTCCGACGCGGCGGAAGCCAGTTCATGGCGGCGCTCGATGGTGAAGACTTCTTTGGCCAGAAGCGAAAGGACGGCGGCCTGATAGCCGCTGCCCGCGCCGATTTCGAGCGCGCGATCCGTTGGCTGGAGGCGCAGAGCGGCGGTCATGGCGGCGACGATGTAAGGCTGCGAAATGGTTTGCCCGCCGCCGATGGGCAAAGGAACGTCGTCGTAGGCTCGCAGGCGAAGCTCCTCCGCCACAAATTCGTGCCGCGGAACCGCCAGCATGGCGCCGAGGACGCAATGATCTTCGATGCCGCGCCGCCGCAACTGCTTTTCGACCATTTCCGCGCGCTCGGGCGCGTACTCGACGCTTTCAGGCATGCGTGACCGCCGCGGCGTGCTTTTCCCAGGCCCCGGTTTGCAGGATCTCTTCCATTTGCGCGAGCGCGAAGTCGCATTCATCTTCGCGATTGTAAAAATGCGGAGAGAACCGCACCCCGGCTTTAGGGCGGTAATCCACAAGGATGTCGCGCGCGAGCAGTTCGCGGCAGACTCCGTAGGCGTGCGGGCAATCAACCGAGACAGTTCCGGCGCGTTCGGCGGGATTTTCGGGTGTGTTGACGAGCCAGCCGCGCGATTTCGCGCCCTCGATGAGGCGCGAGGTCATGCGCACGGATTTTTCGCGAATGGCGTGGACGCCGACTTCATTGAGAATGTCGAGGCCGGGGCGGCACGCAAAAAGCGCCGGAATATGCGGCGTGCCGTTTAGATAGCGATAGGAATCTTCGCGCGGATCGATCGCGCCGGTCTCGAAGGCAAACGGACGGCGATGTGCGATCCAGCCCGTGAGCGACGGCTTCAGCTTGGCGCGAAGGTCTTCGCGGACGTAAAGATAAGCGACGCCCGGGCCACCGCAGAGCCATTTGAGAACGCCGCCAACAGCGAAATCGGCGCCGAGAGAGCGCACGTCCACGGGAATGGCGCCAGCGGCTTGAAAAGCGTCAAGGATAACGCGCGCGCCGACGCGGTGCGCGCGCTCGATAATGGCACGTGCGTTGACAATGAACGAGCTGCGAAAGAGAACCAGAGAAATCGGAACCAGCAGAGTGGTTTCGTCGATAGCGGCAAGGAGTGTTTCCAAATTGAAGCGGATGGAATCCTTGGCAGGGATGATTTCGACGCGGGCTCCGTGGCGGCGCTGCTCGTGATAGAAGTATTGAATCGAAGGAAACTCCAGATCAACCATCACGATCTTGTTGCGCGGGCCGCGAAAGTCAAAGCAGGAAGAGATGACCGCTTGCGTGAGGGTGACGTTTTGGTGAAGAGAAATTTCGCCGGGGCTCGCGCCAATTAGCGGAGCGATTTTGTCACCCACGCTGACGGCCATCTCCCACCAGCCTTCCTCCCATGCGCGCACACCGCGCTCAGCCCAGGAATCGGCGTAACCGCGCATTTCGTCGTACACCGCGCGCGGCATGGCCCCCAGCGAATTGCTGATCAGGTACGTGGTGCGGTCCAGAATAGGAAATTCGCCGCGCCATTTGAGAAGGTCGTCCACGGGCTACTCTCCACGGTCGGATGTGCGGGGATCCTTCCTTCTCCAAACAAAGTAGCACACCGTAAGGACAGCGAGCCAGGGGACGCCGGCGAGAAGAGTGATGCGGAAACCGGGGACCCACCAAGTGGAAAGCAGCACGGCAAGGACGCCAGCGAGTCCCGCAAGCGACACCCAGGGGCCCGCGGGGCCAAGCCGCAAGTACGGTTTCGCATGGTGCTGGTGGTGCCGGCGAAACGCGAGGTGGGTCAAGAGGGTCATGAGCCATGCGAAGAGTGCGCCGAAGGTACTGAGGCCAATCATGAAAACGAACAACGAATCCTGGAAATATCTCGACAAGAACATCGCCGCGACCATGCCGCCGCCGGATGCGAGCACGGCGATTGTAGGCATATTTTTTCTGCTCAGGCGGCCCAGAACTGCGGGAAGATAACCGCCGCGCGCGAGAGAAAAAGCGAGCCGCGCAGTGAAATATAGGTTGGCGACGGCGCTCGAAAGCGCAGCGGTCAGGACCACAAAATTCATGATGTGGGTGGCGGCGGGTATACCAACAGTTTGAAACACGCGGACAAACGGGCTTTCACCCATACCGATTTGCGTCCAGGGGACAATGCCGACCACCAATGCGAGTCCCGCCAGGTAAAAAAGAACGAGTGCGGCGACGGTATTGCGCAAAGCTTTGGGAACGGCCTCTTTGGGATTGGCGGCTTCGCCTGCGGTGCTTCCGACGACCTCGATTCCAAAAAAACTAAAAAGCCCAAGGACGACTCCAAGACCAACACCGCTCCAGCCGTTTGGCAGAAACCCGCCATGCGCGGTGAAATTTGCGAGACCTACCTTGGGAAACCCGACGCCGAAGAGCAACGCGGAACCCAAAATGAGAAACGCAAAAATGGTCACGACTTTGATCATGGAGAGCCAGTATTCGAAGATACCGAGATTCTCGATGTTGGTGGTGTTGACATAGAGAACGAGGAAAGAGAAGAGGCTAATCCACACCCACGGCGGAACATTGGGAAACCACAGCTTGCAATAGATGGAAGCAGCGACGACTTCGCTGCCGACCACGACCATCATGCAGAGCCAATAGGTGAGGCGAATGGCAAAGCCTGCCCAGGGATGCAAATACATTTCGGCAAAAAGCCCGAAGGACCCGGCGGTGGGGTGGGCGGCGGACATTTCCGCGAGGGCCCACATCATGGGGAGGGCGATCAAGGCTGCCGCAACAAAGCTCAGAATCACCGCGGGCCCGGCAAGTTTCACGGAGATGGCGCTGCCGAGGAACAGGCCAGTGCCGATGGTGCTTCCCAAACCAAGCATAGCGAGCTGCGCGGGTGACAAGTTACGCTGCAAACCCGATTCGCGCGCGACGATGGTCGTGGACCGGCGGTCTTCCGCCGTTGCTGGGGAACCGAGAGAGGGTTCGCTCATGGCGAGGCATCGTAGCAGAAACACAAGGCGGGTTCTCGTTTTGACCTGACTCCGTGCCTGAACGATGGGACAGTGAACGACTGGAACACAGACTGTCCTTCGAAGTGCTCGCGCCGCCTCTGCAGCATTTCTAGAATCAAAGTCGTGGCGCGGGACCGCAAGCGGCGCCACGGAGGCGGTCATGAAGGCCCTGGTTGCGTTGATTGTCATTTACATCGGCACGTTTTTCCTGGTGATTCAAGGATCGTCGCAAAATTCCGTTCAAGCATCGCAGCAAGGGTTGCAGAACAACGCCTCCGCACAGTCGAAAACGAACATCGACAGAGTCAAAGAAGCAGACATCCGCTCGTTGATGGAACTCGTCGGCGCGCGCGACATGGTGCAGGACGGGGCAGACAACGCTGTTGGGCAATCACGAGAGAAGCTCATGACCACAGTACCGAACAACGACAAAGGCCAGAAATTTGTGAACGCGTTCGCAACGAGCTACCAGAGGAAATTCGACACCGACCAGATCACCGAGCAACTGGTGGGAATTTACGACAAGCACTATACGGATGACGAGATCAAAGGGCTTTTGCAGTTTTACGGCTCGCCGCTTGGCCAGAAGGTGGCTGCCGAGATGCCGAAGATCAACCGGGAAATCCAGGCTGCGGTGCGCTCGGCGAGCGGAAAAGCCGCGCGCGAAGCGCTTGCGGAAGTGAAGCAGAAGAACCCGGAGGTGGGGCAGTCGGCGCGGCTTGGCAACGGCCAGGGGCGCCTCCAGCAGCGCCGCGGGCAGCGTCAGCAAGTCCAGGCCGCGCAGCAAGAGCAGGATCCGCAATAACAGAATCCAGACTTTAGGGCTGAAACAGAGAGCGCTTCTAGGAAATTAGAAGCGCTTTTTGATTTTGATGTCGATGCCGAAGGTGCCGTTCTGATCGCGCAAGCCAACGATGGAAACATTACGGTCCACATTGTATTCCACCTGAATAACCTGCTGCTGCGTCGAGCTGACGTTGGAAACGTAAGTGATGGTGAGATTGCGCGCGATTTGCTGTTCTACGGTGACGCGCGCGGCGGCGTTTTGCTCCGAGCCGGTGGAACCAACTTCGGCCAGGCCGGGATCCACGCGAAACCGAGTGATGCCAAACAAACGCTCGAGACGCCCGCCCAACTGGCTGGAAATGGCTTCGGAAAGAATGGCCGAAGCGTTGGCGGTTCCCCCTGACGCCGTGGCTCCGCCGCGGGCTGTGCCGGCCGCTTCCGAAGTAGTCTGCCCCAACGCCAACAGGGTAACAATGTCATCCGCGGGCAAGGGGGGATCCGACCTGTAAGCCAGAGTTAGCTTGCTGGCAGGGCCGTTGAAATTCAAAGTGATTTCGTACTGCTCGATGTTCGTGGTGGCTTCGACGTTGAGGACCGGATCCAGGCGGAAGGGGTTGGCAAAGTTCAAATCGCCGCGCGAAACACGATAGCGATTCCCCGCAAAATTCAAATCGCCGGAGAGAATGTGGATGTGCCCGAGAAGGATGGGGTGCTCCCAGGTTCCGCGCACGCGGAGATTGGCCTCGGCCTGGAGCTGCGCGCCGGGCCATTCCATGCGGGCGTCGGGAGCGGAGAGCCCTTCGATGTCGAACTGCAAGTTGCGCAGATAGGAAGAGGTGGTCGAGGGGCCGGTGATTCCTTCTTTTGCCGAAACGAGCATGCCGGCAACCTGGAGTCCCTGAGTGAGAGTGACGCGCTCGACGATGACCCGGCCAGAAAGGACGGCATTGCTAGTTGTCCCGGTTAGACGGAGCGTACCTCCGGCCAGCCAACTCATGCCCTCCGGATAGCGGATGCGGACACGATCAGAGCGAACGTTGATGTCGTATCGTAGAGGTGTCTCCGCATAGTTTACGCTGCCGGTAAGATGGAGCGATCCGCCACCGGATTCCGCCCTGACGTTTTCGAAATAAAGGCGGGTCGCGTCGAAGACCAGATCGCCCTCGATGGCGCTGAGCCCGGTGGGGAAATCCGAGACGCGGGCGGATGCGTTTTCGATGTGCACGCGCCCGGTGATGCGCGGATGGTCCAAAGTTCCTTCGAAGGACGCATTGACCTGAGCCATGCCGCGGGCGTCCAGATCCGAGACGTAACCGCTGAGAAGGCGCAGGTCCAATCCGCCGTTGAGCCGCAAACCCAGGGTGCGGCGTCCCGCAAACTGCACGGACCCGGCAATCTTGAGGTTGGTATCCTTGCCTTGAAAAGTGACGGGTTCAATCTCGAGAGAATCCCGCGTGGAGCGAAAATGAACCACACCCGTGTTTTGCAACAGAACATTGGCGTAATTCATGGTCATGCGTGAGAAATTTGCATCCACCACGATGTTTTCCGGACGGCGAAGCGCACCGTTGACCGCGATGTCGCCGTCGGCATTGGCATGGCCACTGAAGCTCTGCAGGTGCAGAGCCGTGAGCAAGAAAGGATCCAAATCAATGTTCTTGATGGAGACCTTTCCGTTTAGGCTATAAGGCTCGGCCAGAGTAAGCGTATAGCCGCCGGAAATTTCTCCGGTGGCCATAGCGGAGGTGAGTTCAAGATGTGCGGTGGCCCCGTCCGACTTCAAGTTGCCTTCGAAGCTGCCAATAACGGCCTGACCGACGCGGAGGTCCACAACGCGAAAAGTTCCTTCGCCCGTAGGAGCGAGAGTGGAGCCCGCCGCCTTCATCCGAAAACTCACCTGGCCCCCGACGGGCAAGCGGCGCGACTGCAATGTTTCAAAGTTTTCCAGCGGCAGACCGGCGCCTACAAGATCGGCCGAAAAGGTTTGAGAGTCGAAACGATAGCCCGCAGAACCGGTAATGATTCCGGCGCCGCGGCCGTTCTCCTTGCCGGGCGGAAAAAATCTCAATTCAGCGTTGGCGATATGCGCTTCCTCGCGGGAAAGAATGAGCTGCCCGCGTAGGCGGTTGAAAGAAAGGCCATACACGGTGGCATCGGCGAGATCGAACAAGCCGGTGACGCTGGGCTCGGCGCGCGTGCCTCGTCCGTGGAATTGGCCGGTCAATAATCCCTTCACCGGATAGGACATCCCCAGGAATTGCTGGAGGTTTTCGGTGGGAACTTTTTCGAAGCTGACGTCGGCGGTCCAATCATTTTTAGGGCGGAGATTCCATTTGGTCAGAGACAGATCGGCATCGATGACCGCCTGCATTTGTCCGCGGCGGGCGCTGCCATTGGCCAGAATCAGTCGCGAAGGCGAATAGGTCAGATCGCCTTCGAAGGAGTCCACAAAAACGCCGTCGTAGCGAGCCTTCTCGGTGTGTGCATGGCCCTGAAACGTGGCGCCGGAGGACGGGCCGGTAATCTTTCCGTCCCACTTCACACTGCCGGAAATGGGCTGAGCCGCTTCCTGAGAGAAAGGGGCGACGTCTCGCAGGCCGTTGATGAAATCCTTGTACGGTTCGAGATTCTGCGCCTCAAATCTAACTTTGAGCGCGGAATTACGGGGTGCGAGAAGGCCGTCGACGGTTCCGTGAGATGCGGGGGTCTCGAATTCTCCGCCGGGCGAAATCATCAGGGTCCCAGGATCGAAGCGGTAGTGAAGCTGCCAAGAACCGCGGACCGGCTGATGATGTTCGGCAAGTTGGTCTGGGTAGTCCCAGGAGGTTTTTGCAAGGATTTCGAAATGGCGGAAAGGCCCGGTCCAGGTTTCGACCGAGTCCGCAGAGATGCGCGAGTCCCAATGCAACTCGTCTACCGGGAAATTACGGTGTTCGATGCAGGGTAAGATGGGGGCTAATTTCATGCCTTCGACGTGAGTTTTGGCCCGGAATTTCAATCCGTCCCATACCATGTCCACACGTCCTGTCACGCTGCCGCCAAACGCACCGGCAAAGAAATCGGGAATTTCGAGACCAGATTTGTCCATGTAATAGGTGCCTCGGCTTACCAGGTCCTTGGCGTGAAAAATCTCGTAAGGCAAAGCAACGTCTTGCGAAGAATAGTTGCCGTTGCCCTTGATCTGATCTTTCGACCATCGTCCTTCACCGTGCAAGTCGACGCGTCCGGCCGGCACATTGGGATCACGCAGGGTGTCGCGGATATCGGCGAGCTCCACCCATCCACGGTAACGGAAAGTCCAGTGCGGGTCGGTGAAACTGCTCATTTCCGCGTTGGCATCCAGACGGGAATGGCCGGCGGTAAAGAGGCCCTGCTCTAGCGCAAAGCCATCACGCGAGAGCGAGAATTTTGCCGTAACCCCCACGGGAAGCGGCATATAGCGTTTGGAATTGAATTCGACGGTTTGCCACTTCAGATTCCCGAGATACAACGGGCGCTCTGGCGTGCCGCCGGCATCCAGGGAGAAGCGGAGGTCTCCGCCGTGAACCGTGATCGGCGTTTTCACATCGTTGAAAAGAACCCACCCGTCCGCGAGAAGAAGCCGATGAATCTGGAGTTGGAACAGGGTGTCGTTCCATGGTCGCTTGGCGGAGGCCGGGCGCGTGGGCGACGGAACATTGGTGGCCCCGTTCTTTGCTACAACGACATGAACTTTCGGCTTTTGAACCAGGAGCTCATTCAGCGAAACTCTTCTGCCCCAAAAGGAATCGATGCGCAGGGCCGCCTGGACTTCGTCGGCCGAAAAAAGAGGCTCGACGCCGGCAGACTCGTTCCCGTGAATCACCAAGTGGTCGAGAGTAACGCGCATTCCGAGCCAGCGAATGGACATCGCTCGAAATTCAGCTTTCCCGCCGGTCGCCTGTTCCAAGCGGGCAATCAAGAGGCGCTGGATGAGGGGATTGCCGGCTCCACTCCCGAAGAAGATCACCACCGCCAAGATTGCCAGAACGGCAAGAACCCAGGGCGTGTGAATGACCCAGGTCCAAATGGGGTGGCGGCGCCTG
>Ga0126369_10002382_pt1 | contig 13335 bp, 14 predicted proteins | sample PanSoiMetaPlot_1_FD_109646 | JGI IMG/M metagenome (GOLD analysis project Ga0126369, IMG submission 109646) | Tropical forest soil microbial communities from Panama - MetaG Plot_1 | ecosystem: Environmental > Terrestrial > Soil > Tropical forest > Bulk soil | place: Panama | collected 2016-02-17 | reverse complement strand
TTCGCCGATCTCACGGTATGGGAAAACCTTGATGTAGCGACGCGCGCAGCGCGGCGCGGCGGCAATTGGACTGCCGCCACGGTCTACCAGCTATTCCCAGTACTGTACGACCTGCGCAACCGACTCGGCGGGTTTTTGTCCGGCGGCGAACAACAGATGTTGACCATCGCGCGCACCTTGATGGGCAATCCTGAATTCTTGCTGCTAGACGAGCCGTCCGAGGGGCTCGCGCCGCTGGTGGTTGATGTGCTGCTCCGTAATATCCGTGTGTTGAAAGAGCAAGGGATGACTATCCTGCTCGCCGAACAGGGTGTCGATTTCTCACTGGCGCTCGCCGATCGCGTGTACGTGCTCGAAAAGGGGGCGATCCGCTATACCGGCCGAGCTGGCGAACTGCGCGAAGACCCGGAACTGCGCGCTCGCATCTTGTCCCTTTAGCGTGCACCGCGCCATCTCGCCTGGGTTCGGCGATCGCGCTGCCATCTTTTGTCATTACTCCGTACAACTAGTGATCAGATTGCGTAACTTGATACACTATTTAGATCAAAACCGCCGGCCGTCATGCGCGCCCATGATTCAGTACACGTGCAGAGGGCGGGGAACGCGGTCACGAGGCTTGGGCTCACGTCTTCGCGGCGATGTGGTGTCACATCGCGACAGCGCGAACGTGGCGGCGGCCGAAGCCGACTACGCGACTTCCACGGCCCTGGCCTTGGCGTTCGGCATGCGGCCGCTCGTTGCTTAATGTTGCTTCAGCCTCAGCAAGTTTGCAGGCGCTCAGGTCGGCGCGGTGCCACTTGCACCTATTGCCGCTCGCGGTTGACAGCGCGGTGCTGCGACCCTAGCCTTCAAGACCTCGCGCGATGTGTGATGTCGCCGCCCACCAAAAGGAGGAATCACCGATGGCAAAACGTGCACGCTCTAAAAAGAAAAGAGTTACGTTCGCTGCAGCTGTGAAGGTGCTGCGAGGCATGGGGGTCGAGCACCAAGAGTATGGTCGGGTGAACGCGGATGGCTCACACAGTATCGACCCGGAACAGATCGAGAAATTGAAAAGGAAGTTGGGAAAAAAGGGCCGGGCAAAGATCCGCTTCGTGGCGCTCAATGCGCCGTTCAAGAGGCGCTCGCCAATCGCCCCGGCCTAGTCGCCTGCGCTGGAGGGGCGGTTTGTGAACAACGCCGCCGAGCTGACACTGGAGTCCCTCCGCGCGCACTATGCGGCGGCGAGGCCTTACTATCGCGACGCGCTGATCGCCGCTTGCAGAAAGTCTCCGCCTCCGTTCGGGACCAAGAACTACGAAAAAATCTACCGCGACGTCGCCAAGGACCCCAATTGGATGGCGATGTCGCTCATCCAGAATGCCCAGGGGGAAGGTGAAGGCTCCGAGCATCTGTGGGACCTCGCGGCCTGCACGCCGGATGTCCGCGTGGCCGCCCATATCAAAGCGCACGCGATCGACGAGTCTCGACACGCCAAAGCATATCTCGCGATGCTGGATCTCACTTTTCCGCATGTCGTCGACAAGCCGTTGCGTGCCCAGCTCAATACGCTGTCCCCCGGTTACAACCAACGAAGCCCGCTCGAGCCACATGAGGGCTCTGCCTACGCAAGCGCGGCCACCCTCGACGATCTAATCCAGATGAACATCGCCGAGATCCGCACACTCGTGCACCACCTCATTCAGCGTCCGATGTTGCTCGCATACTGCGCCCCCGAGCGGCGGCACCGCTTGGCGCTCCTGCACGACCGCCTGCGACTCGACGAGGCCCGCCACATCGGGTACACCGCAGCGCTGATCGAGGAATTTGCGCGGCGCGGCAAGGCCGACGCGGTGAAACGGCTCATGCAAGAACGGATGAGCGACTTCAACGCGATCACGAATGAAGACCTTGGAAGAGGCGCCTTCAAGCCCGACCTCTAATCGCCGCTACATCCGCATCTCGCCATGATCATCCGGGCGCCAGTGCGCCCGCGCGCCCCGGAGATCGTGGTTTACCAGCCCGCCCAGTATCTATCGCGTAGTAAATGGTCCCCCGGTGTCGACTAATGCGTAATCATCACCCGCCCCCTCGTTCTGCATCACATCGCGGATGTGGGCGCTCTCGGTCTTGGTAATCGGCCGGACCAGCATGACGCTGAAACGATCGCTCCCCGCGCGGCCAATTCCATTGACATAATCCAGGGGCAAGAGCCTGACCTCTAGCCGGCGTTTGACCGCTTCGAAGTCGCCGCGTAGCCGCTTTGCTTTAGGCAACGATCGTTACTCCGAGATGTTGCAGCACATCTGACGCGTGGTTTGCGACCGCGAAGCGGCTCGATCCGCCACCAAACAATAACCCTACCGGCCGTTTGCTCTTCCGGTCGACGACAAGCGAGCCCGAGTCGCCGCCACCGGAGAATGGTTTTTTGCCGTCTCCGCTTATCAAAATCTGGTCGACGAAGGTTAGCGTTCCCGAAGCATATCCGACTTTTACAGTAAAGCTGACGTCTTCAATTTTGCCGGTCGTGTAACCTGTGGCCCGACCCGTTTTCTCTACAACCATCTTTACAGCCGCAGGAATCGGATCTCCCGATTTCAGCTCGTTGACGCGCGGGAGCACAGCGGCATTCCACCTGGTTTTTTTTGCCAGCAGGGCGATCGCGCAATCAACCTTGTTTCGCCCACGCACCTTCAACCTTATGAAGTGCGAAAGCTTTGCGATCCGGTCTTTGCGGGGCGCGTTTTTGTCGCGCAGCCCAGGCTGGAATATCGGCGAACCGAGCGGCAACTTATTCTCGTTTGCAAGGACATGATTATTGCTCAAGACATAATGCTTGCGGTCTTTCGCGACGATTGCGCCGAACGTCGCGGCCATAAGGTGACCGTCCTTTGGTTGACAGCCGATCGAGCAGCCGGGTCGAACTGGCCTCATACGTCTTCGCTGCGGCGATTCGAGCACAACAAAACGGCCTGTCTCAATGACATCGGTTCCAACGTTGCCTACACGCTTGGGAAGACGAAATTTTTTTGGGATGACCTTCTTGTCGATTTTGCGTTCGACGTAAAAACGAATGGAGTGATCGCCGGTCGATTTTCCTTTGACAAGCTTGTGTCCGATGCCGATTCCGACAACGTTGTGTTTCGGGTCAGACAGGGCAGCAAGCCCCGCGAGCGCGGGGGTACCCCGCGGCGAAAAATACCTCATCGCGTTCCGTTTCGCCGCTTTCAATTTACCAGGGATCGAATTCCGCGACAGCTTTGACATCGTTCCTCTCCCGCTAATGAGTTTTGCAGCCTTTTATCCTACCCAACGAAAGAGAAATTGTCGTTGCCGCGTGCGCGCTCGAGCCGGTGCAACGCTGCGCCTCGCAAATTTCAGATAAAGCGGGGTCGTCAGTTGCGATTTATATGCGCGATGAGGGGTTTAACCGTTCCCGGTCGTTGCGGCTGATTCGTAGTTTAGCTGCAAACCGACGGCGCGCCTGGTCCTGCGATCCGCGCCAGCTGCCAGCCGAAATCTGGGAACGCGGCGCAAGCGCGCCGCTTATGCCGGTTGCTTTGCTTTGGCGATCGCATCGGCGATGGTCACTGTGCGTCGCGCCATCTCGGCGTGCAGGCGCTCGACCATGCGGCCATCGATTTGCAGCACGCCCTTGTTCTCGTTCTCCGGCAGATCGAAGGCGGCGATGATTTTACGCGCTGTCTCGACCTCTTCCGCACTGGGCGAGAAGGCCGCATTGCAGGGCTCGATCTGGCGCGGATGAATGAGCGTCTTGCCGTCAAACCCGAAGTCGCGCGCCTGCCGGCATTCCGCAGCGAAACCGTCGACGTCGCCGATGTCGTTGTAAACGCCGTCGAGAATATCGAGTCCGTAAGCGCGCGCGGCGGCGACGCAATTCATCAGCCACGGCACCATTGGCGCGCGACCGGAAACGAGATGGGCGCGCGTGTCCTTGGCGAGATCGTTGGTGCCCATCACGAAGCCGGCAAGCCGCGTTTCCGAATCCAGCGCGGCCGCGGCGATGTCAGGCACATTGAGCATTGCGAGCGGCGTTTCCATCATCGCCCAGACGCGGACGTGCGGATCGGTGCCCATGTCGACCAGACGCGCCGCGAGGTCCTGCAATTGCCGCGGCGAGGAGACTTTGGGCACCAGCACGCCGTCGGGGCGGACGGCGGCGGCGGCGTTGATGTCCTCGACCCACCAGCGCGTATCGAGTCCGTTGATGCGCACCAGCACTTCGCGCTCGCCGAAGCCTTTCTGCAGTGCTTTGACAACGGCGTCGCGCGCCTGCAGCTTGGCCTCCGGCGCAACGGCGTCTTCGAGATCGAGAATGAGGCAGTCGGCCGGCAAGTCGCGCCCTTTTTCCAGCGCGCGCGCGTTCGACCCTGGCATGTAGAGTACGCTGCGGCGCGGCCGGACGGTCATTGCTGGCGAACCCGCCTCTTTAGTGTCTGTTCTGATGCGCCACGCTAGCGGGATGCGCGGGGTGTGCCAACACCCCGTCATTCCGTGGCGCCGGCAACGAGTCCGGCCCGAAGTGGCTGGTCCGATGACAGGCTCCGCGGCGAGCTCGGAATCTATAGTTACCTCCGCCGCGATTATGGATTCCGGATTTCTCGCTCTGCTCCGCCCCGAATGACAGCCCTAAGCCGCCTTGCGCTTGGCCGTAATCAGCTTGCGATTGACCAGGCACTCGGCGATCTGAATGGCATTGAGCGCCGCGCCTTTGCGCAAATTGTCGGAGACGATCCACATCGAGAGGCCATTTTCGAGTGTGGCGTCCTCGCGAATGCGGCTGATATACGTCGCATCTTCGCCGGCCGCCTCATACGGCGTTACATAACCGCCAGGCTCGCGCCCGTCGATCACAAGGCACCCCGGCGCGTTGCGCAGAATTTCGCGCGCCTCATCGGCCGTGATCGGCTGCTCGAATTCGACGTTCACCGCTTCGGCGTGACTGATGAAGACCGGAACGCGCACACAGGTCGCGGTCAGCTTGATTTTCGGATCGAGAATTTTCTTGGTCTCGACCACCATCTTCCATTCTTCCCGGGTGTAGCCGTCTTCCATAAAGACGTCGATCTGCGGGATCAGATTGAACGCGATCCGCTTCGGAAATTTCTTGGCCTCGATTTCGTCGATCTGGAACACCGCCTTGGTCTGGGTGAACAGCTCCTCCATGGCTTCCTTGCCGGCGCCGGATACCGACTGATAGGTGGCGACGACCACGCGCTTGATCCGGGCGCGGTCGTGCAGCGGCTTGAGTGCGACGACGAGCTGCGCGGTCGAGCAATTCGGATTGGCGATGATGCCGCGCTTGCGAAAACCGGAGACCGCGTCGGCGTTGACCTCGGGCACGATCAAGGGGACGTCGGAATCGTAGCGCCATGCCGAGGAATTATCGATCACCACTGCGCCAGCGGCGGCGATTTTCGGCGAATATTCCTTCGAAACCGCCGCGCCCGCCGACATCAGGCAGATGTCGGTACCGGAGAAATCATGGTGCTCAAGCGCTTTGACCTTCAGCGTGCGCTCGCCATAGGACACGTCCACGCTCTGGCTTCTGCGTGAAGCGAGCGGCACGATTTCATCCGCGGGGAACGACCGCTCGGCCAGAATCCCGAGCATTTCGCGGCCGACATTGCCGGTCGCCCCGACCACGGCGACGCTGTAACCCATCTTTAACTCTCCACCCAACAAAGGCCCGCCCGCCCGGCGGGAAAGGAAGCGCTTCTAAGGGAGAAAACCCGCAAACACAATGCTGGTCCCGGGAATATAGGCGCTCTAGCCAAAATCGCAGCTGCGCCACCCAACCTCTTCCCATCCGGGGCTCGGCATCGGGCTTGAAACCTGTGGCGGCAGCGAGGCTTATTTACGATGCTGTTGCCGGCCGGCAAATCAGGCTAGATTGATGACAACGACAGCGAGGCACATGTCTCGTCTCTCTTGTCTCGTGCGTCCGCTTTCCGGCGCCGTTTTGGGCGCCCTCTGGCCACTCTCCTTGCCGCGACCGCAATGCCGGCCGCAGCCGCTAAAAAGCAACCGCTCACGCCGCAGCCGGTCGAGCGCACCGCCAGCGGCACCATCATCCAACCGACCACGACCATCATTCCCGACGGCAATGGTCGCAACAAGGTGATCGTGATCCCGCGGCGGCGTTCCTATCTCGACACCGGGACCGAGGTCTCGGTCGGCGATCGTTCCTTCCAGGATTACGTCCTGCCGCCCGGCGGCGATCCCGGCCGCCCGTACTGGTTCTACGGGCCTGACTTTCAAGGGACCGGCCGGCGTCCGCTGCCGAGCGCCTTCGACGGCACTGGCCTTAATCCCAACAACCCGTTTTGAGGGGGACAGGGCGCCAGCCACCACGCCACCTGCCATTTCGACGTTACACGCCCAATCCGGGCCAGGGTCAGGCCGTTGACGTTTCCAATTCGCCGACAATGGCCGTGCCCATTTCGGCCGTGCTGACGACCTTGGCGCCTTCGGATTTGATGTCGGCGGTGCGCAGTCCCTTCGCCAGTGTCGCTGCGATCGCGGCATCGAGCTGGTCGGCCACTTCCGCCAAATTGAAGGAGTAGCGCAGCGCCATGCCGAACGAGGCCAGCATGGCGATCGGATTGGCCATGCCCTTGCCGGCGATGTCGGGCGCCGAGCCGTGCACCGGCTCATACATCGCCTTGCGCCGCTTGGTTCTGGGATCGACCTCCCCGAGCGAGGCCGACGGCAGCATGCCGAGCGAGCCGGTCAGCATGGCGGCGACGTCGGACAACATGTCGCCGAACAAATTGTCGGTGGCGATCACGTCGAACTGTTTCGGCCAGCGCACGAGCTGCATGCCGCCGGCATCGGCCAGCATATGTTCGAGCGCTACGTCCTTGTAATCGCGCTTGTGCAGGTCCTCGACCACTTCGTGCCAGAGCACGCCGGTCTTCATCACGTTGCGCTTTTCCATCGAGGTCAGTTTGTTGCGCCGCCGTCGCGCCAATTCGAAGCCGACGCGCGCAATGCGCTCGATCTCGTAGGTGTCGTAAACCTGGGTATCGACGGCCCGTTTCTGACCGTTGCCGAGATCGGTGATGGTCTTGGGCTCGCCGAAATAAACCCCGCCGGTGAGCTCGCGCAGGATGACGATGTCGAGCCCTTCGACCGCTTCGCGTTTGAGGCTCGAAGCGTCGGCCAGCGCCGGATAGACGATCGCCGGCCGGATGTTGGCGAAGAGCCCGAGCTCCTTGCGCAGCCGCAGCAATCCGGCTTCGGGTCGCGCCTCGAACGGCACCTTGTCCCATTTCGGCCCACCCACTGCGCCGAAGATCACCGCATCGGCGGCATGCGCTTTCGCCATGGTGGCATCGGCGATCGCGATGCGGTGCGCGTCGTAGGCGGCGCCGCCAACCAGGTCCTCCTCGATGTCGAAATCGGCGATACGCTTTGCGGCATAAAACGCCAGCAGCCGCTTGACCTCGGACATCACTTCCGGGCCGATGCCGTCGCCGGCGAGGAGAAGAAGCTTGAAACCAGCCATGCGAGACGCCCCGTGAAACGAGGCGTCGATTGCTAAAGGCAGGCTTGCACGTTGGCAAGCCGCACCGATGCTTTGCGGGTCGATGTTTTAGCGAAGGCGCGACCTTACGCCGGGGAAATCTCTAAAGTCCGCTGAACCAGTTGTAGCCCTGGTTTTCCCAATAGCCGCCGGCATCGTTATTCTGCACCCACATCGCCGTGACGTATTTCGGATTTTTGAATCCCAGTTTAGTCGGGATACGGATCTTGATCGGAAAACCGTAAGCGATTGGCAAGGTGTGGCGATCGAATTGAAGCGTCAACTGCGTTTGCGGATGTAGCGCGGTCGGCATGTCGATCGTGTTGGAATAGCCCTCCGCGCACTGGAACCAGACGTATTTCGCACGCAAATCCGCGCCGATCAGCTTGAGAAAATCCGACAGCTGCACGCCTTGCCACGAACCGATCGCGCTCCAGCCTTCGACACAAACGAGCCGGGTGATTTGCGACACTCGCGGCATGCCACCGAGCTCGGCGAGCGTCCACGCCTTCTTGTTGTCGACCAGCCCGCCGATCTCAAGTCGATAGCTCTCGCCATCGATATCCGGCGCCTCATCGGGCGAATAATAGGCGTTGAACGGGAACGGCCGCGTGATAGCGCTTTCCGGATATTCGGGCGCCAGCGTGGACTTGCTGAACAAGAGCGCCTGGACGCGATCGTTAAAGCGCGAGATGACGCGCAAGGCATTCTCGGCTGTCGGTCCGTCGACGATATCGCAGCCGGTCAGCATCGCCAGCGAGCCGACGCTTAAAGCGCCGCGAAGAAACAACCGCCGTGACGGCTGCGGCAACAACTTCGCCGCGTCCCTGACCAGGAGCTCGGCATCGATACCGGTCGGCGCTTTGCGCTTCTGGGACATCAAGTTTTCCTCTGCGCCCAACCCTATCGACCGAAAATAATAGCGCGCAGGCTTTTTGGCACGATGAACGCCAGCGCCACGTGAATCGTCAGAAACGCCACGATCGCGGCCATGGCGAAGAAGTGCACGTATCTCGCGGAGTCGTAGCCGCCAAACAGGGCCGTCAAATATTTGAACTGCACCGGCTTCCAGATCGAAAGCCCAGACAGAACAATAACGACGCCGGCCAGGAGTACGCCGGCATAGAGCAGCCGCTGCACCGAATTATAGACCGTCAGATCGTCGTGCGAGAGCCGCCCGCGCAAGGCCGCAAGGAAATCTCTGACCACGGCGCGCGGCTTGATCGGCAGCAGTTTGCGGTGAAACCGCCCCGTGGCGAAGCCGAGCGTGACATAAACAATGCCGTTGACGACCAGAAGCCACATGGCGGCGAAGTGCCACAATAGCGCTCCGGCAAGCCATCCGCCGAGCGCCAATTGCGGCGGAAAATTGAGGAAATCGAACAGCGGCGAGGCGTCGTAGATTTGCCAGCCCGAGCCAATCATCATGAACATCGCCAGCGCATTGATCCAATGCGTGACGCGCACCCAGCGCGGATGAATCACGGCCGCAACGGCCGCGGGCTGCCGTAGGTCCGTGGAATGGGGTGCGGCTTCGATGCTCATAAGATCCAACCACCTGGCGACGAAGCTTTAGCAAAATGGCCCGCCAGATTCCCCTCACATTCCTGTCAGTCAAGTGGGGTGCTTTCCCCCGTCCCCGGAGCCGGTTAAGAGTGACCGAGCCAAGTAAAAGTCATGTCCGAGAACAGCCCCGGCAATTTTTTTGAGGATTTCCGCGTCGGCCAAATCATCCGGCACGCCACGCCGCGCACGCTGACCACCGGCGATACCGCGCTTTACACCGGATTGTTCGGCCCCCGCTTTGCGGTGCAGTCCTCCGATGCCTTTGCCAAGGCGATCGGCTATCCGCGCTCGCCGTGCGATGACCTTTTGGTTTTTCATGTCGTGTTCGGCAAGACGGTGCCCGATGTGTCGCTCAACGCGGTCGCCAATCTCGGCTACGCCAATTGCTTTTTCCGCAAGCCCGTTTATCCGGGCGACACGCTCGCCGCGCAATCCGAGGTGATCGGGCTAAAGGAGAATTCCAGCAGGAAGACCGGCATCGTTTACGTGCGCACCATCGGTTACACCCAGGACAGTGTGCCGGTGCTCGAATATGTACGCTGGGTCATGGTGCGCAAGCGCGACGAAGCGGCGCCGGCGCCGGGCGATCACGTGCCGCGCCTGCCCACCGCGCTCGATCCGAAACTCCTCGGCGAAGCCTGTCCGCCGATCAATGTCGCCGCCTATGACTTCGCGCTCGCCGGCAGCACCGCCCGTTTCGGCGACTACGACGTGGGCGAGCGGATCGATCACGTCGACGGGGTCACGGTCGAGGAAGCCGAGCATCAGATCGCGACGCGGCTCTATCAAAACACCGCGCGCATTCATTTCAATCAATTCGTCGAAGGCAAGGGACGATTCGGGCGGCGGCTGATCTACGGCGGACATGTGATTTCGCTGGCGCGCTCGCTGTCGTTCAACGGTTTATCCAATGCGTTCCACCTGGCCGCCATCAACGGCGGCCGCCACGTCGCGCCGCTGTTTGCCGGCGGCACAGTTTTCGCCTGGTCGGAAGTGCTGGCGAAAGCGGAATTGCCGGGCCGCCCCGATGTCGGCGCGCTGCGGCTGCGCACGATCGCGACGCGTGACCGGCCGTGCGCGGATTTTCCGCTCAAAATCGGCGACGACTATGACCCGGCGGTGCTGCTCGACCTCGATTATTGGGTGCTGATTCCCAGGTAACAAGAGTCAGTAATCAGCGATCAGATAGAGCCCTGGGTTTGATTACTGATTACCGACTCCTGATCTCAGGTGCTCCACCAATTGCCGCGCATAGACCGGCAATTCGTCGCGGTTTTTGACGCAGATGGTGAGGTCGCGCACCGCCCACGGATCCGACAGCGTTACCGCTTTGATCGCCATCGTCTTCGACACCCGCCGCGCGGTTGTCTCCGGCACGACGCCGATGCCGACCCCGCACTCGACCAGCCGGCACACCGCGTCGAAACTGCGCAATTGCACGCGCAACCGCAGCGGCCGACCGATGCGGGCGGCTTTGCTGGCGAGGAAACGCTGCAGGGCGCTCGCCCGGTCGAGCCCGACGAAATCGTGTTCGAGCACCTCCTCGAAGCCGATCTTGGCGCGCTTGGCGAGCGGATGGCCGCGGGCAACGACAAGTACAAAGCGGTCGCGGCGGAACGGATAGGTCTCGAGCGCGCCGGCGTCGACGGTGCCGGCGACGATGCCGAGATCGGCGACTCCTTCCGCGATCAATCCGACAATCTCATCGCTTAGCCGCTCCTCCAGATCGATGGTGACTTGCGGATGCGCCGCGAGAAACGAGCTCAGTGCTTCGGGAAGGAATTCAGTGAGCGCGTTGGTGTTCGATAAGACGCGGATCTGCCCGCCAAGTCCGCCGCCATAGGCGCTTAAATCTTCGTGCAGCCGTTCCGCCTGGCGCAGGATGGCGCGGGCGTGCTGCAACAGCGTGCGGCCGACTTGCGTCGGGGTCACGCCCTGGCGGCCGCGCGTCAACAGCGGCACGCCAAGCATGTCTTCCATGTTGCGGATGCGGGTCGAGGCGGCGGCAAGCGCCAGATGCGCGCGTTCGGCGCCGTGGGTAATGCTTCCGGCTTCGACCACATGACGGAACAGGCTGAGATCGGCAAGGTCAAAACGCATTGGAGGAACGACCTCCTTCGTGTTTTGCGAAATGAGGGTTTAAATATTGCTGATTGTGCTGGTGAAAACGAGTACTATTTTCGCAAAATACGAAAGCTGCCTCCATCAGCCGGATTCAGCGCAACCGTCAGCACCTGCGTTGCGGCGGCGGCGCGAATTCGATAGGAACTGCAAGCGCTGCACCGCAGCAGCAAGCGGATGAGCATGATGGCCGACACACATTCGCTCGAACAAAACGCAGGCGCGAAGCGGCCATTATCGCCGCATCTGCAGATTTACCGCCCGATGTTGACGATGATGATGTCGATCGTCCATCGCATCACCGGCTTTGGCAATTATTTTGGCACCTTGTTGCTGGCTTGGTGGTTCATCGCCGCGGCAAGTCCCAACGCCTATGCGCGATTTCAGTGGTTCGCTAGCTCGTGGATCGGCCGCCTGATCCTGTTCGGCTATACCTGGAGCGTGATCCACCACATGCTGGGCGGCATCCGCCACCTGATCTGGGACACCGGGCGCGGCTTCGGGCCGAAGGAGCGCGAATGGCTCGCCGCCGCCAATCTCATCGCCTCGATCGCGATCACGATCGTGTTGTGGCTGTTCATCATGTTGACGATGGGGATCGCATAATGCCGGGGCCCTTGCATATCCGCACCCCGCTCGGGCGCGTGCTCGGCCGCGGCGCCGCCAAATCGGGCACCGAGCATTTTTGGCATCAGCGGCTCACCGCTGTGGCCAATGTGCCGCTCACCATCGCCGCGATCGTCATTCTCATTACGCTGCTTGGCCGCAACCAGGCCGCAGTGGCGCAGATCCTGGGCTCGCCGGCGGTCGCCATCATCATGCTATTGTTCGTGATGTCGATCACCATCCATATGCGGATCGGCATGGCCGTGATCATCGAGGATTACGTCCACGACGACTCACTCAAACTCACCTTGCTGATGGCGAATACCTTCTTTGCCTTCGCCGTCGGGCTCGCTTCGGTTTACGGCATATTGAAATTGTCATTCGGATTGTGAGCATGGCCGAGACTGGACAAAACGGCGGCACTGCACCGGCCATCAATGGCCGCGCCTACCCGATCGAGGATCACGCCTACGATGTGGTGGTGATCGGCGCCGGCGGCGCCGGATTGCGTGCGGTAGTCGGCTGCAGCGAAGCGGGCCTGCGCACCGCCTGCATCACCAAGGTTTTTCCGACGCGCTCCCACACCGTTGCGGCGCAAGGCGGCATTGCCGCCGCGCTCGGCAATATGGGCGAAGACGATTGGCGCTGGCACATGTACGACACCGTCAAAGGGTCGGACTGGCTCGGCGACCAGGACGCGATCGAATATATGTGCCGCAATGCGCCGGACGCCGTGTACGAGTTGGAGCATTGGGGGCTGCCGTTCTCGCGCCGCGACGATGGCAAGATCTATCAGCGCCCGTTCGGCGGCATGACCACCCATTACGGCAAAGGCACCGCGCAGCGCACCTGCGCCGCCGCCGACCGTACTGGTCACGCCATGTTGCACACCATGTACGGGCAGGCGCTGCGGCATTCGACCGAGTTCTTCGTCGAATATTTCGCCATCGACCTCATCATGGATGACGAAGGCCGCTGCCGCGGCGTGGTCGCTATGAATCTCGAAGACGGCTCGATTCACCGCTTTTCCGCGCAGATGACGATCCTCGCGACCGGCGGCTACGGCCGCGCCTATGCTTCCTGCACCGGCGCGCATACGCAGACCGGCGACGGCAACGCCATGATGTTGCGGGCCGGCCTGCCGCTCCAGGACATGGAATTCGTCCAATTCCATCCGACCGGCGTTTATGGCGCCGGCGTGCTCATCACCGAAGGCGCGCGCGGCGAAGGCGCCTATCTCGTCAATTCAGAGGGCGAGCGCTTCATGGAGCGCTATGCGCCGTCGGCCAAGGATCTCGCCTCGCGCGACGTCGTCTCGCGCGCGATGACCATCGAGATCCGCGAAGGCCGCGGCGTCGGCCCAAAGAAGGATCACATTTTCCTTCACCTCGACCATCTCGATCCAAAGATCCTGGCCGAACGCCTGCCGGGCATCACCGAATCCGCGCGCATTTTCGCCGGCGTCGATCTCACGCGCGAGCCGGTGCCGATCGTGCCGACCGTGCACTACAATA
>Ga0126369_10002381_pt1 | contig 13343 bp, 11 predicted proteins | sample PanSoiMetaPlot_1_FD_109646 | JGI IMG/M metagenome (GOLD analysis project Ga0126369, IMG submission 109646) | Tropical forest soil microbial communities from Panama - MetaG Plot_1 | ecosystem: Environmental > Terrestrial > Soil > Tropical forest > Bulk soil | place: Panama | collected 2016-02-17 | reverse complement strand
CTTTTGCGATGCAAGGCCGACCGCGCTTAGTCTATTCCGCGGGATTCACCGCGTCGTACACGTAATGAATCGTGACGTCGGTGTTTTTCTTTCCCAAATTCAGATGCACATCTTCAAATAGCTGGAGTCCATCTGGCGATAGTTCATAACTGCGGGTCATGCTTCCCTTTTTCCCCACTAGCTCTTCCGTGACCAGCTTGTTCCCGTCCCACCGCGCCAAAAGCTCTTCCGGACCCTGCTGCGGTTCCTTTTTGTCCTTGGCCTTGTCGAGGGTTCTTCCGTCTGTATAGAGAATGATTTTACGGCTCTGATCCCCGGTGAAAACTATCTCCGGCGCTTTAGGGTCTTGCTCCACGTTCAGCCGGATCGTGGGATCGACGAGTTCCTGCATCTTTTCTTTTTCTGAGGCGCCGGGATCACCTTGTGGAGGACGATTGCCGCGATTACCACCATAGCCGCCGCCACCCGGCCAACCGCTGCCAGGCCAACTGCCACCACCCATGGTTGGTCCATTGTTCGGATCTCTGCTCGTGCCGTGAGCTTGCTGGACTCTGCGGTGCGGATCGTCGCTCTCTTCTTTGTTCAATTGCCAATCACCTGCAAAGGTCTTCCGCGGAGAGACTTGAATGCGCTTCGCTACGGGAGGCGGTGCATCTTCTGAGGAGGCTGATTGGGGAGGAGGCGTGAGCGGACCCGGGGCCGATTGCGCAAAGGCAGCTGTCGCCCAGACCAGACCTGCACCGGTGATTAGGATTGTTCTGCCCATCGACCACATGGTTACACCTCAAACTCCCGCTCGCTTATTATCCACCAAGAGCTTCCCTACTGCACCGAGGTGGGTTCCCGGCCGAAAGCTATTCTGCCCTACCGTTGTGATTCGCGCAGCAGCTAAAGGGCTGCTTGCAGCGCTTCTATCTGGAGCCTCCCCAAACCGATGCTCCTATTGCGACCAGGGCGCTGCGCGAACAAACCTCAGGCCCGAAGGCCTGAGCTACCGGAGTGTCGCGCGCTTATTCGAGCCAAAGCTCCAAGTCTCGCGCGCGTTGCAATAGCTTCAAGGCGCCTAATTCCTGGAATTCCTTGGCCCTCTTCCGGTAATCGTACGCGCTCTTGGGCAGAATGGCCATGAAAGGCATGCCTGCGGCCTTTGCTGCCAAGGCGTCGTCGATGTTGTCACCCAGATAGAGTGCCGCTTGCGGTTCGCGTTTTCCCAGGATCAGCCGCAAGCCCTCGGGGTCCGGCTTCCTTTTGGCATCGTCCATGGTGATCACGGTGCGGAAACAGCGGGCTGCGGGCCAGCGTTCGAAGGTGTAGGAGAACTCCTCGCGAGTCCTTCCGGTGAACAGATTCAGTTCGCGCTGCTTGGCCCACTTTTGAATGATTCGCGGAGTGACCAAGAGTTTTTCTTTCAGCACATTCCCCGGTTCGCCGTTTCTGCCCCAATAGAACGGCTGGAACGCCAGCCTGGCCTGCTCGTAGGTTGTCGGCACACCGAGCGCCGTGGCCCACCGCGACACCATCATCCAGTCGTCGTTATTCCCTGGCTGTCTCTTCCAGTCGTGAAACTCCGCCCACGTCACTTTCTTTCCGGTCAAGGCCTGTATGGTTTGCAGCCCGGATCTCCAATAGGTTTCCTTGACGTCCACCAGGACGCCGTCCACATCAAAAATCAGTATTTCCGGGTTGATTTTGCCCGCTGCGTTTTTTCGCGTCTGCCCCATCTGGCCTTTCCCTTGCTGCGTATTCCTCCAGTGTACCTTCTCTGCGCCAGCCCGCCACTTCTTGCCCGGTGTTCCGTGACTCTGTAGTCTGTGTTAAACCTGTGCTAGCGCCCCGATGAAATGCGCTCGATGGTCTCGCTCGGGGTGCTTCCCTGTGGAGTGAAGATGAAAAGGCCGTTCCTGGCGACAATGCCGATCTTTGCTGCAACTGCGCTATTGTGCGTGAGTGGCTTGGCGTTTCACTCAGCGCCTGAAACTCCCGCTGCCCCGCTGAAACTTGCGGCGACGCCACCCATGGGTTGGAACAGTTGGGATTCGTTTGGCACCGCGGTCAGCGAAGATGAAGTCAAAGCCAACGCCGACTACATGGCCAAAAATCTTGCGCCATTCGGCTGGAAATACATCGTGGTCGATATTCAGTGGTACGCGCCTACCGCCAAGGGCCACAACTATATTCCCGGCGCCAAGCTGCAGATGGACTCTTTCGGCCGGCTGATCCCCGCCGTCAATCGTTTTCCGTCTGCGGCTATGGGTGCTGGCTTCAAACCGCTGGCCGACTATGTCCACAGCAAAAGGCTGCTTTTCGGCATTCACATCATGCGCGGCATTCCCAAGGAAGCAGTCACAAAGGGTTTGCCCATCAAAGGCACGCCGTACCATGCCGCCGACATCGCCGACTCCGACAATCTCTGCGTGTGGAATCCCGACATGATGGGAGTGGACACCACCAAGCCTGGCGCTCAGTCGTACTACGATTCGCTCGCCGAACTTTACGCTTCCTGGGGCGTCGACTTCATCAAGGCAGATGACATGGCCAGCCACCTTTATCAGCCGGCCGAGATTCGCGCACTTTCTCTCGCCATTCGCAAAAGTGGCCGACCGATGGTGCTGAGCCTTTCGCCCGGACCTGCGCCCATTTCCGAGGTCGAGTTTTTTCGCAAATTCGCGCAGATGTGGCGAATCTCCGATGATTTCTGGGATTCCTGGCCGAGCCTGAAAGAACAATTTGCGCGCGCGGCAGCGTGGGCACCGCTTTCCAGGCCCGGGGCATGGCCGGATGCCGACATGCTTCCGCTGGGCAAAATCGGCGATCCGGACGACCGAGGCTCACGTCGCTGGACGAATTTGACGCGCGACGAACAAGTTACGCTGATGACCCTGTGGTCGATGATGCGGTCGCCGCTGATTTTCGGGGGTGACCTTCCGGCCAACGACGCGTTCACGCTGTCGCTGTTGACCAATCCGGAAGTGCTCGAGGTGGACCAACGAAGTAGCGGCAATCACCAGGCCTATCAATCAGCCAGCATGATTGCTTGGGTCGCCGACGCGCCAAACGCAAAGGACAAATACGTCGCGCTCTTCAATCTGTCCGACCAAGAGCAGAACGTTTCCGTGGCATTTAGCGAGTTGCAGGTTCCCGTCGCGAAGGCCAGCATGCGCAATTTGTGGGAGCACAAGGATCTGGGCTCCGCCGATCACACATCGGCGAAATTACCGGCGCACGGAGCGGCGCTGTTCCGCGCGACGGTGAACTGACGGGTTTGAACGCCTCGGAAAAGCCTCACCAAAGGCCTCACCCTGAAGGGGGTGAGCTACCGTCGATTAGTTCTTGCCGGCTGCTACCGTTGCGGCTTGCTCTGCTGCCAACTGCGCAGCCGTTTTTGCCACCAAGCGAACGGTCCAGAAATCGTCGGCCAGGTTGCTGTCCGTCAGGTAGGCATAGGGTATGGTGAAATAGCCGCCCATTCCCCAGCCCGGACCCCACGAGTTTCGCACGATAAACCTCTGAGTGCTGTCGTCATAGCCCACCGCCACCACCGCGTGACCACCCAAAACTTTTTCGGTTGGCGCCGGCATCGGAACCACGCCGCTTTTCGCAACCGCATCGCTCTCGAAGCTCTCATAGACAGTAAATCCAAACACAAACGGGTAGCCGGCGGCGAGACATCCCTTCATTTGGCTGAGTACCTGCGGCACCCGCTCGTATTGCAGGGCTTTCCCCAGTGGAGCATCCTTGAACGCTGGTTGTGGGGGCTTTTCCGCGAATTTGGCGATGTCGTAGGCCCAGTCGGTCTCCGGACACGCGCCGAGGCTGCCGACGCTCTTGATGCCGTCGCGGATCTGCGCGCCGCTATCGGACTTCACGGTTCCTTCCATGACGCGTTCGTTGTAGTAGATGAATAATCTGGACGCCGTGAAGGTCTTTAATGCTTGCTTCATTTGGTCAAATTCAAGGGCAGCTGCAATTGCGTTGGCGGTGCAACTTCCCAACTGCCCCTGGTCATAGACTTCTTTTGGGCATTGCGGGCGCAAGTCCACCTTCGTGGGAAGCGCGGCCAAGTTTACAATGGGAGCGGCGAACAAGAAATCACGATGATCCGGAACGTCGGGAACCCATCCATAGGAATGCTTTGCCATAGTTATATCTCCTCCGGCCCAAGCCTCCGCTGGCCCTACGGCCGAGGGTGCGGCGGCGACTGGGTGCCGTCTGTCTGCAGAATACCGATAGTGAATAGTGATACATGATCGGAGAACGTATCAGTCAGAAAGGGACCTACCGGCGGTACTGTACAGCGAAGCGGTACAACCCCGCAACCGCTGGACCGCCCCTGAACATCCAGAATGAACACTTCGCTGAGGTCGGGTGCAGGGAACCGTCGCCTGGTTGCTGGGTTGCTGAGGCGCTTGCTACACTTCTCTCGCTGCGCGAGCGCGCCGCGAAGGATTGCTCCATGCCCTCATTCTCCGGCGTCGATTTCATCGATTTTGATTCCCAGCTGAATGACGAGGAAAAACTGGTTCGGCAAACGGCGCGCGAATTTGTGGACGAGGAAGTTCTTCCCATCATTGAAAAACACAGTCGCGAAGCCACGTTTCCGATGCACCTGGTGCCGGTGCTGGGAGAGCTCGGATTCTTCGGCGCGAACCTTCAGGGCTACGGCTGTGCCGGAATGTCCAATGTGGCCTACGGGCTGGTGACCCAGGAACTGGAGCGCGGCGATTCGGGATTGCGCAGTTTCGTCTCGGTGCAGAGCGCTCTGGTCATGTATCCCATCTATGCTTTCGGCAGCGACACCCAGAAAGACGAGTGGCTTCCTCGCCTGCAGGAAGGCAAGGCCATTGGGTGTTTCGGGCTTACCGAGCCGCAATTCGGCTCCAATCCTGGGGGGATGCTGACGCGCGCGATCAAAAAGGGAAACAAGTACGTGCTGAACGGCGAGAAAATGTGGATCACGAATGGGTCCCTCGCGGATGTCGCGGTTGTCTGGGCAAAATGTGAAGACGACAAGGTTCGCGGGTTCCTGGTGGAAAAGGGCGCGCCCGGCTTCAAAGCGTGGGACGTGCATGGCAAGTGGTCATTGCGCGCTTCGGTAACTTCCGGGCTGGCACTCAGCGACTGCGAAATACCCGAAGGCAATCTCCTTCCCGGCGTCACTGGCTTGCAGGGACCGCTTCGTTGCCTGAATCAGGCGCGTTACGGAATTGGTTGGGGCGCGCTCGGCGCGGCGATGGCTTGCTACGATACCGCGCTGCAGTACGCGAAGACGCGCAAGCAGTTCGCGGGCAAACCGATTGCCTCGCATCAACTCGTTCAGGAGAAACTTGCCTGGATGATCACGGAAATCGTCAAAGGGCAGCTTCTGGCCCTGCACGTGGGGCGCTTGAAAGACAAAGGCAAAGCGGACGCCACGCACATTTCTATGCTGAAAATGAACAACGTTAGCATCGCGCTGGATACGGCGCGCAAAGCTCGCGACATTCTGGGGGCCAACGGAATCGTCGACGACTACTGCGTGATGCGGCACATGAACAACCTGGAGAGCGTGTACACCTACGAGGGCACCAACGACATTCATAAGCTCATTATCGGGGAAAAAATTACCGGCATTTCCGCGTTCGTCTGAAACCTATGCAAATCGAATACCGCCTCTTGCTACTTCGTCTCGCCGCCGCTTGCTTTTCGCTGTTCACCTCCATTTCGGTTTGCGGGGCGCAAAATTCACCGCAAGCTCCCAAGCCTAAGGTCCGCACCATCACGGCGTTCATCAATATCGAGCGCGGCCGGTATCAGATTCAGGTTTCCGAAGCGGTCGATTTCCTGAAGAAAGCGAAAACCTCGTTCGAAAAGCAGGGCTATACGGTGCAGACTCTGCGCATCGTCACGCAGCCATTTCCTGAATATAGCAAGGGGGTTTCGCGCGGCGACGCCCTGCAATTCTTCCGGAACCTCGACGGCATCGCACAACAGGAACATCTGATGATTTCGATCGGCCCCGCTTACTTTTCCGACGAAGAGGGCGGCGCGCAGGCCGATCTTCTTGTCGACATTCTAAAAAACACGAAATCGCTCTACGGCACCGTGGTTGTGGCCAATCGTGAGGGCGTGAATTGGCCGGCCGTGAAATCGGCTGCAGGCAGCATCAAAACACTTGCGGACAACACACCGCACAGTGAGGGCAATTTCCGTTTTGCGGCTATCGCGAACGTCCCTGCATATTCGCCGTTTTTCCCAGCTGCCTACCACTCCGGCGCCGGCCACCAATTCACCATTGGCTTGGAATCCGCAAACACTGTCGCTGCTGCCTTTCAGGGTGCCGGCGATTTGGCCGCTGCTCGCCGCCGTTTGATCGATATGCTCTACCCACAAGCCTTCGACGTCGAAAACATTAGCGTGCAGATCGCCGGCGACCAGGGATGGAACTATCTCGGCCAGGATCTTTCTCCTGCGCCTTCTGTCGATGCTTCCATCGGTGCGGCGATTGAACTGCTCTCCCAGCAGCCTTTCGGCGCCAGTGGAACGCTTACGGCTGTTGGCACCATTACTTCGGCGCTGAAGGAAATCGGCGCGCGCCGGGTTGGCTATTCGGGCTTGATGCTGCCGGTCCTGGAAGACCCGACGTTGGCGGAACGCTGGAACGCCGGGCTGTTTTCCGTAGACGCCTTAATGAGTTACTCGGCCGTGTGCGGCACTGGCCTCGATACCGTGCCCCTACCGGGTGATACCAGCGTGGACACACTCGCACGGATGATCGGCGACGTTGCCACGTTGTCGGTGAAATGGAACAAACCACTGTCGGCCCGGCTGCTGCCGGTGGCTGGGAAGCGCGCCGGTGACCGCACGGAATTCACCGACCCGCGGCTGATCAACGGGATCATCCAGCCATCCAACACAAAATAGCGGCGACGAGCAGGGTTAATAGTGGCACGGCTGCCAGTGCCGGCGGCACCAAACGGAGGCTCGTTGCGTCTAAGGAAGAGCTGCCCCAAAATCACGGAGAGAAGAGTTTTTGCGCGATTCTGCAACTCTTTTCTTTCCTTTGATTTGGTCATACAATAAAGCTTGTCGGTAACTTCACTACAGGTTGCAGCAAATCGGGTTGTTGGCCTTGCCCTACAAAATCGAAACCGCGACGGTCCGGTTTCGCCTTTCCAGCGAAACATTTAGCTCCCGTGGGGCGTATTTAGCTTAGGCGCTAGGTTTTTCAACAACGACGAGTGTTCCCGCCCGGGTGGTCCGTGGCGGATGCGCGAAAGGAATCGCATGAAGACGTGGCATAAGGTCGGTATCGCTCTGGGCGTTGCCGCGGTGCTGGGAGGGGTGGTCCTCTACAGCATCAATCAAGCCAACAAAGGCGTGGTTACGGTCCAAACGGCAAAAGTAGCCAAGCAGGATTCGCTGGTTTCCGTGGTGACGGCATCCGGTGAAGTGAAGCCCACCACTTATACCAACGTTACGGCCCAAGGTTTTGGCCGCATCACCGAAATCCTGGTGAAGGAAGGCGACCACATCAAGAAGGGCGACAGGCTGTTGCTGCAGGAAAATGTGCAGGCCAATGCCGATGTGCAGGCGCAGTCCGCTTCCATCAACGCCAGCGAGTCTGGCGTGCAGGCAGCGGAGGCCAGCTTCAAGGCGGCCCAGGCGGATTTGATCCAGCAACAGGCAAACCTCGAAAAGGCCAAGCTGGATTACGATCGCGGGCAGGGCCTGTTCAAAGACGGCTTGATTCCGAAACAGGATTTCGACCAGCGCAAGACCGGCTATGATGCCACGGTGGCTGCGGTGGAGTCCTCGCGGGCTCGCGTGCTTTCGCTGAAGGCACAAATGGAAATGACACGCGCACAACTGAATCAGAGCAAAGCTGTGCTGGTACACACCAAGGATATCCTGTCAAAGACGACTTACACCTCGCCGATCAATGGAATCGTGAGCTACTTGCCGGTTCGTTTGGGTGAGTATGTTGTGCCCGGCATTCAGAACGCCAACGGCAGTTTCCTGATGACCCTTTCCGACATGTCCGTAGTGACGTCGGAAGTGAAAGTAGACGAAACCGATATCGTCAACGTGAGGATCGGGCAGGACGCGGACGTAACGATCGATGCGGTGCCGGGAAAAGTGTTCAAGGGAAAGGTGACGGAAATTGGCTCGCAGGCGGTGCTGCGCAGCTCCGGCCTGGCTACGACCCAGACCACTACGAGTAACCAGGAAGCGAAAGATTTCAAGGTAGTAGTGACGCTCGCGAATCCGCCGGATAATGTGCGGCCAGGATTGTCCACAACCGCCAAGATCAAGACAGCCGAAAAAAAAGACGTAGTGGCAATCCCCATTCAGGCGCTGGCGGTGCGCTCGCGCAAGGACCTGGAAGAGGCTGCGAAAAACGCCAAGAAAAATGGCAACGTGACGCTCGCAGCGCCGCCCCCGCCGGCTGCTGGCGATCCGAAGAAGGATGAAGTGCAGGGAGTTTTCGTGGTTAACGGAAAGAAAGCGGCGTTCCGGCCGGTCGAAACCGGCATTTCTGGTATCACCGACATCGAAATCACCAAGGGCCTGCAGGCTGGCGACGAGATCGTGGTGGGTAGCTACAAGGCGCTGCGCACGCTGAAGCCCGAAGCAAGCGTGAAGATCGATAACTCCGCTCCAAAGAAGACGGAAGAGCAGCAGTAAGTGACGTCCGCGACAAATGGGAGAAAAAATGCCTGTTGAAATGACATCGTCTGAATCGTATCGCCAGGACCTGGTGGATTCAGGTGTGGTGATCCGCACCGAAGGGCTCACCAAGGTGTACGAGATGGGCGCCGAGCAGGTGCACGCGCTGAGCGGAGTGGATGTCGAGATCCACAAGGGGGAATACGTTGCCATCATGGGACCCTCAGGCTCCGGCAAGTCCACGCTGATGAACCTGATTGGTTGCCTCGATTCCCCCAGCGCTGGCCGCTACTGGCTTGCGGGGCGCCTGGTGAGCGAGCTCGACGACGATGAACTCGCCTACATCCGCAACAAGGAAATTGGTTTCGTGTTTCAGACGTTCAATTTGTTGCCGCGCGCAACCGCTCTACACAACGTGGAATTGCCGCTCATTTACAATGGCACTCCTGCAGAAGAACGCGTGGAAAAGGCCAAGCAGGCGCTGGAGCGAGTGGACCTTACTTCGCGAATGACCCACCGGCCGAATGAGCTTTCCGGAGGTCAGCGGCAGCGCGTGGCGATTGCGCGGGCCCTGGTGAACGACCCTTCCATCGTACTGGCGGACGAGCCCACCGGAAACCTGGACTCCAAAACGGGCGAGGAAATCATGGGCCTGTTCGCGAATCTGCACAAGCAGGGCAACACGATCATTCTGGTGACCCACGAAATGGATATCGCGCAACATGCGCATCGCGTGATCTTCATTCGCGACGGTAAGATTTTCTCTGACGAAAAAGTCGCGAAGAATCCGCCGCAGAGCGACTAACACCAATCACATTTCCTCAGGGGCTGAAGCCATCGATAGGGCGAATACTCGATGTCGGAGCTGGAGCTCCGACCCGCTAAAGAGCAGAGTCTCGCCGCGCTGTGAAGCCGCGCTCTCCAGAAACCACCTATGAACGGACCAGTGACTGCTTAGTGCGTCGCGGCTGTGTGGGGCGCGTCCAGATCGGTCAGTATGTCTGGCGCGGTCAGGTACGTGCCTGACAGGCGGTCGTGCCAGGTCAGCGAGTCCTCGTCCCAGAGGGCCCAAAGGAAGCCCAGGAAGAGCGTGCCGACTGACAGCATGTAGCCGGTCGAGCGCAGCAGCAGATGGCGCAGCGTCGGCAGCTCGCCGGCGAAGGTAGCCACCTGCAGCCCGCGGATCATCATTCCCGGAGTGGTCCCACCGAAAATCGTGAATAGGCCGAAATATTGCAAATAAACAAACGCAAATGTAGAGAAGCAAACCGCAGCGCTGAGCTTGTTTGAGGTGAAATGCCCGCCGAGCGAGCCGAAGAGCGCGAGGAAGCCTCCGTAGGCAAAGGCCAAACAGACGGCATCGATCAGGGCCGCGCTGCGGCGTTCGTCCAAGGAAGCTACGGGAAAGATCCCGGAAGACTGAGGGAGCACGACAGGTTCGCGGGTCACTTCTTTAGCCGCAGCTTGTTCCTCAGGAGACACGGAAACATCGATCAGCAGGCGCGCATCGCTGGGATCCGGCCTGCCAGCGATCCGCCCGATGGCGATGGTGAAGGCGAAATCGTCTTTGACGTCGTGGGTGTCTCGCGAGGCTTCTTCCTGCTGCACAGCAACCGTGCTGCCTGAGTCCGAGACACTACCGTTGAACGGCAGCTCGCTCTGCGCTTCGTTGGGCGCAAGCTTGCGCCTCTTGACCCGATAGGCCTGCAGTCGCTGGTTCAATTCGCCGCGCCACTCGTGTTCGGCGATCGCATTGGGCGCCTGATGGCCCTGCGTGGTTTTGGAATGATCCCCGATGGGGACGGACTCCGAAGAGTCACAGAAGTTGCACGACAGCGCACCCTTTGTCAGGACTGCGCCACACTGCGGACATATTTTATTCACCGGTAGTTTTTGCGCTGCGGACGCTCTCACTCCGGTAAAAGAGGAGACGATTAAGCATAACACCGATATTCAGGAATTAAACAAAAAGTGGAGCGCAGAGACGCGAAAGAGATATCGTTCCGGAAGTTAAGACTCGGATTGCTGCGCGAGCATTTCCCGGCTCAAGGAGATTCGCTTGTCGAGAAGCACGGCCACGAAATAGGCGCAACCGGCGCGCTCATTTTCTAGCCACGAGCGGAACCTGGGCGCCATTCTGGAAATCCCGGACTGCGCCGCGCCCAGAAACGAATAGTAGATCTGCACGGCGCGCAATCCCAAGCGATCCGCCGGACGCTCGGGGCACAACTGAAGCAACTGCATCACCTTTGTGAAGTCGCCTTCGGAAGCCCGCGAGCGAATACCGGTGACGTCACGTACCTCTTCGGAGAGCGCATGGCTGGCAGAAGAAGCCATCAGCGAGCGGCAGTAGGACACGAAGAACATCATCAGTGTTACGAGCGAAACCACAAGAATGATTGAGGCCATCATCGCGGCACCGACACAAGTTGCGCGGGGACGAGCCGCGAATCTTCCGAATAACGCATGATCGTGATGCACCAGGCCAGGGGCAGCAGGCAACCGAGGAGCGGGGTAGCGTACTTCACTACGCTCACTTCAGGCCTTAAATTCATTATGGCGTAACTGGCAGCGTAGGCGCTGAAATACAACCCAAGGGAGAGCACCACTTGCACCAGGCGGGTACGCGTTTCGCGTAGTTTCAGAATCGCACCCCAGAGCAGATACGTCAGGATAATGCCAACAAAATAGAGATTTTGGGAAAGTTCGTACGCGAAGGAAGTTACCAAGCGGTTGTCAGACTGCGCGACCACAGCATACGAAAAGCCCGCGGTACCCAGGAGGAGCACCACAGCCGCCAATCTCATATGCTTTGCAAAACGCAATTCACCGAAGACGCGCGAGTACAAACTGATCAACACCACGTAGAGAGCCACGGTCAACAGCATGTCCGTGTAGAAATATATATACGTGTAGCGGTCGGATCCTACTCCATACTTCGCCAGCACCAGCCAGCGCGCAATTTCAGCCAGCACATCGAGCAGCATGTACAGATTGAGAAAAAAATAGGTGAAGAAGGACTTGCGGGCGATCGAACACACCACAAAGGCCAGCTCAAAGGCTGTTCCCAAGTACCAGATGAACAATTCGACTGAACCAGGCATAGTCACTTTCGGTCCGGCTCAGCCCCACGCGGTGTGTTTTAGGCCCGCGAAGTGCTTACTGTTTCCGTGGCAGCTGCGGCTGCGGAGCCGGACCATTGGCGACCGTCACACTCTTTGCGTGCGAGGTGATGGCTGCCTTAAGACCAGTAGCTCCAACAAGAATACCCAATGCAAGGGCGATTGCGCTGAGTCTACGTGACATGTGAGTGCCTCCGAGGGAATAAGAACCAATGGAGGCACTCTATCCCTTATTGGGATAGTGTAAAGTAGTATACACGCAAATTCTGTTGAAAACTGTGAATACTAGGACGCCTCACCGTTTCGCCATTTGTTCGATCAGCGTCGAGTGAGACCCCTTCTGACAGTGCATAGAGTAGGAAATAGCGCTAATGGAAACAACAGTACGCCAGTCCCAAGTGGCTGGTACTAAAGTACTACTAAGTTTCCACAAGGCACTTCCCACTTTGGGACACGATTTCCGAGTTAAAGGGTTATTTTTGCATGGCCGATTGCGATCTTTTGAATGCCATTTCACAAGCATTCCAACTGTTTACTCATTGAGAATAGATGGCCTCGAAAACCGGCCGAGAAGCGCGCACAGTTCGCCATGGGGCTACAGGATGATCGGCGGAGCTTCTGTCTTTCTCCATTTGCCGAAATTAAGCCTGTCTCATTGTTGAGGGATGTTTCCGTGCGCTTGACACTCGCGCGCGTTACTCCGTAGCATGGAGAATTGACCTAGGCCGGCGTAGCTCAGTGGTAGAGCGAGGGTCTCATAATCCCTAGGCCGTGGGTTCGATTCCCCCCGCCGGCACCATTCCTTCTTCCTGATTTGAAAGAAATTACACGCGAGCGTTTTTCCGTGTACCCGCCGTGTACCCTTCGTTGCGGTTCGGGAGCTTCCCAAGTGCGTCGAACATCGGCCTCCAACTGCTCCTGACGGGCTCTAACCCAAGGCGCGTAATGCTTCTCCGTGATGCGCACACTTTGGTGGCCCAACAAAATCGAGACACGTTCAATAGGAACACCCGCAAGAAGCAATTCCACGGAAAACGTATCGCGGAATCGATGGGCGTGCCCGTCCGGAACACCGGCAAGGGTAAAGAGTCGTTTCAAACTCTCCTGCCAAACGCTCGCAGCGGTTTTGGGGGTTGAGTTTCCCGTCCAGAAAAAATATTCGGTGCGCTCAGGAATCACGTTGAGCGCGTCGATCAAGAACGGAGGAAGTGGGCAATAGACAGGCGTGCCTGTTTTCGCCGTAAATAAGAAGAGTTTGTCTCCCTGAATGCGACTCCGACTCAGAGTAGCCGCATCGCGTATCCGCAGCCCACTATAGCGAAGAAGCAAAACCAACGCTCGCAGACGGACCCTGTTCCCTCTATCTGGATACACATCGCAAGCCTTCAAGATGGTCGCGACTTCTTCCCTCGTGAACGGAGCAGTGGGCGGCTCGGTGATCTTGGGCGGTTTTAGGGGAGTTGTCGGATTAGTTGGAATCCAGCCGCTGTCGTGCACAAAGCGAAAGAATGCCCGGAATGCTTCGAGCTTCTTCCGTGCTGAAATATTCTTATTGGGCCAGGACGCGCGGAATCG
>Ga0126369_10002380_pt1 | contig 13343 bp, 7 predicted proteins | sample PanSoiMetaPlot_1_FD_109646 | JGI IMG/M metagenome (GOLD analysis project Ga0126369, IMG submission 109646) | Tropical forest soil microbial communities from Panama - MetaG Plot_1 | ecosystem: Environmental > Terrestrial > Soil > Tropical forest > Bulk soil | place: Panama | collected 2016-02-17 | reverse complement strand
GTAATCACCGCGCGCTCGACGACACGGGTGGGGTCGATGTGGAATCCGCCGAGCTTGCAGCAAACCCCGGAGGGCGAGCGCACCAAAATGTCTTCAGGCCGGGTCACGAGTCATAAATAATCATGATCGATCACGGCGCGAGCGCTTCACGGGCGTTTTCATGAGCGAAACAGGTCCATTGTTTGTCTCTTCCGGCGATCTCGTCAGCGATCGCCGCTACAAGGCGGCCGTTGAACTTGGGGCGCGCGGCGACCTCATCGCTGCGGCGGATATCCTGGCGCAGACAGTCGAGGCGGCGCCGGATTTCGCCACGGCATGGTTCGCGCTTGGTGCGATCCGCGATCGGCTTGCCGATCGCGCTGGCGCCGTGGCTGCCTTCGACAATGCGAGCCGCGCCGATCCGGACGACTATCATGGCGCGCGCCTGCAATTGGCGCGGCTTGGGGCTGCCGAAAAGGCGCCCGCCATGACCGAACCTTATCTGCGCCGGCTGTTCGATCAATGTACCGCCCGCTACGACGCCGCGCTGACCGAGCATCTGCATTATCGCGGTCCAGCGTTCCTCCGCGTCGCAGTCGAGTCCGCACTGCACCGTCTCAAGCGGGCACTGCACTTTGCCTCAATGCTGGACCTCGGCTGCGGCACCGGGCTTGCCGGCGCGGTGTTTCGCCCGTTCGTCGAGCGGCTCGTTGGCGTCGATCTGTCGCCGGCGATGATCGCGCGCGTCGAGACGAAAAAAATTTACGATCGGCTCGCGGTCGGTAATCTCGGGAATTTTCTCACCGGCGAAATCGCCAATCAAAAAACACATGATCTCGTGCTCGCCGCCGACGTCTTTGTCTATGTCAACGAGCTCAGCCCGATTCTGACGAATATGGCGCGCGCACTGACGCCGGCCGGGATCGTCGCGTTTACCGTCGAGACACATGCGGACGACGGCGTCGAGCTCTTTCCGACACTTCGTTTCGCCCATGGCGAGCCTTATTTGCGCGATGTGATCGCTGCCGCGTGATTAAATCTGCTCAGCCTCGAACAGGCGGATATCCGCACCGAGAAATCCGTGCCGGTCGCGGGGCTGGTCATCGTCGCGGCGGCGAACGATCGTAGCATGGCGGAGGGCCAGTGACGCTCGCGTACGGCACCGATTAATTTGTGAGCATGGATTTGCTCGAGGCCAAGCGGCTTCCGGAAATATTCGCGCGCTGGTTTGCCAGCCGCGGCTGGACGCCACGCGCGCACCAGGTCGAACTTTTGGCGAAAGCCCAAGCCGGCCGTTCGGCGCTGCTGATTGCGCCGACCGGAGGCGGCAAAACGCTGGCCGGCTTTCTGCCGAGCCTGGTCGAGCTGAGCGAACTTTACCTCTCATCCTCGCTCCGCAGGCGGGACGAGGGCTATGGCCTGCACACGCTTTATATTTCTCCGCTGAAAGCGCTCGCGGTCGACGTCGCCCGCAATCTGGAAATTCCGGTCGCCGAAATGGGGCTGCGGCTTCGCATCGAGACGCGAACCGGCGACACGCCGGCGTCGAAACGCCAGCGCCAGCGCCGCCATCCGCCCGATATGCTGCTGACCACTCCGGAGCAGCTCGCGCTGCTCTTGGCATCCGCCGATGCGCCCTATCTGTTCGGCGCGCTCAAGCGCGTCGTTCTCGACGAGTTGCACGCGCTTGTTACATCGAAGCGCGGCGACCTCTTGTCGCTCGATCTTGCGCGCCTGTCCCGCGTCGCTCCCGATCTCACCAGCATCGGTCTTTCGGCGACCGTCGCCGGGCCGGAGGATCTGTGCCGATTCATGGTGCCACAGCGCGATGGACCGGCGCGCGCCGATCTGATCGTCGCGGAAGGCGGCGCGCCGCCGCAGGTGACGATGCTCGACAGCCACGAACGGCTGCCGTGGGCGGGCCATTCAGCGCGCTACGCGCTGGGCGAGCTCTATCAACTCATCAAAACGCATCGCACGACCCTGGTATTCGTCAATACGCGCAGCCAGGCCGAGGGCATTTTCCAGGATCTCTGGCATCTCAATGAGGACAATCTCGCCATCGCGCTGCATCACGGCTCGCTCGATGTGGCGCAGCGGCGGAAAGTCGAGGCGGCGATGGCGAGCGGGCGCCTGCGCGCGGTGGTCGCCACCTCGTCGCTCGATCTCGGCGTCGATTGGGGCGATGTCGATCTCGTCATCAATGTCGGCGCGCCCAAAGGCGCTTCGCGCCTCCTGCAACGGATCGGACGCGCCAATCACCGCATGGACGAGCCGTCCAACGGTGTGCTGGTCCCGGCCAACCGTTTCGAAGTGCTGGAATGTCGCGCCGCCCTCGACGGCATCGCCGTCAATGCGCAGGACACGCCCGGCACCCGCATCGGCGCGCTCGATGTGCTGGCGCAGCACGTTCTCGGCTGCGCCTGCGCCGCGCCGTTTGTTGCCGACGAACTCTATCGAGAAGTCACAATGGCAGCGCCTTACGCACAGTTGACCCGCGCCGATTTCGACGCCGTGGTCGATCTCGTCGCCACCGGCGGCTATGCCCTCAAAGCCTATGAGCGTTTCGCGCGCATTCGCCAGGGCAAAGACGGCCGCTGGCGCATCGCCCATCCCGTCGTGGCGCAACGCTATCGGCTCAACGTCGGCACCATCGTCGAAGCCGATATGCTTAGAGTCCGGCTCGTCCGCTCGCGCGCCTCGAAGCTGATCCCGCGCGGCGGGCGCCTCCTCGGCGAGGTCGAGGAATATTTCGTCGAGACCATGGTGCCCGGCGACACCTTCGTGTTAGCGGGCGAGATCCTCAAATACGAAGCCCTGGTCGAGGACGAAGTTTATGTCTCGCGCACCACGGCCGAGGACCCCAAAGTCCCCGCCTATGAAGGCGGCAAATTTCCGCTCTCGACCTATCTCGCCGATCGCGTGCGCGGCATCATCTCCGATCCGCCGGCCTGGCGCGCTTTGCCTGAGCAGGTGCAAGAATGGCTCGAAATCCAGCGATGGCGCTCGCAAGTGCCGGGCCGGCACGAATTGTTGGTCGAGACCTTTCCGCGCGCCAACAAACACTATCTCGTCTGTTATCCGTTCGAGGGTCGGCTCGCCCATCAGACGCTGGGTATGCTCTTGACGCGCCGGCTCGAACGCGCGCGCCTGCGGCCTCTGGGATTCGTCGCCAACGAATACGCGCTCGCGGTCTGGAGTCTTGGCGACGTCGCACTTCGGCTATCGCGCGGCGAGTTTTCGCTTGCCGCATTCTTCGACGAGGACATGCTTGGCGATGACTTGGAGGCATGGCTCGCCGAATCGGCGTTGATGAAACGCACCTTTCGCAACTGCGCGATCATCGCCGGCCTGATCGAACGCCGCTTCCCCGGCGAGGAAAAATCACGCCGGCAGCTGACGATTTCAACCGACCTCGTCTACGACGTCTTGCGCAGCCACCAGCCCGACCACGTCCTCTTGCGCGCTGCGCGCGCCGACGCCGCAACCGGCTTGCTCGACGTGCGCCGGCTCGGTGAAATGCTCTCGCGCATCAAAGGCCGAATCGTGCATAAAGCGCTCGATCACGTTTCCCCGCTTGCGGTTCCGGTCATGCTGGAGATTGGCCGCGAGCAGGTTTATGGCGAGGCCGCTGACGCTCTTCTCGCCGAAACCGAAGCCGAGCTGGTGAAAGAGGCGATGCAGTGAACGCGATCGGTGCAGCGCGATTCTCCAGGACGCGGGAGCATGCAGCTTCGAAGGCAGTGCCGGCGCAACGCCGCGCCGCGCATGAGATCGCTATTGCCGGCGCGACGCTTCTCGCCGATCCGGCCGGCGCGCTCTATTGGCCCGAGGAAAGGCTGCTCGCGGTTGCTGATCTGCACCTGGAGAAGGGTTCGGCTTTCGCCAAGCGCGGGGTGCTGTTGCCGCCCTACGACACGATCGCGACCTTGGCGCGGCTCGCCAAGCTCATTGAGCGCTATCGGCCGGCTTTAGTGGTTGCGTTGGGCGACAGTTCACGATGGGGGCGGCGCGGCGCGCATACCCGAAGCGGCGCGCGCGGCGCTCAAGATTTTGCAGCGCGGGCGCGACTGGCTGTGGCTAGCCGGCAACCACGATCCCGATCCGCCGCACGGAGTCGGCGGCGGTGCCGCCAGCGAACTGGCGATGGGCGCGCTCGCTTTCCGTCATCAGCCGTCGCCGCGACAGGTCGACGGCGAGATCGCCGGCCATCTGCATCCAATGGCGCGCGTTGCATGGCGCGGCCGCGGTGTTGCGCGCCGCTGTTTCGCTGCGGATAGCAAGCGCTTGGTGATGCCGGCCTTCGGCGCTTACGCCGGAGGATTGAATATACGCGACCGGGCAATCGTCGGCTTGTTCGGTGCGCTGTCCTTCACGGCGCATCTGCTCGGAAATGGGCGGCTTTATGCCATACCCGCCGCGCGCTGCCTGTCCGACTGAACGCTAATTGGGTTTTTGATCCGGCAGCGAAAGGCCTGCGCTTTTCGTGCGCAGCTTCGGCTTGGCCGGCGTGGACGTGTCCCAGCCGCCCGGCGGCGTCTTTACTCTGATTGCGTCATCCGGCTGTGGCTCGGGACGCCAGTTCTTCACGGCAAGATCGGCCGCAGCGAGCGTGTCGTCGTCGAGCTGCAACGCCATCTCGTCGCGCTTTCTGGCGGCTTCGACATCGCCCTCTTTCGCGGCAAGCGCAAACCATTTGTAGGCTTCCGTGTAATTGAGTGGCGTGCCGGTGCCGCGCGCATAAAGAACGGCGAGATTATATTGGCTGTCGGTAACGCCGCGATCGGCGGCTTTGCGGAACCACAGCGCGGCAGTTCGATAATCGGCGCGACCACCGACGCCCTCGGCGTAGAGCACGGCGAGATTGTGCATCGCCTTGCCGTTGCCTTTCGCCGCAGCGGTCAGATAGAGCTCGCGTGCCGCGGCGAGGTCCTTTTTCACGCCGATTCCTTTTTCATAGTAGCCGCCGAGCTGGAACTGCGCGGGCACCAGTCCCTGTTTGGCAGCGAGCTCCAGCCAATGCGCGGCCTGTCGTTCGTTCGCCGGCACGCCGCGCCCGTCGGCAAAACGAAGGGCAATTTCAAATTGCGCGGCAGCGTCGCCAGCCATTGCGGCGGTGCGCAGAGTGGGCCCGCCGATCGCCGATGGCAAAACGTCCGAAGCTTCGGCGGCGGGTGTATTGGCGGTCGCGGCACCACTCGTGACGTTCAATGGTGGCGGCAATGGCGCGCTCACCACGGGCGCTGGGCGCGCCAGCGAGCCGGTAGGTTCGGAGGCGTTGTTCGGCGCGTTTGGCGATGCCGACACGATCGCGGAATCGGGATGTGCTGCCCCCGGCGCTTCGAGCACAGCATTTTGCAGCTCGCGCGGCTTGGCACCGCTGGCATCCGATCTCTCGTCCGGCGCCGGCACATTCGGCGCAGGCGCTTGCGATGCGGGCGGCGGCGGAACGACAGCCTTTGGCGCGGGCCGTGCCGGTTCGGCTTGTGGTCCTTCCGTAGGAGCCCGCGTGTCAGCGGCTCGGGAATCTTGGGGCCGGGACTCTTGGGGCGGGGAATTTTGGGCTCGGCTATCTTGAGGCTGCGCCTCCTGGAGTCGAGTGTCTTGAAGCCGGGTGTCTTGGAGTGGGCTGTCCTGGAAAATATGCAGTGCGATTTGCAAGCAGCCAACCGTGACGACCACGATGCCGGCCGCGAAAAGGAGCTTGCGCAAGCGGGAATTCCTGCTTCCTTCGAATTGCGCTGAATCGCTCCTACGCGAACGCCTTCGGCGACGGGACCGGAAACGGTTCGCGTCATCGTCCGGCAAAACCGCAGCGGCCTGAGTGGCGCGCCGCGCCGCGGCGATAAAGTCTTGCCTGTCGGCGAGTTCGACATCGGCTACGGGCGTCATGCTGCCGGCTGTAGCTGCAGATGGCGCGGGCCTGTCGGCGGCCGAAGGCGAGGCGGTTTGGCTGCGTGGAGCACGCATTGCCACATCGTGAATATCGCTTTCGATCATGGCCAACCGGCCGACGATCTGTTCGACGGTGCCATGTACGGCTTCGAGCGAATCTTCGGTGTGGCGCTCGCTGAGTTTGATTTCGGCAAGGTCCTGCACAATGTCCCGTACGACGTCCGGCGCGATCGCGGCGACCGCTGCCGCGCGCGGGACAGTACCCGAAGCCCCGGCGTCGTCGCTGCGCGGCTGTCCCATCCGAGCGAGCAAATCGGCAAGGCCGCGTTCGATCGCGGCGAGATTGCCGAGCTGCGCATCGGATGCATCGAGCCGGCTGATCAATTGCGCGATTTGGTCCTCGAGCCGCCTGAAGGCGGACGGGTCGGCCGCGGCAAGCCGAACTGCTTCAAGCTTTTCGACCACGCCTGACAGCAGTTTCTGCAATTCGCGCGGCACGGCGTGGCCGGCCTCGGCGGAGGCGCTGAGTGCATCGGCAAGCGTCTCGATTCGGCTGCCGAGTACCGAAACGGCTTGTCCGCTCGCCGCGCCTTTGGCGAGAGCGTCGACCTTTGCAGCCAGCGCGCGGACGTCGTCGGCCACTTTGTTGAGCGCATCGTTGGACGCGACATGCAACACCACTCCGCGCAATGCGCCAATCGCGGTCTCGAGCTGCTCCAGCGCTGCCGGGTCGTCCCTGGTGATAATCAGGTCAAGCTTCTGCGCCAATGTCTTGAGTGCGTCATCGAAGCCGACCAGCTTCTCAGCCGTCGCCATGCGACCCAACGCATCGTGGACTCCGGCCAGTCCGCGCTCGATGCCGGCGATGGCGCCCAAGTCGGCCGTCGATTCGCGGGAGCGATCGATCCGCCGCGCCAAAGCCTCGACCTCCGCACAGAGCGACTCGACGGCCTGGCGCGGCAACGCTTCCGTGAGCTGCTGCCTGATTTCGGCCAGATCACTGCGAAACCCGGCAATGATCTTATCGGTCTCGCCCGACGGCCGCAGCGCTTCGATTTGCGCTGTGATCCGGCGCAGCTGCTCTTCCAATTCCGGGAATTCGGCCGACGGTTCGAGACCGGATGTCTCACCGGTCGTGCGGGGTGCGATTGCCGGCGACGACAGATCGTGGTGGCGCGCCGCCGCGGCACTGTCCTCGGCAAATGCTGCACACTGGCCGGCGGCAAAGCTGCGGCTGCGCTGGCGCGTGCCACCCCAATTGCTGCCCGAACTGCTGTCCCACACGCCGTGCGGCGGCCGCATCGGTGCGCCGCGTAACGGTGTGCTGCCGCGGGCCAGCCGCTCAAGCTGTCCTGTCAGTCTGTCCAGCCGGTCGTGGATCTCGCCGAGCGCTTCGCGCGCCAGCCCTCCCGCGCCGCCATAATCGCCCATGTCGCCATAATCGGCGGGCTGCATCGCCGCTCGGCGATAGTCGTCATGCTCCTCGATAAGGTCGTTGAGCCATTCGCCGAGCGAGCGGCCGGATTGTCGCGCGGCTTCGCGGGCGGCTTCGACCGTTTGCAGGCGCAGGCCTCGGAGATTCCACGGACCGCCAGATTTCATCGGGCGCAAAACCACTTCGGAGGAAACGTGGATCGCCCTGTTTTGCACCCGCTCGACAGCAAAAAAGCGGAGGGCGCGGCTTCTGTCCTCGCCCCGATTTTTCCGGTTTTACCGTAAATAAGCGGTTAATTGGCAGGGCCCACGCGCACCAAGGTCCCGTCGAAGCCTCAGCGAAGCCTTACCATTTCGCCGTCGTCGGCTTGCAGTAAATCGGCTAGGGTCGGCCTCTGGCGGACTTCTCGGAAGGCTGCGGGATGGCCCCCGGGAGAGTCCCAATCATTTTGAGGCGCTGATGCCGGTCTATAAAGCTCCGGTCGAGGAAGTGACGTTCCTGTTGGGCGATGTCTTCCATCTTGCCCGCTACAACAATTTGCCCGGTTTTGCCGATGCCACGCCCGACGTAGTCGAGGCAGTCCTAAGCGAGGCGGGGAAATTCGCTGAAGCGGTGCTGATGCCGCTCAACCGCATCGGCGATCGAGAGGGTTGCCGCCGCAATCCGGACGGTAACGTCACGACGCCACGCGGATTCAAGGACGCCTACAAAAAACTGACCGAGGGCGGCTGGATCGGCGTCTCGGCGCCCGCCGACTTCGGCGGCCAAGGTCTTCCCGTCGTGATCAATCAGGCTGTGAGCGAGTTTTTCGCCTCAGCCAATATGGCCTTCGGCATGTATGCGGCGCTCACCCAAGGCGCCACCGCGGCACTGACCGTGCATGGCTCGCCTGATCAGAAGAAAATGTTTTTGCCGAAGCTCATTGCCGGTCAATGGTCCGGAACGATGAATCTGACCGAGCCGCAATGCGGCACCGATCTCGGCCTGGTGCGCACCCGCGCGGTCGCGCAAAGCGACGGTAGCTACAAAATCACCGGCACAAAAATTTTCATCTCTGCCGGCGAGCACGATCTGGCTGAGAATATCATCCACCTCGTGCTCGCGCGCATCGACGGCGCGCCCACCGGCACGAAAGGGCTCTCGTTGTTCATCGTGCCGAAATTTCTTCCCGCCGCCGATGGCGGCGTCGGCGCGCGCAACGGCGTCTCCTGCGGCTCGATCGAGGAGAAGATGGGCATTCACGGCAATGCCACCTGCGTGATGAATTATGACGGCGCGACTGGCTGGCTCGTGGCCGAGGCCAATCGTGGCTTGCAGGCGATGTTCACGATGATGAATGAGGCGCGCCTCGGCGTCGGTGTGCAGGGACTGGCGATGGCCGAAGTCGCCTACCAGAATGCCGCCGCCTATGCCAAGGAGCGGCTTGCCGGCCGCGCCTTGACCGGCGCAAAATTTCCGCAACAGGCGGCCGATCCGATCATCGTGCATCCCGACGTACGCCGCATGCTCATGAGCATGCGCGCGTTCAACGAGGCGGCCCGTGCGCTTGTGGTCTGGACAGCACTTAAAAGCGATATCGCGCACCGTTCGACCGACGCCAAGGAAAAAGCGGCCGCGGAAGATCATCTCGGCCTGCTCACTCCGATCATCAAAGGCGTGTTGACCGACCAGGGCTTTGCAAACGCGGTGTTGGCGCAGCAGATCTACGGCGGTCACGGCTACATCGCCGAGCATGGCATCGAGCAATTCGTCCGTGATGCGCGGATCACCATGCTGTACGAGGGCACCAACGGGGTTCAGGCGCTCGATCTCGTCGGCCGCAAGCTGCCGAAGGACGGCGGGCGCGCGCTCCAGGCGTTTTTTGCCGAGCTCACGGCATACGGCAAAGAGCGCGCCGGTGATGCCGCGATGGCGCCGTTTGTCTCGCCGCTAAATGCGGCGCTTGGCGATTTGCAGCAGGCAACCATGTGGTTTTTGCAGAACGCGCTCGGCAATCCTGATAATGCCGGCGCGGGAGCCACCGACTACATGCATCTCTTCGGCTTGGTCGCGCTCGGCTATATGTGGTGCCTGATTGCCGAGGCAGCGAAAGGCAAAGCTGGAGCTGGAGGTGACGGCGCCGGGGATCGGATGACGCAACGACTGGCCACCGCTCGCTTTTTCATGGAACGCATGCTGCCGGCCACCGCTACGCATCTCACCCGCATCAAGGCCGGCGCCGCGAGCACGATGGCATTGCCTGCTGAAGCATTTTAGCGATCTTCGCTGTCCGGCCCCGGACAGCAACAGGAGAAATTGCGATGCCCGAGGCTTTCATTTACGACCATGTGCGCACCCCGCGCGGCCGCGGCAAAATCGATGGCGCGCTGCATGAGGTTACCGCGCTCAATCTGGCGAGCCAGGCGCTTTCGGCGATCAAGAGCCGCAACGAGCTCGACACCAAGCTAGTCGACGACGTGGTTATGGGCGTTGTCGATCCCGTCGGCGAAGCGGCTGCCGATATCGCCCGCACGGCCGCTTTGGTCGCTGGCTATGGCGACAGCGTCGCCGGCGTGCAGATCAACCGTTTTTGCGCATCGGGGCTCGATGCGGTGAATTTCGCCGCGGCTCAGATCATGTCCGGCCAGCAACAACTCGCCGTTGGCGGCGGCGTCGAATCGATGAGCCGCGTCGGCATCGGCTCGGCCGGCGGCGCCTGGTCCGTCGATCCTTCGATCGCGGTCGCACACTATTTCTTGCCGCAAGGGGTCTCGGCCGATCTCATCGCCACGAAATATGGATTCTCGCGCGACGACGTCGACGCCTATGCGGTCGAAAGCCAGAAGCGGGCGGCGATTGCCTGGGACGAAGGCCGCTTCAACCGCTCGGTCGTGCCGGTCAAGGACGTTAATGGCCTGACCATCCTGGCCAAAGACGAACACATGCGGCCTGGCACGACCATGCAGTCGCTTGCCGCCTTGCAGCCGTCATTTGTCCAAATCGGTGAACTGGGCGGCTTCGACGCTGTGGCCATTCAGGCCCACCCCGAAGTCGAATTCGTCAATCACGTGCACCACGCCGGCAATTCCTCGGGCATCGTCGACGGCGCCGCCGCAGTGCTGGTTGGCAACAAAGAGGCTGGCGGCAAGATCGGGTGTAAGCCGCGCGCGTGGGTGCGCGCCTTCGCCAATATCGGCTCCGACCCGGCTCTGATGCTGACCGGCCCGATCGATGTAACGAAGAAGGCGCTCAAAGCCGCCGGCATGACGCTCGCCGACATCGATCTGATCGAGATCAACGAGGCGTTCGCTTCGGTGGTATTGCGCTTCATGCAGGCGTTCGAACTCGACGGATCGAACATCAACGTCAACGGCGGAGCCATCGCCTTGGGGCACCCGCTCGGCGCAACCGGAGCGATGATTCTCGGTACGCTCGTCGACGAACTCGAACGGCGCAACATGACCACCGGGCTTGTCACGCTTTGTATCGGCGCCGGGATGGGCACTGCCACGATCATCGAACGGGTCTAACCATGCCCAAGCTCGATATTGAGGCACTGCCGCTGGATACAAAAACCAATTATCCGCCGCCGTTCGATCGTGTCGTGCACGGCCGCGAACGCCGGCGGCTCGGCAATGCCGCCGGACTCGATCAGTTCGGCGTCAATCTGACGACGCTTCGTCCGGGCGCCGCCTCGGCGCTGCGGCACTGGCACGAGAAGGAAGACGAATTCGTCTACATTGTCGAAGGCGAGCTTGTTCTGATCGAAGATGGCGGCGAGACGGTGCTCAAAGCGGGCGATGCGGCCGCATTTAAAGCCAATAGCGGCGACGGCCACCATCTGGTGAACCGCACGACGCGTGAGGCGCTGTTTCTCGAAATCGGCACGCGCGCGAAACACGAGCGCGTCGAATATCCCGACGTCGATTTGCTCGTTGTTCGCGACGACCGCGGCATGCGTTACACCCACAAGAACGGCGATCCCTATGTCTGAGTGGTTGCGATGAGCTTCAAGAACTTCACGATCGAGACCGACGGCGACGGCATTGCGCTGGTAACCTGGGATGCCCCGGGACGCAGCATGAACGTCATCGACGCAACCGTCATGGACGAGCTCGCGGCAATCATCGAGCAAATCACCGCGGAAGCGGCGGTGAAGGGCGTCGTCATCACTTCGGAGAAGGACGCGTTCTGTGCCGGCGCCGACCTGACGATGCTTGAAGGCTTGAGCCGCGCTTTTGCGGAATTCGCTGCCGCGCAGGGCGAAGAGGCGGCCATGGCGCGGTTTTTCGAGGAAAGCCGCAGATGGTCGCTGCTCTGTCGGCGCATCGAGACTTGCGGCAAACCTTGGGTCGCCGCGCTCAACGGTACCGCGCTTGGCGGCGGCTTCGAATTGGCGTTGGCCTGCCATCGCCGCATCGCCGCCGACAATCCGCGCATGCGCGTCGGGCAACCCGAAGTCAAGGTCGGGCTTATTCCCGGCGCTGGCGGTACGCAACGCATCGCGCGCATGCTGCCGCCCTCCGACGCGCTGCAATTCCTGCTCAAGGGCGAGCAAGTCCAGCTCAATCGCGCCAAGGCGATGAAGCTTGTCGACGCCGTGGTGCCCAAGCCCGATCTCATCCGGACGGCAAAAGACTGGATCAAGGCTGGCGGCAGCGCCAAGGCGCCGTGGGACGTCGATGGATTCAAGCTTCCCGGCGGGCCGGTCTATTCAAAGGCCGGCATCATGGTGTTCACGCCGGCGAACGCCATCTATCGCCGCGAAACCTACGACAACTATCCGGCGGCGCGCGCCATCCTTCAGGTCGTCTACGAAGGCTTGCAGCTGCCAATGGACCAGGCTTTGCGGGTCGAATCGCGCTGGTTCGCCAAGATTCTGCGCTCACCCGAAGCGGCGGCGATGATCCGCACACTGTTCATTTCAATGCAGGAGCTGAACAAGGGCGCGCGGCGCCCGGCCAAAATCCCGGTAAAAGAGCTGCACAAAATAGGCGTGATCGGCGCCGGTTTCATGGGCGGCGCCATTGCCTATGTCAGCGCCTTGGCCGGTCTCGATGTCGTGCTCATCGACCGCGATCCGGAGACCGCGGAAAAAGGCAAGGCGCATTCACAGAAACTGGTGACCGACCAGATCAATCGCGGCCGCGCCACAACCGCGGACCGCGACGCACTGCTCGCGCACATCACCCCGACCGCCGACTTCGTCGAGCTGAAGGATTGCGATCTCGTTATTGAGGCGGTGTTCGAGGACCGCAAGATCAAAGAAGAAGTCATTTCGCGCACCCAGAATGTACTGGGCGAGGAGGCGATTTTCGGCTCGAACACCTCGACTTTGCCGATCACTTCGCTGGCGGCGGCGTTCAAGGATCGCGCCCGGTTCATCGGCATTCATTTTTTCTCGCCGGTCGAGCGCATGATGCTGGTGGAAATCATCATGGGCAAAGAAACCGGTGACGCCGCGCTTGCTACGGCGCTCGATTTCGTGCGTGCCATTCGCAAAACGCCGATCGTGGTCAACGATTCGCGCGGCTTCTACGCGTCGCGCGTGGTCGGCACTTATATCCGTGAAGGTCATCTGATGCTGACCGAGGGCGTTCCGGCTGCCCTGATCGAGAACGTAGCGCGCATGGCCGGCATGCCCGTCGGGCCGTTGGCGCTAACCGACGAGGTCGCCGTCGATCTCGCCTGGAAGATTCTCAAGGCGACGGAAGCCGACCTTGGCGGCGCAGCGGTCGATCCCGGGCAGAAGGCGCTGCTCGCTGAAATGGTCGAGAAGCGCTCGCGCTTCGGCCGCAAGAACGGCAAGGGATTTTACGACTACCCGCAGAATGGGCCGAAGCGACTATGGCCCGGCCTTGCCGACCTGCAACCGAACAAGTTGAATATCGACGATATCGACATTGATCTGCTCAAACAGCGCCTGCTCGCGATTCAGGCGCTGGAATCGGCGCGCTGCGTCGAAGAGAAAGTGATCACCGACGTGCGGGAGGCCGATGTCGGCTCGATCCTCGGCTTCGGTTTTGCCCCTTTCACCGGCGGCACGATTTCTTAC
>Ga0126369_10002379_pt1 | contig 13343 bp, 17 predicted proteins | sample PanSoiMetaPlot_1_FD_109646 | JGI IMG/M metagenome (GOLD analysis project Ga0126369, IMG submission 109646) | Tropical forest soil microbial communities from Panama - MetaG Plot_1 | ecosystem: Environmental > Terrestrial > Soil > Tropical forest > Bulk soil | place: Panama | collected 2016-02-17 | reverse complement strand
GGCAACGCGCCGAGTCGTGGAGCTATACCGAGCGCGACGGCACGATGCTTGGCCAGCGTGTGACCCCGATCGATCGCGTCGGACTCTATGTCCCCGGTGGTAAGGCGGCTTATCCATCTTCAGTGCTGATGAATGCGCTTCCGGCGCGGATCGCCGGGGTGCGCGAGCTAGTAATGTGCGTGCCTACGCCCGACGGCGAGCGCAACGCATTGGTGCTCGCGGCAGCGCACCTTGCAGAAATCGATCGCGTATTTGCGATCGGCGGCGCGCAGGCGATCGCCGCGTTCGCCTACGGCACAAAAACGATACGCGCGGTCGACAAGATCGTCGGTCCTGGAAACGCATACGTCGCAGCGGCTAAGCGCCATGTGTTTGGCGTGGTCGGCATCGACATGCTCGCCGGACCATCGGAAATCCTGGTGATCTGCGACGGCGGAACTAATCCCGACTGGATCACCATGGACCTATTCGCGCAGGCCGAGCACGACGAAGCGGCACAAGCGATGCTGCTGTCGCCGGATGCGGCCTTCATCGAGCGCGTCGCTGCGAGCATCGATCGACAGCTGCCCGCCATGCCGCGGAAAGAGGTAATCCGAGCCGCCCTCGCGCGGCGCGGCGCACTCGTCCACGTGCGGAATCTCGAGGAGGCGTGCGACGTCGCCAATCGGATCGCCCCGGAGCATCTTGAGTTGTCGGTGCGTGATCCGGAACGCTGGATAGATCGCATCTATCACGCCGGCGCGATCTTCCTCGGTCGCTATAGCTCTGAGGCGCTCGGCGACTACTGCGCCGGTCCAAATCACGTCCTGCCAACCTCCCGCACCGCGCGCTTCTCGTCGCCGCTCGGCGTCTACGACTTCCAAAAGCGCTCGAGCATCGTCCGCGTCTCGCACGCCAGTGCGCAGACGCTGGGTCCAATCGCGGTCGCGCTCGCGCAGGGTGAAGGGTTATCAGCACACGCCCGTGCCGCCGAATATCGACTCGGAGCCGAATCGTGGATCGAGCGCTCTTGAAGCTCGGCCCGGCCGATCTCGTGCGCGAGGAGATTCTTGCGCTGCGGTCCTACCACGTGCCGGTGGCCACCGGGATGGTGAAGCTCGACGCGATGGAAAATCCCTTTCGGCTTCCGGAGCCGCTGCGCGAGGAGATCGGGCGGTGCGTGTCGACTCTCGCCATCAACCGCTACCCAGATCCGACTGCACCTGAACTGAAGGCGCGTCTGCGCGAAACTTTCGCCATCCCAGAGGAATGCGAGGTGCTACTGGGTAACGGGTCCGACGAGATCATCCAAATGGCGACTCATGCGCTTGCGCGACCCGGCGCGGCGATGGTCGCGCCCGAGCCTTCATTCGTGATGTACAAAATGGATGCGATCGTGGCGCGCATGCGCTACGTCGGTGTACCGCTTAATCCCGACTTCACGCTCGATATCGGACGGTTCGTCGGGGCGATCGAGGAACACCGCCCGGCGCTCGTGTTCGTCGCTTATCCAAACAATCCGACCGGCAACCTCTTTCCCGAAGACGCGGTGGCGAGCATCATCGAAGCGGCGCCGGGGCTGGTGGTGATCGATGAGGCGTATCACGCTTTTGCCGGAGAGACGTTCATGACGCGCCTCAGGGAATTCCCTAACCTGCTGGTGATGCGCACCCTTTCGAAGCTCGGGCTCGCCGGGGTGCGATTGGGTTATGCGGCGGGGCAACCACAGTGGATTCGCGAGCTCGACAAGCTTCGTCCGCCCTACAACGTAAGCGTCCTCGCGCAATCCGTCGCTGAACGGTTACTTGCACGCATCGAGGTGCTGCAAGGTCAGGCCGACCGCGTCAAGGGTGAGCGCGCCGCGCTCTTCGGCCGTTTGCGGGACCTGAAAGGCGTCGAGGTGTTTCCGAGCGATGCGAATTTCATACTTGTGCGCGTCGCAGACGCCGACGCGACCGACGCCCGCCTCAAGGAACGACGGATACTGGTGAAAAATTTGCATGGCAGCCATCCGCTGCTCGCCAACTGCCTGAGGTTCACCGTAGGAACCCCGGGTGAAAATGACCTGCTGCTGGCTGCCCTGGCGGAGAGTTTGTGAGAACTGCAACGGTCACGCGGAAGACTGCCGAGACCCAGATCACCGTCTCGGTGAACCTCGACGGGAACGGACGCTCGAAGCTCGCGACTGGCGTGGCATTCCTCGATCACATGCTCGATCAGGTCGCGCGGCACGCTATGATCGATCTCGAGATCGACGCCAAGGGCGACTTGCACATCGATGCCCACCACACAGTAGAGGACGTCGGGATCACTTTCGGTCAAGCGGTCGCCAAAGCAGTCGGCGACAAGCGCGGCTTGAGCCGCTTCGGACACGCGTACGTGCCGCTGGACGAAGCGCTATCACGGGTGGTCATCGATTTCTCAGGGCGGCCTGGCCTTGAGTTCCACGTGCCATTCGCGCGCGCGTTGATCGGTGAGTTCGACGTCGATCTGGTGCACGAGTTCTTTCAGGGGTTCGTGAATCACGCGCTCGTGACCTTGCACATCGAGAATCTGCGCGGCGCAAACGCCCACCACCAGGCGGAGACTGCGTTCAAGGCATTCGCTCGCGCGCTACGCATGGCGTTGGAGATCGATTCGCGCGCCGGCGGGGCAGTACCTTCGACCAAGGGAACGTTATAAAGCGAGGTCACAGAGGCCACAGAGAGCACAGAGCGCACAGAGATAAATCAATCGATTTCCTCTGTCTTGTCCGTGGTCCTCTGGTGATCTCTGTGTGGCCTGTTTCTGTGCTTATGGCTTACATCGCGGTCGTCGATTACGGCATGGGCAATCTGCGCTCGGTGTCGAAGGCCCTCGAGCACGTTGCTCCCAGTCAAGACATCCGGGTCACCTCGGACCCGGCCGAGATCGCCGCGGCGGCGCGAGTCGTCTTTCCCGGGCAGGGCGCCATGCCGGATTGCATACGGGAACTCGGGCGCTTCGACCTTCGTGGCGCGGTGGAGCAGGCCGCGCGGGCGAAGCCCCTACTCGGGATCTGCATCGGCGCGCAGATGCTGTTCGAGTGGAGTGCTGAAGGGGACACCGCCGGGTTGGGGATCTTTCGCGGGAAGGTATTGCGCTTTCCTGCCGACCACCTGCGCAGTGCCCCAGGCGGGTCCCTAAAGGTGCCGCACATGGGCTGGAATCGCGTCCGCCAGACCGTCCGCCACCCGCTGTGGCAAGGCATCGGCGACGGCGAGCGCTTCTACTTTTGCCACAGTTATTTTTTCACCCCGGAGGAAAAAGGGCTGGAGAGCGGCGCAGCAGAATACGGTCTCCCCTTTACGTGCGCGGTGGCGCGCGATAACATTTTCGCGGTACAGTTCCACCCCGAGAAGAGCCAAACGGCAGGATTGCAGCTCCTCGCAAACTTCGTCTCCTGGACTCCCTGATTCGAGACCATCGGCGCCGCGCGCCGCCCGGCATTAAACCAATCCCGCTTTCCTCCGCCACTGACCCGCGATGGTCGTTATTCCGGCGCTCGACTTGAAGGACGGTCGTTGCGTGCGCCTCAAACAGGGCGACATGCGGGAAGCCACGGTCTTTTCGGACGATCCTGTCGCAACCGCGAAACACTGGCTCGCACAGGGCGCCCGCCGGCTGCATGTGATCGACCTCAACGGTGCGGCCGCCGGCCGACCGAAAAATGAGGGCGTGATTCGCGACGTCGTTCACTCGGTCGGATCTGCGATTCCGGTCCAGCTCGGCGGCGGTTTCCGCGACCTCGACACGATCGAGCGCTTCCTCGATTACGGCGTGGCCTACATCATCATCGGCACCGCTGCGGTGAAGAACCCGGGCTTCCTTTCCGATGCGTGCACGGCGTTTGCCGGTCACATCATCGTTGCCCTGGATGCGAAAAATGGGAAAGTTGCGGTCGAGGGTTGGTCGAAGCTCACCGGCCACGATGTGGTGGATCTCGCGAAAAAATTCGAGGACTACGGGGTCGAGTCGGTGATCTACACTGATATCGGTCGGGACGGCATGCTTACCGGCATCAACGTCGACGCCACGGTGAATCTTGCCCGCGAGCTGCGTACGCCGGTGATCGCGAGCGGCGGGCTCACCAGCATTCAGGACATCCGGGTGTTGTGCGACATCGAGTCCGAAGGGATCATGGGCGTCATCACCGGCCGCGCGATCTACCAGGGCACGCTCGACTTCAAGCAGGCACAAGAAGAGGCGGACAGACTGAGCAAGAAGCAGGATTGAGGCGTGCCCCTCGCCAAGCGCATTATCCCTTGCCTCGACGTGACCGCTGGACGCGTCGTGAAAGGCGTCAACTTCATCAATCTGCGCGACGCCGGCGACCCGGTGGAGATCGCACGGCGCTACGATGAGCAGGGTGCTGACGAGCTAGCGTTTCTCGACATTACCGCCAGCTCGGACGAGCGCGACACCATTGTGCATGTCGTCGAAGGGGTTGCGGCGCAAGTCTTTATTCCGCTCACGGTCGGGGGCGGCGTGCGCACCGTCCAAGACGTGCGCAGACTTCTCAACGCTGGCGCCGATAAGGTGTCCATCAATACCGCTGCGGTGCAGAATCCGGCCGTCGTGGCGGATGCCGCGGGCCGTTTCGGGTCACAATGCATTGTCGTGGCCATCGACGCGAAGCATGTCGATGGTCGATGGGAAGTGTTCACCCACGGCGGAAGGAAGCCCACCGGGATCGACGCGGTCGAGTGGGCGCGGCGGATGGAGATGGCGGGCGCAGGAGAAATCCTTCTCACCAGCATGGATCGCGATGGAACACGCATGGGGTTCGATTTGGCTCTCACGCGCGCGGTGGCCGAAGCGGTCGATATTCCAGTTATCGCGAGCGGCGGCGTGGGAACCCTCGAGGACTTGGCGGCCGGTATCCTGGAGGGCAAAGCGGACGCCGTGCTCGCGGCAAGCATCTTTCACTACGGCGAATATACGGTGCGGCAGGCGAAGGAGATCATGGCCGCCCACGGGATCGAGGTGAGGGCATAGCCATGGCGAGTTGGCTCGACCAGCTGAAGTGGGACGAACGGGGCCTCGTGCCGGTGATCGCTCAAGATGCCGAGAGCGCTCGTGTGCTCATGCTCGCATGGATGGACCGCGAGGCGCTCGCTCGAACCGCCGAGACGGGGGAGGCGATCTACTATTCGCGTTCGCGCGAGCGTCTGTGGCGCAAAGGCGAGGAATCCGGCCACGTGCAACGCGTGCGTGAAATACGCCTAGACTGTGACAACGACGTCGTACTGCTGAAGGTCGAGCAGGTCGGGGGAATCGCCTGTCACACTGGTCGACCGAGTTGCTTCTTCCAGCAGTTGATCGGCGACCGGTGGGTCACGATTGAGGCGGTGGTGAAGGATCCAACGGAGATCTACGGACGATGAGCGATATCTTGGATCGGTTGGCGGAAGTGATTGAAAGCCGCAAGGGCGCCGACCCCAAGACGTCGTATGTCGCGCGGCTGTTTGCGGGTGGTGAAGACGCAGTGCTGAAGAAGATCGGCGAGGAGGCGACGGAAGTCGTCATGGCCGCAAAAGACGGCGATCGCTTGCGCATCGTCGGCGAGATTGCCGATCTGTGGTTTCATTGCTTGATCGCGCTTGCATATCAAGGGCTGCGCCCCTCCGACGTGCTCATGGAGCTTCGTCGGCGAGAGGGAATCTCGGGAATTGACGAGCATGCGGCCCGCCAGCACGGACTCCGGATCGAAGCCGAGAAAGAGTGAGCGAGGGACGCCGAATGACAAACGAGGCGACGCCCGAAAATTGCATCTTCTGCAAGATCGTACGGGGCGAAATCCCGTCGAAGAAGGTATACGAGGACGATCAGGTTTTCGCCTTTCATGACATTCGGCCGGTCGCGCCGGTTCACTTCCTTATCATCCCGAAGGCGCACATCGCGACGCTCTACGACTGCCAGCCAAGCGACGTGGGGGTGCTCGGGAAAATGCTCGCGGCCGCGCCGCGGCTTGCGCGCGAGTTGGGCGCTAACGACGGCTTCCGGACCATCATCAATACCGGTCGTGTGGGGCGGCAGGAGGTGTATCATTTGCACATCCACGTGATCGGCGGCCCCGCGGTGCTCGGGCCGATGATCGTCAAGGCTTAAGAGGACATCGCCATGGGATCGTTCAGCATTTGGCACTGGCTGATTGTGCTGCTCATCATTCTTCTGATCTTCGGGACGAAGAAGCTGCGCAATATCGGCGCCGACCTCGGCGGTGCTGTAAAGGGTTTCAAGGAAGGGATGAAAGGCGCGGAGAGCTCAAGCGAGGACGCTGCGACGCCCCAAGTGACCGGACACACCATCGAAGGCGAAGTGAAGAGGGAGTCGGGCACCAAAGCCTAACCCGGTCTCGCCCGCACGGAGAGCGCGGGCTCGCTCTCGCAAGCGGACTCCCGGTCAATGCGCTGGAAGCGCCGCCCCGTAAAAGACTCATGTTCGACGTTGGTTTCTCGGAGCTTCTCGTTATCGCGGTCGTCGCGCTGCTCGTGATCGGTCCAGAGCGGCTGCCTAAGGTTGCGCGGACAGCCGGCCACCTGTTCGGCCGACTACAGCGCTACGTGAATGACGTGAAGGCGGACATCCAGCGCGAGATGGAGCTCGAGGAGCTGCACAAGGTGCGCGCGCAATTCGAAGAGGCGGCGCGGTCGATCGGGCAGTCAGTGAGCGAAGTCGACCGTGAGGTCAATGCGGTCGGCGACGATCTCACGCGTTCGATCTCCGGTCCGGCCTCCGGCGAGACGACCCCGGTCGCCGACAACGCTAGCGCTCCGGCGCCCACCCCAGAGGCCGCGCCCGCGCCGGCTGCTCCGGTAGCAACGCCGACGGCATCGGTGAACGAAGCGAAGATCTAGCTCGGGCTGTCCACGCGACGTATGGTCGACGGCCAGGACAGCTTCATCTCGCATCTGGTCGAGTTGCGCGACCGCTTGTTGCGGGCGCTGGCGGCGGTGGCGCTGTTGACCGTCGTGCTCACCATCTGGCCGGGCATCGGCGGCGTATACGATTTTCTCGCTTCGCCGATGATGCGATCGCTTCCCGAGGGGACGAAGATGATCGCGACCGGCGTGATCTCGCCGATCCTCGTGCCGCTCAAAGTGACCGCGCTCGCGGCCTTCCTGATCGCGTTGCCCTATGTTCTTTATCAAGCCTGGGCGTTCGTCGCGCCCGGCCTGTACGCACACGAGAAGCGCATCGCGCTACCGCTCGTCATCGGCAGCACCGTGCTCTTCGTGCTCGGTGTGGCCTATTGCTACTTCGTCGTGTTCGGGATGATATTCCAGGCGATCCACAAGTTCGCCCCGCAGGCAATCACGCCAGCCCCCGATATCGAGGCGTACCTCAACTTCGTCATCACGATGTTCCTCGCGTTCGGTATCACGTTCGAGATCCCGCTCGCACAACTGGTGCTGGTACGGACCGGCGTCGTGACGGTCGCGAAGCTCAAGGATGTCCGCCCATATGTGATCGTCGGCGCGTTCGTCGTCGCCGCGGTCGTGACCCCGCCTGATGTGTTGTCGCAGCTCCTGCTCGCGATACCGATGTGCGTGCTGTATGAACTGGGACTGGTGCTCGCGCGGTTTGTCGGCAAGCCTGCCGGCGAGTCCGACTGGAAGGTACCGACCGACGCCGAACAGCCGAGCAATAAGGTGGACTAACGCCGCGCGCTACCGTCGACGTTGCGGCGACGGACGCTTCCCGACCGTGACGCTGACTTTAATGTCGCTCTGCTCTCGGCGCAGCTTAAGCGTTGCCTGGCTGCCAGGTGTGAGCGCGGCCACGGCGTCGAGCATCGCGGCGGAGTCCGGTGTCGGCGTGCTGTTGACCGCGACCAGAACGTCTCCCGCCTTGACCCCAGCCTTCTCTGCCGGCCCGTTGCGCTCCAGTCCGGCGATCAGTACGCCCGACGTATTGGAGAGCTTGAAAGACTCGGCAAGGTCAGCTGTCACTTCTTGCGCCTGCACGCCAATGTAGCCACGGGTGACGCTTCCCTGCGCGACGATCTGTTCCATCACCTGCTTCGCGGTGGAGGCAGGGATTGCGAAGCCGATACCCAGCGACCCGCCGGTGCGCGAGAAGATCGCGGTATTGATGCCGATGAGGTCGCCGCGGGCGTCGATGAGCGCGCCGCCGGAGTTGCCCGGATTGATCGAAGCGTCGGTCTGGATGAAATTTTCATAGGTGTTGATATTGAGCCCGCGGCGCCCGAGCGCCGACACGATGCCCATCGTCACCGTCTGGCCGACGCCGAACGGGTTACCGATCGCGAGCACGACATCGCCGATCCGAACCGCGTCCAGCGCGCCGAACGTGATCGACGGTAATCCGCTGCGGTCAACCTTCAACACCGCGATATCGGTGTCCGGATCGGTGCCGACGACCTTCGCGCGAAGTCGGGTCCGGTTGTCGGCGAGCAGCACCTCGATCTCGTCCATCCCCTCGACGACGTGATTGTTGGTGAGGACGTAACCGCGTGGACTGACGATTACCCCTGAGCCGAGGCTCGACGTGCGGCGCGGCTCGTCGAGCATGTCGCCGAAAAATCGGCGAAACAGCGAATCATCCGCGAACGGCTGGTGTGGCGACTTGACCGCGGCGGAAGTGAAGATATTGACCACCGCCGGGGCTGCTCTCGTCACCGCTGCGCTATACGAGCTCGGCGCGCTCGGCAAGCGATCGGCAGTGGCAGGCGCCTGGTTCACGACCAGCATTGCCGCGCCTTCTCGCGTGGCCAGCCATTCAGGCTTCAAAGTGGTGACGACGAACAACACTGCGACCGCGACGGTCGCCGCCTGAGCAAAAATAAGCCAGAGACTCTTAAGCGTCATGAGTGCTGCGATCGACTTCGTTATTTAAGTCGGATGAGAGCAGAAAGGAAGTGAATTTCGTTTTAAAGCGTGATTAGAGCCGTCGCGCTCTCTCGATCGGCCCCTCGCCACCTCCCACCCCCCGCGATTATTGCCCAAACAAGTTGCATGAGGAAGCATCGGCCGAGGGGTCGTTGGGGAACGACCCGCCATGGCCGGACGGCGCGCTTTTATCTTCTCCGTCAAAGCCTTATACGCGAAAACTTCCTTTCGGCTAGGGCGTTCAGCTATAATCCGCGCGCCTCGTCTAGAACTTTCCCATCGCGCCTAGAAGATCAAGACTAAGGAGCCTCGCATTTCATGAGTATTCCCTCGCAAGCGACGCTGCCGCCGGGCGCCGTCGGGAGTGTTGAAATCGATCCGGCCCGACGCAAGTTGCTCGTTGCGACGTGTATTGCAGGTGGTGCTGCAAGCGCGGCGATTGCCTGGCCGTTCCTTACCAGCGTGGAGCCCTCAGAACGCGCCAAGGCGCTCGGAGCACCTGTCGAGGCCGACATCTCCGATGTCGAGCCGGGACAGATGAAGGTGGTCGAGTGGCAGGGGAAGCCGGTGTGGATCGTTCGGCGGACGAAGGAAATGATGGAGAGCCTCAAGAAGGACGAAGCCCAGCTCGCCGATCCCATGTCGAAGCATTCGAGCCAACCCGAATATTGCGACAATCAGGCGCGCTCGCGCGCTGACGAGCCAGAGGTCCTGGTTCTCGTCGGCATCTGCACTCATCTCGGTTGCTCTCCCACGGCGAAGTTCGCGCCAGGTGAGCTCGACGCAAACTGGGAGGGCGGGTTCCTGTGCCCCTGTCACGGTTCGCGCTTCGATCTCGCCGGCCGCGTCTTCGCGAACTTCCCGGCGCCGGATAACCTGCCGGTGCCGAAGTACAAGTACCTGTCGCAGAGCAAGCTACTGATCGGCGACGACTCGAAGGCCTGACCTCATGGCAAACGGCACCGCCACCAAAGCCCACTGGGCTCAGCAGCTGTTCGAATGGATCGACGCGCGCTTCCCACTGTCTGCGGTGTGGAAGTCGCAGGTTTCGGAGTATTACGCGCCGAAGAACTTCAACTTCTGGTACTACTTCGGCTCGCTCGCGCTCGTCGTGCTGGTGTTGCAGATCGTCAGCGGCATCTTCCTCACGATGAACTACAAGCCGGACGCGGGCCTCGCGTTCGCTTCGGTCGAGTACATCATGCGCGAGGTATCGTGGGGCTGGCTGATCCGCTATCTGCATTCGACTGGCGCTTCCGCGTTTTTCATCTGCGTGTACTTGCACATGTTCCGCGCGCTGCTGTACGGGTCGTACCGCAAGCCGCGCGAGCTCACGTGGCTGCTTGGTGTGTTTATCTTCCTCTGTCTGATGGCCGAGGGGTTCTTCGGCTATCTGCTGCCGTGGGGGCAAATGTCCTACTGGGGAGCGCAGGTGATCGTGAATCTCTTCGGCGCAATTCCGCTCGTCGGTGAGCAACTCGCGATCTGGATTCGCGGCGACTACGTGATCGGTGATGCGACCCTCAACCGCTTCTTCGCGTTCCACGTGATCGCAGTTCCGCTCGTGCTGCTCGGGATCATCGTCGCGCACCTGATTGCGCTGCACGAGACGGGCTCCAACAACCCGGATGGAGTCGAGATCAAGAAAACCATCGATCCACAGACTGGACACCCGGCCGACGGTATCCCGTTCCATCCGTACTACACAGTGAAGGATCTTTTCGGGGTAATGGTGTTCCTGCTCGTGTTCGCGGTGATCGTGTTCTTCGCTCCCGAGGTCGGCGGCTACTTCCTAGAGCACAACAACTTCATTCCGGCCGATCCGCTGAAAACGCCGCCGCACATCGCGCCGGTGTGGTACTTCACGCCATACTACTCGGTGCTACGGGCGACGACCGACGAGTTGAAGTGGGTGATCGGCATCGCCGTTGTCCTCTTCATGCTCTGGGCGCTCGTGCGGCGGGGCAGCAACAAGACACGCACCGTGCTGCTCGGTATCGGCGTGGTGCTGCTCGCAGGATTGTTCTTGCTCCAGGCCAAGGTATGGGGCGTCCTGCTGATGGGTACATCAGTCGTTATTTTCGCCTTCCTCCCGTGGCTCGATCGCTCGCCGGTCAAGTCGATCCGCTACAAGGGTTGGATGTTCAAGCTCGCGCTCTTTCTGTTTGTAGTTTCGTTCTTCGTCCTCGGCTATCTCGGCATGCAGGTGCCGACCACTACGCTCACTCGAATCGCGCAAGTATGTACGGTCATCTACTTCGCGTTCTTCCTCCTGATGCCGTGGTACACGTCGATCGACAAGACCGAGCCCGAGCCGGAGCGGCTGACCTGATGTTGAAGACCATTTTTGCAGCCGCGCTCGCCGTCGTTGCGCTTGTCGCGACCTCCGGTCACGCTGCGGAAGGCGAGAAGCTCGATCACGTTGCGGTGGATATAACCGACCTCGCTAGCCTTCAATCCGGGGCGCGCACCTTCGTCAATTACTGCCTGAATTGCCATAGCGCGTCGCTCGTTCGATACAACGCACTCCGCCAGATCGGCCTGACCGACGAGCAAATCAAGGACAACCTGATGTTCACCGCTGAGAAGATCGGGATGCCGATGTCGATCGCGATGGCCCCCGGCGACGCCAAGGTTTGGTTCGGTTCGGTGCCACCGGACCTGTCGGTCGTCGCGCGCTCCCGGGGACCGGATTGGCTCTACACGTACCTCCGCGGCTTTTATCGCGACCCGCAGACCCCCACCGGCTGGAACAACATGGTTTATCCGAACGTCGGCATGCCGCACGCGCTTTGGCGGTTGCAAGGCGAGCGAGTCCTCAAGGAGCAAGAGGCGCTCAGGGAAGGTAAACCGATCCTCGGCGAAGACGGCAAGCCGCGAAAGGTAGTGACGCTGGTAGCTGTCAGCCCCGGGACCCAGTCCGTCGCGCAGTACGACAAGACCGTCTACGACCTCGTGAATTTCCTCACCTGGATGGGCGAGCCAAACCAACTCGCGCGCAAGCAAATCGGGGTGTGGGTGCTATTCGGCCTCGCGGTGTTGATTCTCCTGACATATCTGCTGAAGCGGGCCTACTGGAAAGACGTGCACTGAGCCCCCACATAACCGCCCGGCGGGGTTACATGAAACGCCGCGCGTTTTTTTATTGGGCCCGACCATGGGCCCGAGAGCAAACCGAAAATGATGAATCTCTATTCCGGTACGACTTGCCCTTTCTCCCAGCGCTGCCGCATCGTGCTGTACGAGAAAGGGATGGATTTTCAGATCATCGACGTCGATATGTACAACAAGCCGGAGGACATCGCGGTCATGAACCCGTATGGCCGGCTGCCGGTGTTGGTTGAACGCGACCTGATCCTCTACGAAGCGAACATCATCAACGAGTACATCGACGAGCGCTTTCCGCATCCGCAGCTCATGCCAGCCGACCCGGTCATGCGTGCCCGGGCGCGTCTTTTCCTCTTCAATTTCGAAGTGGAGCTCTTTAGCCAGATCGACTCGCTCGAGCAGGGGAACGCGAAGCAGCAGGAGAAATCGCGCCAGCACGTCTCCGATCGGTTGACCGAACTGGCGCCGGTGTTCACCAAGCAGAAGTACATGCTGGGCGATGAGTTTTCGATGCTGGACGTAGCGATCTCGCCGCTTCTGTGGCGGCTCGACTACTACGGCGTCTCGTTGCCAAAGTCGGCGGCGCCGCTGATGAAGTATGCGGAGCGGCTGTTCAGCCGCCCGGCGTTCATCGACGCGCTCACTCCGTCGGAGAAGGTGATGCGGAAGTGACGTCGCGCAAGCGAGATCATCCCGACGTCAGTCGGGATCCAGTTCGGAGTTTCCCTGGCTAACCCCCGCGCGGCCTACGGCCCCACGCGGTACACTGCTTCGCATGACCGAGCCAATCTCCACCAAGCCTTACTTGCTGCGCGCCCTCTATGAGTGGTGTGTCGACAACGGCTATACGCCCTATGTCTCAGTAGTTGTCGACGAGCATACGCGCGTCCCGCAAGAGTACGTCCGCAACGGCGAGATCGTGCTCAATATCGGGCCGCTGGCAGCTCATCGGGTCAGGCTGGGTAATGACGTCATTGAATTCGCCGCTCGATTCGGCGGTGTCGCGCGGGACCTCGTCATTCCGGTGGGCCAGGTGGCGGCGATCTACGCGCGCGAGAACAGCCAGGGTATGTCGTTCGAGATCGAACGAAACGAGCCTGCCGGAGAGGGGAGCGGTCAAGCCGTTACCGAGCCGCCGGAAAATGCGGAGGCATCGCCGACAGCGAGCGGCGGCAAGCCGACCCTGCGTGTGATCAAGTGATTTCATGTCACGAGCGCGCGACGCGCCGGTGAAGCGACGTCATCCCGGTGAACGCCGGGATTCAATACACGGTCTCCGCCCGAGGCCGGCGCGTATAATCGCCCGCCCGTGCCGGCTTAGCTCAGTTGGTAGAGCAACCGCCTTGTAAGCGGTAGGTCTCGGGTTCGATTCCTGAAGCCGGC
>Ga0126369_10002374_pt1 | contig 13347 bp, 10 predicted proteins | sample PanSoiMetaPlot_1_FD_109646 | JGI IMG/M metagenome (GOLD analysis project Ga0126369, IMG submission 109646) | Tropical forest soil microbial communities from Panama - MetaG Plot_1 | ecosystem: Environmental > Terrestrial > Soil > Tropical forest > Bulk soil | place: Panama | collected 2016-02-17 | reverse complement strand
GGAGCGGGACCGCGTCGGCCGGGGAATCGACGAATGGCTTCCCGTGAGCGCCTTCGCGGAATACCAGTGCCTCGGGCGCGGTGCTCAGGTAGGAAGCGAGAATCATTCGCAGCGCCGCGCGCGAGCGGACAAACCGGTCTCGGTCGGCGTCGAAGCGGAAGCGGTTCGCGCGCTCGCGCTCCGCCATGGACAGTGTGGTCATGACACCGCTGTCACTTTGCGACGCGTGGTCGAGCGGCACGCGCCAGACCTGGACCACGTCTACGTCGAGCACGACGCGCGCGGGCGGAGGCCAGTCCACATCGGACAGGGTGATGCGATCGGGCTCGGGCATGCCGTCGCGCGGCAGGTTGAGACGGGGAGGATAGGCGCTTCAACGATCGTGTGCACTGCAATAGAATTGGCGGTCCGCCGCGGAGGCAGCGCTGCGGCCGACATTGCCAGGTTCAACGGACAACAGCATTAGGGGAGCTGCACTTGCAATGCGCTAAGTGCGGGTTCGCCAATCGCGAAGGGCGTCGCTTTTGCAGCGAATGCGGCGCTGCGCTCGCGGGCCCGTGCGCCGTCTGCGGCTTCGTGAACGATCCCGGCGAGAAGTTCTGCGGCGGCTGCGGTATCGCGCTCGTATCGGGGTCCCCGCCGACCGCTGCCGAGCCTGCTCCGTCGACACGGCCGGCCACGGTAACCAGCACCAACGGCAGGCCGGAGCTCGTCGAGGCGACCCGGCGCCAGCTCACGGTGATGTTCTGCGACCTCGTCGGCTCGACGGCGCTCTCCCAGCAGCTCGATCCGGAAGAGCTCACCGACGTGCTGACCGCCTACCAGGACACCTGCGCGCAGGTGATCCAGCACTTCGACGGCCATATCGGCCGATACGTCGGCGATGCGCTGCTCGTTTACTTCGGCTATCCGCAAGCCCACGAGGACGACGCCCAGCGCGCGGTGCGGACCGCGCTCGGAATCATCGAGGGGATGAAGGCGTTGAACCTCACGCTCGACCGGCCGGAGGGTACCCTGTCGGTCCGCATCGGCATCGCCACCGGGCTCGTCGTCATTAGCGACATCGGCCGGGGCGAGCGACGCGAGAAGGCGGCGATCGTCGGCGAGACGCCGAATCTCGCGGCGCGTCTGCAGGCGCTCGCGCAGCCCAACACCGTCGTGATCAGCGCGACGACTGCGCGTCTGGTAGAGGGGCTATTCGTCTGGGACGATCTCGGGCCGCAGACGCTCAAGGGCATGTCGCAGCCGGTCGCGGCCTACCTCGTCAGGGAAGCGTCGGGCGCGTACAGCCGCTTCGAAGCAAAGGCGCGCCGCCACGGGCTGATCCCGCTCGTGGGGCGCGAGGAGGAGATCAGTCTCCTCCTCCGGCGCTGGGAGCAGGCGAAGGCGGGCGAAGGTCAGGTCGTCCTGATCTCGGGCGAGTCGGGTCTCGGCAAGTCCCGCATCCTCCAGGGTTTCCGGGAGCGCATGTATGAGGAGCTCCGCAACCGTATCCTGTACTACTGCTCGCCCTATCATCGGGACACCCCGTTTTACCCGCAGATCGATCAGCTCCAGCGCGCGTTGCGCTTCCAGAAACCTGACAGCGCGGATCGGAAGCTCGACAAGCTGAGCGCCACGCTGCGACTGCTCGGACTCCCGGAGGCGACGCTTGCCCCGCTGTTCGCGTCGCTCGTGTCGATCCCGACTGGGGACCGCTATCCGCCGCTCAGCGCGAGCCCCGAGGACATCAAGAAGCGCACGATGGACGCCTGCCTCCGCGTGATGGAAGCGATGGCGGCGCAGAGCCCGGTGCTGATGGCCGCCGAGGATCTGCATTGGATTGACGCGTCGACCCTCGAGCTGTTGAAGCACTTGATCGAACGAATACCGTCGAACCGCGTGCTCTTCGTCGCCACGTCTCGACCGGAGTTCGAGTGGCCGTGGGGTGATCGCCCGTACATCACGCGCGTCGCGCTCCGACGCCTGACCCGCAGCGAAAGCGCCGCCCTCGTCCAGACGGTGGCCGGCGGCAAGCCGCTGCCGGACGAAGTCCTCGAGCAGATCGTCGCGAGAACCGACGGCGTGCCGCTCTTCGTCGAGGAGCTGACGAAGACGGCACTGGAATCGGGTGCGCTCGAGGATAGAGGCGACAGCTACGCGCTGTCAGGCCCGCTTCCGGCGTTCGCGATCCCGGCGTCGCTGCACGAGTCGCTCATGGCGCGCCTGGACCGCCTTGCCCCGGTGAAGGAGGTGGCACAGGTCGCAGCGGCGCTGGGCCGGACGTTCACCCGCGAGCTGCTGGGGTCGATCTCGCGTGTCGCCGATTCTGCGCTGGAGAACGCCCTCGCGCAGCTCGTGGACGCGGAGCTCATCTACCGGCGCGGCCTGCCGCCGGACGTGATCTACGAGTTCAAGCACGCGCTCGTGCAGGACGTGGCCTACGGCAGCCTGCTGCGGAACAAGCGCCAGCAACTGCACCAGGAGATCGCCAAGAGCCTCCAGCGTCAATCGCCCGACTGGGCCGATCGGCATCCGGAGCTCCTCGCCCACCACTTCCGCGAGGCGGCGCTGCCGGAGCAGGCGATTCCCTACGGGATCCGCGCCGGCGACGCGGCGGCCGCCCGCTTTGCCCGGACCGAGGCGACCGCGCACTACCAGGGCGCGCTCGACATGGCGAGGGCGCTGCCGCCTTCGGACGACGCCTCACGGGCGCAGATCCGCGCGATCCTGAAGCTCGCGAGCGTCGCGTCGAACCGCCCGCAATTCGAGCGGGACCTCAAGAATCTCGCGGACGCCCGCACCATCGCCGAGCGGATCGGCGATCAGCATCTGCTCTCCCAGGTGCTCTACTGGATCGGCCGCGCCAACTACGTGTTCGGCCGATTCGACGCCGGTATCGAGCACGCCGCGCAGGCGCTCGCGATCGCCGAAGCCCTTGGGGGCGACGACAGTGTCACCGCGGATCCGGTGAGTTTGCTCGCGCGGATCCATTGCCTGACCGGCGAGCCGAAGCAGGCGAGCACCTACGCCGCGCGGAGCGTCGAGCAGATGCACCGGCTCGGGAACCGGGTCGAGGAGGCGGCGGTGGCCGGGGTGCTCGCGTTCGCGCACGGCCTGCACGGCCGATTCCGGCAGGCCTTCGAGGCGGCCGAGCGCGGGATCGAGGTTGCGGGTACAACCGAGCACTTGCCGACGCTCGCCGCCTGCTTCATGTTCCGCGGCGTCGTCAAGGGCTGGCGCGGCGAGCTCGCGGCCGCGGTCGGGGACTTCGACGAGGCGATCGCCACCAGCCAGAAGGCAGGCGATCTCTTCCGCCGGTATCTCGCCCACGGCTTCCGCGGGGAGGCCTACCTGGTCGCCGGCGAGCCGACCGCGGCGGAAGCGGAGCTCGCGCAATGCCTCGCGCTCGGCGGGCAGATCGGCACCTCATATCACCGGACCGCGTTTCAAGCGTTCCTGGCCGAGGCGCGCCTGGAGCAAGGCGACGTGGACGAGGCCCTGCGAATCACCGAGAAGGCCCTCGAGGTGTCGTCCGAAAAGGCGAAGGAATGGAGCCACTCGATCGCGCTTCGCATCCGCGGGGAGGCGCTCATGGCCGCGCAGCCGCCGGAGTTCGAGCGGGCGGAAGAGGCGGTCCTCGCCGCGATCGCGATCCAGGAGGCGCGCGAGTGCCGGTGCGACCTCGCCTGGTCGCACCTCGTCGCGGGACGCATCGCGCACGCGAAGGGCGAGCCGGACGCCGCGCGACGATCGCTCGCCGCTGCGGAAGCGCTGTTTGCGGAGATGGGCGTGGCGCGCGGACGGCAGCTCGCCCAAGCGGCTGCGGCGCTTGTCGCCCGAGCGGCGCCGAGCGGCGCGCGTGCCCTTTGACTGCCTTCCTGGTCACTCGACCAGGATCACCCGGTAGTCGTTGACGTTGGTACGGGTCGGGCCGGTCACCACGAGGTCGCCGAGGACGCTGAAGAAGCTGTAGCTGTCGTTCGCCGCGGCGAGGCGCTTGGCCTCGAGGCCGGCGGCTGCGGCCCGCGCGAGCGAATCCGGGGCGAGGGCGGCGCCCGCGTTGTCCTCGGAGCCGTCGATGCCGTCGGTGTCAGCGGCGAGCGCGTGGATGCCGTGGAGTCCGTCGAGGTCGATGGCGAGCGCGAGCAGGAACTCGGCGCAGCGGCCGCCGCGCCCCTTGCCGCGGACGGTGACCGTGCATTCGCCCCCGGAAATCAGCGCGACCGGCCGCGCGAAGGGTTCCCCGTGCTGCCTCACCTGCCGCGCAAGCGCGCCATAGACCTTCGCGACCTCGGACGCTTCGCCTGTAACGCTGTCGCCGAGGATGGCCGGCGCGACGCCGCGATCGCGGAAGAACGCCGCCGCAGCTTGAAGCGATTGCTGGGCGGTGGCGACCACGCGGTTCTCGGCGCGCGCGAAGACCTTGTCGCCGGGCTTCGGGGACTCGGGCATCTCGCCGCGGGCGCCGCGCTCCAGGAAATCGACGACGTTCGTCGGTGCCTTCACCGCGTAGCGCGCGAGCACGTTCAGCGCGTCGCGGTAGGTGGTCGGATCGGGCGCGCAGGGACCCGAGGCGATGTGGGTCGGATCGTCGCCGGTCACGTCCGAGATGACCAGCGCGAGCACTTGCGCCTTCGTGGCGGCGGCGAGCCGGCCGCCCTGGATCGCCGAAAGATGCTTGCGCACCGTGTTCATGTCCTGGATCGGCGCGCCGCAGCGCAAGAGCTCCTTCGTCGTCGCCTTGAGCTCGCTCATGGTGATGCCGTCGAGCGGGACCGAGAGCAGCGCCGAGCCGCCGCCGGACACGAGCGCGAGCAGGAGATCATCGGGGCCGAGCGTCTTCGCGAGGCGGAGGATCTCGCGCGCGGCCCTCTCGCCGCTCTCGTCGGGCACCGGATGGCCGGCTTCGATCACCTTGATCCGGTTCGTGAGCAGCCCGTGGCGGTAGCGGGTGATCACGAGGCCCTCGAGTGGCGCCGACGCGGGCCAGTGCTGCTCGACTGCGAGCGCCATCGCCGCTGCCGCCTTCCCGGCGCCGAGCACGAGGGTGCGGCCGGTGGGCGGCTTCGGGAGATGACCGGGCAGGATCTTGAGCGGGTCGGCCGCTGCGACCGCTGCGCGGAACGACTCGACGAGCAGCTCTCTGGGCGTCATGGCCGCGCGCGGGCGGCGCCCGCAGTGCGCGCTACAGCTTCATCATCCGCATCGCGCCCTTGAACAGCGCGGTCGCCGGATCGGCGAGCTTCTCGAGGATCGAGAAGTGGTGGTCGTCCGGGCAGGGGATGTCCTGCGCGAGCACCTTCTTCCATCGCTCGCCGAACGCCTTGTTCTGCTCGACGAACGGCGGCAGCTCCTTCCCGCCGGCGGCGAGGTAGAGCGGCGCACCCGTCGCGGGCGGATAGGCCATCGGGCTCACCTGCCACGCCTCGGCCGGCTTGAGCCGGACGTCGCCGTTGATCGAGGGGACGTTCGGGATGTCGCGCAGATCGTATACGCCGCTGATCGCGAGGCCGCCGCTCACCACCGCCTTCGGGAGGTCCCGAGCGAATGCGGGCCAAAGCGCCGCCATCATCATCGCGGTGAGATGACCGCCGGCCGAGTGGCCGGACACGTAGAGGTTGCCGTAGGGCGCGCCGAAATGCCCGCCGTTGCGCCAGAGCCAGGCGCTGGCCTGCAGCATCTGCCGCACGATGTCCGCGATCGTGACCGCCGGACAGAGCGCGTAGTTCGGCACCGCCACCGTCACGCCGCGCTTCGTGAGCTCGGGCGCGAGGAACGAATGATCCTGCTTGTCGAGTGCGCGCCAGTAGCCGCCGTGGATGAACATGAGGAGCGCGCGACCGCGGCCCTGGGCGGGGAAGATGTCCATCTTCTCCATCGCATGGGTGCCGTAGGGCACGTCGAGGTAGCAGCGCAGGTTCCGCCGTGCCGCCGCCGATCGCACCGCCCAGCGCGCGAAGACCTCCGGGTGGTCGGGAACGGCCGCGCGGTTGTTGTAGAGCGATTCCCAGTGGGCGGCATCTCGCTTCATCGGCTCCTCACTCCGGTACGACTGCCGTCGCTTCGATTTCGACTTTGGCGCGGTCCTCGATCAGCGCCGACACCTCGACGGCGGTCATCGCCGGAAAGTGCCGCCCGATGATCTCCCGGTACGCCGCGCCGAGCGCTTGCCCGGCGGCGAGGTACTCGCGCTTGCTCGTGACGTACCACGTCATGCGGGCGATGTGCTCGGGCTTCGCGCCCGCGGCGGCGAGGACCGCCACGACGTTCCGCAACGCCTGCCGCGCCTGCCCGACGAAATCGTCGGTGTTGAAGCGGCACTGCTCGTCCCAGCCGACCTGCCCGGCGACGTAGACCTGCCGCCCGGTCGCGGCGACGCCGTTCGAGTAACCGCGGGGCTGCAGCCAGCCCGGAGGCTGGAGGATTTCCATCGGCGGGAATCTTGTTCTCGGAATCGAGGGCTCGCAGATTATGCTTCAGCGCCCGCGTCCGTGCAGGCCGCGGCGGCTTTACAAACCGCGGTTCCGGGGCTGTAATGGCGCGGCATCCGCCGACACGAGGAGGAGTCCGAATGAACGCGCCCGACCGCGTCGAACGGCCGTTCGCATGGCCCGAGATCGGCCCCAGCCGCGTCCCTTATCCGACGTACACCGATCCGGGGCTCTACCGTGAAGAGCTCGAGCGCTTCTTCTACCGCGATCACTGGTGCTACGTCGGCCTCGAGGCCGAGGTGCCGGAGCCCGGCGACTTCAAGCGCGCGTGGGTGGGCGAGCGGCAGGTCGTGGTCGCTCGGGACGGGGACGGCGGCATCAACGTCTTCGAGAACCGCTGCGCGCACCGCGGCGCGCAGTTCTGCCAGCAGGATCACGGCCGCGTCAAGGACTTCACCTGCCCGTACCACCAGTGGAACTACGACCTGAAAGGGAACCTGCAGGGTGTGCCGTTCCGGCGCGGCGTCAGGCGCGACGGACGGGTCGAGGGCGGGATGCCCGCGGACTTCAAGGTCGAGGACCACGGCCTGACGAAGCTCAAGGTCGCGGCGCTGAACGGCGTCGTGTTCGCGTCGTTCGACCACGCCGCGCCGAGTCTCGACGACTACTTCGGTCCCGACGTGATGCCATGGTTCAAGCGCGTCTTCAACGGGCGCAAGCTGCAGCTCCTCGGCTACTCGCGCCAGCGCATCCCGGGCAACTGGAAGCTGATGCAGGAGAACATCAAGGATCCGTACCACCCGGGCCTGCTGCACACCTGGTTCATCGTGTTCGGACTGTGGCGCGCGGACCAGAAGTCCCAGCTCGTGATGGACGCGAAGGGCCGCCACGCCGTGATGATCTCGCGCAAGAACGAGGGCGGGAGGGGCGAGGTGACGCAGGGCGTCACGAGCTTCAAGGAGAACATGAGGCTCCACGACGACCGCGTGCTCGACGTCGTCCCCGAGTACTGGTGGAACGGCCCGACGGTGACGATGCTCACGCTCTTTCCGAGCGTGATCATCCAGCAGCAGGTGAACTCGGTGTCGACGCGCCACATCGTCCCGCGCGGGCCGGGGGTATTCGACTTCTACTGGACGCACTTCGGCTTCGAGGACGACACGCCGGAGATGACGCGCCGGCGGCTGCGGCAGGCGAACCTCTTCGGGCCGGCCGGCTACGTGTCGGCCGACGACGGCGAGGTGATCGAGATGCAGCAGAAGGGGTTCCGCCAGCGCGACGACGGGTCGACCGTCAGCGAGCTCGGCGGGCGCGACATTGGCTGCTCCGACCACATGGTCACCGAGACGCTGCTCCGCGGGATGTACGGGTACTACCGCGAGGTCATGGGGCTGTAGCCGTGGAGCGCGACCCCCGGTTCGACGTCGCACTTCGCCTCGAGGTCGAGGACCTCTACGCGCGCTACGCGGCCTGCCTCGATCAGCGGCGCTACGAGGAGTGGCCCGAGTTCTTCACCGAAGAGTGCGTCTACAAGCTGCAGCCGCGCGAGAACTTCGACCGCCAGCTCCCGCTCTGCACGCTCGCGTTCGAGAGCAAGGGCATGCTCAAGGACCGCGTCTACGGCATCACGCAGACGCTGTTCCACCAGCCGTACTACCAGCGTCATCTCGTGAGCGGCCTGCAGATCGTCGGGGTCGACGCCGACGCGATCGCCGCGGAGGCGAACTACCTCGTGATCCGAACGAGGAAGAACGAGCCGTCCGAGGTCTTCAACTGCGGGCGCTACTTCGACCGGCTCGTGCGCGACGCGGGGCGCCTCAAGTTCCGCGAGAAGGTCGCGGTGTTCGACAGCGAGCTGATCCCGAACTCGATCATCTATCCCGTGTGACGACGCCACGAGCGCGCACTGCAGTGACGGGAGAGAGGCGATGCCGTTCAACGTGACCTTGACGCCGAGCGGGCACTCGTTCGAAGTGCCCGACGGCCAGTGCGTCTTGAACGCGGGGCTCGCCGCCGGCTGGAACATGCCGTACAGCTGCCGCACCGGTGTCTGCCGCACCTGCCGCGGCCGGATCGTCGAAGGCCGGGTCGACTTCGGCAATGTTCACCCGACGTATCTGCCCGAGGAGCACCGGGCGGTGGGCTTGGCGCTGCTCTGCCAGGCGAAGCCGCTCTCCGATCTCGTGATCGAGCTGAAGGAGCTCTCGCTCCATGGCGTCAAGCCGACGATCGTCCCCTGCCGCGTGAAGCGGATCGACCGGCCGGCCCCCGACGTCGCGATCATCGATCTCAAGCTGCCGATGAACGAGAACATGCTGTTCGCCGCCGGCCAGTACGTCGACTTCCTGCTGGCGGACGGCAAGCGCCGGAGCTACTCGATCGCGACGCCGCCGGCGCCGGAAGGCGTCACGGACATCCAGCTGCACATCCGCCACACGCCGGGCGGGCTGTTCACGGACCGCGTCTTCGGCGCGCTGAAGGAGCGCGAGATCCTGCGCTTCGAGGGACCGCTCGGGACCTTCTTCCTGCGCGAGGAGAGCGAGAAGCCAATCGTCTTTCTCGCCAGCGGCACCGGGTTCGGGCCGATCAAGTCGATCATCGAGTACAGCTTCCGCTGCGGCATCACGCGGCCCATGACGCTTTACTGGGGCTGCCGCGCGAGGCGCGACCTTTACATGATGGACCTGCCGCAGCGCTGGGCCGCCGAGCACGCGCATTTCAAATTCGTGCCGGTGCTCTCGGACGCGCTGGCCGAGGACGCGTGGACCGGTCGCGCGGGGTTCGTGCACCGCGCGGTGATGGAGGATCTTCCGGACCTTTCCGGGCACCAGGCGTACGCTTGCGGGGCGCCCGTGATGGTGGATGCCGCGCGCGCGGACTTCACCGAGCGCTGCCAGCTGCCGCCGGATGAGTTCTTCGCCGATTCGTTCCTGACCGAGGCCGACCGCCTCGCCGCGTAGGCGAACGGTCCTCACACCACCAGCCGAAGGAGGCCATCATGGCAGTCGTCATCGAGAACGCCGCGTTCGCTCCGCCGAACGAGAAGTCGGTCGTGAAGCCGTACGTGATGTCGCACGGCACGTGCGAGTGCTACGACATGAAGGCGACGCGCAGGTTCTACGAGGAGTTCCTGGGCCTGCAGTGCGTCCGCCATGCGAAACCGGCGATGGTCTTCCGCTGCGGCCTGAAGTTTCACGTCGTCTGCGTCGAGGTCGGCGACAAGGTTCATCCCTGCAGCGTGCTCAACCACTGGGGCATCGACGTGCAGAGCAAGGAAGAAGTCGACCACGCGTGCCAGATGGCGAAGGAGTTCAAGGACAAGTACAAGATCCGCCAGGTCCTCGACCCGGTGCTGCAGCACGGGGTGTATTCGTTTTACGTCGAGGACCTCGACCACAATTGGTGGGAGATCCAGTACTACGACGGGTTCCAGCACGACGACATGTTCGAGTTCGGCGACCGGTTCCCGATGGACGACTCGGCCGATCCGGCGAACCTGAAAGAGCTCGCGATCCAGAACAAGTGACGGCGCTCGTCGGGACGCCCGCGCGAGCCCAGGAAAAGATGAGCACGGAGGAGCGCGCTTCTACCGCTTCAATTGCCCTACCTGACTCGACGTCCGGTCGCGGCCAACACCCACGCGGTTTGCGTCAAGCCCTCACCCGTTCACGTATGCCAGAAACTGGTCGTCGCGCAGCAGGCGGCTGACTGCGACCATGATTGCGTTGTCGACGGCGAGTGTCTCATGCAACTGGGACGACAAGTTGTTCCCGGTTTGAATAGTGCTCTTCGTCCCATCCGCGTATTCCGCTTCTAGCACCAGGGAAACCCCGAACGACCTCCAGGTGGGAGTCGCCCGAACCTCGTACACGCGCAAGGTGATCGATTTGGGCGCCTGCGCGGCGGGGGTGATCCCCTTCTTCGCCATTTCCTTGCCGAGCACGGCGATGGCCGTGCCCGTGTACTGCCTGAGATCGACGGCCCAAAGGTCGGTGTAGATCTTCTCTACGGTCTCCGCCTTGTACGCGCTGTGCAGGGCGATGGTTTGCGGTCCGTGCAGGAGCTCCGCGGCGTCGGGCGGCACCGAGAAAGGGTTAGGGTTCGGCCGAATGACGGTCGGGCCACAAGCTGCGAGAGCCGTCAGCAGCAATCCAGTAAGAGCGTGACTGACCCAGCGAGTCCCGTGAACGTTCATCTTTGTCCCTTTCGCAGGCAGACCCTCGGGCCGGCCGCTGGCCGCTCAACGGAGAGGCCTTCCCGCCAAGCGCGCTCATTCTGCGACGGTCGGGCTTACCGCGCGCTGACGGAGGGCCAATGCAAGAAATCGGAATAACGCGTGGCACCAAGGTCCAATTGCGGTCTGGGTGGAACTGTTGATACTGCCGCCGTACCACCAATATTGAACGCTACAAGAAGCGTTGTTAATGGCGCCGGCCAGGGTCTACCCGGAGAACAAGGTGAGAGGAAAGGGAGGGTAATCGGAAGATCGACGCTTCCATCCCTTGTGAACGGGAGATCGAATATGTCTCAGCAGATCTCTAAGTGGTTCTTCCGGGTTGTGGTCTCGGTGGTTGTCGGTAGTTCTATGGCGACGCTGCCCGCCCAAGTCGCAAGTGCGCAGGCCCAGGCGCCGGCCGACCCTTGGCCGCGGGGCGTTCAGTTGAGCAACGCGGTGGTGACCGTCTACCAGCCCCAGGTCGAAAAGTGGGAAGGTGACACGCTTCAGTTCCGGGCCGCCGTCGCCGCCAAACCGAGTGGGGGCAACGAGACCTTTGGGGTGATCTGGGGTGAGGCGCACACCGCGGTGGATCGCGCCGCGCGCATGGTGACGCTCTCCGATTTCAGTCTCACACGGGTCAAGTTTCCGGCGCTCGATGACAACGGCTCGTCTTACCTACGCGAGCTGCGCCAGCACCTTCCCACCGCCGCCCGAGACATCGCGCTCGACCGCCTTCAGGCTTCGCTCGCCGCGAACGCGGTGGTCAGGCCAAGCGGCGTGCCGGTCAGAAACGACGCGCCGCGGATCATTGTGAGCAATACCCCCGCGGTCCTCATCCCGATCGCCGGCGACCCAGTGGTCAAGCAGGCCGGGAGCACTCGCTTCGAGCGAGTCGTCAATACCCGCGCGCTCATCCTGCGCGACGGAACCACCTACTACCTGCATCTCTACGATGGCTGGATGGTCGCCCCCGCCGTCGACGGGCCATGGCGCCCGGCGGAGCGGGCCCTGGTCGGCATGGACCGGCTCGCCAGCGAGCTCGCGAAGAGCGGGCAGGTCGATCTCCTCGACGGCGGCAACGTGCAGCCCAAGCCTTCGCTCGCAAGGGCGGTGCCCACCGTCTATGTGAGCCACACGCCAACGGAACTGATTGTCTTCGACGGTCAGCCGAAGCTGCAGCCGGTGAGCGGCACGGGGCTGCTCTGGGCGACCAACACGATCGCCGATGTGCTTGTCGATACGGCAACGAACGACTACTACGTGCTCATCTCCGGGCGGTGGTATCGGGCCCGCTCGCTCGAAGGCCCGTGGGGCTTTGTAGCGAGCAACGCGCTGCCGGCCGATTTCGCGCGCATTCCTCCGAACGAGCCCGCCGCTCGTGTGCTCGCCTCGGTGGCGGGTACGCCGCAGGCGCAGGAAGCGCTCATTCAGAACTCGATTCCGCAAACGGCCGCAGTGCCGCGCACAAACGGACCCATCTTCTCACCCGTGTTCGACGGCGCGCCCCAGCTCCGCCCGGTCGAGGGCACGCCACTCCAGTACGTCGTGAACTCCCCGGATGCGATCCTGCAGGTGGAAGCGAGCAGCTATTACGCGGTTCAAGCTGGCATCTGGTTCGCCGCCAGTCGCCTGACCGGGCCCTGGGTGGTGGCGGCCACGGTGCCAGCAGTCGTCTACACGATCCCGACGAGCTCGCCCCTTCACTACGTGACCTACGTGCAGATCTACCGCGCCACGCCCACCACTGTCTATGTGGGCTACACGCAGGGGTATCTCGGCACCGTGGTCGCCCCCGACGGGGTGGTCGTCTACGGCACGGGCTACCCGTATAGCCCGTGGGTGGGTGCGGTGTACTACCCGGTGCCGGTCACTTACGGCGTGGCTGCCTATCCGGCCTACGACGCCGCCGCGGGAATGATGTTCGGCTTCGCATTCGGAGCAGCGACCGCCGCAATGGCCGCTCCCTATTGGGGTCCGTACTACGGCGGGTTCTACGCTGCAGGCGGATGTTGCTGGGGCGCCTCGGCCACCCAGAACGTCTACGGCCATTGGGGCAACACGGTCGCCTCGGGCACGCGCACCTACGGCTACAACCCTGCGACCGGAAACGTCGGGGTACGAGGCAGCTATTCGACCGTGAATACGCGCACCGGCACGGTCTCGGACGTCCAGACCGCGCGCGGCTACAACCCGGTCACCGGTGAGCGGAGTGCGGGCTACGAACGCAGCGCCGTGAATCCGAACACCGGGGCGTCGGGCACGGTGGCGCGCGGGGCAGAGTACAACCCGCAGACCGGGACGGTCACCCGGGGGGCGGCGGGCACCGTCAACGCGCCCAAGGAGGGAGTCAGCGCAACCGGGCAGCGTGAGAGTGCGACCAACGTGTATGGGCAGCATGCGTCGGAATCGAGCGGCACGGTCACCGACACGCGCACCGGGCAGAGCGCGAGTTACAAGACCGCGAGCGCCGGCAACGACCACTACGCCGACGTGAACGGCAACGTGTACAAGAACACCGGCAGCGGCTGGGAGAAGAACACGGGCAGCGGCTGGGAGAGCGCCAAACCCGAAGAGTCCTCCTCCATGGCCAGGGAAGAGCAGGCGCGAAGCGAAGGCGAGGACCGCTTCAACAGCTTCAATCGCGGTGCCTCCGAGGGCCACTTCGGTGGCGGCGGCGGGTTCCGCGGCGGCGGCCGTCGCTGAAAGCGCACCATG
>Ga0126369_10002373_pt1 | contig 13348 bp, 11 predicted proteins | sample PanSoiMetaPlot_1_FD_109646 | JGI IMG/M metagenome (GOLD analysis project Ga0126369, IMG submission 109646) | Tropical forest soil microbial communities from Panama - MetaG Plot_1 | ecosystem: Environmental > Terrestrial > Soil > Tropical forest > Bulk soil | place: Panama | collected 2016-02-17 | reverse complement strand
GGCCAGATTCTGAGGGCGCGGCGAAGATCGACAATTTGGCCGAGGTGGTAGGCGTTGTGGTCGGCGAGGAGCAAAGCTTCGCGTAAAAGCGTTTGGCCATCGCCCCAGGGGAATGGCGCGTGAAGATCGGCGCGCGGATTCGAAACGAGCGCGATCATTGCCTGCAAGTCGCGTTGAAACGCCTTCAGACTCTTGTTCCACGCGGCGTTGTCGTCCGGCAGCGGCGTTTTCGGCCAATAGCCTTCTGGAAATTCCGGCGAAACGTGCTTCGCATTGCGGCTGAACTCCAGAATATCCCACTGCGCGATGCGGAGGTGCTCGAGCAGTTGCCAGCAGGTGTGGGGCAGACCAGGAGCGAAGACGCCGCGCTTGTCTGACCGGAAGTTCTGCACGGCGTCAGCAAAGCCCACGTGCGCGCTGCCGCCCTTGAGCAATTCGACGAGATGTTTGCGAAGCGATTGGTCCGGTGAAGATTTCTTGTCGCCGGAGTTTTTGCGCGCAGGCATAACGGGCCGGCTATTTCTCGGCGATAACCAAGCGTTGCGGCAAATCGGGCGGGCTTTGCAAAACCGTGTTTTTGAATCCGGCGTTGCGGTGCATCGCCTCGTACTCCGAGAACGTGAAAGCTTCCCCGGCGTCGGTATTAATCAGCATGACCATGCTGAAAGCCGCAGCGATGGGCGGAGTCACGCGATCTTCATTGGGAACAAAATCGACGGTGACGGCCTTGCCGCCCGGCTTGAGTGCGGCGTGGAAGCGGCGAAGGAGTTTTTGGTTCGTGGGAATGTCGAAGTGGTGCAGGAAGTTGGTGATGAAAACGTAGTCGTAGCCGGAGCCAAGGTCGGTATCAAACGCGCTGCCGGGGCGAACGGTGTAGCGGTCGGATACGCCGGCCTTTTGCGCGTTCTCTTTGGCCACTTCGAGGACCGCAGGCCAGTCCAAAGCGGTCACATGGACGCGTGGATTATTTCTGGCGACCGTGATGCCGTACATGCCGTGGCCGGCGGCGATGTCGAGCACGTTGATTTCCCCGGCGGAACTGGCGTTAACCATTTGCGAGAGAACTCCGGCGACAGGCGCGGCCATGGAGCCCATCGCTTTGGCGAAAGCGACCCAGCGATGGTCCACGGGCTTGCTGTTGTCGCCGATATTGCTAACTGTGCCGCCCTTACGGACGCAATCTGTGAACTGCGAAAAATTGCTAATGTTTTCTTCACTGACGAGAAATTCCGCCATGCCTCCCATGTAGGCGGGCGAGCGCTTGTCCAGAAAGATTCCGGCGTCCGGAGTCAGTGAGTACCTTCCGTTTTCCTTCCGCAGGAAACCCTGAACTACCATGCCGTCGGCCAGTATACGCACGCCACGCTCGACGGCGTTGACGCGCTTGGCCAGAGATGCAGGATCGCTGGCACCTTCTGCGATGGCGGTGAAGAGATCGAGCTCGATGGCGGCCTTCAGCGCGAATGAGTGCTGATATGAGATGAGAGAGCCGAAAATCAGTTCGGGACTTGGCTTGGATGCTGCAGCGGTAGGCATTAATGACTCCCTTGCAAGCTAGATTGATGGAATCCAGGTGCTCCTTTATACCGCGATGAACGGACCGGAGCAAAGGTCTCAGTCGTGTCTGCGAGAGAGCCTTTAACCGGCACATTGTTGCGCAGCTCGAAAGGCGCTGGCATACTCTCGCTTCTTTAATAAAGACGAACTCCCGCGGTTTACAACGTCGCCTGCGGCAGGTAGGCGCGGTTTGAGGTTGAGAATGAAAAAAGAGGTGCATCGCTGGTATTCGCACAGGTTGGGCTTGGAATTGGGTGTGGTGGTGTATGGTCACTGGGGCGCGCCGTTGTTGGGATTTCCGACCAGCGCAGGCGACGAGTGGGAACTCGAAGGACAGGGATTGATTGGTGCGCTCGGCGATTTCATTGACGGCGGGAAGATCAAGTTCTACACGGTGAACTCGATCAACGGACTGAGTTTTTACAACAAGGGCGCGCACCCGTTTCATCGCAGCTATGTACAGGCGGTGTTCGATTCCTATTTGCGCGAAGAGGTCGTGCCGTTCATCTGGGACAACTGTCAGTCGCCCGGGATTGCGATTTCCACTATGGGAGCATCGTTCGGCGCGTACCACGCGGCGAATTCCTTGTTGAAGCATCCAGATGTGATCAAGCGATGCTTTGCCCTGTCGGGCGTATATGACCTCAAGAAGTTCATGGACGGGATGTACGACGACAATTTTTATTTCAATAACCCCGCTGATTATGTCGCGAACTTGAGCGATCCCTGGGTGTATGGGCAGCTGGCAAGCTGCGATATTCATTTATCGACGGGGACGGGGCCTTGGGAAAACTCCGGGCCCACATATCATTTTTCAGGGATTCTGGCGCACAAGGGAATACGCCATTCGCTGGATAACTGGGGCCCGTTGGGCGGGCACGACTGGCCGTACTGGAAGCACCAGATGCGGGAATACATTTCGCATTTGTTTTGAACGTAAGAATTTTCGCGCGGTTACGCTGACGTTTGTATCGCGTTCGCGGGCGAAATGGTTTGCGCGCTTCTTGTGAACAGCCGAGTGAGGCCCGCGATCGCGTAAAAGACCGCGGCCACGATCAGTAACGCCTTTACGCCGAACACGAACGAGAAATTCTGCGCCAAGCCTCCCGCCACCGCGCCCAAAATGTTTGCCCCGAACACTTTTGCGGCTCCCCCGGCTCGACGGAAACTCTCGGTGAAAATGATGCCCGCAAAGAACAAAGGTACCGAGAATGCTGTGCCCAAAACCAAGCCGATGGCCCTAGATCCCAGTGGCAAGCGAGCCCACGGCACTAAATAGATGACCAGCAGGGCCAGCACCAGCGCTAAATACAGCGGCCCTAACCGGATCCGTTTGATCGAATCGACGGCCAGGTTTGCCGCTATCAAAACCAGCAAAACGAACGTCAGAACCACGCAGTTGACGATCCAAGTAGAGCCGAAATACAGAGCGAGGCGGCCGACCATTTGAGTCTCCAGAAGCAAGAAGCCGGCGCCCAAAAAAAAGAACTCCCAGGTTCGCGTCTCGCGGTAAGAGAAATTCCTTCGGACCAGCAGGTAAGCGAGAAGTATCAGGACGCCGGAAACGCTCAAATACATCTTCGGAATGGTTCTGCCGCGGTGGTAGAGATACGGCCAATCGTCGGTCGTCGGCTCAGTATCGGGATGATCGGAGAGGCCGTAAGGCAACGGATGATTTGTGACAAACTTGGCCAGCTCCGGCGATGAGGCCCTGTTCCAGAACGAAGTGTCCTGCGATTCGATGAAAACGCTTGCCGGCAGCAATGCCGCTACCTGCGCACAATAAAATGCGACAGGCGGATGCGAAAAAATCTGCGACAGCATCGAATAGAAACGCTGGCCCATCCACTCATGGAAAGAACGTACTTCGAACTTGATCACCAGCACGCCACCGGGCTTCAGCAGACGCTTAGCGTCTTCGAAGGACTCCCTGGTGTAGACGTAATTATCGATGCGCATGTTGCTGAGGCTGGAGGACTGCGTGTGTGAATCGAGCAGGCCAAAGACGATAAGGTCGTAACGATTTGTCGAGCCGCGCATGAAATCGCGCGCATCGTCCAGGATTACCCGCACTTTCCCCGATTGATATGGCTTTTCTGGATGTAACGTACGGCCAAAACCGTAAATGACCGGATCGATTTCGACGGCATCGATATGGCCGGCTCCGTTGCGCAATGCTGCAGCCACGTCGTTACCGGCGCCGCTGCCTACGATTAGTACTTTGTCCAGCGCCTGTGCGAATCGATAAGGCGTGTCGTAGGAATTTCCTGCTGCATATTCGTCCCGCAAGCTCGGATCGCGCTGCAGGAGTTCGGGCGTTAGATTGGCGATGGTCATGTAGCCGGAATTGTTGACGGAAATCTGATACTGGTCATCGTAGGCGCGGCGGACTTCTAATTTCTGATAGGGAGACCATATGGTTTTGACCGAGCGGCCGTGACCCATTTCCAGAATGCCAAGGCAAGCTACCAGTATCAGCCCACCAGCCAAACCGATGTCACGAACTCGCGGCTGCATTAGCAGTAACAATGCAAACGCGATCGCGAACCAAACGATTGGCGGCAGGTTCAGGAAGGAGAGACCGGCGAACCCCCAAACGCCAATGAGACTGCCTAGTAGATTGACGCTGTAAGCAGTGACGATTCGCGCTGACGACTCAAGGCATGATGCCACCCAGGCTCCCAAGGGAACCATCGTCGCGATCACCAGCAGCAGAATTCCACTGACCATCGCTGCTGCTATGAGGAACTTGATGAGTACCGCTCCACGCTCTGGCACTGCCCAGACCGACAGGTCCGAATTTGCAGCGAGTCCCGATACTACTACGTCTAGAATCGCTTTCCACTCGCGCACGGGTAAGTCGACGATCAGCACGAGAAGGCTCAGCGCTCGAAAATCAAAAAGATACGCGGGCTGGGCGCTGGACTTAAGACAACCGAGCCCGAAACCCAGAAAGCATGCGACCAGTGTTAGGTTTTGGATGTAGGCAAAAATGCGAAACTCGGTACCAAGCCACCGAATCAACATCACTTCGACGTATAGGCTCGCGAAGCTGACAATGAACAATTGCAACAGGGAGCCGGGCCTACCGACATCGAGGATCCAGTGGCCCTGACGGGCCGAGGTTGCATTCAACTTAACGTCCTTTCGCCAGCGCAGCACAATGTTTGGCCGACAAGTGAACGGGATTGTGCTGCAAACAAGTATGTATGGCGAAAGGACTAATGGCTCAGAGGAATTCAGCCCTCCGTATACTAAGAGCCACAGAGCCGCCAATCGTATTCGCAGAACGAAAGGCCGACCGTGGGTTCAGCAACCGTACGTCGCAACATCAATCTCTACGAGACAGTTACCGCGACCGTTGTGTTCTTGTACGCGCGGCCTTTTGTGCGGTGTGGCGGAGGCCGGATTTGCCTTTTGTGCGGACGGCTTTCATAGCGGCACTATGCCTTGAAGCGCGGCCGCGGCGGCGGGCGGCGCTGCGGGCCTGGCGCGCCAGAGCCGAGCGCGAGGCGGAGCTACGGCGCTCTCGCTTCAACGCATTTGTGGTGGCGCGCGACCGAGTGCGAGAAGTGTGGCGGCCGTGCGAACGGCCTTTGGCTAAATCGCGTCGCGCCTGTTTTCTGACTCTTGCAGATGAGCGGGCGCGCTTCGGTGGCGCAAGTTTTACTCCGGCCCGCCGGGCTTTGGAGAGGCCAATCGCAATGGCCTGCTGCGGCGAGCTCGCGCCGTGTTTGCCCTCGCGTATGTGGTGGATTTCTTCGCGGATGAACTCACCCGCCTGAGTCGATGGCGCCTTTCCTTCGCGTTTGTCGCGTTCGGCGCGCTCCAGCGTTTCTTTCTCTGGCATGTAGCCCCCAATACGTCGTTCGGTCTGGGCGGGTCCTATTTGACCGTATGCGTGTGCGGTTTCCTTCGGAATCGGGGAGTTGCTGTAAAGCCGAGGCGGCCCAACTGGGGTTCAGGCCAGGCCGAGGTGGTCCAGCTGGTAGTGACCCTTGGCGATGATCTGGTCGGAGTCGATCCAAACGTCACAGTTGCGGGTGAGTACGTCCACGTGGGTCTTGGATTTCCAATCGGCGTGGGTCTGGCTGCCGTACGGATCGCCAAATGCAATGTGCACGCCGGGAAATTTCTCGTCTTGCAAAAGAATGCCGATCATTTCCGACAATCCGAGATTGGTGCCGAATGCCAGTTCACCTACACGATCGCTGTTTTCATCGGTGTGACAGTATTCCCAAAATTCCTTTTCCAGGTCTTTGCGCGCACATTCGACACGAGTGAGGCGGCCGCCTTCGATCGTTAGCTTCATCGGAGTGGACTGCAGGTCGCCGTATTTGCCATTGAAATGGTCGCCCGCAGTTGCGTCACAGACAAAGGTGCCATCGACGGTTGCCGGCGTCGTGAAAACTTCGCCGGCGGGGAGATTCGACCAATAGCGCGGGCTGATCAGACCGCTGGTTTTCACCCAGTCGAGCTGGCGATCGAATTGAGCAGCGAACGAAGTGCCCGCTCCGCTTTTCACCGTGAGTGTGTCGGCACGTAGCATGCGTTCGCGCAGGCGTTCGCTCAGGCGGTCCACCATTTTGTAGTCGGCGCGCATGCCCTGCTGCATGATTTGCGGCGTGATGCCGACCATGTGGGCGTAGCGGATGCGGCGCCGCTCGACGACCTGTACGATGGCCATGCGGGCCGCGAGTTCGCCGGGCTGAGGATTCATGGCCAGAATGCCGACGTCGGCCTTTTCGAGTGCAGCAAGAACCGGTTCAGGCGCGCCTCGCATCGGGCGAGGGCCGAAATCTTCAAGCAAAAGAGAAGTGGTGTGCGCGTGAATTTGCGAGAGTGCTTCGGAAATACTGGCGGCGACGGCAGCGCTGGGTTTGTCGGCAATCAAAGCGACTTGCTCATCCGGCTGGACGGCGAGGCAGATATCGACGGCGTTTTTCGCGCCGGGCAGCAATTCTGGCTGAGACGTTCCGAACAACATTGCAAACAGTTTACAGGCTGACCCTCGAATTTTGTAGCGATTCGCCGGATAGAGTTCTTATTTTTATTTTTTGGCGTGGACGCGGAAGGCTGGCACCTGGCCTCCGCCGCTGGTCACGTTGGCCAATCCCGTTGCGCTGAGGCGCGTAAGGAAGCCGCAGACCTTGCCGCGGAAAAGATACGGAGCGAAATCCACAAGCATGTCGCGATAGTCCAGTTTGCCGTCGGACTCGATCCAGGGGAAAACTTCGCGGCGAATCGGAATGCGTTCCTGCACAATCCAGCAGCCTTCTGTGGCGGCGATCGCCTTTTCGATCACCGTATCCCAGTGGGACGCGCTGGTCTCCCATCCTAGAGTCACGCCGCTGCCGCCGTATTCGTCGCTCGGCTTGAGCACTAGATTGCCGCGCTGGCGTCGAATGAAATCGAGCAGCTCAATGGCAGTACCGTAGTGCGAAGTGCGATTGTCGGCGACAACGCGAGTCCAGGGGACGTGCTTTCTAATCAGGGCGCGCTCGTCCAAGGAAAACAGCATGTCGTTGCGTTCATCGGTGAGCACCGCGAAAAAGGCTTTCACGTGAGGAATCTTGCAGCGGAAGTGATTCGCCACACAGACAGCTTTGGCGGCGACGGCATCTACTAGGGCCTTACATTCGGCCGGACGCGCGACGATATCATTGATGAGAACGCGACGATAGACCAGGTCAATCTTCTTCCCGCGCGCGGTCAGCGATTTCCCGTTGAACTGCAAATCGCGCGGATCGGCCAGCTCGACCGGTACCCCCATTTTTTCAAAGCGCGCCTTGAGAATTTCGAACTCGCTCCAGGTAGGCACTTCGTGCCAGTCGGTGATCAGCATCTGTGGCTTCTTGGATGTACCGCCCCAATCGAGATAGGCCATCACCAGCGCATCCAGGAGCTTTGCGCTCAGCGGGTAGCTGTGCATTTCGTAGTCTTTCGCGAATTCGTGCGTCAACGGCAATTCGCGAAAGACTCCGGCGAGCGTTTCGCTGTACCCGGAGCCGGCGGGCGATTCGCCGTTGTATTCCGCAAATTTCAACGCATCAGGCAGCAGAAACGAATCCAAGCGCGACGCGGTGCTGGCAAATCCATGCGGTTTGCCAAGGCGGACCAGCCGCAGTTCCTCTTCCCGCAAATGTAACTGAGCGAGCAGCAACACGTCTTTCATGGCATGGTTCGCGACGCGCTCGCCTAATTCGGCTATCTTTTCCGCTACAGCGCGAACCCGCTGCTCGTCTTCCGGAGAAAGAAAAAACGGCCGCAGAAAAGGGCAATGCACGCGGTTGCCGAACGTGAGTTTGGCTGCGCGCAGCCTTTCGTAAAATTGTTCCGTGAATTCAGGCGAGCGCTGGAGTTCCTGCGTTAGCAGTTTGTGCCATAGCTCTGCCGGCGCGCTGGACACCGTGCTCACCGGATTGGTCGGAGCCGCTCCACTGCTCATTTTGCTTTGGCTCCGCCATCGCTAACGCTTGCGCTGGAACTTGGAACGGTCGCAGTAACATTGGCAGTCGCGACCTGCGCGACCGCTTTTGGCGCGCCGATCACGCCCGAAGCTCCGCCCACACCCAGCATCTCTTCCCAGCGCGGCCACGGATTCGATGCTACGCCGTTGAGCGCGCGATCGATCACCAGTCGCGCCATTTTGTCGACGACCATCTCGAAATAGAACTCAGTGATGCGGTCGCGTTCGAAATCCGGTGCCGGATTCAAGAAATCGATTGCGTATGGCACATCTCCCTTGATGGCGAATTCGATCGTGTTCATTTCATAGCCGAGCGCCTGATTGATGGTTTGCGCGTCCTTCACGATACGGGCACCGAGTGTCGGCGTGAGATAGTCGTGGTCCACCAGGTAGCGGCGTTCCTTGGGGTCGTAGTGAACGGGTACGATGTCTGACTTGCCGAAGGTGAAACAGCGCACGTAGCGGTCAAAATCGATGAACTCCTGCAGAGTCATGCAATAAGGAGAAGTTTTGTCGAAGGCCTCGATCAGTTCCTGCTTGCTGTGAACTTTGTACACGTGCTTCCAGCCGCCGCCGGAGTATGGTTTCAGGATCGCCGGCCTGCCGACGTAGTCGAGCATGCTGTCCCAGTCAATCGGATACTCCAGGTTGTGCAGAGACTCTGAAGTGATGTCCACATCTTTGGGATAGCCCTTTTGCGGGAGCAAAACTGTTTTGGGAATTGCAATTCCCAGCTTCGCCGCGACGGAATAGTTGAAATACTTATCGTCGGCCGCCCACCAGAAGGGATTGTTGATGACGTAGGTGCCCTCGAGCACGGCGTGCTTCAAATAGCCGCGATAGTACTCGACTTCGTGAGATATGCGGTCAACGATTAGGCGATAACGTGCTGGTTCGGCCATCCGCGTGCCGCCCAGCTTTACGAACTCCGCCCCTACGCCGTCCTTTTTTCCTAGCTGATTGACCTTCGCGAGGAATGCCGGAGGAAATGCGTATTCACGTCCGCAAAGCAGTCCCACGATGTGCATGGCTCGCTCCTGAAAAACCGTTCGAGGAAAACTAGTTGATCGCGTGCGCTGTCGTCTGTTTGGGCTCGGCCGAGCCTGCTCGCGTCTCCGCCACTACATGGCGGACAACCGCTTTCAAGTCACCGGTTTGGTGATAGACGCGCAACTGCCGTTCGGCGCTGGTTCCTTCGCTGAGGATCGTGTTTATGTAGTTGATGGCGCTGCGACTTCCCAGGTCGTCCACCACGTCATCCACAAGCTCCAGGAGCTCCGGAATCAGCGTCTTCATTGGCACTTCGGCCTCTTTTCCGAAATCGATTAACTTCCCTTCGATGCCGTAACGCGCCGCGCGCCATTTGTTTTCTTCGATCAACGCACGACGGTAAACTCGCCAGCTCTGATTCGAGGTGTAAAGTCGATGCAGCTTAACCACGATGGCTTGGGTCAACGCGGCGATGGCGCACGCCTCTTCCACTTTTGTCGTGCAATCGCACATACGAAATTCCAACGTGCCGAACGTCGGATGCGGACGCACGTCCCACCAAATCTTTTTGCCGTTGTCGATACAATTGAGCCGGACCAGGAGATTTACGAAATTCTCGTATGCACTCCAGGATTCGAACAGCTCCGGCACGCCCGTACGCGGAAATCTGCGGAACACGGTGGTGCGGAAAGATTTCAAGCCAGTGTTGCGGCCCATCCAAAACGGGGAGCTGGTCGAAAGCGATAGCAGGTGCGGCAGGAAGTAGCGCACCATGTTCATCATGTCGATCGTGGTCTGCTTGTCCGGCATAGCCACGTGGATGTGCATGCCGAAAATCAGCAGTGAGCGCGCCAGTTGCTGCAGTTCCTCCACGATGTGTTCGTAGCGCTCGCCGGGGGAAATCACCTGCTCAATCCAGCTTGCAAACGGATGCGTGCCCGCCGCCGCCACCTGGAGTCCCGCGCGCTCCGCCGCCGCGATTAATTCGCCGCGCGTGCGATGCATTTCAATCCGTAATTCGCCCACGTTTTCGCAGATGCGCGTGCCAGTCTCGACAATGGACTGGTGCATCTCGCTCTTAACCTGTTCCTGAATGGACGGCGAAACTTCATTGACGATTTGCATTACGTGGGAACGTAAATCACACGTCGCGGGATCTATGATCTGGAATTCTTCCTCGACACCGATGGTGAAGCGGTGAGCCATAGCTGGCCCTCCGGGTGGTTGGCTTGCACTGTCGCGCGCCCGATGCGTGACGCAGGCGTTAGACTGAAGACATCGCGGGTATCATACCGCAGCTCGCGCGATTGAACAGGGCGAGCTTTTTCGATGCAAGGTTCGAACCGAGCGAGGAAACGATCGCCGCGAACGTAGCTTGCAAACGCAAGAATGAGCCTGCCGGCACCGGCAGGCTGAACTACATTACGCGGCGCCCATGGCGCGGCGCTGCTGGAAGCACTCGCGGCAAAACACCGGGCGGCCCTGCGTGGGGCGGAAGGGAACGGTGGTTTCCTTGCCGCATTGCGAGCAGCTGGTCTTGGTTTCGGCGCGAACCGGCGCGGAAGTTCCGCCTACTGCTTCGGCGCGCTTGGCCTTACAGGACTTGCAGCGCTTGGGCTCGTTCTTGAATCCCTTGTCGGCGAAAAACATCTGTTCGCCGGCAGTGAACACAAACTCCGCACCGCACTCCGCGCACTTCAGAACCTTGTCGTGGTATTCCATGGAAGCGTTCCCCCTGACCCCAGGCAAAGGTGGGAACGCGCAGATTTTGCTACGAAGGACCGAGAACAAACCGCAGAAACCTAAAAGGTTCAGTGCACGCTTTTTTCCAAGCGTGCGAAAGGCAATCTCAGGGCGAGGCGCGACAAGCCCAATCGACGAGCTCGCTACGAAGAGCTCTGGGCTCAAACTTCCTCGAACCGACCTGAGACCCTGAACGCTGCCAACCGGGGAACCGGGCTGGGGCTCCTGGGCCTACGAGCGCGACTCTGCTACTTCAGAACAACCGTTCACTACCTGACCGGGGCCTGAATCACGGAGCGGAGCGCGCCAAGCCGCGAAAAGCGAACGGGCGGCTCGGGAGAAAGAGCCGCCCCGGAAATTAATCCTGTTCGCGCCGCTGCTTTTTGCGCAGACGCTTCCGCGAAAGCGCTTCCTTGGCCCGGCGCTTCTCGCCGGGCTTCATGTAAAAGCTGTGCTTCTTGATCTCTTTGATGATGTCTTCCTGTTGCACCTTGCGCTTGAAACGGCGCAGCGCATTTTCCAGAGACTCATTCTCCTGAATGATAACTTCAGCCACTTAACTTCACCCCCAATCCGGTTCGGATTGGCAACGTACGGAACCCGGTCGTGTGCCGGTTTCCACCGCAAATAGTATCGCATGGCAACGCGCGCACCCGAAAGGGAGCGGCGTCCATTCAGGCCTGGTTTTTAATCGTTTTACACCCTTGAGAAGGCCGATCTATGGGCACCCTTGTAGTCAATTTGCCTTGAAGTGTCAAGTAGTCTTTCTTGTAGGGGCAGCGGGGTCCCCCCAAAAAGGCGGGTGCGGGTCAGGCGAGAGGATCCCTTCCATATCTCGGCCGTCATCTGAGACGGCAACCGCCGTGGAAGCGATTTTCCAAGTAGCAATAGGTCTCGAAACTACCGGGCCGGCTGGTCAGACGGCCCTGGCACTTACCCTGTCTTGAAATGAGCGGGGATATTGCTAGAGAATGGCGCGTCTCGGTCCTATGAGCGGATGAGGTGAGCACATATGGGTGCCACGATGATGCAGGATATGCGGGATGCGATTGTGGTGCTGTTGGCCGGGGGCCAGGGAGAGCGGCTGTGGCCGCTGACGCGAGATCGGGCGAAGCCTGCGGTCCCGTTTGGCGCCGCGTACCGCATCATTGATATTACCCTGTCGAACTGCGTCAACTCCGGGCTGCGTCGCGTGTTTGTGTTGACGCAGTACAAGGCGCTGAGTTTGACCAGGCATGTGCGCGCGGGCTGGTCGTCGCTGGCAGGGCTGGGCGAGTACATCGAAATCTTGCCGCCGCAGATGCGCGTTTCGAAGGAGTGGTATCAGGGCACCGCTGACGCGGTCTATCAGAATATTTATTCCATCGGGAGCGAGAGATCGAAGCACGTCTTCATTCTCTCCGGCGACCATATCTACAAGATGAACTACGCGAAGATGTTGCAGCAGCATCTGGATTCGGGCGCGCAGGTAACCGTTGGCACCATCCAAATTCCGACCAAGGAGGCGGCCAAGCAGTTTGGCGTGATCGAAGTGAATAAGGACTGGCGGATCGTAGGCTTCGAGGAGAAGCCGGCGATGCCCAAAGAGTCGCCGCACAATCCCGGGCGATGCAACGCTTCGATGGGGATCTATATTTTTAATACCCAGCTGCTGATTCCGGTGCTGCTGGCGGACGCGGAAGATCCGAAGTCGCACCACGATTTCGGGAAAGATATTCTGCCGCGGATGATTACCAAGCACCGCGTGTTTGCTTACAACTTTGTGGATGAGAACAGCAGCCAGTCGCTCTACTGGCGGGACGTGGGGACACTGGATGCGTACTACGAAGCGAACATGGATCTGGTGAGCGTCTCGCCGATTTTTAATTTGTACGACCACGATTGGCCGCTGCGGACATGGCAGCACCAGTACCCGCCGGCGAAGTTTGTGTTTGCTGACCCGGACCGCATGGGCGTGGCGGTGGACTCGATCGTGGCGGGCGGGTCGGTGATTTCGGGCGGAAAAGTGAACCGCTGCGTGGTCGGGAACAATGTGCGCGTGAACAGCTACTGCGACGTGAACGACAGCATTTTGTACAACCACGTGAATATTGGCCGGCACGCGAAGATTCGGCGCGCGATTATTGACCGGCATGTGAGTTTGCCGGAGTATACCGAGATTGGCTACGACCTGGAAGCGGACAAGCGGCGCTATCATGTGACGGAGTCGGGAATCGTGGTGGTGGTGCGGCAGGAGTCGCTGATTGAGGAGCCTGAGATGGTGTGAAGTGAGAACTAACCGTGCAGCTGGACAAAAAGCAGGGAACCTAGGGAGCAAAAGAAGATGTTAACGGCGACTAAAGATTTGATTTTGCCGAGTACGACCACCGGGTCGTTTCCGCGGCCACGGTGGTTTGACGTTTGCCTGTGGGGAAAGCCGCTGGACACGTGCATGCTAGATGTACGGTTTCGGGAAAAGTTTACAGACGCGCTAACGGTAGTGATTGGGGACCAGGAGCGGTCAGGACTGGGCATTTTGAGCCACGGTGATTTCCATGTGGACGAGGATTTGGCGGGGCGGGCGTGGCATCACTATCCGCTGCAACGCTG
>Ga0126369_10002372_pt1 | contig 13350 bp, 13 predicted proteins | sample PanSoiMetaPlot_1_FD_109646 | JGI IMG/M metagenome (GOLD analysis project Ga0126369, IMG submission 109646) | Tropical forest soil microbial communities from Panama - MetaG Plot_1 | ecosystem: Environmental > Terrestrial > Soil > Tropical forest > Bulk soil | place: Panama | collected 2016-02-17 | reverse complement strand
TTGGCGGCGGCCTAGCAGGGCGTCGGCGAGCTGCCCGCGCCTTGAGAGACAACCCCCGCCGCCGTTGCCAAGCGGCGGGGGCAACGCCCGATGGGGCTGGGCTGGCACCCTTACTCCCTTTGCCATCGGCTCTCAGAGAATGTCGCACGCCCGGTATGACTCAATCAGCAAAAAGGCCTAAGCATTTGCCTGAGAGGCCATCAGCCGCTCAGGAGAAATAGTCCCGTTAAACTCGCGGCTCACGAGGCAAGCGCACAGATCAGGAAGTAGGGGCGGGTTTGAAACCCCCTACATGACCTCAACCCGTGCACAACCTCGCGACCCCAATCGCTATACCTGCACATGGTCGAATTGGCCCTGCGCGACATTGCGAACTCGACCGCTCTCGGAGAGATGCAAGGAGCACCGAGGCGAATGTGATTCTTCTATGCCAGGTCAGCCTCACTGAGGCACACCGTCGCTCCCGGCACTATTGCGTCCTCGTCGGAGAGAACGCGCATGAGAGATCCGCTCGTGGTCCGACTCGGCCTTGCCGGCCTGTTCCTAGAATCATCCCTGCTTCGCCACGCGTTTGGGCGGTGTATCGGCCGGCAAGCAGACCCAGGGGTGACGTGACTCCTCCCACACGGCAATGGTCGGCGCCGGGAAATTCGGGTCGGCGAGATTGCCGATGGCAACGGCGACGTACCCGGGAAAGCCTTCGCCCTCCCAGTAGACGGTGGACCCACAGGTGGGACAGAAACGGAAGGTCAGCGCGTTCCCGCTTTCAGCCGTTCGCGGCCACTCCGCGGACTTTCCCTCGATAGTGAGCTGCTCCCGGCGGAATCGTGCCTGGTTGCTGACGACCGCGCCGGTGCGGCGCTGGCACTCCAGGCAGTGGCACATGGAGATCCGCGATGGTTCGCCCTCAATAGTAAGGCGAAGCTGTCCGCAACTGCATGCGGCACGCCGGGTGATCATGGGTATGCTCCGTGGCAGTTGATACGGGCGGAGTGTAGGCTGGACTTCAGAACAATGCACCAAGATGCCCAGTAGGCGCGACGGAGCTGCGAGATCGTCAGCTCGTGTCATGAGGCTGTCGACCTCGAATGTCCGCTGCTACGGTAAGTGTCGGGGGTAAAGCCATCTTGAGTGTGCTACGATGCGCAATGGCAGGTTCAGTCCCAGGCGCACGACGGAGATCGTAACGCGGTGACACGACGCCTCGGAACCGTCAGCACGAAATTCTGGCGCGCCGATGATCTCGGGAGCGCTGAATTGCTGCGTGGGCGATTCTGCGACTATTCCTACAATGTGCACACGCATGAAAAGGCTTGCTTCGCCCTCATAACGAGGGGAGCGATCCGCACCAGGACACGAGGGATCGAGGCCGTTGCGCGGGCGGGCGATGTTTATGCGATCAATGCCGACGAGCCTCACTCTGGATGGCCCGTCGATGGAGCTGGTTGGAGCTTGCGAACCCTTTACGTGGACATCGGACATCTGCTCGCACTCGTCAGCGATCGCGCCAGCGAATGCCGCTCGCTTCCGGCGCTTGTGGGCCCCATCATCCGGGACCCGCATCTTGCCTCCTTGTTGCGATGTGTTCATTCCTGCTCGGAAGTCGCAGGGCCATCGCTCAAGCGCGAGGAGCGATATTGCGAATTCATCACACGTCTGTTCGAACGCTACACGTGCGGCGCTTCGCCCGAGAAGCCGGCCACCCGCGAAGACCGCGCGATAAGACTGGCACGGGACTTTCTTGATCATCATCTTGACCAGCAAGTTCGACTGGCGGATATCGCGGAAGCTGCGGGCCTTCCTCCATTTCGATTGTTTCGTTCCTTCGAAAAGGCCGCGGGGATGTCCCCTCACCGATATCACCGGCAAGCGCGCGTACGCTGCGCCGCGAGGCTGATCAGACTTGGCCATGCGCTTAGCGACGCAGCATCGGCAGCTGGCTTTGCAGATCAGGCGCACATGACGCGCAGTTTTCGCAGCACGATCGGAGTGACGCCAGGCGCGTACAAAGACGCCTACCTGCGGCACAAATGAAACACGCCATTGCCAGCTGGCTTGCAGTTCACAGCGCGCCGGTCGCCACTGCCGACGATCGATCCGTCAGCAGGCGGTACCTGCCGACGATGCGAGCGACCTTCCTCTTCTCACCATAAATCATAACCCCGAGATAGCGAACATCCCCCGGGGCCGTTGCGCGGACCAAGTTTTGGAATTGAGCATAGTCATTGGTTTGCTGGCCCTGGACTGGAAAGTCGACGACGTCCATGCCGATACTTCGCGCCTTTTCGCGGACAGCAGCGAGTTCGCTTTCGGGGGCGCCGAGCACCGCAATACCAATGGGTATGAGACCAGGGTGCTGGTTGCCTGACGCATCGGTGAGCGGCTGGCCGACTAGGTGCGGATGTCGGGCACCCATCGTCAGCGCCATGACCGCGGCGGCGTTCGCGGCTTTGCCCGTCGGAAGCGAGGTATCGATCACCGCGACACAACGCATTTCGTCCGCCGGCGCGAAGTCGTCAGATTCATCGTCCATGATGGGCATCGACCGTTCCTCCAGCGCAAATCTGGCAAGAAGGCCGGTTTCCGTCTTGAACATCCTTGCAGCGAGCCGTGGGTACTGGTTGAGCACATCAGCGTTAGAAGCGATGTGAGAACGGCCGCTCCGGGCCGCTCCGCGACGTTTGCTCTCATGGCGGTTGTTGAGAGACGAGCAGACTAAATTTTCTCGCTGTGAGCTGTTCTCTAAGTAATCCAGAGCGGGGCGCTGTTTGGCGCTCTTCTGAAGTTCGGGCCCCAGCATGGCCCCGATGCGAACCTCGCCTCGCCTTCGACGTCAACGGCGTGCAGCGTTATTACGACAACGGCAAGCGCAGCTGCTCGTCTGGACAATGGGATGAATAAAACCGTCGCAGAGGCGCTTAGCGGCTCGTCCGCGGTTAGCTACGGGCTCGGCGACAGGACCTTCTCCACGGCCTCCAAGAGCATGCCCTTGTTGTACAAGCAATAGTGCTTGACCTTCTGCGCGCTATCCTTCAGCCGCTGAACGTCTATCGTCGTGTTGTTCTTCTTGCCGCTGTAGTAACCGCTGAGCCAGATCGCCAGGTAATCCGGGGGCAGGACTTGCATCAGGACGAATTGCTCGCACGAAATTTTGGCGACATCGATCGTGGTCTGCGCCTGGGCAGCGGAGGCCGCCAGCAGTGCGGATATGACAATCGAGCTTGCGCGTTTCATGGGCTGCTCCGGTAGACGCCGCGACGATCACGCATCGGCGATGGGGAGACAGATCGAATGATGCGCCGAACCGCGACCACCGCAACCGCAAGGCACTAACGACGTAAAGAATTGATGGGTCAGCGGAAGATCAATTCGTATCGATATTGATCTAATGAACGGCGCGTCCGTGACAGGGTCTCCTCAGACCGCAAGGCGCAGCATCGTCACCGCCGCCTGCATCTCCTTGAAATGAACAGCGCGACGATCGAGCGCGAGGTCGTCGCGTCCCCAACGGTCCATGTTCCAATCCTCGTCGACGTGCGCTGCGGCCCAGGCGGCCTCGAGGGACAGGGCATCGCGCGCGAGCGCGAGCGCAATCAGCGCCGAACCCGTCAATGTGGTGATGACATGGATGGCGCCGAGCTGCCAGGGATCGGCGGGAACGGCGCTGGCAACCCGTTCGAGCGTCTTCGCGGGCTGCTTCACGAACGTCACTCCCTCGGCGAGGACAAAGCGCGCGCCAAGCGTATCGCACGCCCATGCGAGTACCGGATCCCAGTGCCTGTTTTGTCGCTCAACCAGTCCTTCCGGAGCTTGCGCGCGATAAACTAACAAATCGGAGCCGAGATATCGTGCAATCTCGGCTGCAACCTCGCGCGCCGACGCGGCGACGCCGTCGATGATCGTGTTCGCAAGCCGGGTCAGCGGCATGTTCGCGGGATCGATGACGTCGATCTGCGCTTGCCATTCCCCTGCGATCGCTTCGGCGAGCGGCCGCGTCGGCGCCGCCAGCGTGTTTCGTCCCGGGGATTTCACCACGCGCCCGTCGAGCAGAATAGGAAAGTCAATATCGCCTTCCGCGACGTGCGCCTGCTCGTAGAACCGCTTGCGCAAGGTCGACCGCAAGCCCCGGCGCGCCGCCTCGATCGGATCGATCGGGTCAGCTTGAAAGAGGTCCTCGAACAGGTCGCGCATCATAGACTCGTTATTCGATCCAACGATTCTACGAGAAGAGACATCGCGTTACACCCGAGATCCCAGCGATTGATCGCCGCACATCCCAACAATGTGAACGGAAAGCTGCAACAGATTCCGCTGTACGCGAGTTTTCTCGGTGAAGGCAACGATCCGCGGAACGGGACAATCGTCACAAGGTAAGCGTCGCAACTGTTCCGCCTTTCATCATAGAAAGACAGGAGAAGACAATGCGTTCTATCATTGCCACCGTCGCTGCGGTCTCCGCGCTCGGGCTCGCATCGTCGAGCATCCCGGCAGAGGCACAGCATCACGGCGGGATGGGCGGGGCACCGTCGGCGGGCGTCGGGCGGGCCGCGCCCTCTATGCCGTCAATGGGGGCCCCGTCGAGGGGCAATTTCTCCAGTCCTACAGGACCCGGTCCGAGCGCAAACTTTTCCGGACTCAGTCGCAACTTTGCGGCTCAAGCCCCGGGAAATTTTGCACCAAATCGTGGGTCGTGGGCGTGGCGCGGTGACCGCGACCATGATCGTCATCACCGAGGCTTCCGCGGCTTTGCGTTCGGTGCCGCACCTTTTTTCTGGGGTGACTACGGTTATGATTACGGCGCCGATTACGACTACGGTTATGATGACAGTTGCTACGCGCTGCGACGCGTGTACTACGGCGGATATTGGCACACCCGAAGGGTTTGGATCTGCGGGTAAACGGGCCAATGGGAGCGGCCTAAAGGCCCCTCGCCCCGTTCCTTGGCACTACGAGGCGAGGTGTCGCACCTGCGGCATCCTCGCCGATTTTTCGTTAAAGGCTTTCGTTATTTGAAATATTTCAGCGATTTAGGCGTAGTATGTGGTTGTTGCCAGGAACTGCTGTGGCAGCAAATCCTCGCCGTCGAACAACCTTGAAAGCAGCACTGGTATATCAGCTGTGGCTGTGGCGTTCCGAGCTCGGCTCCACTAAAATTTCTTCCCGGATTCGGCCGCTAGCCGGGTCGGGGGGACGCAAGCCCACGCTGAACTCGCAAGGGTACACCGAGCGCGAGGGGGTGCGTGCACGAGGAGTCAATGAAGCCCACTGATATCGGGGCGCCGGACTACTTTCATAAGGTTGTGGACTGTCAATGGGCGTGTCCGGCGCACACACCCGTCCCCGAGTACATCCGATTGATCGCTGCGGGTCGCTACAGCGACGCGTACATGATCAATTGGAAATCGAACGTCTTCCCCGGCATTCTCGGCCGTACCTGCGACCGCCCTTGCGAACCGGCCTGCCGGCGCGGACGCGTCGAGAAGGAGCCGGTTGCGATCTGCCGTCTCAAGCGCGTCGCGGCCGACTATAAGGACGACATCCGCACACGTCTGCCCAAGCCCGCACAACAGAAAAACGGGAAGCGCATCGCGCTTATCGGCGGCGGCCCGGCGTCGCTGACGGTTGCACGCGACCTTGCGCCGCTTGGCTATCACTGCGTCGTGTTCGATGGCGATCCGCAAGCCGGCGGCATGATGCGCACGCAAATCCCGAAATTCCGCCTACCGGACGCAGTGATCGACGAGGAATGCGGATACATCCTCGACCTCGGCGTCGAATTTCGCGCGGGAACGCGGATCGACAGCTTGAAGGCGCTGCTGAGCGAACCCTGGGATGCAATCTTTGTCGGCTCCGGTGCGCCGCGCGGACGCGATCTTGATATTCCCGGACGACAAGAGGCCGCCAAGAACATTCACATCGGCATTGACTGGCTGTCGAGTGTCTCATTCGGCCATATCAGCAAAATCGGCAAGCGCGTGATCGTGCTCGGTGGCGGCAACACGGCCATGGATTGCTGCCGATCGTCGCGTCGCCTCGGCGGCGAGGACGTGAAGGTCGTCGTGCGTTCGGGCTTCGAAGAGATGAAGGCGTCTCCCTGGGAGAAGGAAGACGCCATGCACGAAGGCATTCCGATCTTCAACTACCTCGTGCCGAAGGAGTTCACCCGGAGCTGGGGCAAGTTGACAGGCGTGACCTTCGAGAAGGTCAAGGCCGTGCGCGACGACAGCGGCCGGCGAAATCTGGTGCCGACCGGCGAGCCCGACGAACATTTTCCCTGCGACGACGTTCTGGTCGCGGTTGGCCAGGAGAATGCTTTCCCCTGGATCGAGCGCGATATCGACATCGCGTTCGACAAATGGGGTATGCCCAAGGTCGATCCGAAGACCATGCGCTCGACGCATCCGAAAGTCTTCTTCGGCGGCGACGCGGCATTCGGGCCGAAGAACATCATCTGGGCGGTGGCGCACGGCCACGAGGCCGCGGTCTCGATCGACAAGATGTGTCGCGGCGAAGCGATCGACGATCGCCCGCTGCCCGCCGTCGAGATCGTCGCCCAGAAGATGGGCATTCACGAGTGGAGCTACGACAACGAGATCTCGCTCGATAAACGTTTCCGGGTGCCACTGCGCGACCAGGCGGTGGCGCTCCGCGACATCAAGGCCGAGGTGGAACTTGGCTTCGATCATCAGCTCGCGCTCAACGAGGCCTACCGCTGCCTGAATTGCGACGTGCAGACGGTCTTCACGTCTTCGCTCTGCATCGAGTGCGATGCCTGCGTCGACATCTGTCCGATGGATTGCATCACCTTCACCGAGAACGGTGAGGAAGCGGATCTCCGCCAGCGCCTCAAGGCGCCGGCGCGCAACGCCACACAGGATCTCTACGTCGCAAACGATCTCAAGACCGGGCGCGTGATGGTGAAGGACGAGGACGTGTGCCTGCACTGCAGCCTGTGCGCAGAGCGTTGCCCGACCGGCGCCTGGGACATGAAGAAATACCTGATTGATATGACTCACGCGGGTGAACAATGCCGATCCAAAGCGTAAATGACTTCGTTGTTCGCTTTGCGAACGTGAACGGCTCGGGCTCGGCGAGCGCCAACGAGATGTTCGCGCGCGCGGTGCTGCGCATGGGCATCCCCGTCGCGCCGCGCAACATCTTCCCCTCCAACATTCAAGGCCTGCCGACGTGGTACGAGGTGCGCATCTCCGAAGCTGGCCATCTCGGCGCGCGCGGCGGCACCGATCTGCTGGTGGCGATGAACCCGCAGACCTGGGACAAGGATGTCGCCACCATCGAGCCCGGCGGCTACCTGCTTTATGACTCCACCAAGCCACTGCCCGCATCCAAATTCCGCGACGACATCTCAGTCATCGGCGTGCCGCTCACCGAGATCTGCAACCGCGAATACAGCGAGCCGCGCCAGCGGCAGCTGTTCAAGAACATCATCTATGTCGGCGCGCTGTCGGCGCTGCTCGACATCGACGTCGCCGCGATCGAGCAATTGATTGGCGAGCAATACAAAGGCAAGGAAAAGCTGCTGCAGCCGAACATCCACGCCCTGCATCTCGGTCGCGACTGGGCGCTGGCGAACCTGACATGCCCGCTGGGCATCCGTCTCAAGCGGGCGGACGCGGTCAAAGATCGGATCTTCGTGGAGGGCAACGCGGCGGCCGCGCTTGGCGCGGTGTATGGGGGGGCAACCGTGTGCGCGTGGTATCCCATCACGCCCTCTTCGTCGCTCGCCGACGCGTTTACGCGCCATTGTGCGCGGCTGCGCGTCGATCCCGAGACCAAGAAAAGCAAGTACGCGATTATTCAAGCCGAGGACGAGCTCGCGTCCATCGGTGTGGTCATCGGCGCCGCCTGGAACGGCGCGCGCGCTTTTACGGCGACTTCCGGTCCAGGCATTTCGTTGATGCAGGAATTTCTCGGCCTTGCCTATTTTGCCGAAATTCCCTCCGTCGTGTTCGACGTTCAACGTGCTGGCCCCTCGACCGGAATGCCGACGCGCACACAGCAATGCGACGTCTTGAGCTGCGCCTACGCCTCCCACGGTGACACCAAGCACATACTTTTGTTTCCCGAGGATCCGGCGGAAGCATTCGAATTCGGCGCGCAGGCGTTTGATCTCGCCGACCGGCTGCAGACCCCGATCTTCGTCATGCTCGATCTCGACATCGGCATGAACCACCGCCTGTGCCGGCCGTTCAAATGGGACGATGCCAGGAAATACGACCGCGGCAAGGTGATGACGGCGGCGGACCTCGACGCCGGCAAGGAATTCGGGCGCTATCTCGACGTCGACAGCGATGGCATTCCCTACCGGACCTATCCCGGGACCCATCCCAGCAAGGGCTCGTTCTTCACGCGCGGAACCTCACGCGATCGCTACGCGCGCTATACGGAAGAGGGCGCCCCCTACGCCGACAACATGCAACGTCTGTTGCGCAAGTTCGAGACCGCCAAGGACCTGGTCCCCCGGCCGCTGCTGGCGCAAGCGCCCAAGCCCACGAGATACGGCGTCATCTATTACGGCTCGACCTCGCCGGCGATGGACGAGGCGATCGATCTGATCGAGGCGCGCGGCCAACCCGTCGACCGCCTGCGCATCCGCGCATTCCCGTTCCACTCCAGCGTTTCGAGCTTCATCGCCGAGCACGATTTCGTGTTCGTGGTCGAGCAGAACAGGGATGCGCAATTGCGCTCATTGATCGTCAACGAATGCAGCATCGATCCGGTGCGGCTCGTGCCGATCCTGCATTATGACGGCACGCCGATCACTGCGCGCCATATCGCTGGCGCGGTCGGCGACCATCTCGACAAGCTCAAGGTGCGCCCGCTGCGCAAGGTGATGTCATGACCTACGTCGTCAAACCGCAATTCCATCACCCTGCTCTCCCCAAAAACGAGCTCGGCTATACGCACCGCGACTATGAGGGCTCGATCTCGACGCTTTGCGCGGGATGCGGACACGATTCGATCTCGGCCACTTTGATCGAAGCCTGTTTCGAATTGTCGATCGCGCCGCACCGAGTGGCGAAGCTTTCCGGCATCGGCTGCTCGTCGAAAACCCCGACCTATTTTCTCGGAAACTCGCACGGCTTCAACTCCGTGCACGGCCGCATGCCCTCGGTGCTCACCGGTGCCAACCTGGCCAACCGCGATCTCATCTATCTCGGTGTGTCCGGTGACGGCGACAGCGCGTCGATCGGATTTGGCCAATTCGCGCACGCGCTACGACGCGGCGTGAACATGGTCTATATCGTCGAGAACAATGGGGTGTACGGGCTGACCAAGGGCCAATTCTCGGCGACCGCCGACCGCGGCTCCAAGAGCAAGCGCGGCGTGACCAACAACGACAATTCGATCGATCTCGTGGCCATGGCGCTGCAACTCGGCGCGACCTTCGTCGCGCGCTCGTTCTCCGGCGACAAGACTCAATTGCTGCCGATCATCAAGGCCGCGATCGAGCACCAGGGCGCCGCCTTCATCGACGTGATCTCGCCGTGCGTGGCCTTCAACAACCACGCCGGCTCGACCAAGAGCTTCGATTATGTGCGCGAGCACAACGAGGCCGTGAACCGGCTCGACGTCATTACCGGACGCGCGCCGATCAAGATCGACTATGCGCCGGGATCCGTGCAGATCGTCGAGCAACACGACGGGACGAAGCTCGTGCTGCGCAAGCTCGACAGCGACTACGACGTGCATGATCGGGTCGCGGCCATGACTTTCCTGCAAACGCACGCAGCCAAGGGCCAGATCGTCACCGGCCTGCTCTATGTCGACAGCGAACCGGAAGATCTGCACCACCATCTCAATACGGTGGATGCGGCGCTGAACACGCTGTCGGAAAAGGAGCTGTGCCCGGGGTCGGCCGCGCTGGAGAAGATCAACGCCAGCTTGCGGTAGAGATGGGCTGGAGCAACGCGCCTTTGCCCATGCCACCGTGTCCGTCAACCAAGCTTCCTGATCGCGTCCAGCATCTCCTGCGGCGGCTCCATCTTGATCACCATCGGCCTTCCGGTTTCCAACAGACTTTTGAGACTTGAGAGAATAGCCGGCCACCCCTGACGCCCGCCGGACAAAATCTCGTCCGGAATCTCCCACTGGTGCGACTCGGTCATGGTCACGCGCACTGCACCTCCAAGCGCGTCGATTTGATAGGTCACGAGACATTCCGGCAGCCTGCGCATCATTTCAATCGATTCGATGCCCCACGTCATGCTGAGCCGCCGGGGTGGATCGTATTCCATCACTTTTCCCTTCATATGCACGCGGCCGTCGGGCGTGCGCATGACAAACGCACCGCCGACCCTCGGCTCGATCTCGACGGCATGGCCGAAGAAATATTGCCTGGTGAATTCCGCGCTGGTGAGCGCCGCCCAGACTTTCTCCGCGGACGCGGCGATGTAGATCACGTACACGGTCTTGGGGATGAAACCCTTATTCATCACGCTCCTCCAAACCTCGCTTCAACTCGGTCAGCGCCCGCAATCGATGGCGTTCGTATTTTCCGATCCAACGATCGGCGATCTCGTGGATCGGCACAGGATTGAGATAGTGCAGCTTCTCGCGTCCGCGCTTGACCGTAGCGACGAGGTTCGCGGCCTCGAGAATGGCCAAGTGCTTGCTCACGGCCTGCCGCGTCATGGCGAGCCGCACGCAGAGATCGTTCAAGGTCTGGCCGTTCTCGGCATAGAGCCGATCGAGAAGCTCTCTGCGACTCGGATCCGCCAGCGCCTTGAACACCGCGTCCATCGACTACATGCAACCACTTGGTTGCCTATTTGTCAACAGGGCACCGACCAGCGCTGCGCGCAAAGGGCGGAAGCGATGTTGCCGCTCGCGTTCCAGCTTTGTATTTTCCGTCTCACTAGTGGTCCGATTCTAACATTCGCATCCCGTTGCGGCAGGCTCTTTAGCGAATGTTAGAATCGAAGGACCACTAGCAAGTTATAAGTGCTAGTGGAGCTTTGGATTTGACATTCGCTTCGCGGACTCGCGGCTAGGTGAGTAGCGAATGTCAAATCCGCTCCACTAGGGGCTGACCGACAGTGGCCGAGCCGGACAGCAAGCAGGACCAGATGTCGCTATGTACACCGACGATAGCGTGCGCCAGAGGCGTTGGATGAGCGAGAACCAAGACTTTCAGATCAGCGGCCACGATCATGGCAGCCAGCTCATTCATCTCATCATCAATCAGGACACGACCGCACAGGAATGGATGAAGTTCTTCTTCACCATTCAGTCGGCGCTTGCCGCTGCCTATCTGTTCGGCCTCAACATCATCGACAAGTTGCAATGGGCACCACGCTGGTTCACGCCGGCCATCAGCTTCATCATTCCTTTTCTCGGCATCATCTTCGCGCGCTCACTCACCAAGATCGTCGTGCGCCAGAACCAGTGGCAGGCGTGGTTCATTCAGAAATACAACGCCATGCCTGGCAATGCCGGCGTCGTGTTCCCGCGCGACGACAGCCCGGAACATCCGGTGGCCCGGCAGCCGGATGGCTATGCGACGATCATCGTTCGCCGTCTCAACCGGTTTATCATCTTTACCTGGACGGTCACCGCGCTGCTGACGGTCTATGCCTTCTTTGGCCCCGACCTCCAGCACTTGTTCGCACCGCAACCCTAGAGCGCATTCCGTTCCGGATGCGCTCTGGATTCATGGCGTTGGTGCAGTAATCAGGAGATGGCGGACCATCATTCTTTCCGCTCTCCCTCCCTGCGCCTGCAGATAGGCAGCAGGCCACACAATCCGAGCGCCTATTCCTCCGGCGCTTCCACGATCGGGTCGTAGCGCTTCACATCCAAGCCCAGGAGGTTCCATGATTGCTGCATATGCGGCGGCAAGGGCGCGGTCACGTCGATCGTTCCGGTGCGCGGATGTGGCACGACGATGCGGCGGGCGAGAAGATGCAGCCTTTGCTGAATGCCGCCGGGCAGTTCCCAGTTCTCCCTCGAGAAATATTTGGGATCGCCGAGGATCGGGTGGCCGATATGCGCCATGTGCGCCCGCAGCTGATGGGTGCGGCCGGTCACCGGCTTGAGCGACACCCACGCGAGCTTCTGCGCCGCACTCTCGATCAAGGCGTAATAGGTGACCGCATGGCTTGCGCCCTCCTCGCCGTGATCGGCGATACGCATGAAGGACTCGTCGTCCCGCTCTTCCTTGGCGAGGAAGGTCGAGATCCGGCCCTGCTTCGGTCGCGGCACGCCGGCCACCAGCGCCCAATAGATTTTCTTAGCGGAACGCGTGCGAAACGTCTTGGCAAGCGCGGAGGCAGCAAAGCGGGTTTTCGCCACCAGCAGGCAGCCGGTCGTATCCTTGTCGAGGCGATGCACGAGACGCGGCCGCTGAGCATCGCGATCGCGTAGAACAGCAAGCATGCCGTCCACGTGCTTGACGGTACCGGATCCGCCCTGGACCGCCAGCCCCATCGGTTTGTTGAGCACGAGCACGTCATCGTCCTCGAACAGCGTGATCGACTGCAGAAAACTCCGCGTCTTCTCGTCCGCTTCGGAGCCGACCGGCTTCGGTCGGTCGAGCTTGAGGGGTGGAATGCGCACGGCTTGCCCGAACGCCAGTCGATCCTTGCCGTCGACGCGTTTGCCGTTGACGCGCAACTCGCCTTTGCGGATGACGCGCTGAATGTGTGAGAACGACAGACCAGGATAGCGCGCTTCGAGAAACCGATCGACCCGCATGCCGGCTTCGTCGGGGGTTACCGAGACGGTCTGGACGCCGCTCGACATCGGTGCCTCCGTCGTCTTGGGCTCGGGTTGCCTGTCGCCGCGCCGCGCGCGCCCGGTCCCGGTCCCGGTCCCGGTCCCGGTCCGACGTGGCTCGGCCGGCGCCGAAAATGTCAAGCGCGAATTCTGATCCTCACGCGCTTTGGGCCGCCCCTTCTTCTGAAATCGCAGCCGACCTTGAGTGCGCGGCCCAGCCATCTGCCGTCCGCCGCCAGGCTGCCGGGGTCCGCCTCTGCGCTTCACTTGTCGCTCCGCTCCCGCCGCAGCTTCGCCCAGTATTCCAACCGTTTCCTGATCTCGCGTTCAAAGCCGCGTTCGGGCGGATCATAAAAGGTCTGATGGCCGAGCGATTCCGGGAAATAGTCCTGGCCGGAGAAGGCGTCGGGCGCATCGTGATCGTATTCGTAGTCTGCACCGTAGCCTTCGGCTTTCATCAGCGCGGTCGGCGCGTTGAGAATATGCTTCGGAGGCAGCAGCGAGCCGGCCTCCTTTGCGGTCCGCATCGCCGCGCCGTAGGCAACGTATGCCGCGTTCGACTTCGGCGCGGTCGCGACATAGATCACCGCTTCGGCGATCGCCAGCTCGCCC
>Ga0126369_10002371_pt1 | contig 13352 bp, 8 predicted proteins | sample PanSoiMetaPlot_1_FD_109646 | JGI IMG/M metagenome (GOLD analysis project Ga0126369, IMG submission 109646) | Tropical forest soil microbial communities from Panama - MetaG Plot_1 | ecosystem: Environmental > Terrestrial > Soil > Tropical forest > Bulk soil | place: Panama | collected 2016-02-17 | reverse complement strand
TCGCCAACTTCATCCAGAAACAGCGTACCGCCATTAGCTGCTTCAAACCTTCCCACACGCCGTTGCACGGCACCTGTGAAGGCTCCCTTCTCGTGGCCGAAGAGCTCGGACGCAATCAGCGATTGCGGAATCGCAGCACAGTTAATGCGGATGAAGGGGAGGTCTGCGCGTTTCGACCGCCGATGGACCGCCCGTGCAACTAACTCCTTACCGGTTCCGGTTTTGCCCAGAATGAGGACTGTAGAGTTCAACGGGGCAACCTTCTCCACCTGCTTTAGCAGCTGGCGTATGGGTTTCGAAGAACCGACAATTTCCTCAAACATCGAAGTACGATCGATTTCCTCTCTTAGAACAAGGATCTCGTTTCGGAGCCGCTCTTCGATCGTCTCTTCGTCATCGACGTCGTTTGCCGTAACGTACCATGGGGTGACATTGCCAGACTCCTCTCTAACGGGGATCACGTTCTCCAGCCACTGCGCGTTGGGGAAATTGTAGGCAACGCTGTTACTCGCCATAATTGCGACCTCCTGACCTCATTTTCTCTACCTTCACATCTTTCTCTCGTAACATTACATGTTTCACGACTGAATCCAGGTTGTTCTGTGCCTGTAGCCAAATGAAGGGCCTGTGATTTGATCGACTCACAGGGCCTCTACCCTCATGCCAGGTGAATCGCGCCACCTGCCGGATCGAGAGTGCTGGCAATCTTCACCAGCTCGGCAAGGGAGTTGGCTTTCATTTTTTGCATCACCTGTCCGCGATGTGCCTTTATCGTGGATTCACCAATGCCTAGCTCCCACGCGACTTGTTTGTTCAATAAGCCCGAAACAACCAACGCCATGACTTGCCGCTCCCGTGGAGTCAGTGAGGCGTAGCTGTCGCGAAGATCGCGCAACGCGACCTCGCGATCAAGGGCAACGCGGCTTCGTTCGAGGCTCTCGCGGATTGACCGAAGCAAGACTTCATTGCTAAATGGCTTTACTAGGAAATCGACCGCGCCAGCCTTCATAGCTTCTACCGTGGTTCGAATATCGCCACGACCACTGATGAAAATGATCGGCATCCCGGACCTTTCAACAGCAATACGCTTCTGAAGGTCGAGTGCGTTGACGTCAGGGAGGGAAACGTCGAGGACTAGACAGCTCGGAACCAGCGGGCGCGGCCGGGCGAGAAATTCTCGTGCCGACTCAAAAGTCTCAAACTCCCAGCCTTCACGGTTGGTGAGTGATTTCAGCGAATCTTGTTCAGAAATATCGTCGCCTATGAGAAAGACGATCGGTGTGGGTGTCGAATTGAGTCGTGAGTCAAGCTTCTGGCCAAGTGTGTAGGTTATGTTCGTTGGGTTTTTTTGAAAAGTTCCTAATGCTGCAGCCGAAGCCATATCCCACCTCTCAACATTTCAGTGTTGACTTCCCCAGTAGTCATCCGTCGGAACAACCTTAGTTGGACGGCAACGTTTGCCTTGCGGAACCCCCGTTCCGTCCTTAAGGGCTGTGGCGATCTGAGGTGAGTGTGAAACAACCTGGACTCGGCCGCAACGGTAAATGGTCGGATTGTGTGATCGACCATCGTCGGTCGGAAAGGTAGCCTTTGGCCGGGTAAGACGTGTATTTGTTTTCTATACATCCAGGTGCCTTCTTCCATAAAGAAGAGCATCGATAGAAAATGCGCCTGGCCCGAGCATTGCCGAGGTTCCACCGATGATTGCCAAGATGATCGAAAACCACGGATCACCGAGGTGGGTCACTGCGATCCACAACTCAACGACGGCGATTAACGTTCCCACGAAGGGCGTCCAGAGTCCGACAAGAAAGAGCATGCCGGCGCATGCAGCAATGATATGCGGAATCATAGATGCCGAATAAGGTGAGTCCGTGAGGTGGATCACGCACAAGCGAACCAGCACGATTGCGACGGCAACGCGCTGAAGTAAAAGACCGACACCGGGCCAACGATCGGCGAATGTCGAGTAGAGTCTTTGCAAAATCTGGCCCCTCGCAGATCGTAAGGGAATTGCAAATCGGGAGGAACACCTAACAGTGGGAAGCTTTTTCCTACTTTTGGCTAGTATCGAGCTCGATGATGCCGCGTTTCAGACCAATGGTTACCGCGTGGGCCCGATCGTTGGCGCCAAGCTTCGACAAAATATTAGTCACCCGGCTCTTCACGGTCGCTTCGCTGATTGAAAGCTCATCGGCAATCTGCTTATTTCCGTTGCCCGCCGCAATCAACTTTAGAACGTCGACTTCTCGTTCCGTCAGGGCGTCGTCGGTAGCATGACCAGCCAACTCGGTCGCGACGTCAGGTGGGATTCGCTTCTTTCCTGCATGTACAGCGCGGATTGTGTCCAGCAGTTCGTCCAGCACGTGTCCCTTAAGCACGTAGGCTCTCGCACCAGCTTTGAGGGCTCGCACCACCTGGACGTCGCCCGTATAAGTCGTCAGGACGATGATTCTCGCGTCGGGAAACTCACTGCGAATAGTCTCGATCGCTGCAATTCCGTCCAGTCCCGGCATCTGTATATCCATCAACGTTATGTCTGGCTGATGAAGTCGGAACGCCTCAATGGCTTCCTTCCCATTCGAGGCTTCGGCAACCAATTTCAAATCAGGTTCAGCGTTTACTAATGCCGCAAGCCCTTTGCGCAGAACGGGATGGTCATCGACTGTGAGAATTCGGATGAGGTTAGGAGCGTTGTGCACGACTCGTGACCTTTCTCACCAATTTCACTACGTAGCTAGCACGGTACCCGTCGTAAGCGATGGAGGCGGGAACAAGCAACTGAACTTCGGTGCCGCTCCCGGGCTCACTCCATACGTCTAGACGAGCCCCAATGCGGTCGGCACGTTCCCGGAGGCCGCGCAATCCCCAATGGCCAGATTTGCCACCTTCTTTCAGCACCTTCGGTTCGATCCCTTGGCCGTTATCGCGAATTCGCAGGCGAAACATGGACTCGCCATACCGAATCTCAGCCTCGATTCGTTGTGCGTGCGCATGCTGATAAGCATTTCGCATGAGCTCGAGCGCAATCCGGCAAACATCATTAGTAATAGTCGAAGACAAAGGCCGCCGGTCTCCCTCTTCGATCAAATCGAAAGCTGGCGGACGTTCGTTTCCGCTAGATCCAGCCAACTCCTGACTGGTGAACGTCAGCAATTCCGCGAGGTTCCCCTTCGCAATGGGCTCGGAACGTAAGCCCTGGATTGCATCCCGGCCTTCGGCGAGCGCCTTCTTCGTTTCACTGATCGCATCGTCCAGAGATCGCTTGGCTTCATCGGGTCTTCGGAGCATCAGAGTGCTGGCCGCCTGAAACTGGAACATCAGACCGTGAAAATTCTGCAAGAGTGTATCGTGCAATTCTCGTGCGATGCGGGTGCGTTCGTTCACGCGTGCGTCTAAAGCGATGGCGAACTGCCCGCGCATTTGCAGAATACGCAATCGATAGATGCCCCAGAGCATCGTTAGAAACGCCACTGCACCTGCCGCTCGGAACCAGTTCGTCTGGTACCAGGCCGGAGGAATGACGAAGTCCAGCGTGGCGCCGGCCTCATTCCACACGCCGCTGTTATTGCAGGCCATCACGCGGAAGGTGTAATGGCGTGCCGCAAGGTTTGAATACTGGACCTGGCGGACGTTGACCACCTGTCTCCAAGTTGGGTCCTGGCCCTCCAGCTTGTAGCGGAAGTGAATCTTCTCCGGCGCGACGAGACTCAGCGCGGTGTAATCAATCGAAAGATCGCGCACACGTGCTGGCAACGACAATCCTTTCGAAGCATCATAGGTTTCCCCATCTGCCGTGATTTTTTCAATGTGCACCGGCGGTGCAACTTTGTTGATCGGCAGACGGTGGGGATCGATCACGCTGACGCCATCCCTCGGTAAGAACCATATTCTTCCATCCGGGGACTTGGTCACAGTTGGCGGGTAGCCGCCAGAAACTCCTGGATTCCTGGCGCCATCGGATACATCGAGAACCATGCTTTTGACGACATATTTCGAATCGCGTACCCACGCATCCAGTTCCGAACGCTCAATGCGCAAGAGGCCGCAGGCCGTTGATAACCAAACGGCATGATCGTCATCTTCAATCGACCAATGGACCGCATCACAAGGAATACCATTCTTATTCGTAAGCGTCGCAATACGTCCGTCTTTCATGCGACTCAGCCCACCTTCTGTGGAGGCCCACAGTGCGCCACGCGATCCAAACCGAAGCTGGGAGACCTTGCCGTTTCCGAACCCATCAGCAGTCCCGTATGAAGCGAGGACTTGGCCCTTGTCGAAATAGACTAGTCCGCCTTCAAAAAACCCCAGCCATACGGCTCCCTTGTTTGAGCGATCGGGCAGTACGGTAAAGCCATGCTTTCCGCCGAACCGTGACCACGGAATCTGCTGAAGAACGTGTAGTGCCGTCAGATGTATAAGGCCGGAATTATTAACAATCCAGAGGCTTCCATCTTCGTTGTTAGCGATGGAAAATATGTTACCGCTCGGAACGCCAGGGACTCGGATAAACCGCTTACCTTCCAGATGGAAAATACCGCTACTAGTAGAAACCCACAATCGTCCTTGATCTCCCCCGACAGAGTGTAAGTCACCCGTGAGACCGCTGTTTGCAATTTCGCTTACATGTTTGGTGGCAATTGCCTGCCCTCGTGCGTGAGTTTTCGTTTTCGGATCTTCGCTTCCTCGGCTGCGGTATAGAGTGACCTCGCCATTTTTCCAGCGGTTCAGGCCATCTGCCGTTCCGATCCAGATACTTCCGTCGGGAGTCGCCTGCAGTGACCACGCCGCCGAATTTGAGAGACCCTGGTTTCGCGAAATTGTCGTCACGACGACATCGCGAAAACGGTCAAGGCCGTCTTGAGTCCCGATCCAAACATTTCCTTCACGATCTTCAAAGATCACATCTATGAAATCTGCGGAGAGGCCGTCCTGAGCTTTGAATACGTCGACCCGTCCTGCATGAAAATGGAATAAACCCTGACGGCTGCCGATCCACAGACTGCCGTCGCGGCTACGTAGAAGGCTGGTACTCCAGAAGTGCCCCGTAAGACCGTGAAGCGCGTGGCTCTCGATTTTGCCGCGTACGAGTTGCTGCAGCCCTTCGCTCGCCGCTATAAGGAGTAAACCGTTTTCATCTTCGGCCAGAGAGTTGGACCCAATTGCAGCTTGTGGAAAGGGGTAACGTTGCCGAATACCAGGAGCCCATTGCCACAGGCCAGTGGTAGCCGACAGCCACAAGGTCCCTTTGCTGTCCGCGCACAATGCGAGTACGCCCAAACCGAGATCACGGCTGTCGAAACATTGAATCGCGCCGCGCTTAACGGCGCATAACTTGCCGCCGGTCGACCCAACTCCTCCTATCCAGACGGTGCCCTCGCGATCCTCAAGAAGTGCGCGTATGCTGAATCCCGCAACATCCGGATACTGAACAAACTTTCCACCATTCCAAGTGACAAGTCCCTTATTTGTCCCTATCCACAGAGTTCCATCACGCGTACCCAGCAGAGAATTGATGAAGTTGCTAGGGAGTTGCTGATCGCCTGGAGGTCGCCATGGCGTGGCCCGGACACCATCGAAGCGAAACAAGCCGGAATCAGTGCCCAGCCATAAGTAGCCGTCAGTTGTCTGCCCAATAGAGAAAATCGCGCTTTTCGGAAATCCTTCACGGACCTTCCATGCCGTGTGCGAATACTGATTGACATCCAACGATGGATCGAGGGCAAGGGCACAAGCACACCACACCACCACGATAAAAAACAGCGTAACCGATAGCACGACAGGATGCCGCACTCATCCCCCACAAAGGCGGAGTGCTCAACATATTACCGCATCATAGACGGTAGGATTAGCAGAGACCAAGGATCACGCTCCGGCGGCCGAACGAAGAGCGAGTGGCGATTCTCGTCAGACTTTCTTCAGTACCAAAGTATAATTGCTCGGCTCTACTCCTCATTGCTATCCTTCGACGCGCGGGACTTTCCGGTCTGGGAGAAAACGTCGTCCCGTGTCGAGATGGAATCATGTGGCGTTTCGCCGTTGTCCTCGCGATGCTCCTGCTTACCTCGTGCCTGCCTTTGTTGCGAGGCCAGTCCACTAGTGCCTCCCTCAGCGGCCGCATAACTGATCCTTCGAAGGCCCGAATCGCCAACGCGAAGATCGCAGCCATCAGTGCGCACACGAACGTCCGTTACGAAACCACGACCAATACATCAGGCGAATACTATTTTTCAACTGTTCCTCCGGGTACGTATCGAATCGAAGTTGAAAACGCTGGCTTCAAGAAGCTCGCAAGACCGGATGTGATCCTTCGCGTGCAGGACACTCTCAATATCGACTTCGAGATGCCGGTCGGCTCCGTGTCAGAAACTGTTACGGTCGAGGGCGGGTCACGCCTGATCAATACGGAGTCGGCAAACGTGAGCACAGTGGTCGACAGGGAGTTTGCCGACAATCTTCCTTTGAATGGCAGGAGCTTTCAGCCACTAATCATGCTTACTCCCGGGGTTGTGGTGACACCAACCGCTTTCGATGACCAAGGCCAATTCAGCGTGAATGGACAACGCGCCGATGCCAATTACTTTACTGTGGACGGAGTAAGCGCCAACTTCGGCGTAACCGGGTACACGGCGTTGGTACAGGCTGCCGGAGGAGCCTTACCAGCTCTCAGCGTTTCAGGCGGCACAAACAGCCTTGTATCCGTGGACGCCATGCAGGAATTTCGGGTGCAGACGTCCTCCTTTGCTCCGGAATTCGGACGTACTCCGGGTGGACAGATATCCATTGCCACGCGCTCGGGAACGAATGCCTTTCATGGGACGCTTTTTGAATATTTTCGCAATGATGTCCTGGACGCCCGTGACTGGTTTGTCGGATACAACCATTTGCGGAAACCGGAGGAGCGGCAAAACGATTTCGGGGGCGTCTTCGGCGGACCCATCATCAAAGACAGGACGTTCTTCTTTTTTTCCTATGAAGGCTTGCGGCTACGGCAGCCGTCAACGCAAGAGACAGCAGTGCCCGACAGCGCGTCTCGGCAGCAGACCCCTGCGACGATGCAGCCATTCTTGAGCGCGTATCCAATTCAGAATGGACCCGAGCTTGGTTCAGGCTTGGCGCAATTCAATGCCAGCTATTCGAATCCCTCTTCGCTCGATGCTTACAGCATCCGCCTCGACCACGCCGTCAATTCCAAAATCAACGTGTTCGGACGTTATAACTACTCTCCCTCCAGCTTTGTTCTGCGCGGTCCAGTGATCACCACGCCGGTTCTCAGTACAAGAGAATCAGAGTCGGCCTCCATACAAACCTTTACGCTTGGCGTCAATCAACTCCTCACGCCGCGGATCAGTAACGAACTGCGCGCGAATTACAGTAATGACCGAATCGGGACCCAATTTCTTCTTGACGATTTTGGTGGAGCCGTGTCGCTGGCTAATTCGTTGTTCTTTCCCTCGGGGTATTCGTCGGCAAACGCCATATTCTCTTTGACGGTCACGGGCGCCGGAACGTATCAGAAGGGCAAGCAAGCGACAAACGAACAGCGACAAGTGAACCTCATCGACAACTTGTCGGTCACAAAAGGGAGCCATCAATTGAAATTCGGTATGGATTATCGCTGGCTTTCCCCATTCAGCAGCCCATCTGGTTATCGCCAGCAAGCAAATTTCCTCGGGGTCACGTGTTCCACGCCACCGTGCCCGGGATACGCCATATCGGGAACGGCGGGCTTTGCCGTTATTTACGCCTTTCAATCTGTTGCATTATTGACACCTAACTACTCGCTATATGGTCAGGACACCTGGAAAGTTTCGCCACACCTGACAATGACTTACGGACTAAGGTGGGACATCAACCCGGCACTGAAGGGCAAAAATCTAGCCAATCAGCCATTCACAGTAACCGGGCTGAATGACCCGGCGACTATTGCATTAGCGCCTCGCGGCACTCCGTTATACCAAACCACGTACGGAAACGTCGCACCGAGAATTGGAGCGGCATACCAAGTGCGCGAAGGAACCAAGTGGGATTCGGTATTGCGTGGAAGTTTCGGAATCTTCCACGATCTTGGCTACGGCTCGCTCGGGGGAGCATCTGGGTACTTTCCATTCTTCGCTCTCAATGTTATTCGTTCAGCACCATTTCCTCTTAATCCTGGCAATGCTGCGCCTCCGGCACTCACTACGAATCCTCCGGTCAACACAATGATTGTGGCAGACCCTCATTTGAAGCTTCCACGCACTTACGAATGGAATGGTGCCATTGAGCAGTCGTTGGGGACAACTCAAACACTGTCGTTAACATATATTGGCGCGGTTGGCCGAGACCTGCTCCGTAACACGGATTTGGTTAGTCCAAATGCCAATTTTGGTTTTATCGCCGTAACCGACAATTCGGCCACTTCGAACTACAACGCTATGCAGGTTAAGTTCGAGCGGCGGCTCTCACGGGGCTTCCAGGCTCTGGCATCCTATACGTGGTCGCACTCGATTGATATCGCATCGACCGACGCTTTTGCGAATTACCTCAACACACCCATCTCGGTGGCCAACCCGAACATCGACCGCGGCAACTCGGACTTCGACATTCGGCATGCTTTCACGGCAGCTGCAACTTACAATCTGCCCTCGCCCGGATGGAACAAAGTTGCCCACACCGTTTTGGGCGGCTGGTCTGTGGACGGATTCGTGTTTGCGAGAACGGCACCACCCGTTAACGTGATTGGTGGACTCGTTTTTCAAGACGGCATTGCACTGTATCCGCGCCCTAACGTCATTCCCGGGCTACCGCTGGTGCTCTATGGATCGCAATACCCCGGCGGCAAGATTCTCAATGGCGCAGCTTTTACAGAGCCCCCGACGGGACAACAGGGCGATTTCGGACGTAATGTGCTGCGCGCCTTCGGAGCGTCGCAAGCGGATATCGCTTTTCAGAGACAGTTTCATCTAACAGAGAGGATGCAGCTTCGGTTCCGAGGCGAATTCTTCAACATCTTCAACCATCCGAATTTTGGCCCTCCGAATAACACCCTCACCAGCCCTCTCTTCGGCCACTCCACGCAAATGCTGGCGAGCAGCCTCGGCTCCGGCGGCCCGAGCGGTGGTTTTAACCCGCTGTACCAAATCGGCGGCCCGCGCTCGATCCAACTCGCCCTCAAGCTCCAATTCTGAACAATCCCATTGGAGAACTCTGCCGTTGGTTCTTGAACATCGCTAGGCGATGCGCAACTCGTCCTTTTGTACCGTCGATACTTTCATCCAATGGTCTTGTCGCTGCGCATCTGGCTTAATCGTAATTGCTCGTCGCTGTGGACTCTCAGCCGATGGAAGTGACGTTATGAAATCGTTTGCGAATTGCCCCAATATTCAGTACGCGATCATTCGAGTCGCTCTCTTGCTTATGCGGATGAGAAGTCATTACTCAGCCTCATTGCGGCACCCAGCATCATCGCGCTCGGATTCGCGTCCCGCTCGGCCGCTGACGCGGCAGAGATTTTCCACGAAAGATTTGCTTCTCAGGATATGCACGAAATGTCGGCAACAAGAAACGCAACTCAGAGATCTTCGCTTGCATTCTATTTTGGTAGGAGCCGTCTAACTTATGCGTTGACGTACTGAAAGGGCTACAGTGATCTGTGTCGCGCCGTTCAGTTCATATTCGCAACCGCGGTTCTCGTCCTCTATTCGAGGAACATTGTGGCTGCCACGATCCGCACAGCACTTGGCGTCTAGCTCGACAAGTAGACGCCATCCGGCGAGAGCAGCAACTGTCAATCCGGAAATTATCCGCTTGGGTTTAACACCTAGTGAAAACTAGGTGCTCATCGCTCACGCCGAGACGTTTTAACCTGCCAAAGGAGCAGGCGTCAACGTAATAGCTGCAAATGGTATCGAGGTGCCGATATATTGCTGCGAAGTCCGTTGGAGGGAGCTTTCTACCAATACATCGCCTGTGCGCAGCAGAGCCAGGTCGCCAGAAACTTCGAGGACGCGTCCATCGGGCGTTTCCTTCGGGGTTAAGACCAGCTTCTTGATTCGCTTCTGGATTTCCTGTCGAGCGAATTCGGGGTCGCCGGCGAGCGCATCGCAAAAGTCCTGCGACTCTCGCTGCAAGAATTCTCGAATCTGCTCGTCCGTGAATCTCAGCAGCTTCGAGGCTGGCTTTGCCGCAAGAAGGCGGTTGATTTCCGCCATTCGAGATTCCACTTTTGAAAGCTGAGAGGAAAGCACAGCCGAATATCCGTGTTGTCCGATCGCATCTGCCAGGTGCGTCGCCTGCTTCTCAAGATCAGCTCGTTCTGCGGTCAGCCTCGGTGCGTTCGATTGCGATTCGGATGCCAGCTTTTCTTCCAAGTCAACGGCTGCCTGTAGCTGCGCCGAGAAGTCTTCGATGCGCTGCTGTTGTAGCCGTGGGTCGAGTAGATTCTGGGCAATGGCTGCGATTAGTTGCTGCTCGAGTGGCTGCCATTTGATCGTTAGTTTGTTCGAGCACACATGACGGAAACGGTAGTTCTTGCAGCCGTAGCGAACCTTGGATGCCTGTCCGCCGATGATGACGCTAAACTTGCCGCCACACAGTCCGCAATACATAATCCCGCTAAACAGGTAAGTTCGGCTTTGTGCTGTTCGGTTCAAACCGCCGAGGCGTCGTCCGTAGATTTTGTCCTTCATCTGCCGATTGACTGCCTGGACTCGTTCCCACAACTCATCGGACACGATCCGCAGATCAGGAACCTCGACCCGAATCCATTCCGATTTGGGTTTGGTGCGCTTGTTCTTTTTTCCGTCCGCAGGATTGAGAACTTTCTGCGTGCGGTTCCAATGGCGGACGCCACGATAAAGCTCGTTATTGGTGATCTGCTTGATTGTCGAGGGCAGCCAATGCTCTTGGGCTTTGCCGCTATACGTTCTTTTCGGAGCGGGCACTCCTTCGGCTTTCAGAGTCTTGGCAATCGTCGCAAAGCTTAACCCCGATGCTCTCATTTCCATAATCCGCACGATGATCTCTGCGTTTTCAGGGATCGGCTGCTGTTTGACGGCGATCACCTTATCCTCGCCGTGCATACCTTTTTGATTCGGGTCTCGCAAGTAAACGTTCTTGTAGCCATAGCAAGAAGCTCCCGCCGTGTATCCCTTCCGTATCTTGCCTTCTTGCCCACGGTGAATTTTCTTGCCTAAATCCTTCGAGTAGCGTTCGTCGCCGTAGCCTTTGACTAGATGGACGATGCGAGCACTCTCGTCACGAGTGTCCAGGTGGTCGCTCACAAAATAAATGAACACGCCATAGTGCATGAACATATCGCAGACCTTGAGCACATCAGGCAGATCACGTCCCAGGCGGGAAGTGTCATCGATGAGGATGCAGTCGAAAGGTCTTGGATGCTGCTGGGCAAGGCGCAACAGATCAGCCAAACCTTCCCGCCCGACCAGCGTGCGTCCCGTTAGCTCTTCGTCGGAACGGATGAATTCGTTCAGCACGCCCCAGGCTTTTGCGTCCGCCAGCGCACGGCAGTTGCGGATTTGGTCTTCGCTGGAGGTTTCGGATTGCAAGTCCGAAGAATAGCGGGTGTAGACGGCACACCGAATCCTTGGACTTTCACCGCCAGCGGTTTTGTTGGATGGTTCTTGCATAAATTATGAGCACGAGTTCTAAAATGTCGTGACCTCCTACCTAGTGCGCCGTATTTCGTTTTCTCGTTCGCCCGCGATCCAATTTCTTCGGACCGGCACTCCAGGACCCGGGCTCGTCGCCCGCTAGGGAAAGTCCTCCTGGTAAAGAGAGCTCTAGTCGGCTTGCTAAATTGCTGACTTTTCGGGAATGCTTCAGCTCGACTCCGTGAAGCCGAAGGAACTTCTCCACCAGCCGCGGCACCAGCCACTCGCGAGTGACGGACCGAAGCGCCTCGATATGAGGCTTCCCTGGCGGGAGCTGTAATCTCACGCCGCCGTCACCGGGGCGAGCTGTCGGCAAAGATTGCGGTTTCGAGCTTCCGGACCTCAGTCGCGACGGCCGTGTGCCCTGTCGCTCTGACCTACCAGCTAGCTTTTCGGTACTCTTCATTGTTTGTTCCTTTCTTCGAAATAAAGATCTTCGGTCTCAACACGCCAATGTCCTTCTATGAAGCCGGCCGGGACCATAGAGTCCGCTGACCGGCTTTGTATCAAGGTGCCCTGGGAAGACAGTTGTCATTCAGGTATGCCTCTGGCACATGCACGGAACTGAGCACTGCCAGCACTCTTGCCGCCTCGCGTACTTCACCAACGCTGTGGTTATGCATGATCGCCTCCATCGTTCACGAGCGCATCAAACAGCTCCCGGACCAATTCCTCTTCCGGACCCGGTAACTCCAGCGGCGTCAACTCGACCTTTTCGGGCAGCGCCGTTGCTTGCCGGTCGGCGAAGATTCTTTGATCCCGTTCGATAGCCTCGATGTAGGTCCGAAGGTTGACGGCTGCAGCCAGTAACTGGCGATAGAGCTTCACATTCACAGCCTCGATCGGCTGAAAGCAGCATTCACCGACAGTCAGCTTGCCTGCTTCCGGGGAGAGTAAATCAGTCGTCTCCTGCACCTTCAGCACGTAGCAGAGCCGGATGCGCTCGCCGCAAAGATTGCAGGTCCTGTCCGATCTGGGGCCCGCGTCGTAACATTGCCCCTTGAAAAGGAAGCGTGCCGCTTCCGCAGACCGCCATGTCTCGCACTTGTTCCGTGTGGCGGCACGAGGCGCCCTTCTGCCTGACATCCCTGCCACTTCATTGACATTGATCTGGTTCGCCATAATGCCCTCCTCTCTTTGCATCCTCTTTATGTATTGCCGTATTGGTTTGCGGGTGGCCACCCTCTCGGGGGACCACCCCCAAACATCGGGCTAGTCCTGATCCTCCTCGGACGCTTCCGGCGGGTCCAAGTCGATGGCGTCACCCAGTTGCGGGATCTGCAGCCCGTGCAGTTCTGGCATGGAGCGTCCGGCGAGTCCCTGGAGATCGCCGTACATTCCAGCAGTCCCACTCATCAACAGTTCCAGGCGGCGCTCGCGCTTTGCCCAGTGCTTCGTCAAGGCACGCTTCTCCGCTTCCAAATCGTCATGCATGGAGACGCAAGCTTCGACGATTGCCGAGACGCGATTGCGAAAGAGCGGACCGATGAGGTACTCGTACAGACGTTCCATCTTTCCGTCTTTCCCCTGTGTGACGACCTTCGCCATCGCTGCCTCGATGAGTGCATGACGAAGCGCCTTGGCTAACGGCAACGCGCAACGCATCGCCGCAACCCAGACGTTTTCCATGCGGTCGAAAGTCTCGACACCCTTCGGCATAGCGGTCGTGACAATCGCTCCGACGTTGGCACCGGC
>Ga0126369_10002370_pt1 | contig 13354 bp, 10 predicted proteins | sample PanSoiMetaPlot_1_FD_109646 | JGI IMG/M metagenome (GOLD analysis project Ga0126369, IMG submission 109646) | Tropical forest soil microbial communities from Panama - MetaG Plot_1 | ecosystem: Environmental > Terrestrial > Soil > Tropical forest > Bulk soil | place: Panama | collected 2016-02-17 | reverse complement strand
TGGCGGAGCCGGTTTGGCGGCGACTCCAAAGTTGTCGGCCGCGATATCACATTGGATTCGAAAAGTTACAAGATCATCGGCGTTCTTCCGGCGGGTACCTTTGACCGAACCTGGGCCGTGATGTGGTTACCACTCACTTTCAGCCCCGCGGACATGACACGCAACTATCACTGGTTCACTACCATCGCTCGGCTTGAGCCCGGCGTCACTCTGGAGCAGGCCCGCGCCCAAATGGACACGATTGGAGCGAGCATTGCTGCCTTGTACCCCGATTCGAATAAGGGTTGGGGCGTAATCGTCGATCCTTACATCGATCAGGTGGTTGCCCCCCAACTCCGCCGCTCGCTTTGGGTACTGCTCGCGGCGGTTGGCGCCGTGCTACTGATCGGGTGCGCCAACCTCGCCAATCTGACGCTCGCACGGGGTACGGACCGCGAACAGGAGATCGCGATTCGTTCGGCCTTGGGCGCGAGCCGCCTCCGGCTGTTCCGGCAGTTGCTTACGGAAAACATGTTTCTCGGAGTCCTCGGTGCCGTGGCAGGCCTTGCGCTAGGCGATGCGTTGATGCATGGAATCAAACTGTGGTTGTCGGCCGACATGCTGCCACCGGAAGCAAATGTCCGCATGGACTACGGCGTATTTCTTTTCACGATGGTCATCGGAATTCTCACGGGAACCCTTTTCGGCCTGGCGCCGGCGCTCAGCAGCACGCATCCGGATCTTACCGGATCGCTGAAGGAAGGTGGGCGAACGACTGTTGGGCTCCGACGTCGTCGGATAAGGACAGCCCTGGTGCTTGCCGAGGTGGCAATGTCATTTGTATTGCTCGCGGGCGCCAGCCTGCTGATCCGAAGCTTCAACAGGCTTGCAAGCGTTAACCCGGGCGTGGATACAACCAATGTTCTTGCGATGGATCTTCCAATGCCCCCGACGCAATTCACGAACAGCACGACGCTCACAAACTATCTTTCGGAAGTGACCGAGAACGTGCGAAACGTGCCGGGCGTGCGCGACGCCGCCATCACTGATAGACCACCGATGGAAGGCTATGCAAACGGCGCGCCCTTTCTGATCGAGGGGCGGCCGTATCTGCCCTACTCCCAGCGCCCTATCAGTGGGTTCAAGGTCGTAGGCCCGTCGTATTTTTATACGGTTGGCATGAGATTGTTGAAGGGCCGCGGCCTAGAGGAGAGCGATGTTGCCAAGGCAACGCCTGTTACCGTGATCAATGAAACTATGGCGAAGACTTTCTTCAATGGCGAAGATCCCATCGGTAAGTACATTTTGATTTCGCAGCTCGTGTTCGGGAAGCACGCTCGCGGTCCGGAAACCCCTTGGCAGGTCGTGGGAGTCGTGAAGGACGAGAAAGTCGCCGGGAAAGTCCTTAGCGGCCTCAGCGAGGATATGCCGGTCATATACGTCACGTTCTATCAAAGCCCTGGGACTCGCAATAGCCTGGTAGTTCGTGGCACGAATCCGACGCTCTTAATCAGCTTGATCGAACAAGCAATCTGGAAAGTGAACACGGACCAGGCAGTGGAGAACGTTGAGACCTTAGAAGAAATCAAGTCACAATCCGTAGCGCCAGCCCGGGTTCGCACTGTGCTGTTGACCATCTTCGCTGGCATCGCGGTCTTGCTCACTGCGGTGGGGATCTACGGCGTTGTCTCCTATTCCGTGGCACAAAGAGCGCGTGAGATGGCCATTCGCCTGACCCTGGGCGCGTCACCGGGCGATCTGCTGAAGCTTGTGATCGGAAAAGCGATGCTCATGGTCCTGGTCGGACTCGCTCTCGGGGCGGTCGCGTCGCTCGCGCTCACGCGTGTGTTGGCGAGCTTGCTCTATGATACAAGCCCGACGGATCGGATGATGTGGGGCGTCGCCGGGGCGTTGCTGGTAGCGGTGGCGCTCTTGGCCTGCTGTTTCCCAGCCTGGCGCGTGGCGAAGGCGGCCCCCCTGACGACCTTGCGCAATCAGTAGCTCGTGGTAGATCGCGACGTGTTTCGGCGGCGGCGGACACCAGGAAAGCAATCTTCTTTGCCTTGATTGCCTGATAGTCGCTATGCCGGGCGTGCTCGCTTTGACGCACCACTTTCCGGGATCGCAGTTATCCGTCCGCGTGCCGTTATGTTGCAGGCTGAGGCATTTCTTCAAGCTCGCTATTCCACTCGAAGAAACCTCGCACCTCAAGAATGTGATCGGCGAGTTCATTAGCCAGGTGCATGCGTCTTTTCCAATCCACGCTATCGAAAAACAGCTGCGCTTTGGTCGCGAGTTCAGGGTCCAGAGTCATCAGAGCGTCCAACACGTCCTTATCGCGAGGGATGAACCGTCCGGCCTTCAGAAACGCGAAATGCAGCATCTGTCGAACCGCCTCTGAGGCCAACATAACCGCCGCCGCTGGATTTCGCTCGACGATATCCACTGCGTCTTCCAACTTGGTGGCAGCAGCATATCTTGCCTGAGTGAGTCTCTGTGGAGTCAACGTCGGGGAAGATCTAAGCAAGGAAATTGCAGTTTGTCGAAGTTGCTCGACCACAGGATCGGTCGCCAGAACAACAGTCCCTGTTGCCATCATGTGCGCCGATATGGGACGTGCCTCTGCCTGATCTTGGACAAAGTATTTCTGAATAACCCAGGGCGGGTTCACAAAGATTTCCGCCGGGACTCCAACAAAAAACCTCTGAAGACGCTGGCGGACCGGCTCCATATGAATAACCCAGACATCCAGATCACTGGCAGCGTCAGGCGTTCCTCGGACAACGGTTCCTGCAGCGATAATGCCAACGGGCTTGAATCGTTCCAGGACGAACGACACGGCTTCATGTAAAGCCCGATCATAGTTGTCGGGCAGCTTTGGAAAGTTACACACGTATTCCATCGCGGTATTCAATCACGTGAGGACCGTTATCCGTCGATAAACTGCCGGACGTAGTGGGATTTCCTAAACAATTAATTCTTGAATTGACTGGTAGAGCCAAAACAGAGTACACCTCAGCCAATGACCTCCCCCAGAATTCTTGTTGTCGAAGACCATGAGCCGTTTCGCCGATTTATTCGTTTGGGGCTTCAAGAGAGGGAGCACCGAATCATTGGGGAAGTGTCAGACGGACTGGAAGCCGTTCAGCTGGCCGAAGAGTTGCAACCGGATCTCATCCTGCTCGATATCGGCTTGCAGCGCCTGAATGGAATAGAGGCCGCCAAGCGGATTCGGGGGGTTGCTCCCAACGCAAAACTTTTGTTCGTTAGCCTGGAGTCTTCTTCGGAAGTCGTAGAAGAAATTCTCCGTTTGGGCGCGCACGGCTACGTTCATAAGCAGCGTGCCGACCGTGATCTGCAGCCCGCTATCGATGCAGTTCTCGAAGGCAAGCGATTCGTCAGCAATGAACTCGAGTTTAACGATGCCAGCCATACCCAAGCTTCCCACCGCCACGAGATTTTCTTCTGTTCTGACGATTCGATCCTTGTAGATGGCCTTGCCGATTTTATCGCTGGCGCTCTAAGTACCGGGAATGCGGCGATCGTATGGGCCACCGAGGTACATCAGGAGATTTTAGTTGAGAGATTGCGCGCAAGAGGCGTGGATATTGATGCGGCCGTTCAAGCCGGGACCTACATTTCATCAGATGCTGCCGAGACGCCGGATCCCGTTCGGATGCTCCAGGCCGTCAGAGACCTGAGCGAGGCCGCCTCCAAAGCAGGTACGAAACATCCCCGAGTTGCTGTTTGCGGTGAACGAGCAGGTCGCTTGTGGGCGGAAGGAAAAACCGACGCGGCGATTCGACTCGAACAACTCTGTAACGAACTAGCACAACAATGTGACATCGAAATTCTGTGTGCGTATCCATCGCCCGAAGACCGCGCAGACGATCGGGCGTTGAAGGTTATCTGTGCAGAGCACACGGCTGTTGTCCGGTAACTGAGCGGGAACCTGGCACCTGCCAATCTATTCTCGTGATCGGTGAGGCCAATGCACATAAGCGACCCATACGTATTTTCCGGAAGGAACAGGTTGTTAAGGAACGCTCATGCGTTCGGGCGTTGGTGCCTGCAGTGGTCCTTGTTCCTGAAACATCCAAAGAAGTTGGGTGCACTGGTCTTGGTCGCGATTGCGTATTATCTCGGCGCCCAAATAGCGTTCGCGATCGGTACGTTCTCTGATCGGATCTTTGCTCCATTCTGGCCTCCGAACATAGTCCTCTTCTGCACCTTGCTCTTCGTACCCAAACGTCAGTGGTGGTTGTACATCGCTGCGACGTTTCCCGCTCATGTACTGGCGGAGATTGCAGTAGGAATGCCCGCTGCACAATTGTTGGTGGCCTTTGGGACCAACTGCACATTGGCGATATTGAATGCAGTTGGTGTCAAGTGGCTCCTAAGGCAGCCTCCTTGGTTTGGAACGTTCTGGAATGCATCGATCTATCTTCTTGTGACCGCTGCTATCGGCCCCGCGCTCTCGGCATTCGGCGGCGCGTTTGTACAGATCCTTAGTGGGGCGAACATCGTTAATTACTGGAGGTCCTGGGGAAATTGGTACCTCGCCAACGCGCTGGCTAGCGTAACGCTCGGACCCGTGTTCCTGATTTGGTTCAGTCGACCTTCGGAGGCTGAGCGGCTCAGTCGCCGCCGCAAGGTCGAAGCCGTCATATTGGCTCTAAGTCTTGGTCTGACCTGCGCAATCGCCTTCCGCATGGGATTTGGAACGGTTACGACCGAGTTCCTGCCGACCGTGCTTTACTCTCCACTTCCACTCGTCCTTTGGGCTGCGATCCGTTTTGGCCAGCGAGGTGCCAGCGGAGCGGTCCTGGTGATCACGGTCGTTTCAATTTGGCAGAACCTGCATGGATCTACATTGTTCAACGACCTCAATCCAGAAAGAAATGTTCTTGCGCTACAGGTCTTTTTGATGGGTGTCGCCGTTCCCGTGTTCTTGCTTGGCGCCGCAATCGATGAACTCCGCCGGACAGGAGAAGCGACGCGAGAGCTTGCCCGCGCGCTGCTGCAGGCACAGGACGAGGAACGCCGACGCATTGCAAGAGATTTGCACGACAGTACGGGACAGAACCTCGTCGTCGCCGGTTTGCTTGCAAACCAGGTCAAAAGCCTCGCGCCGACCTCCTGTGTCCCGCTCATAGCTGAACTCAATGATCTTCTTCAGCGATCGATCATGGAAATCCGTACTGCCACATACCTGCTTCATCCGCCCTTGCTCGATCGACTCGGATTGAGTATGGCATTGCGCTCATACGTCGATGGGTTTTCGAAGCGTACCGGCATCGTTGTGGAGTTGGACCTGTCTCCGGATATGCCACCGATGTCTTCGACCACTGAGCTCGCGCTCTTCCGTGTTATTCAGGAGGCATTAACGAATGTATGGAGGCACTCGGGTAGCTCGACCGCTCGGATTCGGCTTTCGCAGCAGCCTTCGGCTGCCGCACAACAGGTCATGCTCACCATAGAAGATTCTGGCAAGGGGATTCCAAACAACATTCGCGTGTCTAATCTATCCAGCACAAAAACCAGAAATCACGTTTCCGAAGGCCTTGGTCTAGCGAGCATGCGCGAGCGTCTGAATCAAATTGGGGGTTGTTTGGAAATTGATTCAGTGCGCGGCAAAACGGTCATCAGAGCTATCGTGATGTTAAATCCGACTTCGTTGCACACGACCCCGTGAAAACCTCTGGCCATCCTGAAAGACTGGTGTCTCACTGCCTCGACCCAACTGCGGAACGCACGCGCCTGCGCAACTGATCGACAGTGGGCATGACCGTATCCAACAGCGGTGTCGATTCCAGGAGAGAGCGTGCGGCACGACGCCGTTTCTGACTCTTCATGACCGACTCCAGAAACGCAACGCCTTCGGTGTTCCCCAATTCTCGGGCGAAGTCGTAGAGCTCATCAAGGAAATGGGGATCGTCCTTGCGCAGGCCTCGAGCAAGCTCCTGTCGCGACACTAGCGGGAACATGTTTGTGTCGCGAAGCTTTCCAATCAGTTCAAGCGCCATCATCGTGCGCGCGCATTTTTTGCAATGGCCACAATTACGAGGACTTTCCTGATTGTACAGACAGACGCGCAAATGCTTGAGAGCGAGCGGGTGCCGGGAGACGATGCGCGCGATCTTGTCCACGCGGCGGGCTTCGGCACCGTCGTGAACGATCTCCATCGTTTCGGTGGACCACAGTTCGTCCAACAGTGGGTGGGAACCCCACGGCCGTAGCTGGCTGTACGTGAATGTTGAGGACACGATCAGGCGCTTGACGCCGCGCGAGAGCGCCAGCGCGGACGCGGCAAGGAGAGCTCCCTGGTAATACACTTCGTAGTTAAGGCCGAAGAGCGCTCGCAAGTTAGTAAATCCCGAAATCACGCCAGTGCCTGTCTCGCGTGCGACTTCACGGATAGCGGATACCGTGCCGTCAGCTCCGGAAGTTTCGCCGAGGCGCTGCTCATGGCCCTGGATGAATAACAGATGCGTCGGCCGAAGACCGGGATCGGCATCCGGTTTCAGACCTTTTAATAAGGTGTAAAACGAATCAACTCCTGACGAGAACAGCGTTGCCACCATCGTTCCGGTCTGGGAAGGCGTACCTTGACGCTCGTGTACCACGACCGGCGCGCGGCGGAACTTCGGGAACAGTGAGGTCAGAGTGTCTACAATTCGGGGGATCCGAGCGGCAAGTTGCGGAGAAACCGGCGGGACGATTTCCAGCGGTTCACCACGTTCGAGAGCCGGAACAACGAGCGCCGGAACGAAAGGATCCGCCGTATCAGTTACAAGGTTCTGAAACTCGAGCGGAAATTCAAAATACGGTTCGGCACCAAGGCCTTCAACGCGACCTGACAGTCGCACTCCGTTATTGGACGTCTCCAGTCGGACCTCTGACAGCTTCATCCCTTTACCCTCCACCCGGATTCAATTGATCGGAACTCTCGGTCTCATACGCACCATCTCGATGCTTCTATGTGCACTGGTTTGCCTCCGATGAACTCATTCAACATGAGTTGCGAATTCGGATGCTGCAAATTCCGTGACATTTGCATCCGGATCACCACAATTGAAAGACCGCATGTTGTTACGAGGAATTGCAACGTGATTACTTGCTATCTGCGATATTTTATTGCTCCCGGAAAGCTCAAGGAATTTGAAGAGTATGGGCGATGTTGGACTGCGCTCATTGAAAAGTATGGTGGCACTCACGTCGGATATTTCCTGCCCGACAGCCCACCAGACGATACGAGCTCCAGGCATTTCAGCTTTCCAGGTCTCGGTGCTGAGGGACCAACAAATGTTGGTATCGCCCTTTATAGCTTTCGCGACTTAGAGGCTTACAATGCCTACCGCCGGATGGCCGCCGAGGACGAGGAGTGTAAAGCCGTAACCGCGCACTTCAACGAAACGAAATGCTTTGTTGGTTACGAGAGAAATTTCGTAAGGCGTATTGAATGAAACCAAAACTTTCAAAATCAATAACGCTTGAGCAATTTGAGAACGGCTATTGGTATGCAACTCAGATCAAGGAATTTGCAGACCAGATCGGCATTCCATCTGCGAACAAGCTGCGAAAAGATGAGTTGGAAAACTCAATCAAGTTTTTTCTTCAAACGGGAAAGATCAAACTGCCTACGAACAGAAACCTTTCGAAATCAGGTCCAAAGGATTTGGAAAAAGGGTTAAGCCTTGACCTTCCCGTAGTCAACTACACAAGCAACAAAGAAACGAAAGCATTCATATTGAGCGAAGCTCAAAAAATGGCTCCCGGCCTGAAGAAGAAGTCAGGTTCTCGCTATCGTCTGAACCGCTGGCGTGAAGAACAGCTCACAAACGGTATCAAGATCACCTATGGTGATCTGGTGAAAAAATACGTGGAGTTAAATCAGCGGGAAGGACGCTTCGATCAAATTCCGGTCGGCAGATATATCAACTTTCTCAGCGATTTTCTCGCAGCAGAAAAAGGTGCAACAAGAGAACAAGGTATCGCAGCCTGGAAGCAACTTAAGAAATTGGATGCCCCTAAAAATTATCGGTCCTGGAAAGCCCACAAGAGCTCCAAAGACGTTTCGTGAAGAAGGCCGCCTCTCGCCATGTGGCTAGGCGATCATCGGGCGCTTCTTACCAAACCCAGTCGCCTGTTCAAACGCGTGCGCCATCTGCAGAACGCTGAAGTCTTCCTTGTCCCGACCGACGATCTGAACACCTACTGGAAGCCCCTCGGGTGTGAAGCCTGCGGGTACCGAAGCCGCTGGATTTCCAGTGGCCGAGATGTACCAGCAGGATTTCATCCAGTCGATGTAGTTATCGAACTTCACTCCCGCAATTTCGGCTGGGTATGGCACGTTGACATCGAATGGCGGCAACTGCGTAGTAGGGAGAACAAAGAATTCGTACTTTTCCAGGAATGCCTGAAAGGTTCGCCAAAGCTGGGAATGAGCTGTTTCGGCATTCGCAAGATCTACGGCTGTTAGTCGCAGCCCTTCCTCGATTTCACGTTTCAGTGTGTCCTTGAACGCGTCTGGATGCTCCTGCAGTCGTACACGATAGGTATTGGCACTATTCCATGCGCGAAGCAAACGGAAGGCAATCTCGGCAGGACCAAAGTCCGGTTCCGCCTGCTCGACGGTGCAGCCGAGGGATTCAAATGTCCTCTTAAGTCCATCTACCACCGTTCTGACGCGCGGGTCGAAGGGCACACCGCCAAGGTCCTTGAACCAAGCCACGCGCACGCCCTTGAAGCTGCGATCTAGCTGGCGCGCGAAGCGGTCACCCGACTCGTTGATGGAAAGCGGCGCTCTGGAATCCGGTCCCGCGATCGTGCTCAGCGCAAACGCGAGGTCTGCCACAGAACGCCCCAGGCATCCGGAAGTATTTAGCGTCGACCACCCGAACGCCGCTTTCGGATTTGGTACTCGTCCGATCGAAGGCCGGAACCCGACAACATTGCAGAAGGAGGCCGGATTACGGAGCGAACCTCCGGTATCGGAGCCGCTCGCAACTGGTGCGAGCCCACATGCAAGTGCGACGGCGGCTCCACCCGAGGACCCACCGCAGGTCTTGGTCAAATCGTAAGGATTGTAAGTCGCGCCGAAGACTTTATTAAACGTTTGCGATCCCGCGCCAAATTCCGGCGTGTTGGTCTTGCCGATAGTAATCGCTCCCGCACGCCGCATGCGTTCGACAACAATATCGTCTTCGGTCGGAATGTAGTCCTTATATAGTGGCGATCCAAACGTCGTTCGAATTCCGCGCGTTTCCATCAGGTCCTTGTGTGCAACAGGCAGACCGTGCAGCGGTCCCAACTTTTCCTTTCGCGCTTGCATCTCATCGGCTTTAGCAGCAGAGTCGGCGGCCAATTCTGCCACTAGAGTCACGATCGCATTCACCTTTGGGTTCACACGTTCGATCTGCTTCAGATGCGCAGCTAGTGCTTCACGCGCCGACAACTTCTTCTCCCGGATCAGCCGCGCCATCGCGATGGCGCTCAAGAAACAAACCGAAGAATCGGAGGTCTGAGCCTGCAGCGGAGGCTGCAAGAGAGGCACGCCCGCCATACCCATCAGGATTTCTCGACGCGTTGGATAGTGGTCACTCATGGCGCGAGTCTATCACCCAGAACCGGATTGCGAGGTAGTGGATCTGCAGCTGTGCGTCCGATGCGCTAATGCCGAAGGTTGGACACGGCAGGAAGGAGATCTGACCAATGCTCAATTCCGAATTCCCAATTCCTATCCGGGGGCCGACTAGTTCATAGCTGCGGCTCCCTCGGATAGGCATTGGGAATTCGGAATTGAGCATTGGTCAGATCCCTCCTGTAGCGGATTGGGATCTATTTCTTTGGAGCTATCGGTAATCACAGCGACAATATCGCGGCATGTGGAATACCACGAGATTTCGCACTCGCGTCCTTGGACTATTGTGCTTGCTCACGATCATCACTTATCTCGATCGTGTGTGCGTTTCCGTAGCGGGGCCGCGCATACAGGAAGCGCTGAGCATCAGTCCGCTGCGTTGGGGTTGGGTGACCGGCGTCTTTACGATAGCGTACGCGATATTTGAAATCCCCGCCGGAGCGCTTGGGGACCGCATTGGGCCACGCAGGGTGCTGACGCGAATCGTGTTGTGGTGGTCCGTGTTCACTTCGCTGACAGGCCTCGTTTCGAGTTACTACCCGCTGTTGTTGACTCGTTTTCTATTCGGGATGGGTGAGGCGGGCGCGTTTCCAAATATTTCAATCGCGATCGCGCGATGGTTTCCCGTTCATGAACGGGGCCGTGCGTTCGGATTCTCATTGATGGCGACCCAGTTCGGAGGCGCAATCGCACCGTTGCTGGTTGTGCCAATCCAGATTCGCTACGGGTGGCGCGCCTCCTTTTATGTTTTTGGAGTTTTGGGAGTCGTCTGGAGCGCCGTATGGTATTGGTGGTTTCGCGACACTCCCGCTGAAAAGCCCCACATCAGCAAGGTGGAGTTGCACGAGACCCACGGATTGCAAGGCAACGTGCACCGCGGCCTTCCATGGTCCATCGTCCTTCGCTCCACAAATTTCTGGGCCACGATTGGCGTGGCCTTTTGTTATGTCTACACCCTCTATTTTTTCCAATCGTGGTTTCACACGTTTTTGGTAAAGGCTCGCGGTTTTAGCGAAAACGATCTTCTGCTGTCGTCTTTGCCGTTTCTCGTAGCGGCATGCGCTAACTGCGCCGGCGGATTAGCCAGTCACGCGCTCGTCAAGAGAGTAGGTCTAACCTGGGGTCGCCGATCCATTGGTGTAGCGGGTTTGGCAATTGCGGGACTCTGCGCGATCGCAGTGATGTTCACACAGCAGCGGCTTGCAACACTCATTCTGCTGTCCCTCGTTTACGCTGGAATTACTTTTCAGCAGCCGATCATGTTCGCAGCCTGTCTGGATATCGGCGGGGAGTTTGCCGGTGCGACCGTTGGCGCGATGAACACTGCCGCGCAAGTTGGATCATTTGTTTCTTCTCTGATGTTTGGATTTGTCGTAGATCACTACGGCAATTACGATGCACCTTTCATCCCAATGGTCGTGTTGCTCCTGATTGGAGCTTGGCTTTGGGTTAAAGTTAACCCTGCAAAGCAACTCGTTTCCGGGGCGGTCGTGACACAAACAGTTGCCGAACATGCGCACGTTTGACGGACGGCACCCCGAAGTTGGAGTCTCCGATGAGTGAGCAGCTATGGCAGGCGAATGCCGTCGAGGTCGCCGCCGGCATTGCGAAGAAACGGTTTTCATGTTCCGAAGTGATGTCGTCTGTCGTCGATCGCATCCGTGAGGTCAATCCCAAACTGAACGCGATCGTGATTGATCTCACTGATCAGGCGCTTGCTAAGGCGGCCGCCGCCGACCGTGCGCTCGCAACCGGTGCCAAGCCTGGTCCGTTGTTTGGTGTTCCGGTGACGATCAAAGTGAATATCGATCAGGAAGGGCAGCCGACGACAAATGGTCTTCCAGCTTTCGCCAATTTCATCGCACCCGATGACTCGCCGCTCGTCCGTAACCTGCGCCGGGCCGGCGCGATCATCGTAGGCCGCACCAACACGCCCGAACTTTCGATGCGTGTGACGACGGTAAATCCGTTACACGGCCGCACGCACAATCCCTGGCATCCGGATGCGTCTCCGGGTGGATCATCAGGCGGTGCCGGAGTTGCCGCCGCTGCAGGGTTCGGCCCTATCCATCACGGCAACGACATCGGCGGTTCACTGAGATTTCCGGCATTCACCAACGGCGTTACCACTATTAAGCCAACGCCCGGGCGCATTCCGGCATTCAATCCATCGGCGATCGCCGAGCGGGGCCTGCTCGCGCAACTCACGTCAGTGCAAGGCGCGATTGCGCGCACCGTAGCGGATGTGCGACTCGCAACACGTGTTATGGCCATGGGCGATCCGCGCGATCCCTGGTGGGTCCCTGCGCCATTCGACGGCGATCCTTTGGCGAAACCAATCCGCGTTGCTGTCGCGCGCAACAGTTACGGTTATCCGATCCATCCGGGCATTCTCCAGTTGATGGACCGGACGGCGGTGTATCTCAGTGATGCCGGCTATGAAGTCGTGGAGGCCGAGCCGCCGTCCATCATAGAACCGGCCCGTGGATGGTTCAGTGTACTGCTGACGGAGCTCAAGGGAATGCTTGGTCCGACGGTCGACCAGTTCGGCAGCGATGAGGTGCGCCGCATCTTTGGCTGGTATTACGAGTTCGGGAGAATTCTCGATCTCGATGACTATCGCGCGGGGCTCGCGGACCGAACCCGCATGATGCGTGCCTGGAACGTATTCCTGGATGAGTATCCGTTAGTGTTGACGCCGTTTCTCATGCGGCCGACCTATGCGTGGAACTACGATGCACAAGGACCAACGCAGGCGAAGGATCTCTTCGATGCTTCCATCTATAGTTATGGCATCAACTATCTCGGGTTGCCGGCCGGATTTGTGCCAATCGATCTCGTTGCAGATCTGCCCGCAGGGGTTCAGCTCGTTGGCCGCCGATTCCGGGAGGATGTGATTCTCGATGCCATGGCCGCTATTGAGCAGTCCGCGGGTAGGCTCGTCACCCAACTCTGGGCTCGATCCGATTAGTGTCTATCTTCTGTAACTTTGACAATCGTGCGCCGACCCCCAGAAGATCTGATCAATGCTGAATTCTTAATTCCTAATTCTCAACGGGGGAAGGAATCGCACAGATACGAACGGTTTTATCGGATGGGAATTGAGAATTAATGAATTGAACGTTGGTCAGATGCGCTTTTGATGTGGAGTAGGGCGCACGTTTCGGCGATAACGCCGAACCTCTCTCGGCCGCGCCGGCTAAAGCCGGCGCGGCCTACGAGACGATTTGCGGGATCAGGTCGCCGTACACATCGGTGAGGCGCATGTCTCGGCCATTAAATCGATACGTGAGCTTCGTGTGATCCAGACCGAGCACGTGCAGGATCGTGGCGTGGAGATCATGCACAGACGTCACTTGTTGTTCGGCCTTGAGACCAAATTCATCACTGGCGCCGATGACCTGGCCGCCCTTGATTCCCGCGCCTGCCATCCAGACGGGCATCGCACCTGGGTTGTGGTCGCGGCCGATGCCTCTTTGTGAGATCGGCATCCGTCCGAACTCACCATGCCAGACGATGAGGGTCGAATCGAGCAGGCCGCGCGATTTCAGATCCGTCAGCAACCCCGCGATCGGCCTGTCGGTTTCGGCAGCGTGAAGCGTGTGGTTTGTCTTGACGTCGACGTGCGCGTCCCATGTTTCCGTATTCTGATCGCCAAGGCCTCCAGAAAAAACTTGTACAAATCGCACTCCATTTTCAACCAGTCTGCGCGCAAGCAGGCACTGTCTGCCA
>Ga0126369_10002368_pt1 | contig 13354 bp, 10 predicted proteins | sample PanSoiMetaPlot_1_FD_109646 | JGI IMG/M metagenome (GOLD analysis project Ga0126369, IMG submission 109646) | Tropical forest soil microbial communities from Panama - MetaG Plot_1 | ecosystem: Environmental > Terrestrial > Soil > Tropical forest > Bulk soil | place: Panama | collected 2016-02-17 | reverse complement strand
GTTCGCAAGCGCGTCGGCGAGCTGGCCCCCGACCGTCATCGGCTTCGTCGCCTGACCGGGCTTCTTCCCGGTCACGTATTTGAACAGGGAGTCCACGATCCCCTTGTTGACGACGTACAACTGCTGGTCGCCTCTCCATGCCGCCTCGACTTGCTGACGGTTGTCGAGCACGTTGTTGTCAATGAAGTCCTTGATCGTCTGCCGGATCTCGTCCGGGTGCTCGGAGTTCGCTATCGCGTCGAACAGCACCCTGTTCGGGTTCGTCCCCGTCTCTTTGACGACGTACTGGGTGCGCGGGTCGAAATCGTCCGGGTGCAGCAGGGGCTGGCCGTGCTCCAGCAGGAACTCGCGCACCTGGTTCGCCTTTTGGAGCGACACCAGCCGGTTCACGTGCTCGAACAGTTGCCGGGGGTCGGTGTTCAGCATCCCAGAGCGGAGCAGGCCGAGCCGGTTGCGCTTGAACAGCGGGATCCGAGGCTCGACCGAGGTGCCAATGGTGCGAGTCGCGCGGGGTGCGCCGGACGCCATCCGCGCCCCGGCCAGGTTCGGGGCAGTCGCCCGGTGCGGCATGAAGATGTCCGGCGTGTCGTGCTCCGGGGTCAGCATCCGCCTGAACACGTCCTCGACCTGGGGCGGGATCTCCTCCTCCGGGTGTGCCGCCTTCACCGCCCGGTAGACGCGCTGCATCCACTCCTGGATCCGCTCGAACACGTCCTGGAGCGCACGGCTCTCGGGCAGCTTCCCCTCGCGCACGTAGCGCTCGAAGTCGCGGGCGTAGTTCTCGTGCGCGGCGTTCGCCCACTCTCCGACCGACTTCGCCCCCTCGCCGTAGCGCTCGTTCAGGATCGCCTGATCCTCGGCACTGAGATCGTGGATCGCAGAGTGGCCCAGTTCGTGAACCCAGGTCGAGATGTCCGCGTTGCGAAACAGGTGGATGATGCGCTTGCCGTCTTTGAGCACTTCGTTCGCGCCACGCGGCAGCTTCCCCCACTCGGGCTGGCGCTGGTAAAGCACCGACGGCTCGACGGCTTTCGCCCTGGCGGCGTCGTCCAGCCTGAACACGGTGCCCTTGATCGGCCCTGTCTGCGACTGCTCCCGGCCGATAGCGAAATGGCCCTGGTAGGCGCTTTCGGATGCTTCGCCTTTCACGCCGAGTCGCTTCTCCGCGATGGCGGGGAACTCACGCTCGTACATGCGCGTGAACGGCGTCTCGTCAGGGACAGTCCGCGCGGTTGCCGCTCGAACATCGGCAGTCGGAAGTCCTCCAACCGGATTGCCCACTGGGACGAACTCGTCGCCGACCCAGGCTGGCTCGTCACCGACCCCGTTGCGGACGTGCTGGATGTGCGCTTCGGGAAAGATCACCTCGTCCACGTTGTTCTCACCCGCGTAGCGGAGGATGCGGTCAACGGCTAGCTCGTTGTGGCGAGCCTGAGAGAGCGGTGGCTGGGGTGTTCCGGCCAGGCCCTTCTTGAAGTCGCGCGCCCAGTCGGACTGGATCTCCTCGACCACGAGCTTGCGCACCCCGCCCTCCTCGAACACCTGGAAGCGAAGGTGGCCGGTCACGTTCGGAATGTTCCAATGCTCGGAGCCGGTGCCGAAATACCGAGCGGTCGCGCCGTCGGGGAGCTTGAACACGATCTCGTGGTACTCACCCATCCCTGGGGCGCGCGAAACCAGCGTTTGCCCATGCAGCCAGGGATCGTCGTAGAACGTGCCCAGACCCCTGTGGAGCGCTTGCCGTGTGCGGACGTAGTGGATCTCGTGCAGGTTGTACTTGTTCAACGGTGTCGCCAGATGCGCCTGCACCTGCGCTTGCGAGATCATCTCGTTCTTGTCGAAGCCAGCGGAGAACGAGTCCAGGCCAGCGTTGCGCCATTCGTCCGCGCTGATGTTCTTGCGCAGTTGCGCCTGCACCTGGCCCGCCTGGCGCAGCGGCCTGTCCCCCCATCCGTCTGCGATCTGCTTCTGCGCCCGCGAGTAGTACGCGGACGTCCCGGCGGGCGCGTGCGCTTCGCCCTCGATCAGTGGTGTCGCCCCGAACTCGGGGAAGCTCTGGAGCAGCGCATCCGGCTGACGCTGTACGAACGCTGTCGCGGACTCCCCCGTCGGAGCACCGACCTGCTCCGCGTAGAAGCGAGCCGGGTTGTCCGGGTTGACGGCGCGGGCCATCCGGTCGGAGACGCGCAGCGCGTCCGATGCCTGCTGCGGCGTCCAGTTCAGCTTCTCGACCATCTGCTTTTCCCACGCGCGCCGCTCGGGCGCGTCCACAGGGGCGCTGGCGAGATACTCGGGGAGAGCGCGGCGGCGGCTCGTCAGCATGTCCGCTATCGAGGCGCGCTTGTTCTGGATCTGCTCGTGCAGCGCGCCGAGTTGGTCGTGGATGTTCGCCACCTCGTCGGTGTGCGCCGGGTCGTTGCCGAGCACCTTCAGCCGGTCGATCAGCTTGGCCTGCTGATTGCGCAGCGTCTAGAAGCCCTCGGGGTCCATGATCACCTGCTCGCCGACGTTGCTCGCGTGCTTCAGCGCCTCAATCGCCTGCTCGTACTGCTTGCCCGGCTTGTACCGGATCGCCTGCTCCAACTCGTGGACGAGCGCCTTGCCGTAGCCGCGCTTGCGGGCGGCATCGAGCGCGTCGGCCAACTCCGGGTCGTCCTGGGCCAGCTTCAGCTTCCAGCCCGGCTGGCTGTACTCGTGCGAGAGCGCGTCGCGAAGCTCGCCCAGCTTCGCCGTGACGACGTCGTGGTTGTGGACGATGTTCCCGGCGTCGTCCACGGTGTGGCGGACGAGGTTCGCCTCCCAGAACGCCCGCGCCCTGCCCGCGCTCCCGATCTTCTGGAGGCTCTCCGCGCCGGGAATCGTCGCCAGCAGCCGGTCGGTCGCCCGCGAAAGCTGCCGTGCGGTCGCCCGCACCGTTCGTGCGCCTGCACCCACACCCGGCATCTCCGGGTAGGCACGGCTGATGTCGTCCAGCGCCTGCTGGATCGCACGCCGCATCGGCGTCTCCGACAGTGGCTGCTCGAAGCCGAGCGGCGCGCCCTCCTCGCTCAGCTTCGCCGTGATCGCGCGTGTCCTCGCCTTCCCGGCCGTGTACAGCCCCGGCTGGCGGGACTCCGCACGTGCGATCCGCAGCTTCTCTCGTGGGGTCAGGTCGGCCCAACGAGTCGAACGGCCACCCTTGATCAGCGCGCCCCGCTCGCCGAGTGCGAGTGCGCCCTCCTCGCTCAGGCGTGAGATTCGGCCCAGGTTGCGGGCCGCGCCCGCGAGCGACGCGCCCTTCGTCGCCGGGCCGAGGAAGACCAGCGCGTCGGCGAGGTTGAACAGCGGATCCTTGCGGGCGTGCGCCTCCCAGTCCGGGCCGTAACGGTTCGAGTAGTCCTGCTTCAGCCCCTTCCACAGGTTCGTGATCGTGGCGTGGAGGCCGTTGTCCTTGATCGACTTCGTGATTGCGTACGGGGCCTCGCCGAGGCCGGTGACCATCCCGGCCAGGTTCTCCGCTGCCGCCCCAGGGTGGGCGATCACGTGATGGGGCGAGGTCAAGAGCGCCTGTCCGACTCTGCCCGCCTGAGTCAGGCCGGGGATATGCGAGTGCGCAGCCAGGTAGGAAGGGGCCGTGATCGGGCTAAGCAGCGCAGCGATCTCGGGAACACCCGGATGGGCGATGTCGTGGAGCAGCCCGCCGAAGAAGCCACGATGGGTCGGTGCGGCGGCAGCGGTGGTGCGACCCGGCGAGGTACGAGGGATCCCGCCGCCGCCGCTCGTCCGGGTACGAGCCGACGCCCCTCCCGAGCGAGTCCTCGGGATCGGCACTTACAGCCCCGCGAGGCTCAGGTTCTGCTGGATCAGCCGCTCGAACATCGCGTCCCCCTCGGGCTTGTTCATGCCCAGGTAGCGGTTGAGCGAGTTCAGTAGCCCCTGGAAGTGCTGGAGCGCCTGCGAGCGGAGGCCGTACTTGCGCATGTACGCGCGCAAGATCGCCGTCTTCTCGCCCTGAGAGAAGAACGGTCGGCCCATGTCTCCGCGCTGGTAGATCGCGTTCAGCGCTGCGCGCGCACCGTCCTCGGGCACCTTCAGCCGCATCAGGTTGCGCAGCGCGGTCGTGTACCCGACCCGGTTCTGCCCCCACGTGGAGGCGTTGGTCGGGTCGAAGCCCGCGATGGTCGAGGCGGGGACGAGCTTCTTCGTCTTCGGATCAACCGTCGTCCCGAAGAAATACTCCATCGCCTTGTTCTCGGCCGTTTGCGAGATCCGCTGCAACTGCCCCGGCGTCATCGTCTTCGGCGTGGACAGCCGCCAGGACGGGATCACGTGCCCTGATGCGTCCAGCACCTTCTGGCCGCTCTTGGTTACGACGTAGCCGAGCGCACGGGAGCGGTTCACGTCGATCTGCCCCGCCGCTCGCATCTGGGTGAGTTGCGTCTGCGTCGCTTTCAGCGCCGCGATCTTCTCCCGGCTCGTGATCCCCCAGCGGGCGATGTCCTGGCGGCTCGTGATTCCCGCAGCGGCACGCGCGTTCTGGGCGCGAATCGACGCCTGCGCACGAGCGTTCTGCGCCGTGATCGCCGCCGCTCGCACCCGCAGCGACCCGGCCTGGTATGCGCCCTGCTGGTTGATCCGCTGCTGCGCCTGCTGGAGCTTGAGCGCGTTGACTCGTGCGGTCAGCGCCGACTGCTGCATCGCCTGTTTCGCGCTCAGCAGCCCGGAGGCGAGTGTGATCGCCTTCACGCGGGCGTCGTTCGCCTCCTGCAAATACTGGTGGGCGAGCGTCGGCTCGTTCGCGGCCAGCGCCTGCATTGCGTTCATCTCGGCCGTGTTGATGTCGTGAACGGTGGACTGGTAGGAGGCTTGTGCCTCTTGGGTGATCTTCAGGTTTTCCGCTGCCGTCTGACCGGCGAGGCCGAACGTGGCCGCGTCGCCCTCCTCGGAGAACAACTGTGACGGGATCGTCCCGCCTCGGAACTTCTCCACCGCCGCCTGCTGCGCGCCGCCGATCCCACCCAGCCCACCAACCTGAACGGCGGGAGCGCCGAGATTACCGAGCGCGGCGTTCGCCTTCTTGACCTCCTGCGCGGTCGTCTTGTTGAACGCGCTGGTCAGGCCCCCGGCGAGGCCCGAGATCTCCCCAGCAGCGGCGTTGTACTCGCCGCCGACAGAGGAGAGCAGGCCCTTCGACATCGCCGCCGCCGCAGCACCAGCCGCTGACTGCGCATTCATCGCCGCGAGCGCGTCCGCGCGCTGGCGGGCGTACGTGTCGTTGATCAGCTTCTGCTGTGCCGCCATTTCGTCGGCGATCTCTTGCTTGATCCGGGCGTCGGCCTGCGCCGGGGTTTCGATCATCCCCATCGCCTGCTTGTACAGCGCCAACCACGGATCGACGGGTGGTGCGTGTGGGCCGGGAAGTATCCCCGACGCGGGCGGCAGCGCGGTGGGGTGCGGCAGCGCGTAGTTGATCCCCATCGCCATCGGTGTGTTCGCACGCGGGATGATCGGGGGCCTGGCCCCGTAGTTGACGCCCATCGCCATCGGCGTGTTCGCCGTCGGAATGAAGGTGAGGGCCACCTAGAGTCGCCCGGCGCGGTACAGGCCCGTGTTCAGCCAGGGCGTGTACCCGCTCGAAGTCGTCGGGTCGGGGACACCGACGTATGTCTGGTTGCCGACCGTCACGTACGTCGGCGCGACGAAGTCGGAGGCCCCGCCGCCGCCCGGCACCGTCGGCTCGGGCACGCTCGGCGTCGAGGGGTACGACGGCCCGTAGATCTGAGCGTTCGACGCGGCAGCGGCCGCAGCGGCAGCCGCCTGCTGCTGCGCGATCCGCTGCGCCGCAGCGAACTGCGCCTGCATCACGCCCTGCGCCATCTGCGCTTGCACGTCGCCGACGTGCTCCAGCCCTGTCTGCCCGGAGCGCAAGAAGTCGCGCAAACCCATGTACCGGGCCTGCTCGGCCTGATTGATCACGTCCTCGCGCGAGGACGTCGTCTGCCCTGACTGCAAGATCCCGCGAGCGGCCAATTCGGCGTCGTTCGAGGCGTTCGCTCTCGCCTCGGCTAGGGCGACCTGGCCGTAGGTCGAATACTTGTTGTTGATCGCGGCCTGGATCGTGCCCTTGTTGATGTACTGGCCGAGGTTGCCGAGTTGGCTCGTGTCGGGCAGGCCGAGGTCGATGAAGTTCTGGCGCAGATCCGCTTTCAAGTTCGAGCGGGCGCGAGCCATCTCCGAGGCCATCAGCGCCTGCGCTGCCGAAACTTCATACGAGGAGCCGATCAGGCCACCCCAGTCGATCCCGGCGGTGTTCGGGTCGTAGCCGGGAGTACCAGGCGCTTTCGGCTGCACCCCGGTCACGCCCGCGCCCGTGAACGTGCCAGGATCGGCAACAGGATTGACCGCCCCAGCAGGAGTCACCGCCGGGAACCCCGTCGTCTCGGGGAGCCTGGTCGTCGGGTTGCCGAGCACCGTCGGCGTCACTGCCGGATGAACGACGGGCTTCGGGTTGAACGTGCCACCAATGCCGGAGAGCAGCGAGACAGCCACGCCCGGAGTGTAGATCGCCTATCTGACGGATCTAGCGCAACGTGCGGAGAATCTGGATGAACGCATAGAGCGCGATGATCCCGACCTCGACCACGATGATCCAGCCCTGTGTCTCTGTCATCAGCCCCCCTTCCCTGTTGTGATGCAGAAGTTCACCCCGGCCCAGGACGGGTCGTTGCCGTAGCCGCCGCCCGTGTCGCCCTGAACCGAGTGCGAGTGCGAGCCGACACTGTCCGTGGTCGAACTCGTCGCGTTGACCCGGTAGGTCGGGTAGTCCGCTCCCGCCATCACGACGAACTGTGTCCCATCCGAGCACGCGAACACCCCCGTCTTCGCGTTGTGCTTGTGGTTGCCCTGCGAGTCCGTTCCCAACCCGACCGCGTGGTGGTGGTGTGGCCCGCCGCGAGCGCCGAGCGCCAGTCCATCTGTCGCTGCCAGCCCGACGATAGTCCCGGCCATGAACAGGGTGCGGTCGCGGAAGTCGGGGACGTTGAAGTGGTCGGCGTCCACCGATCCCCAGGAAGTGCCGATGGCCGAGAACAGCTTGTCGTAGTCGTGGACGTCAATGGAGGCCCCGTTGCAGGGCAGCACGTCCGGGCCGAAGAAGCTGCCCGCGTAGATGACGATGATCCCGGCGGGCAGGTTCGTCCTGCCGGTCGCGCTTGGCCCGCCGATCCCGGTGATCGCCGAAGCGGGGAAGGTGATGTCGGAGGACTCGATGTAGTTCTTGATCCAGGCCCTGAACTCCATCGGGAAGTAGGACGGGTCGGAGAGCAGCTTCGCTATCGCCTTCGCGTCCTCCTCGGTGATCGTCTGCGACTGCCCGCCGCCGAGCGCCTGCGCGAACGACGGCCCCGAACTCACAGCTTCGCCCCGTCACTCGCCCACGCCTCGACACCGATGTCGTACAGCGCGGTCATGTGCGTCGGGAGCACCTGCTCAACCTTGACCTGGAGGCCGTAGGCGGGGCGTCCGTAGCGGACACGCTTGCGCTCGTAGTTCGGCGTCGTCGGCACCGTGCCGAGATCCTGGTAGGCGGTGTACGGGGCAGCGCTCACCTTCGCGCTCACCCTCAGCGCCTCGACCGCTCCGTTCGCCTGGGTCATGTGCGACACGTAGATGTGTCGGATCCGCTTCTCGATCTCGGGCTTCGACAGCTTCATCCAGCCCGTCTCGATCTTCGGCAGCACACTGTTTCCGTCCGGGTCAACGATGTTCGCAAACCCAGACAGCGGAGCTTCGGTGTTCGCCTCCCGCTGGGCGATGTTCAGCGGCGACAGCCTCGCGATCCTGGGCGCGTACGCACTCGTCCGGTTCGTCGGATCGACCCCCCACCAGATCTCCTCGCCCCCGGTCGTCGCCCGGATCATCGAGGTCGCCTCGACGTTCGCAAAGCGGTACCACGTCCGTTGAGACAGGTCGCAGACAAACAGGAACGAGCGCAGGTCGGGGTTTGGCGAGTTGGTCAGGATCGACACGTACAGGTTGTTCAGGTACACCTCGGCGCAGACCTGAGTACCGGAGCGCTTCAGTAGGTAGATCTTCGCCAGGCATCGCCGATCCCGCCCTGGTCGGTCAGCGAACGAATCGTGGAACCGTCCGTCAGGTGAACGCCCTTCATGTTCGCGAAGATCACGTTCTCCTCCCACGGAACAATCGAGGCGGTGTCGATGCAGCCAAGCTGAGCAGTGAAAGTGTCCAGCGCCATGTCCGTGTCGGTGTTCGTCTCCGGAGGCTTCGCGCCACGAATCTTCTCGATCATCCCGTCGTGGAAGATCAGCACGGCAGCGGCCATCGGCATGATCCCCGTGATCGCTCGCGACGTGGTGATCATCGACTTCACGTCCCAGTCACCGAGCGGCCCCTGCGGATGGGCAATCGAGCCTTCGAGTGGGGAGAAGTAGAGCGCAGATGGGTTGGCCGGGTCGCCGCCCGCGAGCAGCCTGTCCTTGTAGACGGCAAGCACGGTCGCCTTCGGCACGTTCGCCCCGGCAAGCTGCGAGATCGCCAAGCTCGTCCCGTTGTAGGTGACGTACTTCGGAGCCTGAATCCCGGTCGCGTCAGCGAAATAGACGCGGTCGCGGAGCATCACCCCGTTCTGCTTCCCGGAGGTAAACATCGACCCGACCGCCGTGGCCGGTGACTGCGTCGTCACGTCCGGGTTCTGCCAGCCGGACTGATCCCACAAGTTCCCGGCGCTGCCACAAACGAGCAGCTTCGCCCCTTTCGCGTACGGAGCGTGGTAGCCACCCCAGATCGGCCCGCCGAGCGAGTTCGAGGACAGCAGTGTCCACGCGCCCCGGATCGTGCAGCCGGACTGATGCCGGTTCGGGATGTAATCCACGAGGTTCCAGACGTAGCCGGGCGGAAGCTGGTCGATGGCGAAGTCGCGGGCGAATCCCCGAATGTTCGCCGGGAGCATCGTGATGACTTTCGCCATCAGGCCCCGATGTAGTCGCCCGACAGCGACATCGAGCCGAGGTTGTGCGACAGGTCGCGCTTGCGCTGCGCCTGCGGCGTGACCCGCTTCGCAAGGATCCGCTTGATCCTGGCGATGTCGCCCTCGGTGCCGTCCTTGCCTTCGTACAGCAGCCGCCACTTCTCGCCCAGCCCGGAAGCGTCGTGATGGGTGTACTCGCCTGCTCTCCAGAGCGCGTAGTTGAGAATTGCCGGGTGGAACTCCGGAGCCAGCCCACCAAGGCTGACAGTCTGCGGATCGTCGGTGTCCGAAACGAGCGAGGTCGGGCGAAACACGCCGTACGCCTTGATCACGAACGCGGTTGACGGCACCGGGCTGATCCACAGCAGCGGCTCCTCGTAGGCGAAGCCGGGAACGTTCTGCGCCTGCGCATTGGTGGCGTCCTCGCGGGACATCCGGCCAAGAAACCCGTAGTCGGGATGCTCCAGGTCGAGCAGGCTGATGATCGCGTTCGACATGTCGTGGATCGGCGTGTTCGCAGACAGGTTCAGGTTGATCACCCGCGAGTAAGGACGGCAGCGGGTGAGGATGTCGATGATCCCTTCGTTGATGTACTGCTTGACCAGGGCGCGCTCGTCCACGGAGACGGTTTCGTTCATCCCGAGCGTGAACACGACTCTGTCCTGCATGTCCTTGAAGTTCATGCGTACTCCATCATCGCGTTAACCAGCCGCATCGACACCGTCGAGAGCGCAGTCTGGTGGACGCACATCAGTTGGACTGTCTGCTGGACGGCCATGTTCGCCGCCGAACCGTTCGAGAACCCGGCCTGCACGAGCGGCGTGTTCAGCCCGCCGAATCCGGCTGCTGGGTTCGGGCCTCCGGGCTGGCTGATCGTGAAGTAGCCGCCCGTCCTTTGCGAGGTCTGGCTACCGACTCCCTGGATCAGACACTCGAAGAACCAGCCCTGCCGGGTCGCTGGCGAGAAGTTCGGGATCGCGTTGTTCGGCGTGGTCGAGTCCCATACCACCGTCGAGCCGATCTTCAACTGAAGCTGGATGATCTTGCCGCCACCCGAGGTGTTGATGTAGTCGCCGCACGCGGTCAATCTGATGAACCCGTTCGCGGTCATCGCCCCGGCAGGGACGATCATCTCGCCGTTCAGCAGGTCGGTCGGCCCGGCATCGTTGACGACATCCCTCGTCGTCGTCTTCGACACGCGGGTGTAGCCAGCCCCGCTTGCTGGCGGAAGCTGCGCGGCAGGAACCTTGCCGTCCGAGCCGAGGCTCGCGTACCCGCTCGAAACTCCCTTGTTCGCGGCGTTCTCTTTCGCCGCCAGGTCGGACACGAGGTTCGCCACATCCGTCTCGGCAAGCGCCGCCCACTGGACACCCGCAGTCTGCGCCGACGCGGCCTTCAAGAAGGTGCCGTCCGCGCCGACCGGAAGCCTGGCTGGGGTCGCCCCGCCTGTGGCGGCGATCATGTCACCCTTTGCCGTGACGAGCGAGTTCGGGATCTTCGCAGCCAGGTCGGCCGTCAGGTTCTGTACGTCCGTCTCGGCGATCTGCGTCCAAACTGCTGACCCGCCAGAGCCTTTCAGCCAGAGGCCGTTGACAACAGCAGGCACAACGGGTCGGCCCTCCAGCGCCAACAGTCGCGTATCCAGACCGGCTCCGTAGTCGGTGATGTTCTTGATCCCGCCCTCGATGTGATCCATGTTCGGCTCGCTAACCAGCGTCACCTGGTCAACCCAGTCAACGGGCGTGTACGGATTGGGCGGCATCAGATCGTCACTACCGACGTCGGTGTCAGCAGCGTACTTTCCGGCTCGGTCGGTACCAGATCAGGGCATTCGTAGACCACGGTCGGCTGCAAGATCATCGTCTGCGGCGGGGACGGCACCAGGCCCGCCTGGCCGACGCGATGGATCTGCTTCCCATTCAGCAACAGCTTCGCCTTGCCGACGATCATCCTCTGTGTCAGCGCGAGCGCGTACGGCTTCGGCTTGACCAGGATCCTCGGCTTGCCGATCAGCACCTTCGTCGGCTGAACCGGGCTGTACGTCTTTCCGCGCAACTTGATCCGTGATTTTTGGATCGTGATTTTGCTGCTGAAGTCAAAGACGAGCGGCTTGGCTTTGAGCTTCAGCTTTGGCTTGCCGATATGGACGTAGATCGGGACGGTCGCGGAGACGAAAACCCTGTACGTCTTCGGCTTCAACCTGATCTTCGCCTTGCCGAGGATCAGGCCGAACTCGCCAACGTAGCGCTGGCCGACGAGGAACGTGCCGACTATCGAGGTGCGCGTCCCGCCAGCGGTCGTGACCGTGCTGCCGCCGAGGACGAGGCCACCCGTGCGGGTGATGATGTAGCTGTACGAGTAGGTGGCCGTGCCGCCGAGGACAAGTCCCCCGGAAGGCGCGTAGTTCTGGGCGAGGCCGAGCGAGGAGGTGCAGGTTCCCCCGAGCGCGATCCCGCCCGACGGCGAGTATGCGACCGTGCGGGCGAGAACAACCGAGCCGCCGAACTTGATTCCCCCGGTGGGCGCATTCGTCGGGGAGTACGCGACCTGAACGGAGCCACCGAGAACGATCCCACCCGAAGGCGTGTCGTAGTAGCCCGACGCTACGGTCAGGTCGGAGACGCAGGAGCCGCCGAGGGTGAGGCCCCCGGTGCGCGTGTACGAAACAGCCCGGTCGCTTGTGATGCTGCCGCCAAAGACAATTCCGCCCGAGGGTGCGTCGTCGTAGACCTTCCCGTAGCCGGTGCTGCCGCCGAGGACAAGGCCGCCAGCAGGCGTGTACGTCGGCCAGGTGGTGTAGAGAGCGATGCTGCCGCCGAAGCGGATCCCCCCGGAGGGGGTGTCGGTGTACGTCGGGCCAAGGACGATGCTGGAGGAGCACGAGCCGCCGAGCGCGATCCCTCCGCTCGGGGAGGTCGTGTACGTCGGCGAGAGAACGACCGAGCCACCGAAGCGGATCCCGCCCGAGGGCGTGTCGGTGTAGAGGATGCTGGTGTCGTACGGGGCGGTCGGCGGGGTGAAGTTGGCCGTCCAGCGGGCGATCCCCTTCGAGACACGGATCTCGTCCAGCCAGCCGTTGAAGTCGTTGCCAGAGTCTCGCGTCCCGATCCGCAGTAGGGCCGAACTGTTGAAGATCGTGGTGCCGGTGAAGTTGTAGTCGGAGCCGACCTGGACGCCGTTGCGGAAGATCCTGCCGATGTTGCCGGTGCGGACGAAGGCGAGGTGGTACCACGTCGCGTCTGTCCAGGAGGCGGAAGCGATCCCGGCGGTGAAGTTGAGTAGGTTGGTGCCGGTGGTGCCGTACGTGAACAGCGGGCTGCCGACGTAGTCGTTGAACTCACACGACCAGCCCATGTTGGACGAGGCCCCGATGTTTGCCTGGCCGATCCAGGTCTGGTAGCCCGAGGCGTGCGAGTTGAAGCGGAACCAGAAGTCAATCGTCCAGTCGCCCGAGCCGAGGTCGTAGTCGGCGTGGTCGGCGAACGAGATGAAGTCGCCTGAGCCGTCGAAGACCGCCGATGCGCCGCCGAACTTCGACTGCGATGTATCGACGTGGACGTTGCCGTTCGCGGTGCCCGTCCCTTTCGGGCTGGCGGTGCTCGCGTCCGTGAAGACCGTCGCGCCGTTCGTGCCGTCACAGTGGAGGCACAGCTTGGTGAAGCTGTCGATCCCTGGCATCGCTCAGATGCCCCCAGGGGTTACGGCGGATTCGTCGGCTGGTAGTTCGGCGTGACGTTCAGCGTCGTATTCGCCTGTGACATGTCACGAGCAGCACCCCCGGCAACGAGATTCCAGGCGCAGATGATCTTCGCCCCGTCCGAGGCGACAATCGAGCACGGGTTCGTCCAGTTCGTGTTCGCGAGCGTCTGCCACTGCAACGCCGTGAACTGCATCTGGCCGAGGCCGGTCGAGGTCGGCTTCGCCTGGGTCTTTGCCGCGTAGCCGGTGCCGGTGATCGGTGTCCGCCCCGAGTAGACCGTCGCGGCGGTGAACCCGGAGACAGGAGTGCTCGAAAGATCGAAGGTGACGGTCGCGGGCCAGCCGCCTGCCTCGACAACCTGGCGGCCCTCGTTGAACGCGATGAAGTCAGCCACAGGTCAGCCTCCCGGTGTGTCGTCGTAGTTCGGGCCGCTGTCCAACCCGGCCACCGTCATGTTTCCTTCCGAGTCGATCTCAAGGGTGTGGCCCGCGTCCTCGTGCGCCTTCACCGTCTCGGCCTTCTCCAACTCCGCTTCCAGGTCGCACGCTTTCTGCGCTGCCTCCAGAGACGCCTGCTGCGCAGCCAGCACCTTCTCCTCTGCGGCGCTCGCCTTCTCGCGGGCGCTCGCGTCTGCGCGCACCGTGTCTTGCGCGAATTGCTGCACGGCGGGATGATCGCTGTCGATG
>Ga0126369_10002367_pt1 | contig 13359 bp, 11 predicted proteins | sample PanSoiMetaPlot_1_FD_109646 | JGI IMG/M metagenome (GOLD analysis project Ga0126369, IMG submission 109646) | Tropical forest soil microbial communities from Panama - MetaG Plot_1 | ecosystem: Environmental > Terrestrial > Soil > Tropical forest > Bulk soil | place: Panama | collected 2016-02-17 | reverse complement strand
GGCTATTCGCACCCGCGTGGACGATGGCGACGCCGCGCTCGAAGCGAGGCCCCTCGCGGCTACTCGCTTTCAAGCTAGGCGGAGATGTTCCTTTCCCGACGCCTCCAGATATTGTTCCTCCAGTTCCGAGGCCACCGGCGCAGAACGCGAACGCGGCAACGATCAAAGAAGGCGAGAAGCTATACACGACTTTCTATTGCGATGGCTGCCACTCTCCGAGTCTGGATGGGAGTGGAGCGTGGGTACTCAACGGAGCCATTCCGGATTTACGTTACGCTCCCGCGGATGTTCACGATGACTGGTACGCAATCGTGCTAGGCGGAACGCATTGGGATAAAGGCATGCCGGGATTCCTGAATCCACCGAAGTTCGCCTTTCCAACCCTCAGCATGACCCCACAACAGGCTGACGCGATTCACGCCTACGTGATCGACGGTGCGTGGAAAGCTTATAAGGGAGAGCACCCAGAACAAGGCAGCTCTCCCGCGCGCAAGAAATAAGCCAGGGATCGCACGCATTTTCACAGATAAATCATTTGAAATTTGTTCTTTGATCCGTGAAGATCCGCGCAAATCCGTGGCCAATCGCTTTTAGGTACCTTAGTACGCTGCCAGGTCCTTCATGGCCAAATACAGATCATTCGGCTGAGGCAGGATCGCGTCTTCCAGGATCGGCTGGTAGGCGACGAATACATCTTTGGCGGCGACGCGCCGGACTGGGGCATCGAGCTGATCAAAATGCTGGTCGGCAATACGGGCGGCGATTTCGGCACCGTATCCCCAACTAAGGGTGTCTTCATAGGCGACGAGAACGCGATTCGTCTTCGCGACTGACGCCGCAATCGCGTTCCAATCGAATGGATTAAGGGTGCGCAGGTCGATTAGCTCCACCTTAACTCCCTGCTCGCGTTCCAGTTTTTGAGCCGCCTGCAACGCACGCGGCACGACCGCCCCATAGGTAATGACGGTCAAATCCGTCCCGGGTTGCACGATCCTCGCCTTCCCGAATGGGATCATGTACTCGGGTCCCGGATATGCTGCGCGTCCGTAAGACTCGCGATATAACCGCTTGTGTTCCAGGAACAGCACCGGATCATCACACCGGATTGTCGTCCGCAGCAGGCCAGCCGCATCGAGCGCGTTCGACGGGAACACAACCCGCAAGCCCGGCATATGCGTAAAAATGCTCTCTCCGCACTGGGAGTGATAAATCGCTCCTCCAGTGAGATATCCGCCGATCGCCACGCGAATCACCACCGGGCAGGAGAATCCATTATTCGAGCGCCAGCGAATCGTGGTGAGCTCGTCGCGAATCTGCATCATCGCAGGCCAGATGTAGTCGAAGAACTGAATCTCGACCACCGGCTTCAACCCGCGAGTAGCCATTCCAGTCGCCCGGCCGACAATCGCGGCTTCCGCAAGCGGAGAGTTGAAAACGCGGTCATTCCCGAATTCGCACTGCAAGCCGAAGGTCAGCTTGAACACCCCGCCTTTGCCTTTCACCAGCTTCTGCCGGAGATACTCTTCCCGGCTGCAGTCCGCAACATCTTCTCCGAAGATGACGATGCGCTCGTCTCGCTTCATCTCATCGCGCAGCGTCGCAGTGATCAGATCGGCCATCGTTTTCGGAGCGGCCTTCTTGCCATCGGACGCGGCATCCGTCGCGGGAGCAGAGTCAAAGACCGATGACGTGACATCGATATCTGGAGAGTACAGAAAGTTCATCACTGACTCGGGAGGCGCGGGCAGCGCTTCCAGAGCGCGGTCCACCGCGATCTGCAGCTCCGCCTCGACTTCTTTCTCCAGTTGATTGATGCCCTTGTCGTCGAGAATGCCTTCGCGCAGAAGATACATCTGCGTGCGAGTCACTGGATCTCTCTGCGCGTCACGTTCACGTTCCGACTCGGGCCTGTAAAGGCGCTCGTCGTCCGAGAGAGAATGCGAATAAGGACGGATCACGTGGGCATGCACAAAAGCCGGGCCTAAACCTTGCCGGCAGTATCGCGCGGCTCGCTGGAAGGCTGCGTAGCTTGCCACCGGATCGGTGCCATCGACTTCCTCGAAGTGGAAGTTGGGGAACCCCGATACCAGGCGCGAGATGCTCCCGCCCGCGGTCTGCACCTCCACCGGGACCGAAATCGCATACCCGTTGTCTTGAACGCAGAAGATCACGGGCAGCTTCGCGAGAGCAGCTGCGTTCATTGCCTCCCAGAATTCGCCTTCGCTCGAAGTTCCGTCCCCCAGTGACACATACGTGACTTCGTCGTTTTGAAACGAGACGCTCTTGAACTGACGATAATCAACAGACACTCCAGAAGGGGGTGCCCCACTTCTCGCCGCCTTTGCGTTTTCGGGAAGTTCGGCTGCCTTTGGACGGCGGGAGAAGTAACGCCCTCCTTCGGCGCAACCAACGGCCTGCAGAATCTGCGATCCCGTGGGAGACGACTGCGTCACGATATGCAGCGACGGATAGCTCCAATGTGAAGGCATCTGCCGCCCGCCGGAACTAGGGTCATCGGCTGCGCCCACGCCCTGCAAGAACATCTGGTAGGGTTCCACGCCCAGGGCGAGACACAAGGCGCGATCGCGATAATAGGGGTAAAACCAGTCGTATCCAGATCTCAGGGCAAGGCCTGCCGCGACGCCAATTGCTTCATGCCCTGCACCGGACATCTGAAAATAGATCTTCTGCTGGCGCTTGAGCAGGATCTCCCGGTCGTCGATGCGCCGGGACATATACATCAAGCGATAGGCTTGGATAAGCTGCTCGCGCGTTAGCGCGTCGTGAACCCTCGCCTTCTTCGTTCCGTTGGCCAGAGCCAGCTTGGGGTCCGTTTTTGTAGTCGCCATCCGCTCTATAAGTTCCTATAAATTAGATTCCCGCCAGCGCCGCCTCGATTCCGGTTGGAACTTGTTGGATTGTATATGGTGAGACTTGGTTGGCAAAGTCAGGAATTTCGGGTAAAGAATCGCGAGTGCATGCAGTCCGTAGAACGACAAATCGATCAATCCGATTCGAAAGATTTTCGAATCGATTCGAAAGCCAGAGTTCGATGTAGCAGAATAATGATGCTGCGTTTTAGTGTAGGGGCGGACGCCTTCGTCCGTCCCGCCGGCGCTAGCCGGCGTGCGTCAGCATCGGCCCAACCGCGGCAGCGGCGCCATTTGTTAGCCCAGCGCGTCAGCGCCGGGGGTGCGCGGAGTGAGCCACCCTGAGTCCCCGTCGGCGGACGGCACCCGTGTCACGACACTGTTTGCGTACGTTGCTTCGTGGTCCGACCATGTGACCACAGGCACTATTCAATGTGTTCCAAATCATAGACAGCGCATGACAAGGGGCCTAGAGTCCCTTTCCAACGAGCGCGTTTAAATTCGTAGTCCTCCCACTAGAACGAGCTCCTGAAAGAATGCCCCGGCGGCCGCAGTCGCCGGGGCATTGCTTTCGGGTTCAGACGCGTGTTTCTGACAACGCCTGTACCCCCTGAGGTTGTGCGATTTCTCCCTGAAAATACCGGCGCCGAAAATAGAGCGCGACATTCACCAACCCAATCAGTGCCGGCACTTCGACCAGCGGCCCGATCACTGCCGCAAACGCCGCACCCGAATTGATTCCGAACACCGCCACTGCTACCGCGATCGCGAGTTCGAAGTTGTTGCTCGCGGCGGTAAACGACAGGGTAGCCGTCTTCAAGTAGTCCGCTCCAAGCTTGCGTCCCATATAGAACGAGACCAGAAACATGAGGACGAAGTAAATCAACAGTGGAACGGCGATGCGCAGCACATCCAATGGCAGCCGCACGATGTACTCACCCTTTAGCGAGAACATGACCACAATCGTGAACAGCAATGCTACGAGCGTAATCGGGCTGATTCTGGGTATGAACTTCGTCTCGAACCACTGCCTTCCTCGCGCCCGCAAGAGGACTAAACGCGTGATCATCCCGGCCAGGAATGGAATGCCAAGATAGATGAATACGCTTTTCGCAATTTCGCGAATCGAAACATCTACCACGGAGCCGCTGAGACCAAACAACGGAGGGAGCCGTGTAACGAAGACCCACGCATAGACGGAATAGAACAAGACCTGAAACACAGAGTTGAACGCTACCAGCCCGGCCGCGTATTCGGTGTCGCCCTTAGCCAGTTCATTCCAAACGATCACCATGGCAATACAACGGGCGAGACCGATCATGATGAGGCCGGCCATGTACTCGGGATATCCGCGCAAGAAAATGATCGCGAGCGCGAACATCAAAACAGGGCCAATCACCCAGTTCTGCACGAGCGACAGCGTGAGGACCTTCTTGTTACGGAACACTTCACCCATCTCCTCATAACGCACCTTAGCAAGCGGTGGGTACATCATGAGGATGAGACCGACCGCGATAGGTATCGAAGTCGTGCCAACGCTGAAGCGGTTCAACAAAGGAACGACGCCGGGAAGCGCCCATCCCGCACCAACACCAATCAGCATGCCTGCGAAAATCCACAGCGTAAGATAACGGTCGAGGAAGCTGAGGCGAGAGGATACATTGCCAGCCATATGCTTAGCCCTCGGAGACAAGAACTCGATTGGGCTCGAGTTCTCGCGACTGGTTCCCGATCTTGTCGAGCTCACGCTTGAGCGAAAGGTTATCCAGGCTCGACATCGGGAGTGAGAGAAATAGACTGATCCTCCTGTCCAGCAGGAAGAACGCATCTCGAAACGCCCTGGCCCGCTCCTCCTCACTACCCCGCACCGAGGCGGGATCGGCGATACCCCAATGAGCCGTTATAGGCTGCCCCGGCCATATCGGGCAGACTTCATTCGCTGCGTTGTCGCAGACGGTGAAAACGAAATCAAGTTCCGGACCACCGGGTTTTGCAAATTCGTCCCAGCTCTTGCTGTGCAGACCGTTTGTGGGCAGATGGGCTCCTTCGATCTGTCGGATCGCCTCCGGGCGGACCGCACCCGAAGGGTGGCTGCCGGCACTATAGGCGGTAAACCGTTCGCGCCCTTTCTGATTCAGAATTGCTTCTGCCATGATGGACCGGGCGGAATTGCCGGTGCACAAAAACAGGACGTTATAGTGATCCTTCATCGCAAGTTCCCTCCGTCTAATTGCAGCAGGTCGGCCCGCAACACGGAATCTTCGCCGCGATGGGTTTCACGGCGCGAATGAAGCCGCTGAAGAACTTCCCGTCGATCTGCGCGGGATCGAGCTGGATCGGCATTACTTGGCCTGAAAGATATTCCCGCGCGTCATCCGCGGTGTAAATCCGCGTGGGTTCGATATCGATCTTCTCGAACCCTGCGGCCGCCAGCTTCGCCCGGTACTCGCTCTCGTCGAGAGCTCCCGCAACGCAACCTACCCAGGCAAGCACACTCTGGCGAATTGCCGGCGGGATCTCTCCCCGCGTGACGACATCGGAAACGGCAAAACGCCCTCCGGGCTTAAGAACCCGAAAGGCTTCGCGCAGCACCTTGCTCTTGTCAGCGGAAAGATTGATCACGCAGTTCGAGATGATCACGTCGACAGAGTTGTCCGGCAACGGGATATTCTCGATCTCGCCCTTGAGGAACTCCACGTTCTCGATGCCCGACTTCCGCTTGTTCTCGTTGGCGAGGGCCAGCATCTCGTCGGTTATATCGAGCCCGTAAGCTTTACCCGTCGGACTGACGCGGCGGGCAGATAGAAGAACATCGATGCCACCGCCGGAACCGAGGTCAAGCACGTTTTCTCCCGGTTTCAATTCCGCTAAGGCCGTCGGATTGCCACATCCGAGCGAAGCAAGTACAGCTTCCTGCGGAAGTTGCCCGATCTGCGAGGCGTCGTAAAGATTGCTGGTAATGGGATCGGCGCATCCGCTAGCGCCGGCGGCGCCGCAGCAGGAACTCCCGCCGCTCTTCACGCGCAATGCAGCTTCACCGTATTTCTCCTTTACGACTTCCTTTATATCTGTTGCCTGAGTAGTGCTCATGTATGACTCCTTACTTGCAAATTTGTACGATGTCCTGCGGCTTGAGAGCCTTATTGCGGGTGCAACACTCGGCGTAGAGGAATTGCAGAAGTTCCTGCAGCGCTTCGGCATTCGCGGTGTACCGCAGAAACGTTCCTTCCCTCTTCACCAGTACCAAGTCTTCTGTCCTGAGCTTGTCGAGATGATGCGATAGCGTTGAGTTGGGGATTTCGACCTCGTCCTGGATCTCGCTTACCACGAGCCCCTCGGGATGCGCCGATAGCAGCAACTGCATGATGCGCAGCCGCGGCTCCGTTCCCATGGCGGAGAACATGTCGGCATATTTCGCGACTCGTTCGGATTTCGTCGTTTGCATATTTCGATATTACTGGAAATATCGATTCTGTCAAGAGTATCTTTGGGCATAATCATCGACATGCTGAACGAGAAACTGCGTGCCGAGATCATTGCGATGCGGGAGGAGGACTTCCGGGTCCGCCAGGAATTGCTCGACGCCGGACTTTTGGGCGGCCCCTACGTCCCTCGTATGGAAGCAGTCCATGTGAAGAACGCTGCGCGACTGCGTCAAATCATTGCTGACCACGGCTGGCCCGCTGAGGACATCGTCGGCAAAGATGGGGCAGAGGCAGCCTGGATCATCGCTCAGCACGCGGTTGGAGAGCCCGGCTTCCAGCGGCTCGTCCTGCGGCTTTTACAGGAATGCGCCGCGAAAGGACGCGCCCCTGCCTGGCATGCCGCATACCTGGAGGATCGCGTTGCGATGCAAGAAGGCCGGCCCCAGCGCTATGGCTCGCAATGGATGGATGATCCACACGACGGCCGCATTCGACCATGGACACTCGCTGATCCGGATCACGTCAACGAACTCAGAGCCTCAGTCGGACTCGATCCGTTACGCCCCATTCCCGACCCTGGGCCGCCGCTTGCCCAAGAACAACAAAAAGCCATCCAGGAGACCGCCCGATGGTGGCAGGAATGGCTGGCCACCAAGGGATGGACCGGATAACCGTGCGATTCGGAGTGGTCGTTCGGGAGTGGCTCATTCTCAGATGGCGTCATCCCGAAGCCCCGCGTTTTCACCAGCGGGGCGAGGGATCTCGCGTGCTACGTCGTCCGGCCGGCTCACCTGCTGACGTCCACCCGCCGAGTGCTTTATTCTGAAGTGTCCATGATTCGCATTCGCCGGGCGTTTGATCCGCACTCGATAAAACTGGTCATCTTCGATCTTGACGGAACTCTGATCGACTCGCGCCTTGACCTGGTGCACTCGGTAAATGCCGCCCTGCGCCATATTCAGCGCCCTGAGCTCCCCGACGATGTAATCGCCAGCTACGTCGGCGACGGCGCGCCGGTCCTGATTCAGCGCGCATTGGGGCCTGAAGCCGCCGACGAGGCCCTCATCCGCAAAGGCCTGGAGTTCTTTCTCTCCTATTACCGCGAGCACAAGCTCGACCACACGACGGTTTATCCGGGCATTCAAGAAGCGCTGGCCTCGATCCAGAATTCGGGCAACGGTGTCCCACGTAAAATGGCCGTGCTGTCCAACAAACCGGTGAACCCGTCCCGCGCTATCGTGGAAGCCCTCGGCATGGGTCGGTATTTTACGCAGGTCTATGGCGGCAACAGCTTCGCCACCAAGAAGCCAGATCCAGAAGGAGCCTCGAAGCTGGTGAGTGAATCAGGAGTACGGCCTGAACAAACGGCAATCGTAGGCGACTCCCACGTAGATATTCGCACCGGCCGAAATGCCGGCCTTTGGGCGGTTGCTGTGAAATACGGATTTGCGCCTCACACTTTGGAAGTCGAGTCTCCAGATATTGAAGTAGATACGCCTCAGGAATTGAGTAAGGTTTTCCTGTCCCAGAGCTAAGTTGGTTTAGAAAAACTAAAGCTAGTTAGTGATGTTGTCATGCTGAGCCTAGAACGAGATCGTGAAGCGATCTCGTTCGGAGTCGAAGCATCCGTACTCAAAAGGTACTGCAGGAGGTATAGATTCCTCGTCGCTCGAATGACAGCCACGAGAAAAAGTAGTCGTTTTGGTTACACCAATGTTTATGCCTCTATAGCTGCACCCAAAAGATGAACACAGACCACTTCGGTTTCACCAACAAAGAACTGCGCAAATTGCGCAGCCTGAAAAATCCGTACGGCATTCAGCAGTTGCTCGATGACATGCCGTACCATCTCGAAGATACGGCATGGTCTCCGCGCAAGGTCCTGGCAGAAGGCTCAGCGCATTGCCTGGAAGGCGCCATTTTCGGGGCGGCCGCCCTGCGGATGAACGGATATCCTCCGCTATTGCTCGATTTCGAGGCCGACCACGACACCGATCACGTGCTGGCGATCTACCGTCAGGATGGCTGCTGGGGTGCGGTCGCGAAATCGAATTACACAGGCTGCCGCTGGCGCGAACCGGTACATCGGACTTTGCGCGAGCTCGCCCTCAGCTACTTCAACATCTATTTCAACCTCCGCCGCGAGCGCACTTTACGCCGCTATTCCCTTCCGGTAAACTTGCGGCGCTTTGACGCCCAGCACTGGATGACAACCGACAAGCCCGTCTGGTTCATCGTCTATCATCTTTTCGACGTCAAGCATTATCCCCTGCTCACGAAAGTGCAGGAGAAGCGCCTGCACCGGATCGACGAGAGAACGTTTCAGGCGGAGTGCCTGGGGAAGGCGTATAAAGTCCGGGATTAGCTGTGACCGAAGCCCGCCGTCATCCTCGTTACAAGCTGGACATTGACGTCCGCATTTACGCACGCAACTCCGCCGTAGTGCGCGCACACTCGGTCGATATCAGCGAATCGGGGATTTCGGCGATGCTTCGCGAGGAAGTAAATATCGGAGAGGTCGTTCGCCTGGAATTTACCGTACCCACGGGCGATGTTGTGATCCATGCTCTAGCCCGCCAGCGCAATGCCTTCCGCTACGGCTTCGAATTCCTCGAAGCCATTTCCCAGTTGGAGATCATCCAACGCGCGTGTCGGCAACTCGCAGTTGCACAAGCCACAGGAAATCTAGAAAGCTAGGCAACTCTCCCCATTCCTTGGGGTTCGATTCCTCTGGCATACTCTTTCTAATAGTGCTTGTAAGAAATCATCACGATCTACCGTCATTATTTGTTAAGTGGTTGAGGTGAAGTGTATGAGGCGCAGTTCTCCAATCCTCGCTGTTGGCCTGCTGGTCTGCTTTAGCTATGCCGTTGGGCAGAGTCCAAATCAAGCTCCAGACGAGAATGCTACGCCCGCGGTGCACCCAAATGAAGGCGCATCGAGCAGCGTATCCGCGGTCCCGGCAGAGCGTCCCGACCTGACTCCCGATCCCCACGGCAAGCTTTCCCAGGAGCAGATGCAGAACCTGTTCCGCGTCGTCGCCGATAAAGACATGGAGAACGATAAACGACAGCGCGATTACACCTACATCGAACGCGAGGTTCAAAACAATCTCGATGGCAAGGGGGATAAGAAGTCCACGGAGATCAAGACCTACGAAATTCTGGAAATCTACGGGGAACAAGTGCAGCGCCTGATCGCCAAGGACGACAAACCGCTCAACGCGAAGGATGCCGCAAAAGAAGAAGAAAAAGTCCAGAAGGTCATCGACAAGCGCAAGAACGAATCGGAAGACGACCGCAAGAAACGGGAGGAAAAGCAAGCCAAAGAGCGCGAAGACGCCCGCAAGTTCGTCCACGAAATCGCCGATGCCTATGACTTCAAGCTGGTCGGCACTGAGCGGGTCAATGGACGTGAGGCTTGGGTGATCGATGGCGAACCCCGCCCGGGATATGTGCCTCACATGAAGGAGGCAAAGTTCCTACCCAAATTCCACGGACGAGTGTGGATTGACAGGGACGATTTGCAACTCGCCAAGATGGACGTTGAGACACTCGATACAGTTTCGTTCGGCCTGGTCATCGCGCGAATTCACAAAGGCACCCGCTTCATAATGGAGCAAACACGCGTCAACGACGAAGTCTGGCTTCCCAAGCAGATCAATTACAAATTCAACGCCCGCGTGGGCCTTGTGAAGGGGTTCAACCTCGATGGCGAGCAAACCTATCGCGACTACAAGAAGTTCCGCACTTCCGCAAAGATCATCGGCATGCGGGAGGTCCAAGACCCCAGATAAGCCTCTTGTGTAGGGGCGGACGCCTCGTCCGCCCCGCGGAGCAAAGCGACGCGTAACGCGGTGGGGAAGAGGTAGTGCGCCAACACTCCCAAATCCGCCTTCCCCAATGCGTAAGAACTCTCTCATCTCATAGATCCCCATTGAACCAGCTCGGCTGAGCTTTATAATGCGAGGTCCCAACGCGCTCGTCTCTCTCTGAACACACCGCGCGCTGAGACAATGCGGTCCACTTCATCTCGAGGCCATCGATGACTGCCCTCACCCGCCGTGATCTCCTTCTTTCCAGCCTTGCGCTTTCCGCCTCTACCCTGGTCCCCGGTTCCATAGAACGTGCGCATGCTCTGCTGGCGCGTTACCCCGCTCCGGAACCTGCAGGTGCAGTTGCCCCGCGCGAGCGTCTTCTTTTCGACTTTGGCTGGAAATTCTTTCAAGGACACGGCTCCGATCCCGCCCGCGATCTAGGCTTCGGCATGGGCCAGGGCGATTTCTCCAAAAGCGGCGAGTTCTGGTTCTCCACGCAGAAGTTCGACGACTCCAAGTGGCGCGACCTGAATCTGCCACACGACTGGGCAGTCGAATTACCTTTCGTGCGCGACGAAGAACAGCAGTCGCACGGATACAAGCCACTGGGCCGGCGCTACCCGGAAACGAGCATCGGCTGGTATCGCCGCACTTTTGATATCCCGAAGACAGATGAAGGCCGCCGGATCGTGATCGAATTCGACGGCGCCTTCCGCAGCGCCCTGGTGTTTCTGAACGGATATTTCATCGGCCGCAACGACAACGGCTACGCACCTTTCCGTTTCGATCTCAGCGATTTCCTTCGCTACGGAGAAAAGAACTATCTGGTCGTCCGCATGGACGCCAGCTTCGGCGATGGCTGGTTCTACGAAGGCGCGGGAATCTATCGCCACGTGTGGTTGACCAAGACGTCGGCCGTGCATCTGGGCGCTTGGGAGACTTATATTCGGCCGACACTCAAGGGGAATGCGGCAACGCTCAGCCTGGCCACCGTGGTTCGAAACGAGAGCAATGAAGCAGTGAAATGCTCAGTACTCTGGGTGGTACTCGACTCCTCAGGAAAGACCGTGGCGAAAGTGGTCTCTCCGGAGCAAAGGGTCGACGCCGACGGCTCTGCCAGCTTCACAGCCAACACGAGCCTTGCCGATCCCGCTCCGTGGTCCCCCGAAACTCCAAGCCTCTACACTGCAGAAGTTTCAGTCGAACCCCAACAATCCGCGCGACCTGCTCTGTATACGTACGATGCCGAGCGCATTACCTTCGGCGTGCGCGACATCAAGTGGGATCCCGACAAAGGCTTCTTCCTGAATGGCAAGCACGTTCTGATCAAGGGCACCTGCAACCATCAGGATCACGCCGGAGTCGGCGCCGCTCTCCCCGATCGCCTGCAGGCGTTCCGCATCGCAGTCCTGAAAGACATGGGAGGCAACGCTGTCCGCACCTCCCACAACATGCCTACACCCGAATGGGTAGAAGCCTGCGACCGCCTGGGCATGATGATGATGTGCGAAACACGCCTGATGAGTTCGAATCCGGAAGGCATGGCGCAACTGGAAACCATGATCAAGCGCTACCGCAACTCGCCGTCGATCATTCTCTGGTCGATGGGAAACGAAGAGTGGACGATGATGCCGCAACCGCAGGGCCCTGTTGTGGTCGCTGACATGATCAAGCGCTCGCACGAACTGGATCCCACCCGTATGTGCTCAGCCGCGGTAAACGCATCCTTCGAGACGCACTTTCCCGAACAACTCGATGTCATGGGTTTCAATTACAACCTGAAAGTGCACGACAAATATCACAAGGACCATCCCAAACAGCCAAGCGTGGGCTCTGAAACTGCCAGCACCGTCTCGACGTGCGGCATCTATAAGACCGACAAGCTGCGTAACTGGGTCAGCGCCTACGATCTGAACCACACCGCATGGTCACAACTCACCGAAGAATGGTGGAAATTCTATGCCGCGCGCGAGTGGCTGTCGGGAGGCTTCGCCTGGACGGGCTTCGATTATCGCGGCGAGCCCACTCCCTACGGATGGCCCTCGATCAATTCACAATTCGGCATAGTTGACATGTGCGGCTTCCCCAAGGACAACTTCTATTACTACAAAGCCTGGTGGGGATCCGAGCCAGTCCTGCATCTATTTCCTCACTGGAATTGGGAGCAGCGCGACGGTGAGCCAATCTCCGTCTGGGTGCACTCCAATCTGGATTCGGTCGAATTGTTCCTCAACGGAAAGAGCCAGGGCTCAAAGAAAGTGGAGCCGCTTACGCACCTGGAATGGAGCGTAAAGTACGAGCCCGGCGTGCTCGAGGCTCGTGGCACGAAAGACGGGAAGGTAGTTCTCACTGAAAAGCGCGAGACCACGGGTGAGCCCGAATCGATCCGCTTGACGCCGGATCGCACCGAGATCAACGCCGACGGCGAAGACGTTTGCGTTCTTCGCGTGGAAGTCCTCGATAAAGAAGGACGAACCGTTCCGACCGCCGATGTTCCGATTCTCTTCAAAGTCACCGGAGAAGGCGCTCTGATCGGCGTAGGCAACGGCGATCCCAACTGCCAGGAATCCGACAAGGAGCCGAAACGAAGTTTATTCAACGGACTGGCGCAGGCAATCGTGCAGTCCACACGCACCCCGGGCACGATTACAGTAGAGGCGTACACAGGCGAATGGCCGCCGCCAAAACTGCCACCAACACAGGTGACCATTACGACGAAGAAAGCGGATCTGAGGCCGAGCGTAGCGTTGCCAATGTAGCCCCGGACGCCCTCGTCCGGGGTTGCGCGAAGCGCAATGATCACGGCCGATGGTGACGATCTGCTCGCGCAAGACCTAGAAAGGCGAGCTTTGCTCGCCGGGCGGACGAGGCGTCCGCCCCTACACAGGAAGTGCTAAATATGTCCAAATCACGCAGGGAATTTCTCACTCTGACCTCGCTGGGAGTACTGGGCGCAGCCGCAGCACGCATTCACGCACAGGACCTTTCCAAGCTGCCGCCTGGAGCGCCTCCTGCCTTCGGTGCCGGCCCGCCATTTGGGCCCGAGGTGTCCATCAATACATTCGCCGAGGCGGAGAAAGTAGTGCAGTTTCCAATGACCGACTCAGAACGCGCCATGGCCGCCGGGACCTGGCGTCGCACGTTGGCTTCGGTTTACGAACGCCGTGTCGGCCCGCGGAAGCTCGCACTAGAATCCACTCTGGTGCCCGCCACACAATGGAACCCCCTCTTACCCAACCTCCACGCC
>Ga0126369_10002366_pt1 | contig 13359 bp, 9 predicted proteins | sample PanSoiMetaPlot_1_FD_109646 | JGI IMG/M metagenome (GOLD analysis project Ga0126369, IMG submission 109646) | Tropical forest soil microbial communities from Panama - MetaG Plot_1 | ecosystem: Environmental > Terrestrial > Soil > Tropical forest > Bulk soil | place: Panama | collected 2016-02-17 | reverse complement strand
TGGTTTGTCGGGCGAGGATAAACTGAAGGTTTCTTTCACGATGCCCGCGAAGGCTACGAATCTCAACCGTCATGGCGCCGCGGTGCAGTTGAGTCGAGACCTTCCGGTCGGCACCGTCGTGACCTTAAAGAATCAGCGTGGTAGTCAAGTATCAGCCCGCATTGTCTCGGTAATCGCAGCTGTTCAGGGAGTTTCGACCTACGGCGTCGAGTTCGTCGATCAGGACGACAATTCGAGGCAGTTCTGGGGAATCACCTTCCCGTCCAACGCCTAGCGTCGAGGTTTGCCTTCCTGTGCTCCTCAGTGCCCTCTGTGGTTCCGTTTTTCTGCGTTAATCCGTGCGAATGCGTGGCAAGTTGATTTATTGCTGAACCCACTCCGGCACGCGTCCCGGAGTCCAAGGTGCACCCGCAGCCTCCATGTCTCTTTCTAGCTTCGCTAGATCGACGTCCACCAGGGCCCGCAGTTTCGTCAACTGATCCGCGAACTCCCCGGCCGCGACTCCGTATGAATCGATATCCGATTGCGTCGGTCGTTGCATCGAGAATCGTTCCCCTTCGATGATCGTATCGACGCGGTCCCCAATCGACGACGGAATCGGGTCATTCCGCTTGGCGATTTCAATATCCCCGCGTATTGCTCGCAGGATTTCCCGATTCCGCTGCTCCAACGAATCCGCCGTAGCACCCAACTGCTTTTCGACCGCCGGAGTTTCTTTAAGAGCTTCGCGAATCTGCTTGAGGCGTGAAGCGACATCGTCGGCGGTGCGAGTCGCGCCATACACTGCGCGATACAGCCGCGAAACCTTCCGCAGGAATTCTTCTTGCGCGGCCCGATCTGCCGCACTCATCGACGCGGATTGCTCCGTGGTCACCTTGAACGACTGCGGCCCGCCGATCTCGCTCACCACTCCGTCAACCTTTTGGAACATCCGTACCGAATACGTTCCCGCAACAACCAGCGGTCCATGATCGGTCGCACTCCGGAAGTCGCCATCGCTTTCTTCGTCTTCTCGGTGCTGCACCACCTTCGCCGCCGGATACCGCAGATCCCATGCCGCCCGATGGAAGCCTGCGTCGGTCGAGCCTTCCACCCGTCGGATCGGAGCCCCACTCCCGTCATAAATCATGAAATAGATCTCTGGCTTTGCCTCCTCCGCCTCGGCCCGCAACGCATCATTCGACGGATAGGGGAGCGTCTCATTCTTCTTTGCCGTTTCTTTCTCCGCGTCCTGCCGCTTCTCTTTCTTGGTCTTGAGCTTCTCTTTCAAGTAGGCTGTGAACACAGCGCCATACGGAGGATTGTCGGCCGCAAAATAGGCATCTCCCTGGAACCCTTTGTGCGGTCCGCCCAGCGGGTGCCGCTCGATATACATCAGCGCATCCTTCACGGGATATGTCGCTGCCGCCTGCTGAACACTCTCCGCTTTCATCTGCCTCAGCGGCGTGATGTCATCCAGTACATAAAATCCACGCCCGAATGTGGCGATCACGAGATCGTTTTCTCGCGGATGGATCAACATGTCGCGGACCGGAATCGTCGGCAATCCACCCTTTAGCTGTACCCAGTGCGCTCCGCCGTCGATGGTGAAGAACGCACCAAACTCCGTGCCTACAAACAACAGCTTCGGATTCAGCGGATCTTCCGCAAACGCCAGCACCGGGCCGTTGTCAGGCAAATCGCTTGCGATCGAAGTCCAGGTCTTGCCACTGTCCACGGACTTCAGCAGATAAGGCTTGAAGTCCTCGTTTTTATGATTTTCAAACGCTGCATACACGGTATTCACATCATGCGAAGATGCCGCCAGGCGTGAAACGTAGGTCATGTCCGGCACACCGGGAAACTTTTCGTACTTCGTCCAGCTTGCGCCGCCGTCCTGCGTCGCCTGAATCAGTCCGTCGTCGGTGCCGACGTAAATCAGTCCTTCTTTTTTGGGAGACTCTGACAGCGACACGATGTTTCCGTAGAAGGAGGTTGATGCGTTCTTCGCCACTGCATCTGGTCCCCAGACCTTGCCCATGACCGGCAGTTTGTTGCGATCGATCTGCCGTGTGAGATCACCCGAGATTGCCTTCCACGTATCCCCGCGATCGTCGCTCTTGAATAACTTGTTCGCCGCAAAGTACAGCCGCGTGTGAGAATGCGGACTGATCAAGATCGGTGAATCCCAGTTCCACCGCAACGGAGGCTCTCCTTTGCCTTCCTTCGGTTGTAGCAGCAACTCCTGGCCTGTGGGCTTGTCATACCGAATCAGCACGCCATACTGCGACTCCGAATAAATTGTGTTCGGATCCACAGGGTCGACCGCCGACCGGAATCCATCTCCGCCAGTCGTCACGAACCAATCCGAGTTGACGATGCCATTCACGTTGCGTGTCCGCGTTGGACCGCACCACGAGAAGTAATCCTGCGTCCCGCCGCACACGTTGTAGAAGGGAAGAGCGTTGTCGAGAGCCAGGTCGTAGAACTGCATCGTGGGCAGGTTCGACTTGAACTGCCACGACTTCGCATCGTCCCAGGTTTCATACATTCCGCCATCGGAGCCCAGCAGCCAATGTTTCGTATCATCCGGATCGATCCACATCGCGTGGTTATCACCGTGGTGGTTGACCTCATTCACTTTATGAATCGTCTTACCGCCGTCGGTCGACTCGCGCAACTCGACGTTCATGATGAAGATTCGATCCACATTCTTCGGGTCCGGCACGATCCGCGCGTAGTACATCGCGCCCGAGTCAAACTCATTCCGCCGCTCCCAGTTCGCGCCTTTGTCACTCGAGCGGAAGATGCCACCTTTGCCATCGGCTGCTTCCACCGCGGCGTACACAACATTGGGATCGGCGGGAGAGACCGCGAGTCCAATTCGTCCCATATCGACAGAAGGCAATCCGGAACTGATCTTGTTCCACGTTGCGCCGGCATCGGTTGATTTGAAGATCGCGCTCTCGGGTCCGCCGTCGATCAGCGTGAACACATGCCGGCGGCGCTGGTAGGCCGATGCGTAGAGAATGTCCGGATTCGACGGGTCCATCACCACATCGTTGACGCCAGTGTTCTCGCTAATGGTCAGCACCGCCTTCCACGTCTTGCCACCATCGGTAGTCTTGAAGAGGCCGCGGTCTCCGCCTGGTCCCCACAACGGTCCGGCCGCGGCGACGTAGGCGACCTTTGAATCGCGCGGATCGATTACCACTCGCCCGATGTGCTCCGACTTCTTCAGCCCGAGATTCTTCCAGTTTTTTCCGCCATCATCCGACCGATAGATTCCGTCGCCATAACCCACGCTGCGTTGCGAGTTGCTTTCGCCCGCGCCAACCCACACGACCGATGGATCATTCGGATCGAGAGTTACCCATCCGATGGAATATGATCCCTCTTTCTCGAACACTGGAGTCCACGTGGTTCCGTCGTTTACGGTCTTCCACACACCGCCTGAAGCAACACCGACATAGAATTCCGACGGCTTCTTTGGATTCACGGCAATCGACATCACGCGTCCCGACTCGACTCCGGGGCCAATGGAGCGGAACTTCAGCCCGGAGAAGGTCTCGGCGTTCATTCCCGGCTTCTTTTCTTCTTCCTTCTTGGGTTCCTCTTTTTTTGGGTCGTTCTTCTTCTCGTCTTTGGAAGTGTTCTTCTTGCTAGCCGAAACGGCGGCAGTCGCTTGCTTCTTGTCCGCGTCTTTGTCGGGCTTTTGATCCTGCGAAGACTGCGCGGGCAGGTTGAACGGCGCGAGAGTTACTGCAACGATAAGAAAAGAGACTGATCTCACGAACGATCTCATCAAAGGACTCCAGTGCAAACAGAGTTGTCGTCCTAAGGCGTGCCGTTGGCGCACCGCAGGATCCATGCAAATTGTCGGTAGTGCTGAACTCCCCGGGACGAAACGCAAAACCGATATGTATACAGTATTTCGTCGCTAAAAAGAACTCCGCGTCCCCTGCGTCCTCGGCGGTTATGGTTTAATTCCGCTATGTCCGGCAAGATCCACGGCCACGAAACCCGCGATCTCAAACCCACCAAGAACTACTGCTTCGCCTGCGGACCCGACAATCCCGACGGCATGCACCTGCAGTTCACCCTCGACGAAGAGCGGCGCACATTCGTCTGCCACTTCAATCTACCCAAGCGCTTTACGGGGCCTCCAGGACACTGCCACGGAGGCATCATCGCCACGATCCTCGATGACGCAATGGGCAAGCCCAACAAGCTGCGCAACGTGGTCGCGGTGACGAAGGAAATGACGGTGGAATACCTCAAGCCAGTTCCTCTAGAGACACCGCTACGTGTTGAGGGGAAGGAAGTCAGCGTGCACGGCCGTCAGCACATCAACATGGCCGAGATCATGAATGAAGAGGGCGAAGTCCTGGCGCGCGGACGCGGCATCTTCATTGCGATTGATCCGGAGAAAATGTTTGGCAAGTTTGTGGAGAGATGATTTTCGGCGCAAAGGTGGGATTTAATCGGGGAAGAGTCTTTCCCGAAACGGGAATCCCGTGTAATTCAGGGCCCCCTCCCCCCCGAACCTTTGGAATCATCGAGTTATAAGAAAATCTCGAAGTAATCTATGGGGCTCAATCAGTTGCGGGCAAAATCTTGAGCCGCAATGGTTTAGCTGCCTGCGTCGCGCGAATTAGCAGGCTAACGGCCTCCGCGATGATGGCGAATTGCGGTCGTTGATGGCAAGGTCAGATGTCACATCGGGATGTGGAAAACGTGGTCGAGGCCCGATGCACGGGGGCTGAAGCCCCGAGATTTTTCTGTGTCTGACGCGGCGCTGAAAGCGCCGCTCTTCCACGGGATGTTTTAGGTGCCGGGCCATTTTCAGATGTCACTGATGAGGCGATACAGTGCGGCGGTCGCACGCCACTATTGAGGGTCGCTGGACGTCTTGTCCTGGCGCCGCGAGCATCCGTTGCAATTCGTCGATCGACTGCGGCTACGAGAACGAATCGGCCGCTGGCCGCGAACCCTGGGCCTGCGGTGGTTCCTCCAAGGACCGTGATGCAGCGTCTCGATCAATTGGCGGAACTCTTTCGCGCAACGGTGCATCTGCTGGATCACGAAGATGGCCAGGTCCGAAGCGGCTTTCACCATGTTGCGGAGACGTCCGCACACCACGGCAAAGAGAGAGAAGTCGGACAAAGCCTGCATATACGTCGGTAGTTCTGGGAGATGGATCATGTGTTGCTGACTCACTTTGGGCCGTTCTAGGGTCCCCACAATGTCGGCCTTGTCCTGAGATCAAGCAGTCCCTCCACCATCGGTCCCGATTTTGCTGACAGGGCGCGCACTGAAGTAATAACCCTTGCTCCGTCACCACGAGAGCTAACCTACACAAAACTAAGCCTGGCGAATGCAAACAGAGATGGCGGGTTTATTACCGAGCCGTCACGCGTATAGGACTTGTTGTGCGTGTGGAAAAGTCCTGGGCGTAGCACCATACAAAATTTACCGATGCCGTAACACAAATGCATGACCAGTCAGCACGTCGAGGCGGATAAGGCATATTTAAAGAGGAGTTCTACGGAGGCACCGCCCCAGGCTGTCCGCCGGCGCGGTTTCATCGCGAAGCAGATGTGTTCCCCGAAGCGTGGAAGAGCGGCGCTTTCAGCGCCGCGTTAACGGGTAAAATTAAAGATGGGCTTCAGCCCCCGTGTTCCCACCGAGGCAGATCTTCACGCCTGTTTCCTGCGAGAGGTTCTGACCCGAAGCGCAGCACATTCCCATCCGGATCTTCCACGTGAAACTCGAGCGCCCACGTGAAATTGGTGAGTGGCATGCGGATGGCGACCCCGCGCGCGAGCAATTCCTCGTGCAGCCTGGTGGCGTCCTCAACGCCGACCCAGACCCACGCGCCGCCGCGTCCCTGACCGCCGCGGCACAGATAGATGCCGGCGCGGTCGCGGCTCACGGACGTAAAGTCCTCTGTGCCCCAACTCGCGTTCTGAAATCCCAGCTTGTCGACGTAGAAGGCTAGCGCGGTTTTCATGTCCCCGACCCGCAAAATCGGATGGCTGTTTTCGAAATAGACGCGGGATGGAGTTGGATCGGTCATATCCGGGTTCGCTGAAGACTGCGAGTAAGGATAGCAGGGCGAAGGAAATGGGGAACCTCTGGTCTGTCCAAATGTCCTCGATCCCAGTGTCGAGCCCTTTTCACCGCAAACCCCCGACCACGGTGAGATCCCCAGCGCGCCGATCGGCGGCCTCATCCAAGGCGTACTAAGAAGCGACTGTATGAAGGCAAAGACCTCATTACTGCTATACTGTGCGACCGACGAGGAGCCGCCTATGCAGCAGGTTCGCGTTTTGCTTCTGTTGGGAATTGCATTGGTCTTGGGGGGCGCCAGGCCGCTATTCGCCCAGAGTGCGTTGGGTTATCAAATTACAACCGACCATGCGGGTTTCATCAGCATGCCAGGGTTCGCACCTCCTCTACACGTGAGGTGGTCGGTAAACTTCAGCGGCACAGCGTCGTATCCGATCATTATCGGCGGAAAAGTGTTTGCGATCGACGGAGGAGATCCGTCTACTCTGTATGCGCTGGATGCGAACACCGGCACGACGTTGTGGAGCCAACCGGCGCCGGCAGGCTTCGGGGGATGGATCGGGTTTGCCTACGAGAATGGTGCGCTATTCGGGGTTACTACAAGCAATCCGAACTTCGGTTCTGGTGCTATGTTTGCCTTCTCCGCCAAAGATGGGCATCAGTTTTGGAGCGCGAATCTTCCCGGGCAGTACTCCTTCAGTTCGGCTCCCACGGCGCGGAATGGGATGATATACACGAGCGGTGCCGGTAGTGGCGGCACAGTATATGGAGTCAGCGAGAGGAATGGGCAGGTAATGTGGACGGCCGGTGTGGAAAACGGCGATTCATCAGCCCCGGCAGTCACAGATAGTGCTGTCTATGTTTCATATGTCTGTCCGCAGACTTATCGCTTCGATCCAAAGACGGGCACCCAAATCTGGCACTACAGCGGAGGCTGTGAAGGCGGAGGGGGAGAGAGTGCCGCTGTTTACCATGGATTGGTGTTTGTGCGTGATCTTTACAACTACGCGACCGATGGCATTGCATTGTTTGCATCCAATGGCTCACTCGCTGGAGGTTTTAACAGCCAGTACTCGCCAGTCTTCGCGAGTAATTATGCGTTCCTCACGGAGGCGATAACCCTCACTGCGGTGAAGATCACCAACGGTTCGACCTTGTGGACAGCCGTCGCAAGTGCGGGAGAGAACTATTCCTGCTCACCGATCGTGGTCAATGACGTTGTGTACGTGGGGACCAGTGCCGGGAATCTTGAAGCGTATTCAGCACGAACCGGAAAGAGAGTTGATTCGGTGAGTCTGGGACAGCCAGTCTCGTGTGGCGAATACTTTGCTGTGCCACTAGCGGGGATGAGTGCCGGTGAAGGGCTCCTGGTCGTTCCAGCGGGGAACAGCCTAGTAGCGTTGCAGTAGATCCAGGACGACAATGCCAACGTCAGGGCGGTAAGTTGTATGTGCATGGTTCTATAGGCGAGGAGAAATGGACGACTGCGTACTCTCCCGCACCACTGAACTTCGCGCTAAAAGCGGAGGCAAGGGTCCGTGGTTCCCATCCTCTCGCAAAGAGCGAGCGCGAAAGGATGGGGCATCCGCAAAGCATTTCTGATTGTGGGAAGCTGTTAGCGACTGGGGTCGAATGGAACAACGATCTCAGTTTTGGTTCTCGCAGGTCCCGCCGCGTAAACCCACCTCTTCACAGCGGCTGTCGCGGATTCTCCAAGAATAGGATTTCCTCCCAGCAACTCCGTCGATTCAACGCTGCCGTTCGGCGCAATGGTGATTCTCAGGCGCACGGTTCCGCCGATATGCTTGCTTTGCAGTTCACGGGGATACACCGGTTCGACTCGGGTGATCAGTCTACGGTTCCCGTCGCTCTCCATTCCCAGGATGGCCAGCGTCTTCACACCTTCCGTGCTAGTCTCCGGGCTCACGTAGCCAATCGTCCCGCGTGTCCTGGCAACATACGCGGCAATTTCGCTGTCGGAGCTGACCTCCCTGGGCATAGATCCTCTTCCTGTAAAGACCAGGGTGCGGTAGTAGGTTTGCAGGTCGGAATCAGTCTTGCCCAAGTACTCTCGAATGAAACTTTCGTGGACGGAGCCGCTACGAGCGAGCACCGGTTCGACGTGCGAACCATCCCGCAGTGAACTCGTTTCCTCGAGGAACACACTCTTCAGTTCAGCTGCAGAGATGGCATCGGCTTTGACGCTCGGGTTGGCGATGACCCTCACTGTGCCAGAGCCCGCGAGCGCCGCAAGGGGCGTCATCAGCAAGCTCGCCGCGATAAGAGTCCGTAGATGCTGGGTCGCGTTTCTCATTGATGTCCTCGCTCAGAAGTTGAAGCCGCCCTTGACTACCAGGGCGTTGGTATTGGGCCTCAGGCCCTGGGGGTTGTTTACATAGTAGAAGCCGTTCGGAGTGGCACCTGGAAGCCCGTACCCGTCCATGAAGTGGCCTTCAATCTTGATATTCACGTAGCGATTAATGTCGACCCGCCCGCTCACGACCTTGTCGTAGTCGTGGCCTGTTCCTGCGGGCTCAACGCCACCCAACGGAAAATTGATGAAATAGTGGGAGTAGTAACTGCCGACCCGCACCCGCTTGAGGATTTGATACGACCCTGCCAGATACCAGCCTCGAGAATCCTCCTGGAACCGTGAGAGGCCTGTTTGTCCGGCGTCGTCCCAACTACGACGGTATTCGACATCGACGAGCAGTTTTCCCCAGGTATATTGACCGTAGTACTGGTTCGTCCAGTCGGAATTGTCATTGGATCGGAGAAGGAGCGTACCAATCCCGGGCTCGGTGATGGAGTAGTTCAAGGTGTTATCGACGTTCATTCGCGAAATGCCGAGGAGAAGCCCTTTCAGCGGCGTGGTCCAGCGCAGATCAGCGCCGTACTGCAATCCGCCAACGCTGTTGAAGTTGAGTCCGTCGGCGCGGATGAGATAGGCAACACCGCCATATTGGCTGTAGTCGCGGTTTCCGGCCCATGCCGTGTAGGAAAGCGTCCCGCGTTTCGCGCCCAGCGGGATCGAACCGAAGATGTCGCCTCCGTCATGAGCAATGCTGGTATCGCGGATATCGATGGGATAAAGGCTCTGCGGAAGTAACGCAAACGTATGCAGGAAATCGAGATCTTGCGTGTCGTTGTACAGACCCAGCACGGTCTTGACTCTTCCTGCCCGGATTCCCAGCCATGGCTTCCATTTGTACTGGGCGTAAGCCCAATCGAGCGCGGGATGCCACGTTCCGATGCCGCCAAGATTTCGATCGTAAATCTGAGCACCGATTCGCAACTGATCGGTCACCTGCATCGAGGCATTTGCGCCGAACTCAGTGAATTCGCCGCTGCCGAAATGGCTGGTGTACATCGTCAGCCAGTTGTTGTCACTGGTATGGACAAATCCCTGCGAGGCAAATCCGTGGATCTGTACGTCCCGGTCAAGCACCTTGAAATCCTGCCCGCAAAGCAGGCTCTGACCGGCACAAAGAAACACAAATATCCAGCACGCAACTCGATGCATGGGACTCCTCATTGAAGTAGGTGGTAGTGCGAAGTGCACGCCGCAAGTGCACGAAACGGTCAATCCCCTTTTACCAACGAGTGGAGTGTGCACCAAGATAACGAACGTAATGAGAGCTCGCTCGGGATGACGGCGGCGACTGTTGCGACTGACTGTCGCCTTCGCTCGATTGGACAGCCGAAGGCGGTTGCCCCCACATGAACAGCGACAGCAGATTCCTCCCTTCGGTCGGAATGACAACATCCGTGGGAATGGGACGGAACACCGCAATCTCCGAACGCGAAGCACAACCCCAGGTTGAGAGGCTATCGGCCTAGCTATTCGCAGCGCAGCGAGATCAATGGGTCAATTCGGGCGGCGCGTTGGGCTGGAAGGTAACAGGCTAGCAGTGCGATAGTTGCGAGTAACAAAGAAATCCCGGCGAAGGTGATTGGGTCGGTTGTTTCCACGCCAAAGAGCAGGCTGCGCATCAGGCGCGTCAGTAGGAACGCTGCCGCCAAACCGATCGTCACTCCGGAAATGGCGAGCACCATCCCTTGCCTTACAACAAGGCTCAGGATGTTGCGCTGCGAAGCGCCCAGAGCGATTCGAATCCCCAACTCCCGCGTCCCTTGATTGACCAGGTACGCCATCACACCGTAGATGCCAATGGTCGCGAGAGCCAGCGCAACGCTGGCGAAGACGCCTAGCAGCATCATTGAAAAACGCCGCTGCGCCAACGACTCATTCACCTGCTGCTCCATGGTTCGAGCGTGGTACATCGGAAGATCCGGATCGAGGCTCCGCAGCGCGCTCTTTGTGGCCGAGAGCATGGCTGCCGAATCTGTACGGCTACGGAAGGCTACCGTCATGGCCCGCGCGGGGAATTGCGTATGAGTCACATAGAAAGCGATGCGCGGATTTGAGTCGAGAGAATCTTGCTTCACGCGTCCGACGACGCCGATGACGGTTTGCCACGGATCTTTCGACGGGAGTTCGACGATATGAATGCGCTTGCCGATGGGGTCTTGTCCCGGCCAGAGTTGATCGGCCATGTATTCGTCGACGATGACGACGACCGGCTTGGTCATGTCGTCTTGCTCGTTGAACAATCGTCCACGGCGCAGCGGGATCTCCATGGCTTCAAAGTAGTGCCCGCTAACGAGCCGCTCATCCGCATTTAGAAACTTCTCTCCGGGAAGTGGGACTCGTCCTTCGACCGTGATCGGCGTCCAGGCAAAAGCTTCACTCAAGGGGAGTGATGTAACTCCACCAGCAGCGATCGCTCCAGGTGAGTGTTCAAGGCGGTCCCAAAGTTGGCGATAGGTATTCAAGACGGCTTGCTTGTCGCCGTATCGCTGGCCGGTCATGGTCAGATCGAAGGTGAGCACGCCGCGCGGATTGAATCCGGGAGAGACATTTTGCAGGCGGGCAAAGCTGCGAATCAGAAGTCCCGCACCGATCAGCAGGACGACAGAGAGAGCTAGTTCCGAAATAACCAGCAACCGTCGAAGATTGTTGCCGTGTCCCCAGACGGCGCTGGTTCCGGCTGATCCGCGGCTGGCATCTTTCAGAGTCGAATTCAAGTCAAGCCGCGAAACGCGCAACGCCGGTACGAGTCCGAAGAGAATCCCAGAGAAAACGGACAGCAGCAAAGTAAAGAGGAGAACACGTCCGTCGATCGAGACGTCGTGCAGCCGCGGGATGCTCTTCGTGCCGAGGATGTGCATCCACCTCACGGCCACAAGGCTGATGAAGATACCAAGCGCGCCGCCGCAGAGGGAAATCAACAGGCTCTCGGTCAACAACTGCCGAATGATGTGCCAGCGGGTGGCACCGAGGGCTGTCCGCACGGCAATTTCCTGTTGGCGCGCCACGGCCCGCGACAGCATCAGGTTCGCGACATTCGCACAAGCGATCAGCAATACAAAGCTCACGGACCCGAGCAGCACCCACAGCGAGCGGCGCACATTGCCGACAACTTGTTCGAGAAGCGGCACGATGCTGAAGGTCAGTCCGCCATTGGGCGGATAATTCTCCGGAAATTCGCGACGTAAGCGAGCCGTGATGGTGTCCATCTCGGCCTGAGCTTGCTGCAGCGAGACGCTGGGCTTCAGCTTACCGACGATGTTGTAGTCTTCGTGGTCGCGTACTTGCGAAGCCGCGGTCGGCGCGAGCGGCAACGGCAGAAAGAGATCGGCCTGCTGGGTCCCGTCAAGCAAGGGCACGACCTCCTGCGGCAAAGAGAAGCTCTGCGGAAGGACGCCGACGACTTCGTACGTTTGTCCATTAATGATGACCGAAGTCCCAAGGACGCGCGGATCGCGGCCGAACCGTCGCGCCCACATTCCGTCGGTCAGGACGGCGGACGCGGGATGCCCGGGCAGATCTTCGTCTGGTGTCAGCAATCGGCCCAGGGCGGGATGAGCACCCAGCATCGGAAGAAGATTCGACGAGACGCGCACTGCGCCCACGCGTTCCGGATCGCCCTTGCCGGTTAAGTTGTAGTTACCGCCGATCGCGATTGCGACCTGCTCAAAGCCATGGTGGCTCGTCTTGATGTCGAAATACTGCGCGGTGGAAAACCAATCCTGAGTGATCCCCAGTCCAGGAGAACGATTCCACAGGATCACGAGCCGGTCTGGGTTGTCGTATGGAAGAGGACGGAAGAGCAACGCATTAGCCACACTGAAGATGGAGGTGTTCGCACCAATTCCGATTGCCAGCGACAAGACCGCTGCCAGCGTGAACCACGGGTTCTTGGCGAACGAGCGAAGGGCGAATCGAATGTCCTGCATCCACGTGTTCATTCGAGGGTCATGCTAGCATGTGCGGCTCTATGTCAGACGTGCGAGGTGCGTTTTGGTTTGTTGGGTTCCGTCGCGGCGTCGAGGAGAGCAGATTCCTCCCCTTCGACTTCGCTCAGGGTCTGAATGACAAAGCACTTTGGGAGTTGCTTCGGTCCCTACCAGAAGGCTCGTAGCACTTGGCGGATCAGCAAGCCTCCGGCCAGGGAGACAGCGATGCTGGCCAGGGTGCCGAGCAGGAAGTATTCAGCCCAGTCGCGGTTTTCGAGATCGCGGGAACGGATCAGGCTCTTGGCGGCCATGAGGAACGCTAGGGCGGCATAGCTTCCTTGTGTGACGATCGCGAGCAGGAGAAGGCGTTCGAGATTGCCGATCCAGCGTCCGCGATTGAATTCGACGGTGTCGACTCTCTTTTCGGCCACAACGAGGTCGGAACGCGGAACGACACTGGTGTCCTTGGGAAGTTGGAGCGAGGGGAGGGCTCCGCATTTGTTGAGGATGCCGCGCACGATGTAGGTCCCGCCGCGAATGTTGAAGATGACGATGGCGGTGATGAGACAGAGAGCGGAAGTCGTCGACTCAGGAAAGGGAAGAGCGGTCCCGGGAAGATGAGAGACGAAATGCCAACGGACGAGATGCCAATGAGCTACGCAAGTGACGATCAGGATCGCGACGAATGTAGAAGCACCAATCTCGAGTTCTGCTCCGTAGTCGGGCGCGACCCACCAGCGGCGGGCAATTGGAAGGAGGAGGGACGCTGTGCCGAGGCACATGCTCAGGAATAAAGATTTGGTGTTGGCACCGGCGATCAAGAAAGTGATAAGCGCCATCGCCAGGCTTCGGACGAGTAGTAGCACACTCCAGAATTTCGGGACGGGCTGCGCGTCGGCGGAGAGGCGGTTCATCAGCCGCACGGGATCGGATACGACGGCGTAGTTGACAAGGCTCCAGAACAAAAGCAACTCGGAAATGAGCAGCAACGCACCGGGCGAGTTGGCG
>Ga0126369_10002365_pt1 | contig 13361 bp, 13 predicted proteins | sample PanSoiMetaPlot_1_FD_109646 | JGI IMG/M metagenome (GOLD analysis project Ga0126369, IMG submission 109646) | Tropical forest soil microbial communities from Panama - MetaG Plot_1 | ecosystem: Environmental > Terrestrial > Soil > Tropical forest > Bulk soil | place: Panama | collected 2016-02-17 | reverse complement strand
TGATTCCCGGCTCCCGCGCGGTTACCCATCCTGCCAGCAAAAAATGGGGACTCTCGGTCACCTGCGCCGTCATCGTCAAATACCGTGACGCCAAAACTGGCTCCCGTATCCAGTTGGAAGACTACCTCCGGTAACCTACGGAAGGATCCGGCGGCGAGACGGCAGCACGCGATGACGATGTCCGAAAAACCTCAACGAACGCTTTTCTGATTGGCTTCTGGTTTCCATTTCGATTTACTCTCGCAGAACCTTCTCAAAGAATTCGAGCGCCCGCGGATCCCCCGACTGCCCCAGCCAAAACATAGCCTGCTTCCGCACCTCGGGGTTTCTGTTCTTCTCCGCCAATTCGATCAATTTTGGCACACCCTGATCCTTCGGCATCTGGCTCAATGCAAATACCGCTTTCTTCTTCACTTCGGTATCCGGATCCTCTGCAATCGCGCCCGTGATCGTTTTTTCCGCTTTCTGTCCTGCTTTCTGGGCCAGCCAGAAAAGCGCCTGCCCGCGGACATGCGGACTGCTATCCTCTCGCGCCATACGAACAATCTCATCTGTCGCGCCCGTTCCCTTGCTGACAAACAAAGCAAAGGCCACCTGCGAGCGCACCTCGTCGCTCGGCTCGGTCCGCGCCATCTTCTTTAGTGCGTTGAATCCCACCTCCCCACGTGCCGCTCCCATCCAGAACGCTGCCCTCTCTCGCAGTTGTTGCGGTTGCCCCGCCGTGGTAAATCCTTCCAATGCCCGGTCGGCGGACGCATCCGCATGCAGGGCAATCGCCGTCAGTGCCTGCTCGCCGATCCCGTGATAGCCGCGCGCGAAAAAATCCTGGCTTTTCACCAATTCACTCAAATACGCCACGCTCTGCTCCGCTTTCGCGTCTTTCAGCCACACCAACCGCAGCCCGCCCGCGTCGAGTCGGCAACTGGCTGGAGCTACCCGCACCACCGCGACACGTGCCTTTTCCGCCCTCAACAAAATCATTAGCTTTCCCCCGGTCTCGGGGGTTCGGTCATTGTCACTTTTCAAGGTGCGGCCCCAATTTGCGTGCTCATTTTCGAGCTCCAGCGTTCCACCTCGCAAATCGCCGCCGCGAGGCCGATCCGTGCAGCAGTCCTCATCGCGCCCGGCGATCTGCTCGACTTCGTAGCCAATCCAGGCCGCTTCATTCGTTCCCGAAACAAGCTTCTCGATCGTTACGCCAAGGTTCGCCCCGGCATCCTGCACTTCGAGCTTCGCATTGGTAGTTTGCGGCGCGTCGTTCTGTGCCGTTGTTCTGGCCCAACTCATGCTGCAAGCCAGCACGGCTGCAACCCCAACTAGAACATTCTTCATTTCCCACCTCACTTCTGCAAAAGTTCCATCAGATAGTCCTGTGCTTCCTTCGATCCCATCAGTGCTAGCTTCTCGACCGCCTTCTTCTTCAAATCAGGATCTTTCTCTGTCTTCGCCGCAGCAATGAGCCCGCTCGCATATCCCCCGATGAAGTAACCGTTCAAAATTTCCTCTTTGACGTTTTTATCGGTCTCTTTCGCATACAACCCTTGCAACTCGCTCATGCCTCCCACGACCCCCAGATTCCGAATCGCAGCCTTTCTCAATTCAGCCTGTGGCTCACTTCTTGCCAATGTCGCAAGCTGCTCCCGATCTCCGGAAATGACATAGCTGCGAATCACTGCTTGCTTTACACTGGCATCCGTCGTGCCGGCATAAATCCCAGCAAGTGTCTTCCCGGCGCCCTTCCCTCCGAAGATTGCCAGGTACTCGACAGCTTTCCTCTGCAGATCCGGATTGCTCTGTCCCCGGGCGATTTTCGCGATGAGTTCCTGGGATTGTGGAGACCCGCTCTGTGCCACTACGAACAACGCCTTCGATTTCTCCTTTGGCGAGCCGTTCCCGTTCAGAATCTTCTCCACCATTGGTATCGCTTTTTCCGGATTGCTGTTCATCAATCCTTGCAGCGCTAGTAATTTCAGCTCTTCATCGCCCTGCATGTCCGGGTTCGGTTTGTTTCCCGTCGAGGACCGCACCTCGATTTCCAGCGCCTCCCCATCCTTCTTCCATCGGCTTTGCGGAAAGCGCTTCTTCAACTCGCCGATGCTCGCCAGTGCCGCGTCCTTTTTCCCTTCGCGGTTCTGCGCATAGGCTTTCCAGTAAAGCGCCGCATCGGTCTGCGGGCCGTTCATCTGGGCCAGATCGCTGAACCGCTGTTCTGCCTCACGATAGTGCTCTTCATCCAACGCGTCTCGCCCTTCATCATACAAATCCTGCATTCGGTCCAGGCGCTCCTGCTCCTCCTGTTTTCGCTCCTGCTCGGCTTCGCGGGCCTCTTGGTCGTGCTCGCTCTGCTGGGGCGCTGCCAGCAACCGCCCGCCCGCAAGTACCATCGCTGCCGTGCAATAAATCACTCCTGTTCGTGCCCAACTCTTCCACATGTTCATGCCTTTTTCCTCTCGGTAACTCCTGCCTGGTTTTCTGCCGGTTTCGCGTCCGGACTCGCCTTCCGCTCCTCCAGCCCCTGCTTGACCACGCGTACCTTGAACAACAGTCCCTGTGCCTCAATCCGTTTCCGGATCACCTCAAATTGCGCTGGAGTTACCTCCTCCGGGCTGTTCGCGATATCCAGCAGCGCCCGTTCCAGCTCGTCGAGCGTCCTCGCCATCACCTGGTCGCCAGTCTGTAGAGCCGTCTCCCGATACAACCGGTTTTCCTTGACCAAATCTTCCGCTCGCCTTTGGGTCGCCGCGATATTTACCGTTTTTTGACCCTCCTGAGTCCGCGCATTCTCTAGTTCCATCAGCACCATCTCGCTGCGTCCCAGATGCTCCCCCACCATAACCACCAGCACGCGTTCGCGTACCTTGCCCGCCTCCGCTTGCTCGACCACCGGACCCACGGTGCCGGTTTTCCGTCCCAGATAAAATGCAAGCAGCACCAAGGCCGCTACGGCTCCAACAAGCGCCAACCTCCTCGGCTGCAAGAATCCTGCCCACCATTTCGCCTTCCTGTCCTCGAGCCGCAGAGCGACCTTCTGCCATACCCTCCGCTCAAACTCCTCTCCTGGTTCCGGCACTGGGGCAGCGCTCATCGCCGCATATACCTTCTCGATCTGTTCCATCTCCGCCCGGCACTGCGGACACTCCCGCAAATGCGCCGCAATCGCTTCGCGCTCCTTGGTCTCGCCATCCCGGTAGGCAATCAGCTCTTCTTCCGTTCTGTGTCTCATCCTTCTGTTCCTATCGCGCGCGCCTTTCCCTCCAGAAAAGGTTCCAGCGCCCGCCGCAGTTTCTGAACCGCCCGGAAAACCGTGTTCTTGGTAGCATTCGAATTTGACTTCAGCACCCCCGCAATCTCGTCGATTCCACAGCCGTCCCAATGCCGCATGACGATTGCCGTCCTCTCTGCCGGACTTAGTGTCTCGAGCGCCGCCCGCATCCTCTCTGCCAGTTGCCCGCTCTCCGCAAGTCGCTCCGGTGAAGGTGCCTGATCCCGTACATTGCTGACAGGATCCCGTTCGAGTGCGTCCTCATGCGGCCTGTCCACCACCGCCATCCGTGACTCTTCCACCTTCCTCTGCCGCATCCGATCAATCGCGTAGTTCGCCGCGATCCGATAAACCCAAGTTGCAAAGTTCGCCTGCCCCGTGAACTGCCCTAGCTTCTGATACCCTCGCACAAACGCTTCCTGCACTACTTCTTCCGCCTCATGTGCATTTCCCGTCATCCGGTACGCCATGCGGTACACCATCCGGCCGTGTCTTTCGACAAGGACACGATAGGCGTCCCGATCACCGGCCAGCGTGCGCTCGACCGCAATCGCGTCGCTGACCTCCACTGCTTCAACCATCCCGACGCCTTCCCTCATTCCCACGATTAGACAGTTTCAGCCCCCCCCGGTTAGGTCGCTCAACTGCACCCGATGTTGTTCTAATTCCACGATTTGCCGGGTCAGCTAGTCGATCCCCGACAGGTCCTGACGTCCTTTCCATCCTAGGCTTTCTCATCCCGCGACCCTCGCCATTCGCCCCTCTCCGGCAAATGCCGTATCATTACTCCTCCAGGAGAATCCCGTGATTCCACGTTATACCCGCGAAGAGATGGGCCGCATCTGGAGCGATGCCAACAAATACCAGAAATGGCTCGATGTCGAACTCGCCGCCGCCGAAACCCTCGCCGAAGCCGGCCTCATCCCCAAGGATGCCGCCGCAACGCTCCGCGCTCGGGCCAAGGTGGATGCGAGCCGCATTAACGACCTTGAAGCTCGCGTCAAGCACGACGTCATCGCCTTCACCATGGCCGTTGGCGAATCGGTGGGTGACCCCAACGCCGCCCGCTGGCTCCACTACGGCATGACCTCCAACGACGTCGTGGACACGGCCCAGGCTCTTCTGGTCCGCGACGCTTCCCATATCATCGAGCGCGACCTTGTCCTGTTCGGTGAAGTTCTCGATCTCCGCGCCCATGAATATCGGCACACCCCGCAAATCGGCCGCACCCACGGCATCCATGCCGAACCCATCACCTTTGGTCTCAAAATCGCCAATTGGTTTGCTGAAAATCAGCGCAATATCGCGCGCTTCCGAGAAGCCGCCCGCAACATGGCATTCGGCAAAATCTCAGGCGCTGTCGGCAACGCTTCCCATCTTGGACCCGAAATCGAAGAAAAAATCTGCGCCAGGCTCGGCCTCCACGCCGCTCCCGTTGCGTCACAAGTCATCCAGCGCGACCGCCATGCCCAATACCTTAGTACCCTCGCGCTCATTGCGGCCACCCTGGAGAAAATTGCCATCGAAATCCGCCATCTTCAGCGCACCGAAGTCCGCGAAGCCGAAGAGCACTTTGGCAACGAGCAGCGCGGCAGCTCGGCCATGCCTCATAAGCGCAATCCTGTCACCGCAGAACAAATTTGCGGCCTCGCTCGTCTCGTGCGCGGCAACATGACCGCCGCTTACGAAAACATCGCTCTCTGGCACGAGCGCGACATCTCGCACAGCAGCGTCGAGCGCGTCATCCTGCCGGACTCGACCATCCTCGTTGACTACATGCTCAACAAAATGACCCAACTGGTCGGCGAGATGCGCGTGTTTCCCGAACGCATGCTCCGCAACCTCGAATCCACCCACGGCCTGGTGTTTTCCGGGCAGCTTCTTCAGGACCTTGTCGAGAAAGGCATGGCCCACGACGAGGCTTATAAAGCGGTCCAGGAAAATGCCATGGCCGCCTGGGAAACCGAAACCAGCTTCCGGGACCGCGTTGCCAAGGACCCGCGCATCGTCAAATTCCTCTCCCCCAAGGACCTCGAACACACCTTCGACCTCAACCGCCAGCTCCGCTATGTGGACAAGCTGTTCGATCGCGTTTTTGGCGCCCACCCCGCCGGCGAACGCGGCGCGGCCAACCGCGCTTGACTGCTAGCAATCGCTCTTTCTTCCTGCGGCCCAGAGAGAAAAAAAGAGCTCCCGGTATCCCGAGAGCTCTTCCTCTTTCTGAGCCGAAAACTCGACTCAGCTGCGGAGGCGGAATCTATTCCACGCGCTGCACGTATCGCGCTTCCGACGTGTCTACGCGAATTTTGTCCCCTTCATTCACAAACGGCGGTACGTTCACGACCAAGCCCGTCTCGAGTGTCGCCGGCTTCATCACCGAGCTCGCCGTAGCCTTCTGCAGCGTCGGCTCGGTCTGCACCACTTTCAAATCCATGGTGTCGGGCAAATCCACGCCAATGGCCTTCTCGTTGTGAAACTCAATCTTCACCACCGTGTTCGGCACCAGGTAGTATACAGTCTCCCCGAGCTCTTCCTTGTTCATGTGCATCTGCTCGTAGGTCTCTGTATTCATGAAGCAATATTCTTCGCCCTCGTTGTAAAGATACTCGTATTCAATTTCATCGAGGATCGCGCGATCCACGAACTCCTCCGCCCGGAACCGATAGTCGATGATCGAGCCTGTCCGTAGGTTCTTCATCCTAGTCTGCATGGACCCGCGCTTGTTTCCCGGCGTTCGATGCTCGGTGCTGAATACCGAATAGAGATCCCCTTCATGCATGATCACCATGCCGGGGCGAAGTAGGGTTGCCTTGATGCTGCTCATAAGTTCACCGCGCCGCGTTAACGCGGCATCCGACTCCCTGTGTAAGTTAATCGCTTTTCGCAAATTCCAGACGGCAGCCCGAAGGAGCGACGCGTGGAATAACCGAGGCACGCCAGGGAAGCTTCTTCCTAACGCGAAAACTCAGTATAAACGCGCCCTCTCGTCTTGGTCAATTGTCGTGAGGGGTATGGTTATAGAGAGGGGAAAAGTGATACACCCTGGCTTTGGAGCGCCTGCGTTCTGTGCGGAAATCTAAATTTGACTAGCTTCAAACTAGCAACCTAATATGGCGTCACTGTGGCGGACGCCGACACCCTCATCGGTCAAACCATCTCCCATTACCGCATCCTCGAAAGACTCGGCGGCGGCGGGATGGGTGTGGTGTACAAAGTCCAGGACACTCGCCTCGACCGCTTTGTTGCCCTGAAGTTCCTGCCGGAAGCGCTATCGCAAGACCACCAAGCGTTAGAGCGATTCCGTCGTGAAGCTAAAGCCGCTTCGGCTCTGAACCACCCAAACATCTGCACAATTCATGACATCGGCGAAGACAACGGCAGGGCATTCATCGCTATGGAGTTTCTGGAAGGCAAGACCCTGAAACACACCATAGCTGGCCGGCCCATGGAACTGGAAGCGCTGCTGGATGTAGCGATTGGGGTGGCCGACGGCCTGAACGCCGCACACTCCAAAGGCATTGTTCATCGAGACATCAAGCCAGCCAACATCTTCGTTACCGAGAGGATGTGTTGTTCAGCTAGAATTACAGATTTGACCATGACCAGTAAGCCGAAAACTACTCAAAGATAGTGCAATCGCGAGGAATTCCTTTAATTGTTGATAGGCAATCTGCTTGAGGGTTCGACTTGATGTGCCCATGGCATCTTTCTCTAGAGCGGCCACTACTTGAAGACCAGCGGAGGGCCGCTGACTCGATCTACCTTGAGGTTGACCGTCACTTCAACGCGGTCGGCGATCCTGATAAACGGAATACTGCCGTTCATTCCGTAATCTTTTCTGTCAAAGGCCATTGTCCCCGTAACCTCGCCCTTGCCTGTTCCTTGGCCGGAAAAATTTAGATGTAGCGTATCGGGCTTGGACTCTCCACGAATCGTGAAAACTCCCTGGATGTCACCAGTGTTAGGGCCAGTCTGCACAAACTTAGTCGAGTGAAACGTAATGTACGGGTCATCCTTCACGTTGAAGAAATCTTTGCTTTTCAACTTGTCATTCTTCATGCCACTCCCCGTATTCACACTATCCGCTTGAATCTTCACGTCCAAAACACCCGCGTCGGCCTCGGTGGAAGTGTACGTGAGAGTAGAGTCCCATTGGTCGAATGTTCCTTCGATGGATACAGAAGCTTTCACCGCGAACTTAATCGAACTGTCTTCCTTCACGATTTTGAGAACAGGAACACCGGTAGAAGTTTGGGATCTCGTGCCATTAGACAAGAACAGCAAACCTGTACAGACCAAAACCTTGCCAAAGATATTCATAGCTTATTCCACCTCCTGATGGTTGCTTGCCAAATGCCGGAGAACCGGGACTCCTCTGCGTTGACGGTTTGGAGTTTTCCACCTCAGTCGCGAGTGGTGGCCCCACCGCAAGATGCATCCGTGCGAACTCAAAACTTCCATATGGGGACCTTCACTTGCTCAACGTCACCAGCCGTTGAAGGCTTGAATTTAGGCGGATGGAATCGAAATCCCGGTTGGGAGCACGAGTATAGCTCAGGCATTTTAGAGGGGGGTAGCATCCGATTAACGCGCAAACTCCCGAAGTGGGTACTAGCTGCCATATGTCCGGTTTGCCGGACTTACCAGGATTTGGCGACCCATCTCAACGAATATGTTTACAATAGCGCACCACCGATAGCTCCTACTGGTTAAATTGGTCACTCTGAAGTGGTGAGGCTAGACGATGACAATTCCGACCCGGAGGAGTCCAATTCGCCGATACCTTGTGTGGACGGCGACGGTTCTCATTGCACTCACCGTCGGCTTGATTTGGCTGACCTTTAAATTGTTTCGTCCTACGCCTCCGCGTTCCGTGATTATGACCATCGATCCCGAAGGGAGTTTCAACGCTAAAGCGGCGAAACGCTACCGCGAACTTCTTGCGCGGGACGGCATTGACCTGAAGTTGGTGCCATCGGCAGGTGCGGTCGAAAGTGTAGCTCGGCTGCAAGACCCGAAATCGGGAGTCAGCATTGCGATCATTCCAAGCGGCATCACGGACGAGCAAAAATCGCCCGAGCTAGTGTCGCTGGGAACTCTGTTCTACGAGCCACTTTGGGCCTTCTCTCATGGTCAAGCGCTTCGGGGCTACCAGAACCTCGCGGGCCTCCGCATCTCCATCGGTCCAGAGGGCAGTGGCTCACACGCGCTGTCAACAGAATTTCTTGCGAAGGTTGGGATCATCAACCAAGAAACTGCCACGCTCTTATCGTTCTCCGCGGAAGAGAGCGCTGCCAAGTTACAGAGTGGTGAGATCGACGTGGCCATTCTGTTGGAAGCATGGGAAACTCCAGTTGTTCACAAGCTTCTCACAGCCAAGGACATAAACGTGGACAGCGTTCCCAGGGCGGATGCTTTCGTCGCGCTATATCCGTTCCTACACAAGCTGGCAGTACCAACGGGGGTGGCGGACATGAAAGAAAACCGACCACCAAATGATGTGGTGTTGCTGGCGACAAAGGCTAGCTTGGTGGTGCGCCAGGACCTCCATCCAGCCATTCAGTACAGGCTGCTTGAGGCCGCATCGCATGTGCACTCCGGCGCAGGTTTGTTCCACCTAGCGGGCCAGTTTCCGGCTGCCGAGACAACCGACCTACCGCTCAGCACATATGCCCGTCAGTTCTACAAGACAGGGCCTCCGTTCCTGCAGCGACATCTGCCTTTTTGGCTGGCGGTGCTCGTTCAGCAACTTCTGGTGCTACTCGTTCCCGTATTGGGGGTGTTATACCCGCTATTGAGATTTTCCCCTGCAATGTATGGCTGGTTGCAACAACGGCGGATTTACAAACTGTATGCTGAATTGATGGTGCTCGAAGAAGATATGGCGTCATCCCCGTTAATTCATATGCAGAGTTACATCGAAGGACTAGACCGTCTGGACGACCGCGCGAGCCGCCTCTCGCTTCCGTTGGCCTTTCAGCCGCTGCGCTATGCATTGAGGTCGCATATCAGCGTGATACGTCAGAGGGCTGAAAAGGCGGCCGCACAAGTTCAAGAGAAGCACCAAGACGTGTAGGTGCAACCATACAAAATTGACGTTCAGAGACAGCCACGCTACAGGCATCAATTCAGGGAATCATCTTTGTAGTACTTCGCGCCTGTCACCGTAACCGACACGTTTAGGCCCTCCTCCGTCAGTTGGTCCATCCAGATGTCATTTGTCCACCACGACCGCGTTTTATACCGCAGGGGGGTGGTCCCTTTTTTCCGGCATATACGCATACCCGTCAATTGTCGTGAGGGATAGGGGATAGGAGAGTGTAAAAGTGCCCTATTTTCACTTTACCGGTTGCGTCCCTAATCGGGACCCGGGGTGAGGGCTGGCTGATTGGGATGGTTGCCTAATGCCTCTTCGAGTCGTTCCATCAACTCGAGAATCTCTGTCGAGTTGAATATTTTGCGTTGCAAATGGAGCTTTTTGAACCGGGCCGACGTTTTCTCTGCGACCATTAGATAGTCGAGACCTTCAAATCTCAAATCTTTACGTTTCGCTATATTGCAGCACGCTAAGGCTCGATGGAGTTCCGCCATCAAGCAGCTAACCAGAATTCTTTGACTCGCAAAGATCGTTTGCTGAATTTGCTGCCCGGTGTGCTTCATTTCCCGAATTTTGACTCCTCCCCCAAAACGCTGTCAACTCGCACTTCGACCATGGTAGGCAAATTGGACACATTCGGGCTGGTACCCACTTCGCCGATTACCCCGGCGGTCTCAATGGGTGGTCGCAGGCCCCTTGCAGACAGCTTGAGCTGGCGTGCGCCAGAGGTGGGCGGCCACCTCCGGGATCTCGCATGGAGCGACACACACTGAGAATTTCGAGGTTCCTTCCGTCCGCACTATTCCTTGGTGGTATCGAGAGTAGTCAGAATTTGGCGAGCCCTAACGTCAAAGACGAAATATGCGCCGGGGCTTTCATCGGCCAGCTCTTTCATCCGTTCGTTTGCAGCACTCAACTCATCCACCGATTCGACCCAAAATGCTTGCCTGTCGGACGAACCTTTGAAGATCTCGAACCTGGGGACGCTCATAGGAGCCTCCGACGGCCGGGAATCGCTCGTAAGATGAAAGGCACCGCAAGGATGCGCGCACCACCCTCACGGGCATATGTCCCAATGAGCTTGGCACGCGCGGGATATGGTCAGGCCATACGGAGAAATATGTATTTCTAGTGGGGGTTTCGGGGAGGGGGCGGCAGCCCGCGCCTGTAGCATCCTGAAAGCTTAGTGTTCAAACCGCCCTGTGATATTCCGACCGACAACTATCGCGATGCCTGCTTTCGGCCTGGTTTCAGCCGGTGTCTGTACACAGTTCACTTTGTGATGGCCGCGGCTTCCAGCGTCACTTCTTTTCAGGGCGGCGCTGCCGTTCTCTTAGGGAGCGCTGTTTACGTAAACAGCGCTACTGAGTGCTCCGCCAGTGCCGCTCGCGCCTTTCGATTTGCTCGTTAATCAGGCGTGAAAATCCGAGCCCGGACGAAGACATCCGCGACGCCATGGAAAAAAGTCGGCAACTATAAAACAGGCCAGGAAGCCGGAAAATCGTCCAAATGGCGAAATAGGAATGGCTATGCAAATACCAGCCCCGACTCACCCGACTTGTTCACACCTGTACCGATACCAGAGCCTTCATCTGGAACGGATCAAGACGATCATCCTCGAACATGAACTGTCCTTGCCATCCGTAAATCAGTTGAATGACCCAGTGGATTGCAGGCCGAAGCTGGCCCAACTGACCGTCGAAGAGATGGAGACGTTCATGCTCAACGGCTATGTCCTAAGCCATCCTTGGGAATCACTTGATGAGCTGGCGAAGCAAGTTGCAATTATCCGTTTCAACGTTCAGAAACATGGATTGGAGTGGTGCATGCGCGAAAGCTCAAAAGTACTGAACGAGCAGCTGGAAACGATACGTGTGTATTCTCTGACCAAGCGCTTCGATAATCTGAATATGTGGGCAAAATACGCGGCCGACCACACAGGCTATTGCTTAGAGTTTGCGAACGAAGGCCCGCTCTTCGGAAACAGCATCGAGGTCATTTATGGAGAATGTGATGCGTTTCATCTTCTCGATCCGCAACAAAGGACTCCACGTTTCCTGATATACAAAAGCCCTGACTGGAGCAATGAACAGGAAGTGCGCCTACTGCGTCAGCGCGGCTCAAAGCCCATGGTGACGATTGACCCGCGCTGGCTAACGCGCCTCATACTCGGGAAGGACATGACCGTGGAGAACGAGAACATCATTCGCTCCTGGGCTAAGCAGCGCGTCCCCGAACTCAGCATCGTCCGAGCGTACTTCGATGAGCTGCATCAAAAATTGCTGCTAAGGGCCTGAGGGAAGAACGGGCGCGCAGATTGGTCGCAGTACCCATCTTTCCGATTAGCACCGTTAATCGGGACCTACCCCAATTTCATTGACAGTGCCTGAGGCACCACTCATTTAGGGAACAGCAGTGGTAGCACCACGTCAGATGTGAACATGCAACGTTGGCTGTGGCTACAGAACGGAACAACAATCGCCCTATGATGTGCGTGTAGATTCTCATTTACGTATCGATGGAACGCGAGGCCTCGTCCTAGACGAGTTGTGCCTTGTGCTATCGCAGGGCACGATGTGTCAAACAATCCGAGCGGAAGCACATCTGCTTCGCCCAATAAATAAGTGACGGGCCGATCCACGAGCTGCTTCGTAATTTGCTCATCAGTTAGTGCGGAAGCGTAGCTTGGTCTCCCCTTTAGTCCATAAGGCCAGACGTCGTAGCCGGTGCAGTTTTTTGCATCGGTGTAAGGTAGGAACGCCGGAGAGGCTGGGCCGTCTTGAGTAGATCCAGAAATCGTGGCCAGAAAGGCGCTCGGAGTGGGTCGTAAGTTGTCTACATACGCATAAGACGAAGGATTGGCGACCAGATAAGATACGGGTATGCCGAGGTGATCGTGCACCTGGTTCAGCATCTCGTACCGTATTACGAATTGGCCGCCAGCAGAATGCCCAGCCACCACAATGGTCTTCAGGTTGGGAAAAATCTCTTTCCGTGCCAACTGGCGAAGAATCTGATCCATAAAATCGAATGAGCTAAGCCTGCCATTGCCTATTGCTGCGCCACCTGTTCGCCAAGTGTCGGGCCTCTGAGTTTCACAGACCCAGTTTGCTTCGTCTGCCGCAAGTGCATCGGGACAATTCCCAACCTCGTTCCCAGGCACGCCGCTGTTCGACGCGAAACGTGGGGCAACGATGATTGTGTCGTCCAATGCACCAGCCAGGAAAGCGGCAGCCACCGCCGTGCGGAAATGGTTGTCTGCGTCCCGAAGGACCCCGTGAACAAAAACAATTGCCCGAGTGATGCTTTCGTTTTTTGTTTCAAGTGGATAGGTTCGGTAAACCAAGATACGCGACGCTTGACCTGGGGGCTTTATCCATTCAGTGCAATCAGAAGACGTGGAAGTGCATGACTTAGGTAGGACGGCCGCTGCAGCGAGCAAGAGTCCTAACAGCATGGGAAAGCAGGCTATCACATAAAAACGATGCGGGTGACTGCCTACTTGTACCCTGATGAGGCTGCGTCATAACGGTGAATCGGAAGAGCCAAGTTACCGGTAAGCACCGTTGATCAAGACCTACGCCGATGTCCTTGAAAGACACTCAAGATGACGTTCCTCATAACTCAGCGTACGAGCCCTCCCGCACTACTGACGTTGCATGATCGTCCTCTTGAGGTGAACAGGAAATTGATCGATCGTTCTTAACGAAAACTCCCTCAGCGCATTCGCGAACCTTCCCTGGCTATGTACTTGTTTCATCTGTTTCAACGAGGCCTCCACCGCACGAAATCCCCGGTCAATCATCTCCGCTTCATAGCCATGGAGAGCGGGAATCAGCTCGCTTTCTCCGCGATGCACTCTCAATAATGCGCGCCGGAGAGAATCCGCATCGACAAGCGCCATATTCGCTCCCATGCCGCGATACGGGGTCATGTTGTGCAGGGCGTCGCCGAGCAGAGTAACCCTTCCCGTGTTCCACGGTGGAATGCGCTCCGCAGATT
>Ga0126369_10002363_pt1 | contig 13365 bp, 10 predicted proteins | sample PanSoiMetaPlot_1_FD_109646 | JGI IMG/M metagenome (GOLD analysis project Ga0126369, IMG submission 109646) | Tropical forest soil microbial communities from Panama - MetaG Plot_1 | ecosystem: Environmental > Terrestrial > Soil > Tropical forest > Bulk soil | place: Panama | collected 2016-02-17 | reverse complement strand
TCGGCAACAAATTGTCATCGCAATGCAAAGCCACGTCGTTGCGGCTCGTCTGGAACTTCGCGAGCACGTCGCGTTCGTCATCCGTCGGCTTCTCAAGGAGCGGCAACACGCGGTCGCAATTTGTCGCAAACACCGCGTGGTCGAACCTCATCTCCGGTCGCGAATCGGCGAACTTCAAAGTTACGCCCCGTTCGTCGCGCGCCACACTTCGAATCGGAACGCCGCTAAAAACGCGTTGTTTATAAGGCGCCGTGATTGGCGCAATGTACCGGCTACATCCTCCCGAAATCGTCTTCCATTGCGGATGACCGTTGATCGTCAACATTCCATGATTGTGAAAAAATCGCGCCAGCATTGCCGCAGGAAACTCTTTCACGGCATTATGCGAGCACGACCAGATCGCAGATGCCATCGGAAACAAATAGAACTCTTTGAAAAACTGAGTAAATTCGTGTTCGTCCAGAAAATCGCCAAGCTTCAATCTTGCCGCGTCCGGCCGGTCCAGCAGGCGCGGGGCGATTCGGTTGAATCTCTTAATCTCGCCAAACAATGTGTACGCGCTGGGCTTAAGCGCGTTCCGCTTCTGCGCGAAATAGCCTCGCAGTCCGCGACTCGAATACTCATATCCCGTTCGCCGGCAGCTCACCGCAAAAGACATATCTGAATTCACGCGCGGCACCCCAAGCTCTGCGAGCAATCGAATCAGATTGGGATAGGTCCGGTCGTTGTGAACAATGAATCCTGTGTCCACCGGCAGCGGACCGCGGCTGGATTCGACCGTCACCGTATGCGTGTGCCCGCCGAGCCGCTCGTCGCGTTCAAATAAAAACACTTCGTGCTTGCGGCTTAAGTAATAAGCCACGGCAAGCCCGGAAATTCCGGATCCAATGACGGCAATACGGCTCACAATTTCCCCAGAGTGTAATACGGCTTGTAATACTTACCGGATGAGAATTTCGTCGCTTCCTGGAGCGCAGCAAAGAATCTTAAATTCACGCGACCGCTCATCGGATTCCGCCCAAATCCCGTATTACACTCGGTCGTAGACTTTGGCGGCCTCATGTGGCCTGTGCCGCCCGAACAACGGAATGTCCTCCACACTCAAGAACAGTTTCTTCCATCGCAAGCTGGTAAGGCCTCTTTTCGATCTCCTCCAGCAAGGCATCACTCCGGAGAAGATCGCGCTCAGCATTGCGCTCGGCGCGGCAATCGGAATTCTTCCTGCGTTGGGCACAACCACGACTCTTTGCGCCTTAGCTGCGCTGGTTCTGCGTTTAAATCTTCCTGCCATCCAGATCGTCAACTACTTCGTGTATCCCGCCCAGATTGTGCTCTTGCTTCCTTTTTTCCGCCTCGGCGAAAAACTGTTTCGCGCACAGCATCTCCCCCTTTCCATTTCTCAAATCAACGAAATGATTCACTCCAGCGCCTGGAACGCCATCAAATTCCTCTGGACCGCCACGTGGCACGCCATCGTTGTCTGGGCGTTGCTCGCGCCGATCTTCGTCGCACTGGTGTATGTGGCTCTTATTCCCTTGCTCCGCCGCGCATTGCGCCGGCAAGTTCTCGCCACGTCGGGATCCGCGCACGATGTTTAGCCACGCACTCCATCTCGCGCTTGTGGGTGCTGCGATTGTTGGCAGCTTGATGTTCATGTTTTGGCTCATTCATTTGCTCATCAGAAATGCGGCGATCGTGGACGTCGGCTGGGCGGCTGGGCTTGTGATTCTCGCCGTGTATTATGCGTATGCCGCTCCGGGCTATTCCGCACGCAAATATGCAATTGCCACGATGGCCGGTCTCTGGGGACTTCGTCTCGCTACTTATCTTCTCTTCGCTCGTGTGATCGGCCAGCCCGAAGAGGGTCGCTACACCCAACTACGCAAGGAATGGAAAACCAACCTCTCGCTTCGTTTTCTCCTCTTTTTTGAATTTCAGGCACTTCTTGACGTCCTCCTCTCGCTGCCATTTCTTCTTGCCTGCCTGGACACGCGCGTTCGGCTCGGCCTGACGCAAAAAATCGCGGGCGCCGTCTGGATCGTCGGAATCCTCGGCGAAGCCCTCGCCGACGCGCAGCTCGGCGCGTTTAAGAAAAATCCTGCAAACAAGGGTAAGCTCTGCCGAAACGGCCTTTGGAACTATTCACGTCATCCCAACTATTTCTTTGAATGGCTCATCTGGATTGCCTACGCGCTCTTTGCCATAACTTCACCTTGGGGCTGGCTCGGGTTAGTCTCACCGGCACTGATTCTCTATTTTCTGCTTGGAGTCACCGGAATTCCTGCAACGGAAGAACAGGCCTTGCGGAGCCGCGGCGATCAATATCGCGAATATCAAAAGACCACGAGCTCTTTTGTTCCGTGGTTCCCTGGGAAGACGACGACATGACGCGGACTTCCACCAATCATGGAACACACACCAAATGGCTACCGGTTTCTCAAGACAAAACCGAAGCGCGCTTCTGGTATGAATCTTTACTCGAATCCGGACTTGTCCCGGACTTCGTGATCCGCCGAGCCATTCGACAAATGTTGAAAGTACGCTTGCGGCATGAAGATCGTGGCAGCGATGAAGCCAATCGCGCGGCGAAGTTGGCCCTTGTAGAAGAAATGAAGCGCAGTTCGATTGCGCTTCGCGCCGATTCTGCAAACGCACAACATTACGAAGTCCCGGCCGCTTTTTTTGAAATGATCCTCGGCCCACGCAGGAAATACAGTTCGGCTTATTTTCCAGACAAGTGTGACTCTCTCTCGTTTGCCGAAGAGCACATGCTACGGTTGACTTGCGAACGTGCTCAAATCTCGGACGGACAGGAAATTCTCGAGCTCGGCTCCGGCTGGGGCTCACTCGCCCTGTACATCGCCGAATATTTCCCGGATTGCCGCATCACAGGCGTTTCCAACTCCACCTCACAAAGGGAATACATCCTTGCGGCGGCCGCCGCTCGTGGCCTCGGTAACCTCACAATTCTCACCGCCGATATGAACTCATTTGACATCGCGCAGAAATTCGACCGCGTCGTCAGCGTCGAAATGTTCGAGCACATGCGAAATTGGGAGTTGCTGCTGGCCAAAGTCTCGGGCTGGCTCAAACCCGAAGGAAAAATGTTCCTCCATATCTTTACTCATTCGCGCTTTGCCTATCCCTATGAAGTCGGCGGCGCTGGAGACTGGATGGCCCAACACTTTTTCACCGGCGGCATGATGCCCAGCGACGACCTGCCCATGTTTTTCGATCTTGATCTCCGGGTCACCGAACATTGGCGCTGCCTCGGCACGCATTACCAGAAAACCGCCGAAGCCTGGCTCGCCAACATGGACGCCAACCAAGCCAGACTTAAACCACTGCTCGCCAAAATCTACGGAAGGGAAAACGAAAAGAAGTGGTGGTCGCGATGGCGCATCTTCTTTATGGCCTGTGCCGAACTTTGGCGATTTCGCGATGGCCGGGAATGGCTCGTCTCCCATTACCTGCTGGAAAAACGAAAATAACCTGGCTGTTTGGGAACAATCTCGTCGCAGCGGTGTCTGACTTTGGGGGTGTCTATGCTTTACCGCGCACTCGCAGCGCTCCTGTTGAGTTTTGTCTGTTCTTTTCCCACCTTCTCCCAAAGCGTCGTGATAACTCATGTCAACGTCGTCGATGTAACGAGTGGCCATATCTTGAGCAACATGACGCTTACCATCGAAAGAGGAAAGATCCAGTCCATTCGTCCAACCGACAAACAACCCGCATCGGGACAGGCATTTGACGCAACGGGGAAATTTGTTATTCCTGGTCTTTGGGATATGCACCAGCACTTCGAAGGTCAGCCGAGCGAGCGCGAATTTGACATGAACATCGCAAACGGCGTGCTTGGCATTCGCAACATGGGTGGCGTCGCCGAGGAAGTCCTGGAAGCGCGCGACCGGATCGTGAAGGGAGAAATTTTTGGGCCACAAATGTTTGCCTGCGGCCCTATTCTCGATGGGCCAAATCCAACAAATCCGCCTTTTTCCTTGGCAGTACACGATGTGGCAGACGCAAGACGCGCGGTGCAATCTGTTAAGGCGATGCGCGCCGATTGCATAAAGGTTCATGATGGCATACCCGACGACGCCTATTTTGCGATTGCCGATGAGTCCAGGAAAGTTGGGCTGCCTCTTGTCGGACATGTCCCCGTTCGAGTTCACGTGCGTGACGCAAGCAATGCGGGTCAACGCAGCATCGAACATCAAGTCGTCTTCCTGGGCGCCTCGACAGTGGAAGACGAAATCATGAACTCGGATAAGAACGAAGATGTCTTCACGGAGGCCATGCGGACAAAGAATTTCTCCTTGATTCCGGAGTCCATCGCCAAGAAAGGAAATTATTCCCTCGATCATTTCAGCGACGAGCGGACAAACGAACTGTTCCGCCTTTTTGCGAAGAACGGCACTTATTTGACGCCCACTCTGGTGACCGAACGCGCTCTTACATTCGTCGATGATTTTGACAAAGCCGGCGATTCGCGCTTGAAATATGTCCCGGCCAGTCAGCGCGAATGGTGGCACCCGGAAAAGGGCATGCTCACTCGCTATCGCACGCCGGCCTACATTGCTTTCCGAAAGCGCCAATTTGCGAAAGCTTTGGAGCAGGTCCCGGTCGCTTACCGCGACGGCGTGCAATTTCTCGCTGGAACTGACTGCTTGATTCCCTACGTCTTTCCCGGCTTCAGTATCCACGACGAAATTGCACTCTTCGCCCAGGCTGGACTCACGCCGTTGCAGGCTCTTCAGACGGCCACATTGAACCCTGCACGATTTTTGGGGATTGAAAATTTGGAAGGAACGGTGGAAACAGGAAAAGCGGCAAATCTGGTGTTATTGGAAGGCGATCCTCTTAAAGAGATTCGCAATACGACCAGGATATTTGCTGTGGTGGTTCGCGGAAAGCTCTTGGACCGCAAGGCTCTCGATGCTTTGCTTCAGCAAGCTGCGGAAGCCGCAGCCAAAGCAAACTGACGTTTCGCAATTATTGCGGCTTTGAAAAGCTTAAAGAATTTCCAGGATCTCTTCGTAGCGTTTGAACGGCGGAATCAAATACGCTCCCGCCAACTCCGTCCGCGCCCAAGCCAACATTTCTCTCGCCACTTGGAAGCCGCGCTCTCGCGCCGCGGTCCCCGCGGCCTCGAGCGATTTAAGAAGCGGCTCCGGAATGATTATTCCCGGCACTTCGTTGTTCAAACGGAGCGCTTGCTTGTAACTTGTCAAAGGCCAAATCCCCACAAGAATCGGAATCGCCGGCTTTGCTCCGAGTTTCTTCACGAACGCGTGCCAGTGCTCCGGATCAAAAATCGGCTGGGTCATGGCAAAATGCGCGCCCGCCTCGATCTTTGATTGAAAGCGTTCAATCTCGGCATCCAGGTCGTCCGCCACTGGGTTCACCGCCACGCCAATCGTGAAATTCGTCGCGCCGCCCAGCGTCTTGCCGGACCAGTCCGTCCCTTGATTCAGCCGGCTCAGCACTTTCACGAGTCCGACCGAATCCACCTCGTACACGCCGCTCGTCTCCGGATAGTCTCCAACTGACGGAGGATCGCCCGTAATCGCCAGCACGTTTCGAACACCGCCGACCGTCCAAGCGCCCAAAAGTCCCGCCTGCAAACCAATAATGTTCTGGTCACGCGTCGTCAAATGCGGGATCGTCTCCACGCCGCGTGCCTCGAGCGCTCCGGCCACAATCAACGCGTCCATTCCCACCCGCGCCATCGCCCCGGAATTGATATCAATCGCGTCCACTTTTCCGGATGCCATGATCTTGTCCACTTGCTCGTAGATCCGGTCAAGCGCAAGCCCCTTTGGTGGATCGATTTCTACGCTCACCGAAAATTTCCCGACTTGGACGCTTTTCCAAAGTTTGCTTTCTGGTTCGCGTTGCAAGACGGGTGCCGGTTTTACGCTCGTTTCGATCACCACTCCAGCCGTGTGATGTTTTGCAGGCTTGAGCGACTTCACCGCCTCCGCCATCGCGCGAACGTGTGCCGGGGTCGTTCCACAGCATCCACCTAAAATCCGCACGCCTGCCTCCGCGGCCTCTCGCGCGAATAATGCAAAGTATTCCGGCGACGATTTTGGATACACAATCCGGTCGCCTTCGCGCTTCGGGAATCCCGCGTTGGGCATTCCGCTGACGCGTAAATCGTCCACGGCCGCAAGTTCTTGCAAAATCGGTAACAATGCTTGCGGACCCAGCGTGCAATTCGCGCCGATCGCCTGCACATTTTTGTTCTTTAGCTGCGCAGCGGCCTGCGTCGGAGTTAAATCTCCGTACGCCTTGCAATCTTCCGCATACGTCAATGAGGCAATGATCGGCATGCCCGAAAACGATCGAATCGCGTCAATCGCCAGCAAAATCTCTTCGATGTACGTGAATGTCTCGAGAATGAACAGGTCCACGCCGCGCTCTTCCAGCGCTTGCGCCTGCTCTAGAAAAATCGCCTGAATCTGTTCCGGCTCCGGATGACGCGCCTGCACGCCCAATCCCAACGGTCCCATCGATCCTGCAATCAGCACTTCGCGCGCGGCAGCTTCCCGCGCCTCGCGTGCGATTTTCACGCCGCGCGAATTCAGCCGCTGCACTTCGTCGCCCAATCCGAGCGGCGTCAGCTTAAAGCGATTCGCGCCGAACGTATTGGTCTCGATGATCTGGGCGCCCGCCTCGATATACGCTTGGTGCACGCGAAACACCGCCTCCGGTTCGATCGTATTTAGCTCGTCGAAGCACCGTTGCGGTCCCACCGCTTCATGCAACAGCGACCCCATCGCTCCATCCGCAATGAGAATCGAATTCTTCAGCCGCTCGTTGAAATCCAGAATCTTCACAACGCTCTCTTTTCCAATCTATTTTTCGTGGGAAGTGTCGCTACCGCTTCTGTTCCATCAAGCTGGCGACCGTGCTCATCAAGTCGTACTTCGTTAAGATTTCGAATTTCGCTTCGCCCATCTCAACAAACACAGCCGGGTTTTCGTGGCTTAAGATGTGCGTCACGCGTTCCACTGGCGCCGTCTTCGGAATCTTCGGTAGCGGCTTGCTCATCACTTCGCGCACCACCAGCTTCCGCAAATCCTTCCCTTGCAGCGCCAGCGTCAAAATCTGGTCTTCATACACTGTGCCGATCGGCAGATTCTCTTCAAACACCGGAATCTGCGAAATATCCTGCTCCTGCATCGTTTTCAGCGCATGAAAAACCGTCTGATATGGCCGTGCAACCACAAGCTCACGCACTTTTCCCGCGCTATGCTTCGCGTTGATGATCTCCGCTGCCGTAATCGGAACCGCGGAATCCACATACCCGCGCTCGCGCATCCATTCATCGTTGTACACCTTGCTCAAATAACGCATTCCAGTGTCCGGCAAAAACGCCACAACAAAATCATCCGGCCCTAAATTCTTTGCGACTTTCAAAGTCGCGGACAAGCACCCGCCGCCGCTTCCGCCTGTAAAAATTCCTTCCATCTTCACGAGGCGACGGGCCACGACGAAGCACTCTTCGTCGTTCACACGAATCACATCGTCCAAAATCTTCATGTTCATCGTCGTCGGGAAAAAATCTTCGCCGATTCCTTCAACGACGTACGTCTTTGCCTTCGCCACTTCGCCGGTCTTATGAAAGTCGTAGTAAAGCGACCCTTCCGGATCCACGCCGATAATCTTGATCTTCGGGTTTTTTTCTTTCAGATATTTTCCGACGCCGCTGATCGTCCCGCCCGTTCCCATGCCGCAAACAAAATGAGTAATCTTCCCTTCCGAATCGTCCCAAATCTCAGGTCCCGTCGTTTTGTAATGCGCTTCCGGATTCATCGGGTTGTCGTACTGATTCGGATAGAACGAATTGGGAATCTCCCGCGCCAGTTTCTTCGCCACCGAATAGTAGCTGCGCGGATCCTCCGGCTCGACCGCCGTCGGGCACACAATCACCTCCGCACCCAGCGCTTTGAGCAAATCCACCTTTTCTTTCGATTGCTTGTCCGTAATCGTAAAAACCATCTTGTAGCCGCGCACTGCCGCCACCAGCGCCAGCCCCATACCGGTATTTCCGCTCGTCCCTTCGATAATCGTGCCGCCCGGCTTCAACAATCCCTTGCGTTCCGCTTCATCAATCATCGCTACGCCGATGCGGTCCTTCACGCTCCCGCCCGGATTTGTGTAATCCGCCTTCACGTAAATCTGCGGCTTCAATCCCTGGTTGATGCGGTTCAGCCGCACGAGCGGCGTCTTTCCAATCGCATCCAATATGCTGTTGCAGCGCATGAACTCGCTCTCTCAATCGCAGTCCTAGTCAGATTGAACTCTCTTGTTCGCAGTGAAATGAGTCAAAAGTTCAAACTGACCGACCGCAAGATCGCACGCCCTGCTTGCGAAGCGCTCCTGTGCGATAATTTGCCTCTAGTTTAGCACGCAGAAACACCGCCGGGCGCGCAGCGCGCCAGAGGAGCCTCAAAAATGGCACGGGAAAATATCTCAAGCGGTGCGCAATGGGAACCGATCGTCGGATATTCCCGCGCCGTAAAAATCGGCAACATGATCAGCGTCTCCGGCACGACCGCCACCGGCCCCGACGGCCGCATTGTCGGCGTCGGCGACGCCTACGCGCAAACCGTGCAAACCATCCGCAACATTGATGCCGCGCTTACCCGCGCCGGCGCCACGCTCAAGGACGTCGTTCGTACTCGCATCTACGTCATCAATATCGCCGAATGGGAAAAAATTGGCCGCGCACACGGCGAGTTTTTCGGCAACATTCGTCCGGCCACCAGCATGGTCCAGATTTCGCGCCTCATTTCGCCCGAAATGCTTGTCGAAATTGAGGCCGACGCGATCGTAGACCCGCCCGCCTCGCCCGTTCAACCGTAATCATGCGACGTTGCGTGAAGGATCTCGCTGGTGATTTCAAGCAATCAATTGACGCGAAAAGAAAAAAGGGCACTCGAAGCGGGTGCCCTTTCTTGATTATTGGCCCCAAATTTCAAGCTACCACTTCGCGCGAATTCTGTACTTCAATACGCTCGTCCCATTCGCCGCGACGGGCACCTCAAACTGCGCCGCCCAAGCCGCCGTCTTGGTGTACTTGAACGTTGAATTAAGCATCTCCCAGTCTCCCCCGATTGGCTCATTCACTTGCACCGTTACCGGCGTGTCCTTGTGATTGCGCAGGGTGATTTCAAACTCCATCTCCCAGGTATGCGTGTCAATCCGCTTGTAGTCGGTCTGCTTGCGTTCGCTCACCACGTCAAACGCATTGCCGATGTGAATCGTTACCATTTCGTCTTTTGGTGTGTGGTCGATCCGGTCTTCGCCAACGAAAAGCACGTTGCCCTTCGAATCTTTCTGGTACACCCGCACATTGCCCGCAGGCATCGGCATTCCAAGTCCCGCCTTTTGCTCGTTCTTGAACTTGTAGAATACCATCACGTTGTCTTTGATCGGCGCGCCAGGATTCTGTTGATTGTGGTAGTACCAATTCTGGCCGTTGACGATGAACAGCTTTTGCACCGGCACGTCGCTGCCTTGCAGCAGGCTGATCTGCTTCGTTTCCTTGTCCTCGACTGAGGTCTTTCGTCCCAGCGAATAAAGGTGATATTCGCTGAAATTCTCCTGCGCGAATTGTTCGGCACGCGCTGCCTTCGCCATCAGTCTGTCCGCCGCCATAGGCGCGGGCGCTGGCGCATTTTGTATCCGGTTCAAATCCCCAGCTACCAATTGCAAACGCGCATTATGAAATGCCGTCCCGCTATTGTTGGTGATCGTCACCCAACCATCCAGATCCGCAGCCTTGTCGTCGCGTCCCACGGTCAATACGTAATCTGAATTCCAGGCAAGGTTGGTCGCTAGGTAGGAAGTCTCCACCTGCTGTTTCCGCCCGCCATCATTTTGCAAAGACATCAACAGTGTCGGCCGGTCGTACAAATTTGCCGGAACTTCGGGAAACCGAAAGCTCTCCGCGTACATTCCCGTCACAATCTCATTGCCGATCTTCCACACCGGTCCGTTGTTGTCAGCCAGCAGCGTCGCTTTGATCTCTTCCCGCTTCGTCGTTCCGTTTTCTTGGTAAGACCGCACCAGCGTCACTTCCTTGCCCACATATTTGTGCAGCAGCTTCGCCGGCTCCAGCAAATCGTATTCATAGTTCTGTTCCACCACGCCCAGCTTTTCCGGCTCGTTCAGCGAACGGAAATGCACCGTCGCCGGATTCACCGTCGCCGCAATGTCCATGAACTTCAGCCGGAACAATCCGCCGGGCAGCGAGAGATTCCTCACATCCCGCACCAGCGCAATGTTTGAGTTGTAGACCGTCACCGCCAAATCTGTCTGGTCATTCAGACTCGTGGATTGATCTTGTGCCGCTCGCGCGCCGTCCTTTTCTTGCGCCGCCTGGACATGTCCTGACCTGCAAAACGGAAACGCCACCACGGCCGCCAGGACCACGGCGCCGGAAATCGCGCTCAATCGCTTACGCTTCGAAATCCCGTTCCATCCAATCGTCATAAAACGCTCCTCGACAAGAATTTCCCTTCTACTCTTAGAACGTTTCACCAAACAAATCTTGCACAGTATTTCATCAAGGAAAGTAGATTGCTTTGTTGAGACCGAGTTGCAGGTTCGGCTGTCCTTTGATTTCCACGGCCGTTGTAGGTCCCGCTTTCATGAAGCGGGCCCTTTTCGCTTTCTACTGCACCGCCAAATTCCAGGTTGTTCCTCCGTCCGCCGTGGAATAACCGATCTTCCCGTTCGCGTCAGAAACAACCGCATGCATCGCATCGTGGGCAGCAATCGTCGTAAGCACCGAACTCGTCGGCACATTCAAAATCGTCCAATGTTTCCCGCCGTCCGCTGTTCGCATCGCAATACTCTTCTCGGCCAAAATCCAACACACTTTCGCATCTGTGGCCGCCCCTGCAATCGCCTTAATTCCCGCGGGTATTTCTTGCTTCCGGCTCGATATACCGCCGTCTTCGGAACGGAACACTTCCCCTTCTCGCGAAATCACCCAGAATACCTTTGCATTTGTAGTCCGCACCACGCTCAACCCAATCTCGTCTCCGTCCCGCAGCGCTGCCGATGTCATTGCGCCAGCCACGAACGATGTGTCCGCTTTCTTCAATTGAGCGCGGCCAGCCTCCGCCGCCTGTTTTTCCTTGCTTGCCGTCACCGATGCATTAGCGTCCACTCCGCTCTCCAGCTTTGCCAATCCCTGCACGGGTCTGCCGTTCGCCGCCAGCTTGTCTGCCTCTTCTGTCGCAACTTTGTTCTTCTTCTGATCCAAAGAGATTGCGTGTTCGCCTTTTGTGACTTCAACTCTCTCGGCGGCAACTTGCGACTGGTCCTTTCGCTCGCTGCCGACTGCATTGCTGGTGGCTCCCCCAGTCGTCGTCGCGGAGGGAGAAGGTGCAGCCGCTGCTTGAGATTTCGTTGCCGACGCAACAGGGGCATTCTGAGGTGAAACCGGCGGTGGTGGCGGCGCAACCGTATAGTCAAAGGCTTGGGATTCGTTCAGCCTTCCATTGTTCTGAATCTGATTCTGTGCTTGGTTTTGCATCATCGTGGGCCCATGCTGTGAGGGAGCATTGGGATTCACCCGCGACCGTTCCAACTTAAATTCCCTATCTGTTTCAGGCAGGCCCCTAACTTGCTTTTGCAGTTCATTTTCTGCGCGCAATTTTTCTTCTAAGCTTCCCTTCGGCTCAGTTACCCGGTCAGCCAGTTTCGGTACTCGCTCAGGCCCTGTTTCCTTACGATTCTCCGCAACCTCAATTGGAGCGGAAGCCGATTGCGCCATCTTTTGCGGCCGCCTGTATTCGTTCATCGCCACCCAAACCAGCAAACCTGCTGCAATTGCCCCCACTGGCGCAACCCAGCGCAAATAGGATTTCGGTTTCGGCATTTTGCGCAGAGTGGAGCTCTCTGCCGCAGGCGCGGCATCTCTGGCAATAGTTGAAAGTACAGGCGAAGCATGCGCCGCGACAGGTGCAACCATTGCCTCGTCTCCAAAAACTTTTTCCGAATCCTTCGTTTCAACCGGAATCCCTTCCGTCACTTCGAGCGTCGCCAAAATTTCCTGACAATTGGGGCAGGCCGCAATATGCGATTTCAGCGACACCATCTCTTCCGTGGAAAGCATGCGCTCGTGATACGCAGCCAGCGTCTCCGCATCCGGGCAATCCAGTCCCGCACCCGCATTTGCGCGCAACTGGCGTCCCAGCGCCTTCTCAAAATTCCGTTCGCGGTCGTCAAGCGCCATAACTTGCTCTCCGGTTAGAACGGCCTATCGCCGAATTCTTGCGTCGCCCAATCATGCGTCTTGTTTGCCTTTTTGGCCTTTTTTCAATGCCCCTGATTCGCTCTGCTTCAGCAGTTTTCCCAAATCAATTGGCACATCTTCTGCCGCGTATTCAAAACAAAGAGCAATTTGTGCTTCGCTCATCGCCGGTCCGGGTACGGGCTTTGCCAAAATCTCTTCGATGTTTTCCCGCATCTCTTTTCGAATGCGATCCATATTCCGCGAAACACTTGACTCATGTTCGCCAAGTTTTTTTCCAATCTCGGCCAGCGTTCTTTCTTCCACGTAGTAAAGCTTCAACCTCATCTTGTCGCGCGCTTCGATTCGGTCTAGGGCCGTCTCAAGAGCCATCTGGAACAATTTCACGTAATGCTCTCTGTGCGGATCAGCCAGCGGCGGGCTCGCGCTCTGTGCTATTTCGCGGATTTTCCCGTCTCCGTCCGGTTCATCCAGTGATTCGAATTTCTTCGCAGCGCGCACCGCGTCAATCCGTCTCTGGGCCAGCACCGCCCGCAGCCATGTTTTCAGCGAGCTTCGTCCGTGAAAATAGCGAAATAGCGATCGCTCTCCAGTTTTTCCATTCGCAAGTCCGTAAAGTTCTGCAAACAGCGAATCTGCAAGCTCGCATGCTTCTGCCGAAGTGGTGCTCGTTCGCAAAATCGCGGCCGCCGCGCCGCGCAGATAAGGCCGGTAGGTTTCTACAAACGATTCCCACGCAGCTTCCTGCCCCATCGCACAAGCCTGCGCCAACGCCAGATCCTCCAGATGCAATGTGCAAAGGAACTCATCGCGTTGTGTCGCGGTCATCACCGCCCCGCCCATCCGCCTTGTCAATGATCTTTCCAGGGCCGCGGAGAATTGCTCTTGACTCAATCCCCAGCTCCTGGCTTTGGCCTGTTCATGCAAGCGCAGTACAAGCTCCTCACAGCCTTGCATTGGCCGCTCGGCGCTTATCGCCTCATCCCGTTGTTTCGCTTTTTCATCCATCTGGGGCCAGGCACCAAATTCAATCAATTCTGCATCCTAAAGCATAAGCCCGCCTAGGAAGTTTGGTGCGTGAAACTCAT
>Ga0126369_10002362_pt1 | contig 13374 bp, 14 predicted proteins | sample PanSoiMetaPlot_1_FD_109646 | JGI IMG/M metagenome (GOLD analysis project Ga0126369, IMG submission 109646) | Tropical forest soil microbial communities from Panama - MetaG Plot_1 | ecosystem: Environmental > Terrestrial > Soil > Tropical forest > Bulk soil | place: Panama | collected 2016-02-17 | reverse complement strand
GGATCAGATCACCGACCCGCACAATTTCGGCGCGATCCTGCGCTCGGCGGCGGCTTTTGGCGTAAAGGCTGTGGTGACGACGGAGCGCCACAGTCCGGAAGCCACCGGCGTGCTCGCCAAGGCGGCATCGGGCGCGCTCGAATACGTGCCAGTCGTGACCGTGGTCAATCTCGCACGCGCACTCGATGAGTTGCGCGAGCTCAATTCGTTTGTGGTCGGCCTCGACAGCAGCGGCGACGCCGATCTCGCGGCCATGCCCCTGTCCGCCCCGCTCGCTCTGGTTATCGGCGCCGAAGGCAAAGGTCTGCGGCATCTCACCCGCGTCCGTTGCGACGTGATTGCGCGGCTTGCCCTGCCGGGCCGGATAACAACTCTCAACGTCTCCAACGCAGCCGCGCTCGCATTGTACGTCGCGAGCGGCAAACTCGCCCCTTCAGGGTGAGGCGTCGCCTCTTCATTTTGCAATGCACAACGCGCGCCGCTCCATCCCTCCGAAAGTCGTATTAGGTGGTATCCGGCCGCAGTGTTAGTTTACGCCTGAATCGCAATTCGGCGCCCTGTTCGGATGCGACGAACAACAAAGGGGCACGCCGCGGATTTGGCTCTGCTACCGGCGTGCGACAGGAGGAGGAAAAAAATGATTCAACCCCCGAAGGACTTCCGACGCGTGATCATCGCCGCGGCGGTGGGAAACGTCATCGAATGGTACGACTTTTATATTTTCGGGAGCTTGGCCGCGGTCCTGGCGGTCAAGTTCTTCGAAAAGAGCCATCCGGTCGCGGCGCTCTTGAGTACGATTGCGCTGTTCACCGCCGGATTCCTGATCCGTCCATTGGGGGCATTCCTGTTCGGATGGCTGGGCGACCGGGTGGGCCGCAAGTACACGTTCCTCATTACCCTGACGGGAATGGGGCTGGGTACGGGCGTGATCGGGTTGCTCCCCACCTTCGAGCAGGTCGGTCTGACCGCCGCCTTCCTGCTGTTCGGCCTGCGCATGATCCAGGGACTGTGCCTCGGCGGGGAATACGGAGGCGCCATCACTTACGTGGCGGAGCACGTGTCGGACGAACGCCGCGGCTTCTATACGGGCTGGCTGCAAACCTCTCCGACCCTTGGAATCGTGGTGTCGGCGATAATGAACGTTGGTACGCAGATGTATCTCGGCGCAGAGACGTTCGCCGACTGGGGATGGCGCATTCCATTCGTGTTCTCATTCCTGCTGGTGGCGATCGCCATCTACATCCGCCTGCAACTGCAGGAGACGCCGATCTTCGAGCAGATCAAGGCCAAGGCGGGCATGACCAAGAACCCCTGGAAAGAGGCCTTCATGAGCGACAACCTCAAGTTCGTGCTGATCGCCAGCGTCGTGGTGATCGGCGAGGGCGTCGTTTGGTACAGCGGGCAATTTACGGCGCTCTACTTCCTGCAGCAGGTATCCAAGTTAGATCTGCTGACGTCGAACCTTATCGTGGGAATCGCGCTGCTCATCGGATCGTCAACCTTGATCCTGTTCGGCTGGCTGTCCGACCTGATCGGCCGCAAGCCGGTGATCTTGGGAGGCTTCGTGCTTGCGGCAGTCACGTATTATCCTCTCTATGCATGGCTCGGCGAGGTTACTCACCCAGGCAATATCAACTATCCGGTCGCAATTTTCATCATCTTCATCCTCGTGTCCTACGTGGGGATGGTCTATGGACCGATCGGAGCGTTCCTCGCCGAATATTTCCCCGGCCGCATCCGCTACACGTCGGTTTCGGTCCCGTATCACATCGGCAATGGCTGGGGCGGCGGGCTGGTGCCGTTAATCACCGCGTCCGGCTTCCTGTCGGGGAGCCTCGGCACCGCCCTGATCTATCCGATCGCTGTTCCCGCGGTCTGCTTCGTGCTTGCGCTGTTCCTGATGCCGGAGACTCGTAAGACGAAAATCTGGGAAGCCGCAGAGGTTGCAGAGGCTAAGGCGGCCTAGCTCGCAAGCAAGTCGCTGTGCGGGGCCGAGCTTGGCCCCGCACAATCCGCACACCACGACCTCGCAACTCTCTCACTCCACCGCTTCCACCAGCGCAAGACCTTCGCCGCGCCAGTGGCCGACCCCGGTCACGACCGCCTGAGTCAGCGCGCCGGTCGCGGCTCGCTCGCCGGGATCGATCGATGGAAACAAGGCTCCCCGCTCAACCGCAATCGCGGCAAGCGCAATGTTCATCGCAAATTGCGGTTCGACGCCGTGACCGATGCGGCTGCCGGTGGCGCGGACTGCGAGCTCGGGATGGGTGTCGAGGAACGCGCGTTCCTCAACGGTTGCGGGGGAGGCGCCGCTCGCTCCCGAAATCACCGCGCAGTCGGGGCGAACGGCCGGCAGTGTTGCCCACAGCTTGGCGAGCATCGCCGCGACGGCGCCGGGATCGCGGTTCGAGCGCGCGTTGACGACCGCGGCAAGCCGGGCAAGCGGTCTCGCGCCCCGGGCGCGGGCGTGCTCGCTTGCTTCCAGCACCAGGAATGCTCCCATGGAGCCGAGCGCGAAGCCCGGATGGTCGGCGCGATCCCACACCGCATGGAACGCCCCCTTGAGGGCGAAACCGCCGAACTCGTAGAGCATCAACATTTCCTTGCGCTCTGAATTCTGAGCACCGCCAACAAGGGCAATGTCGCTCTGGCCGGCCCCGATGCGAGCGAGCGCAATGCGCACAGCGTCGACACCGGCGGATTCCTCGCCCATGAATGTGCGCGAGGAGCCGGTAACGCCGTGCACGATCGAGATGTTGCCGGCGAGGAGGTTCGAGAGCTGCGCCAGAAACAGGGTCGGCCGCAGGTCGCTCATCAGCCGTTCGTTGAGGAAACGGTCATGGTGACCGGGTTTGGCGCCGGCTCTGGGTAGCCCGGACAGAATTGCGCCATCGACCGCAAGGTCGCGCTCGCCCCCGCCGGCTGCGACGATCATGTCCATGCGGCCAAGAATCTCGGCGTTACCTTTGACGCAGGCGCTGTCGAGGGCGAGCCCGGCCGCATAGACGCCGATCCGCTGCCACGACTCCATCTGGCGTTGGTCGCCCTTCTTGGGGATTTGGGCATCGAAGCTCATCGGCGGCAGCGGATGGACGATGTAGGGCGGATATCCGGCCGCGTCGAAATTGGCTTTTCCGTCGGCAAGCGCCTGCCAATGGGCCTTCGGCCCCTCGCCAAGGCATGACAGGATGCCGATGCCGGTAATCCAGGTTTCCCGCTTCATTTTTCTTAAGCCGGCTCAGCCGGGGGAGGGCAGGGAGGCGGACGCCGGAAAATCGATAGCGGCCGCTACCAGCTGCATGCCGGCGCGCAAGTTTGGGTCCGGAAACGGTGTTAACCGCAACGTGAGTTCGCTATCGGCCACTACCTTACCGTTTACTTCAATCGCCGCCTTGGTTATGGTGAAGCCCGAGCCCTCGTGGACAACGCGCGCCGTGATCGTCAGGGCCTGTCCGGGCGACACGAATGCGCGCAATTTTGCCTCTCTCACCGACGCGAGAAAAGGCATTCGCTCGAATTTGGTAAGCCCGATGATCAGCCACCCTGACGTTTGCGCCATTGCCTCGATCAGGAGCACGCCGGGCATCAACGGATGGCCCGGAAAATGCCCCTCGAAAATAGTGCTCGTCGGCGGGATTTTGGCATGCGCCTTGACGGTGCGGGCGTCGACATCAAGCGCAACGATCCGGTCGATCAATTGAAAATATTCGAGCCGCATGCTGGGTAGATCGATCAGGCCCCCTTCGCGGCGACGAGGCCGTCGATGCGGGCGCACAGGTTGTCAAGCACGAAGTATTGCTCGGTGGTGGCCTTGCCGTCGTTGACCTCCTGGGTCCACTGCTCGAGCGGAAGCTTGATCCCGAAGGCCTTGTCGATCGCAAAGGCGATATCGAGAAAGTCGAGGCTGTCGATGCCAAGATCGTTGATCGCATGGCTCTCCGGCTTGATCGTGTCGCGCGGAATGTCGCACGTCTCGGCGATGATAGTGGCGACAGTATCAAACGTTGAGGACATTGCAAGTTCCTGGGAAATCGAGGTTTTCGCCGGTCGCGCGGGGGTCGCGCCAAGATGCCGGCTAGAGCCCGCCGCGCCCGCTCAAGGATCGCGGTTCCTAATAGCGAAGCTCGCCCACTAGCGCAATGCCGATAGCAGCCAAATCCCAGGCGGTCTGGCCCGCCCTAATGTTGACATAATTTAGAGGCATCAGGTTACCTTCCCTCGGTAAAGGGATCACCTGACATTGCCAAGCCGACGTAAGGTCAAGGCATAGCTTTGGCCTTCTCTGCTATTTGGCGTGGCGGGATGAGTAGTGCAACAAACGAAAGGAAGCTCGTTTTGAGAAATCAAAACACCATGCGTCGTCGCACCATCAAGGCCGCGGCCCTCACGGCAGCATTCAGTTGCGTGCTCGCGACCGGCATCACGCCGTCGCTGGCGCGCGGACATTCGGCCGCGGACCTCAAGCAGGAGTCGGCGGCGTTCGCGCGGGCCACGAAACGCGACCTTGGGTCCGCACTATCGGGAATCGCCTCGGTCTACCACGACCGCATTACTGCGAACGGCGAACATATGAACCCCAACGCCATGACGGCCGCCCACAAGACCCTGCCCCTCGGCAGCATGGTCACCGTCGTCAACCACCGTAACGGCCGCTCCGCAACCGTACGTATCAATGACCGCGGCCCGTATGTGCACGGCCGCGTCATCGATCTCAGCCCGGGGGCAGCCCGGGTTCTGGGCGTCGACGGCCTCGCACCGGTGTCGCTGAAGGTCGGCGGGCGCGGGCGTCGAGTCTGATCGCTTCCCAACACATCAACTGTCTCGGCCCGGATAAGTTCCCGCGTTTGCGGGCTGACTTCCGGCGGCCAAGCCAGTCGTTCAGGCTGCGGCCTGCGGTGCGCCGACGTCGCTGCGTGCCGCAGCTCGCTTCCGAGTGCAATGTCCGAGGGAAGGGACGCACTCTAACATCACCACAAACCAAAGGAAGTAACGTTTGAGTAATCAAAACACGACGCGTCGTCGTACCATCAAGACCGCGGCGCTTACAACAGGGCTCGTCTGCCTGCTCACGACCGGAGTTGCCACCACACCGTCGCTCGCAAAACCAAATCAGTCCGCAGGGGACCGTAAGGTCGCGGAGTTCGTGCGAGCCACGAAAGGCGACTTCGGGCCGGCACTGTCGGGAATCGCCTCGGTCTACCACGACCCCGTCACCGCCAACGGTGAGCACATGGACCCAAACGCAATGACGGCGGCCCACAAAACCCTGCCGTTCGGCAGCATGGTCACCGTTCGCAACCACCGCAACGGGCGCACAGTGACGGTACGAATCAACGATCGCGGGCCCTATGTGCGCGGACGCGTGATCGATCTCAGCCCCGGGGCCGCCCGAGTCGTCGGTCTCGACGGCCTCGCACCCGTGTCCCTGACCGTCAACGGGCGTCGAGTCTGATCGCTTCCTGACCTATAAACTTTCTTGGCCCGGCTAAGTTCCCGCGTCTTGCGGGCTGACATCCGGGGCCAGGCCGGTCGTAGGCTCTGGCCGGCGGTGCGTCGATGTCGCGGCGCACCGCACGGCTTGTTTACGCGATGGAACGTCGGCAAGGCGCTGACGTTCCATCGCCACGCTTCACCCGCAAGCGGGTGTTAGCGCCTCCATCTCAGCACCTGCATCTGGAGCCGTCGCCGGGTTGAGCGCCAGCGAAACCGAGCGCGGCGCGACTACATGCGCAAAATGGGGGTCCCGGATTTCGCTGGCGCTCAATCCGGGCTACCAGCAACTGCTTAATACTTGGCCGGTTCACCGCCGTCGTATTCATCGCCGCAGAAGGTCCCGCCCTGGTACCAGTCACCGACCGGGTCGTCCGGCAGCTTGGCCTGGGCGGCAAGCGCGGCATCGCGAAAGTCTTCCGCTCGAAACTGCGGCCGGTAGCCGTAGCGGTCGGCCGCGCCATTGTCCCACCAGGCCCGTTCGTTGTCGGAAGCGCCGTAGAAAATCTCGTAGCGGATGTCCGGGTGTTCGAGACCGATGCGCACCAGCTGCGCGAGGTCTTCCGGCCGCAGCCAGATAGCAAGCCGGCGCCGGTCAATCGGAGCGTCGGCGACATTGCCGATGCGCAAGCAGGTGACACGCATGCCATGCTTGTAGGCATAAAGCGACCCGACCGCCTCACCGAATGCCTTGCTGACGCCGTAGCGCGAATCCGGACGAACCGGGACGTCTACTCCGATCCGGCGGCGGCGCGGGTAGAAGCCGACCGCGTGGTTGGAGGAGGCGAATACGATACGCTGCACCCTGGCGCGCCGCGCCGCCTCGAACAGGTTGTAGCAACCGATAATGTTGGAATTCAAAATCGTATCCCATGGCCCTTCGACCGAGAAGCCGCCGAGATGCACGATGCCGTCAATGCTGGCGACGGCGCGTTCGACCGCCGCCATGTCGGCGAGGTCGGCTGCGACAAAGTCTGCATCGGGAGGAAGGCCCGCCGGGACCCTGAGGTCGGACAGTCGCAGCCGGTAGGTGTCTCGCAGGAGCTCCGTCAGGCGTGAACCCACGTCGCCCGCCGCGCCGGTGATCAATACCTTCTGCATGGAAGCACTCCGTGACCTTTTCTCGAATGGGTGAGCCGATGACGATCACGCCTCACGTGATCTCTGCGGCGAGTTTCTGGTAGCGCTTGCGGCTGTTGACGAGGTGCCGGCGCATGGCGGCGCGGGCAGCTTGAGGCGCATGGGCGTGAATAGCGTCGACAATGTCGCGGTGTTCCTTCTGGATGCGCGCGAGATACGCGCGCCGCTCAGCCGCCGAGCCGGCGGCGAAACGCACGGTCTGGCGCGGAATGATGAAGCGGCCGAGATATTCCAGAAAACGCACGAATTGTGGATTTTCAGTTGCTTCCGCAATACCGCGGTGGAATGCAAAGTCCTCCGTCACGCCCGAATCGCCACGCGCGATCGCGCGCTCCAGCTCCTCGTAGGCCTTCTTGATCGCCTGGAGGTGCGCCGCGGAGGCGCGCTCCGCCGCGATGCCGGCAGCTTCGACCTCGACGCCGGTGCGCAGCTCCATCACCCCGATCACCTGCCGCAGCCCATCGAGGTCGCCGCCTTCAAGCCGAAACGGCCGACGCGGATTGGGGGCGACGAACGCGCCGACGCCCTGGCGGGTGATGACAAGCCCCTCAGCGCGCAGCGCTGCAACCGCTTCACGCACCACGGTGCGGCTCACCCCGGTGGTCGCAATCATCTCCTGCTCGGTCGGCAACCGCGAGCCCGGCGACAGCTTGCCCTCGATGATTTCCGCCGTGAGGCGATCGACCAGCTCATGCGTCAGCCGGCGGGGAGGCTGCAGCGGACGAAAAGCCGCGGCGCGGCCCGGCGGCGGGGACTTCGTGGATTTGTCGGCCAGTCTTGCCATGGTAAGGTGATCAGGTCATAATATCACCTGATCACCTAGCACGCGGATGCCCGCCCCGCAACGACTGCCGCGTGCCCAGCAACAAGACACTTTGGAGGAAGCCATGAAGACGCAGGCAACCGTGCGTCCCATTCGCTCAGGGACGATCGCTCTCGTCGCGCTCGCCTGTCTCGGCGGCGCAGCGGTCGCGCAGCAGAAACTTATCCTCAAGGCATCTGACGTTCATCCCGCCGGATACCCCACCGTTGTGGCCGTGGAGAACCTTGGCAAGAAGCTCGAAAAGGCGACCAACGGACGCTTGAGCGTACAGATGTTCGCTTCGATGCAGCTTGGCGGCGAAAAGGAGGCGATCGAGCAGGCCCAGGTCGGCGCGATCCAGATCGCCCGCGTCAGCGTCGGCGCGCTCGGACCCGTGATCGATGATCTCAACGTTTTCAATCTGCCGTTCCTGTTCCGCAACACCGCTCACATGCAGAAGGTGATCGACGGACCTATCGGTCAGGAATTGCTCGACAAGGTGACCGGCAACCGCAATGCGGGGCTCGTCGCGCTCGCCTGGATGGATGCCGGCGCGCGCAGCGTCTATGACACCAAGAAGCCGATCCGCAGCATCGCCGACCTCAAAGGCCTCAAGGTCCGAGTCATGGGCAATCCCATGTTCGTCGACATGATGAACGCGCTTGGCGGCAACGGCGTCGCCATGGGTTACGACCAGGTGTTCAGCGCGCTGCAGACCGGCGTCGTCGATGGCGCCGAAAACAACCCGCCGAGCTTCGTGTTCGACAACCATTACCAAGTCGCCAAATACTACACCCTCACCGAGCACTTGATCGTGCCGGAGATCGTCGTGTTCTCGCGGCGAACCTGGGACACACTCTCGAAGGACGACCAGGACCTGATCCGCAAGTTCTCGCGCGAGGCGCAGAGCGAAGAGCGCGTACTGTGGGAAACCTACGAGAAGGAGGCCATGGGCAAGGCCACCGCGGCGGGCATCCAGGTGTTCGATGTCGCCGACAAGAAGCCGTTCCAGGACGCCGTGAAGCCCGTGTGGGATAAATACGGTCCGCGGTTTGCCGACATCATCAAACGCATCCAGGCGCAGTGACCGGAGGGCGGGCGTCCTGCCCGCCCTTTCTTTCTGTGATAGGGCGAGGCGCCCGCGGTCCTCATGATCTCCACTTATCGCAAGGCTATGGACGCCCTTTACCTTGCTTGCGTGCTCCTCGCTGGGACTGCACTGGTTCTGATCTCGGCCGTCATTCCGTGGGCGGTCTATACCCGCTACGTGCTCAATCAAGCGGCATCTTGGCCGGAGCCGATGGCGGTGCTGCTCACGATCGTGCTCACCTTCTTTGGCGCCGCCGCCTGCTATCGCCGCCGACTGCATATGAACGTGTCCTTCTTCGTCGCCATGCTGCCGCCGCGCCTGCGGCGGATCGCCGATCTGATCGCCGAGCTTCTGGTGGCGCTTTTCGCACTCTTCATGGCGGTGTGGGGCGAGAAGCTTGTCGAAGCCACCTGGTACAACACCATTGCGGAGTTTCCGGCGCTCTCGGTCGGCGTCACCTACCTGCCGATCCCGCTCGGCGGCGCCATTCTGCTTCTCTTCGTCGTCGAGCACTTCATCGCAGGACAGAGGACAGACGACGGAGGACCAAGGACGGATAGCCTCCCTGTGGACCGGCCCTCTGTGGTCCGTCGTCCGTCCCCCGTCGTCTGACCCTCGAGGTCGCCATGGATATCTTCGTGCTGCTCGCGACCATGTTCACGTGCTTCCTGGTCGGTGTGCCGATCGCTTATGCGCTGGGGCTGTCCGCGATTGCCGGAGCCTTGTGGATCGGCATTCCGCTCGAAGCGGTCATGCTGAAGATCTCGGACGGGGTGAGCAAGGTCGCGATGCTCACCATCCCGTTCTTCGTCCTCGCCGGCGCCATCATGGCGGAGGGCGGCATGGCGCGCCGGCTCGTCGCCTTTGCGGACGTCCTCGTCGGCTTCACCCGAGTGCGTGGTGGACTCTCGGTGGTGAACGTGCTGGCGACGACATTCCTCTCCGGCATCTCGGGATCGTCGGTCGCCGACACGTCGGCGATCGGCTCGGTGATGATCCCCCAGATGGAAAAAGTCGGTTATCCGCGCGTCTTTGCCACCAACGTAACGATCACCGCATCGGTGCAGGCGCTCCTCGTGCCGCCGAGCCACAACGCGGTCATCTATTCGCTTGCGACCGGCGGCACGATCTCGATCATCAGCCTGTTCATGGCGGGGGTGGTGCCCGGCCTGCTGCTCGGCTTCTCGATCATGATCCTCTGCCTCGTCGTCGCTTACCGCGAGGGCCATCCGCGCGGTCAAACGGTGCCGCTGCGTGACGCCGTCAAGATCACCTTCGATGCGTTGTGGGGTCTGATCACGCTTGCCATCATCCTGGGCGGCATCCTGCTCGGGGTATTTACGGCGATCGAGGCCGGCGCGGTCGCCTGCGTGTGGGCGTTCTTCGTCACCATGTTCGTCTACCGCGACTACAGTTGGCGCGACCTGCCCGCGCTCGTTCACCGCACCCTCAACACGGTCGCAATGGTCATGACGCTGATCGCCTGCGCATCGGCGGTCGGCTACATCATGGCGATCACCCAGATGCCAGGCAAGATCACGGCATTTTTCCTGTCGATATCGAGCAACAAGAATGTCATCCTGTTCCTCATCAACGTTCTCCTGCTGGTGCTCGGTTGCCTCGTCGACATGGCGCCGTCAATCCTGATCTGCACGCCGATCCTGCTTCCCGTCATGGTCAACTTCGGCGTCGACCCGGTTCATTTCGGCATGATCATGATGCTCAATCTCGGAATCGGCCTGTGCCACCCGCCGGTCGGCTCGATCCTGTTCGTCGGCTGCGCCGTCGGGAAGGTGACGATCGAGCAGGTGATGCGGCACATCTGGCCGTTTTACGGCGTGATGTTCGCAGTCCTGATGCTGGTAACGTACATTCCGGAAATCTCGCTGTGGTTTCCGAGGTTGGTGTTGCGGCACCCGTAGGATGGATTGAGCGCCAGCAAAACCCATCGGTGCCCCCGGCCACATCGAAAAAGCCGCGCCGGTGGGCGCGCCGCCGACCGATTTCGCTGCCGCTCGAACATCAAAGTTACTTGCGGATGCGGTTCGCCTCGTCCACCTGCGCCAAGACCTTGGTCTTGCCCGCGGCGGTTGCGGTGCCTTTCAGCTCGTCGTCGAGCTTCAACCGCGCCTCTCGCAACTGTCGAGCGAGGTCATGGAAGGAGTTTCGCGGCTGGATATGCGCCGGATCAGCGCTCGGCATGGGGCGGCGCAGCCCGAACTTTGCCCCATGAGCATCAATCCAATGCCAAGTGGCGCTGGAATCGCCTTGCGCGTTCGTGATGTCGATAGCGCGGCCGTGGCCGTAACCGCCGGTCGCGTTGCTGCCGCCGTGCTGGGAATTGCCGCCATGTGCCTTGAAGCCCGCCGCGAGGCGCTGGCGATAATCGTCGCGGAATGCGCTCAGCATCGACCATCGGATTCCGCTCGCATCCATCGCGTGTCCAGCGTGGTAAAGCTGCTCGCGGAAGTCGGGGTCCAGGCCGCCGATCACATAGGCCTTCAGCGATATGCCGAGCCGCTTCGCCGCTGCCGGATCCTTCCAGGTGAAGTCGCCGGTGGAATCCGACTTGATCGGCTTGCGCTGGTAAACTTGCCATAAATACCGATCAACCGGATCGGAGATGCTCGAGCTCGGGCGTCTGAGCGGCGCCGCCTCGACGGCCTTTGCGGGCGGCGCCAGCCATGTCGCCTCCGCCGGCACCTCAACCGGAGGGGCCTCGCTCGGAACCGCAGGAGCCTCGTTTAGCACCGCCGTGGCGCTCGCAGCGGCTTCAGAAACCGTGAGACTCCACCTTTCGGCGAATGTCAGTGGTTCGCCTTGGCGTGTGAGATCGTGGAGCGCCGCCATCACCATCGGCGGGTCCAACTGCGACCTCTCGATCGGCAGCATCGGCAATGCCCGCAACGATGACGCCGCGTTGAACGCTGAATTTTCGATAACCCACTCGCGCTGCTTGGGCGTCGGAAACGGGTTCGAAAGCGCGAGCGGCAGCGCCACCACGAACACAAGCACGCCGCCAACCATTCCCGCGAGGAGGATGGCGCAACTGGAAATTCGATCGGCTGAATCGGCGGGTACTCTCATTTCTAACCGCGTGCTGTCGTCGAAAGGCCGACGATTGTCCCGGGCCCGAGGGGGCCAAGTCGCATCACAGCGGCCAGAACGCTACAAACGTCGCTGTTAACGTCATAAGGGCTCGGGGTTAGAAGGAGGTTAACCGCCCCCGGTTGGCCCGCCGGCTCGTGTTTCTGTCACTCCGGCCGCCGGCCGGCACGATCCGCCTTGCCGATGCCACAGGAAAGGGGCATTCTCCGGCCCGGAAGGCGGGTCGAATTTATAAACACCCCCGATGGGCAGCACCACTCGGCCTCAGGCGACTCGTCACCACAGGAGGAGATCCAAAATGTTCAGGAACACACTGGCCGCCCTCGCGGCCACGACGGCATTGCTTACCTGCACCGCCCTCGCCCAACAGAATATCGATTTCTCCAAGGTCGAGGTGAAAACCACCGACCTCGGCAACAAGACCTACATGCTTCAAGGGGCCGGCGGCAATGTCACGGTCGCAATCGGCACCGACGGCTACATCCAGGTGGACGGCCAGTTCGCCCCGATGCACGACAAGCTCAAGGCCGCCGTTGAAAAGCTCACGCCGCTGCCCATCAAGTACCTCATCAACACCCATTATCACGGTGACCACACCGGCGGAAACGCGGCCTTCCACAAGGACGGCGCAACGATCGTCGCTCAGGACAACATCCGGGTCCGCCTCGCCGCCGGCACCACCAATGCCCTCACCGGCAACAAAGCAGCGCCGCAGCCGGCCGACGCGCTGCCGACCGATACCTACGCCGGCGGCGCCAAGACCGTCGAAATCGGCGGCCGCAAGGCGCTGCTCACGCATATCTACAACGCCCACACCGATGGCGACAGCTATGTCTATTTCGACGACGCCAACGTGCTGTGCACCGGCGATATCTTCGGCAACACCGGCCGCTACAACACCATCGACTTCGGCAATGGCGGCGACATCCGCGGACTGATCCGCGCCCTCGACGCCTACATCAAGGTGTCGAACGACCAGACCAAAGTAGTGCCCGGCCATGGCGAACTCGCCACCAAGGCCAATCTCGTTGCGTTCCGCGAAATGCTGGTAACCTCGCGCGATCGCATCCAGAAGCTGTTCAATGAGGGCAAGAGCGAGCCAGAGGTGGTCGCGGCGAAGCCGCTGGCGGACCTCGACGCCAAATGGGCCGCAAACGAGCAACAGGCCCAGAACTGGACCCGCATGGTCTACAATTCCTTTAAACGCTCGTAGTAGGTTTGCGTTGAAATCGCGGGCGGGCCGCTGACGGCGTCAGGAGCTGGCGACGGCCCGTTCGGCAACATCGCTCCAGGACATTCGGACTTCAGCTGAAGAGGGAGAAACCAAAATGCACAAAACAGCACTTGCCACCCTTGCGGCCACAACCCTGCTAGCCGGAACCGCCATGGCGCAGCAGCCGGTCGACTGGGACAAAATCCAAATCAAGACCACCGATCTCGGCAACAAGACCTACATGCTCGAGGGCCAGGGCGGCAACATTACTGTTGCGGTCGGCACCGATGGCATCATCATGGTGGACACCCAGTTCGCGCCGCTGTCGGAGAAGATCAAAGCCGCCGTCAAGGCCATCTCGCCGCTGCCGATCAAATATATCGTCAACACCCACTTCCATGGCGACCACACCGGCGGCAACGCGAACTTCCAGAAGGACGGCGCGACAGTGGTCGCGCAGGACAACATCAGGTTGCGCCTCGCGGCCGGCGGCAACAAGAACGGCACCACCGGCGCCGCACAGCCACCCGC
>Ga0126369_10002361_pt1 | contig 13375 bp, 11 predicted proteins | sample PanSoiMetaPlot_1_FD_109646 | JGI IMG/M metagenome (GOLD analysis project Ga0126369, IMG submission 109646) | Tropical forest soil microbial communities from Panama - MetaG Plot_1 | ecosystem: Environmental > Terrestrial > Soil > Tropical forest > Bulk soil | place: Panama | collected 2016-02-17 | reverse complement strand
GACTCGTCGGGGATCTCGATCCCGCCGAGCGCGCCGGGGCCAATGTGCGGCTCGGCAGCGTATAGCTCGGCCGCGGTCACCCGACGGACCGCCCGGTACCCGTTGCGCCGTGCCCTGTCCATGATCGTCGGCAGTTCCGCCGCCTGCTCTGCGGTCCACGCGACGAGCAGCGCGCCGGTGCGCTCGAGCGGGATCCCGGCCGCCGCGGCGTACTCGCGCAGTAGCGTCGCACCGCGGCTGACCAGACGGCCCTCCAGGCTGCCCGGGGTCGCGTCGAAGCCAGTGTGCAAGATGGCGGTGTTCGCCTTGGAGGTGCCGGCCCCCACGTCGTTGGCCGCGTCGACAAGCACGCAACGCAGGTCATACCGCGCAATCGTCCTGGCGATGGCCGTGCCCACCACCCCGGCGCCGACGATCAGCACGTCCGCTTCGCGACCGGTCATTGGGCTGCCGCGATGACGCAGGACGTCGCCGCTTCGAAGGCGGCAAGCCGCTCCGCAGCCTCATCCGGGCTCATCCGTGGCTCCACCGTCTTGCGCGGGCGCGCCGGGCCTATCGCGCTGTCGAGGCTGTCGCTCTGGCCGGTCCCGAGCCTGGCCAGATCCGCCACGCCAAGCGCTGTCGCGTGCGGGGTGTCAGATACCTCCACAGGGACGCCGAGCAGGTCTGCCTGAGCCTGGAGCAGCGCCGCCGACCGGGTGAGCCCGCCGTCGACGCGCAGTGCCGACAGGGGAGCGCCGAGGTCGGCGGCGACCGAACGGGCAAGCAGCGCCACCGAGGCCGCGATGCCCTCTACGACGGCCCGGACCAGGTGCGCGCGGGTGGTGCCCAAGGTCAGGCCGCCGAACGCGCCGCGGGCTCCCGGACTCCAGTGCGGTGCCCCCAGGCCAGCCAGCGCCGGAACGAAGATCACGCCGCCGCTGTCCGCAGTACCGCCGACCATCAGGTCGATCTCTGCCGCGTCGGTGAGCAGCCCGAGCCTGGCAAGCCAGGTGATCGCGGCGCCGGCGGTGTAGACCTGGCCGTCCAGGCAATAGGTGGGCACGCCGCCCAGTCGCCATGCGACCGAGGCGGAAAGGCCGGTCGTGGACCTGACCGCGGCGCCGGCATGAGATCTGACCCCGGTCGTGACCAGCAGGAACGCGCCGGTGCCGTAGGTGCACTTGGCCTGCCCTGCCATCAGGCAGTGCTGGGCGATCAGCGCCGCCTGCTGGTCCACGGCCAGCCCGGCCACCGGCAGCGGCGCGCCGAAGGCCGCCGTCTCGCCGACCACACCGGCGCAGTCAGCGACCGACGGCAGCCCGGCGGGGTCGATGCCGAATTCCGCGCACGCCTGCTCGGACCAGTCCGCGGCGTCCAGGTCGAGCAGCATCGTGCGGGAGGCCGTCGAGGCGTCGGTCACGAAGTCGGCCCCGAGCCTGGCGAGCAGCCAGGTATCGGTCGTCGTGATCACGGAGTCGGCGCCCGGGCCTGCGGCCAGGTCGTCGGCTAGCTGCTCGCGCAGCCAGGTCATCTTCGGGGCGGCGAAGTACGGGTCAAGCCGCAAGCCGGTGATCGTGGCCAAGTGATCTGCGGCCGGGGCCAGCCGGTCGCAGACCACGGCCGACCGGCGGTCCTGCCAGACGATCGCCGGACTGAGCGGCTGGCCGGAGCGGCGGTTCCAGGCGAGCACGGTCTCCCCCTGGTTGGCCAGAGCCACCGCTCCGGCCGGGGCGCGTGCGCTGGCGAGCGCGTCCCGGCCGGCCGCCAGGACCGAGGCGTATAGATCCTCGGGGTCAGCTTCGACCGCGTCACCGTCGGCGCGGACGGCCACTGGCGCCTCGGCGAACCCGAGCACCTCGCTGCCCGGTCCGACCAGCACCGCCTTGGTCGCGGACGTGCCCTGGTCGATCGCCAGGATGTTCACGCGCCCGTGGCAGTTGTGGTTCCCGGCTCGGACGACAGGTCGGATGGCGCGATGCCGGCCCCTGGCATGCTCAGTGGCCGTCGGGTCACGAGCATGAACCCGTAATACACGAGCCCGATCGCCACCATGATCACGATGTATAGCCAGGGAGCGGCGAACGACTTGTCGCGGAAGATCGTGAGCTCGAACACCAGCCAGACCAGCGCAACGACGGTCACCGGAACTTCCCAGCGCCGGAGCAGGGAGCCCTGCCCGCCCCCGAGCTGGCGCCGGGTGGCCGTGAACAGCAGCACCGTGACGAAGTAGATGATCGCAGGCATCAACGTCGCCGCGCTGAACAGCTTGAACAGGGTGTTGGTGCTGCTGGCGAAGGCGGCGAGCACCACCTCGATCAGCACGCCGACGGTAACCGTGGCAAGCAGCGGCGTGCGGAAGGTCGGGCTTACCCGGCGAATGGTCTGCCAGCCGGGGAACCGCTGATCGCGCGCCATGGCCCAGGTCAGGCGGCTCGCCGTGATGTAGATGACCAGGCCGCACGCGAAGATCGAGAAGAACACGAACGCGAGGAACACCTTTCCGACACCCGAGCCGAGGACGTGGGTCACGATGTCGGCCACCGGCGTGCTGGACGTGGTCAGCGCGGGCAGGTTCCAGCTCGCGGCGCTGATGGCGATCAGGAAGACCATTCCGAGCGCTCCGGAGAGCACGACTGAAGTCCACATCGCACGCGGGACGACCCGCCCGGGGTCGTCCGTCTCCTCGGCAAGGTTCCCCGACGCCTCGAAGCCGACGATGGTGAACGCGCCGAGCAGGAAAGCGAGGATCCACGGGCTGTCATGGGTGAGGCCGCCGAAGCCGTAGTACCCGGCGGCAGGCACTGCGGCCTTACTGAACAAGTGGCCCCAGGTCAGCTTGCCCGCCACGGCGCCGACGATGATGATCAGCAGGGTGAGCCCGCCGATCCCGACGATCTCGGTGCCGACGGCTGCGTTGTTCACCCGCTCGGACCAGATCGTCGAGAGCATGATCAAAATGCCCTGGGCCGCTACGATCAGCGCCGTGACCAGCCAGGTGTTCGCCGTGGTCCCGGTGTAGCTGAACAGGGAGGGAATCACTACCTGGGCGAGCGCGTAGTCGACAGCGACGACGTCGACGATGAGGAAGGCGAACGAGAACCAGCCCACCAGCCAGCCGACATGCGGGTTGGCCAGCCTCGACATCCACTGGTACGAATAGCCAGCCAGCGGTATCCGCGCCGACAGCGCGCCGAACACAAGGGCGACGGCCGTCTGGCCGACGATGACGAGCGGCCAGGTCCAGATGCCGAGCGGTCCGGAGTTGCCAAGCACGAACCCGTAGGTCGTGAATATGCCGGTCGTGATCGAGATGAACGAGAATCCGATCGCGAACGAGGCGAAGCGGCGCAGCGAGCGGTCGAATTCCTGCTGATAACCAAAGCGCTCAACGGTAGCGCTCGCGGTGTCCTGTGCCATGGACCCTCCCTTCGGGGTCAGCCGGCACGTGCGGCCGGCTGCGATGGTTCGGCCGGCGCGATCCAGAGTGCCGCGCCGGCGGCTTGGAGGTCGGCGACCGCGCCGCAGTCGGCTAGGTCGTCGGTGATGACCGCGGTGAACTGGTCCAGCGGGCAAACCCGGTGCACCGCAATGACGCCGAGCTTGCTCGAGTCGGCGAGCACGTAGCTGGCCGCGGTGTGCGCGATGATCGTGCGCCGGACCACGACCTCGGGCGGGTAATAGTCGGTGAGCCCAGCTTCGGGATGGACGCCACCGGAGCCGAGGAATGCGCGATCGGCATAGAACTGGTCGAAGAACGCCTCGGCGTGCTCGCCCGAGCATGCGCCGTCGCCCGGCCGTACCTGGCCGCCGGACAGCAGCAGCTCGATGTCCGGACGATGGGACAGTTCTAGTGCGGCTGGTGCCGAGTTGGTCAGCACCCGGCCCCTGAAGGTCGGCGGCAGCGCCCGGGCTACCTCAAGCGCGGTCGTGCCGACGTCAATGACGATCGTCTCGTCGGGCCGTACGAGGCTGGCCGCTCGCTGGGCGATGGCGCGCTTGCGCCCGATGTGCCTGACGCTGCGCGCAGCGAAGCTACCCTCGCTGGAGCGCCCGGAGGGCCTGGTGGCGCCCCCGTAGACCCGGTCGAGCAACCCCCGGGCTTCGAGTGCGCGCAAGTCGCGCCTGATCGTCTCGACAGAGACGGAGAACCTGCGGGCGAGCTCCTCGGCCGAGACCGCGGCCGCGGTCCGCACCTCGGAGAGTATCGCCTGGCGGCGCTGGCTGGGCAGCATCCCGGGTCGCACCTCCGATAGGCTGGGCCGCCCGGTGTTTACCGTTGTTGACCGATCTTGTGGGAACGTGCCCGGCAATGTCAAGAGAACGGCTGGTGGTGCCCTGGCAACTGCGCTCTAGGCGGCATCGGCTCCTGGCTTGCCTGGCTCGTCCGGGCTGGCCAGCTGTGAGGTGGCGAGCCCGGCGCGCTGTTTGATGGCCTCGAGGCTGTCATGCAGCGCCTGCCACAGGGTGCTGAGGCTGGCGCACGCAGGCAGGTCGCCGCGGATGATGCCAGCCTGGCCGACTTCATCGCCAAGGGCTTGCAGTGCAGCGCGGCCAGCCTCCACGATCACCGGGTCGGAAGCTTCGATGATCAGGCGCTCTCCGGACAAGTGGAGGGACATCTGCCGTCGGCCTGCCTCCTCGGGCGGCTCGTCGCTGGTACCCGTGACGTCAGCGCTGCGGAGCGCCTGCTTGGCCTGATCGAGGTCGACGCCGAGGGCCGCCAGGGCCCTGGCGGCGGCTGTGTCCGGGTCGGCGAGGGCGGCGAGCAGCAGGTGGTGCGAGCCGACTGGCTGCGAGCCGGCCAAGCGGGCGGCCTCGCTCAGGGTGGCGTCTACAGCGGGCGTGGCGCTCAGCTCCGCCTGCTCGGCCGGCGCGTCGGCCTGGCCTGGATCCGCGGCTCCCCGGCGGCGCAGCCAGTGGCGCCCGCGCGCGGCCTGGATGCTGGCCGCGGGGAGCAGGTCAAGCATGGCCGTGCGGATCGCTATCAGGTCGGCGTGCTGCTTCAGGATCTGAGCAGCGACGCCTTCGCCCTCCCTGATCAGGCCGAGCAGGATGTGCTCGGTCCCGATGTAGTTGTGGTGCAGCTGCAGTGACTCGCGAAGCGCAAGTTCCAGGGTCTTCTTTGCCCGCGGGGTGAACGGGATGTGCCCGCTGGGCGGCACGGTGCCGGTGCCGATGATCGCGATCACCGCCTTCCGCTCGCCGTCCAGCGACAGCCCGAAAGGCTGCAGGATTCGGGCGGCGAGCCCGTCAGGCTCGCCGAGAAGGCCGAGCAGGATGTGCTCGGTCCCGATGTAGTTGTGGTTCAGCCGCCTGGCCTCCTCCTGGGCGAGGACGATGACGTGGCGGGCGCGGTTCGTGAAGCGCTCAAACATAGCGACTAGCTTCAACGGCCTAGCTGTGCATGTCAATACCATGCTATTAATATGCTGTTGAGGATAGGACTTGCGGGCGATCTGCGCTAACCTGACTCCGGCCGAGAGGATGCGCGCGGTGATGGACTGGGAAGAACGGCTGGACGACTGGGAGCTCGAGCTTGAGCTGAACGCTCAATTGGAGGGCTCGGACTGGGTGACGCTCGAGCGCGCGTCCGCTGACACCGGCGCCTCCCGAGCCGCCCTTCGCAGCTGGTACCGGACCGGCCAGATTCCGTCGCGGCTGGTGGACGGCCCGCACGGGCCGCAACGACTGGTACCCCTCGCCGTCGTGGCCGATCGCGCCGAGGCCTCGCCGCGGCTGCGCCGCACCGCCCAGCGGCGGCTTGCCGACCAGGCCCAGCTTGAGATCTTGCGGCACCGCGTCGACCAGCTTGAGCTGCGGGTGGCCGCGCTGGAACGGCGGCAGCCTTTCGACCGGGAGCCTCCGGTCGCCTGAGCCTGAACGCCGTAGCCTTCCGCACGGAAGGGGCAGGAATGCCCTGAGCCCGGGGGCGTGGTTCGCTAAAGGCATGACGATCGCGCGATCCAGGAGGGCTCCGTGCGCTATGTGAATCTCGGAATGGCCGGGTTGCGAGTCTCGCGGATCTGCCTCGGGATGATGAGCTTTGGCGAGCACGGCGACCGGCAGTGGGCGCTCGACGAGGACGCGGCCGAGCCGATCGTCAAGGCCGCCGCCGATGGCGGGATCACGTTCTATGACACCGCCGACGCCTACAACGGCGGCGCGAGCGAGAGGATCACCGGCCGCCTGCTCGGGAAGCTGTTTAGCCGCGACGAGGTCGTCGTGGCCACGAAGGTCTACATGCCGGTCGGGCCGGGCCAGAACGACCGGGGTCTGTCGCGCAAGCACATCATGGCCGCGGTCGACGCGTCGCTGCGGCGGCTGGACATGGACTACGTCGACCTCTACCAGATCCACCGCTGGGATTACCGCACTCCGATCGAGGAGACCATGCAGGCGCTGAATGACGTGGTGCGTGCGGGCAAGGCCCGCTACATCGGCGCGAGCAGCATGTTCGCCTGGCAGTTCGCCAAGGCCCAGAACGTCGCCCGGTCGAACGGCTGGACCAGGTTCGTGTCCATGCAGAACCACTACAACCTGATCTACCGGGAAGAAGAGCGGGAGATGATCCCGCAGTGCCTGGACCAGGGCATCGCCGTGCTGCCCTGGAGTCCCTTGGCGCGAGGACTGCTGGCGGGCAACCGGACCAGGGACGGCGAGCGCCGGACCGTACGCGCGGACTCGGACCGGTTCGCCGACTGGTACGGCTCGCCCGCTGACTTCGACGTCGCGGAGCGGGTGGCCGAGGTCGCGGCAGGGCTAGGGGTTCCGCCGGCTCAGGTTGCCCTCGCCTGGCTGTTGCACCGGCATGGGGTCACCGCGCCGATCGTCGGCGCTACCAAGCCGGGTCACCTGGCCGATGCGCTAGCAGCCGCGGAACTGGCGCTCGGGGCCGACGAGATGCGGCGGCTGGAGGAGCCGTATGTGCCGCATCCCGTCGTGGGCCACGAATGACGCCGCGAGCGCCCGCGCCGCCTCACACTCCCGCGGGCAGGCCCTCCAGCGCTGCGCGGATCGCCTCGTCAGACAGGTCCAGGTCGTGCATCCGGCCGGACAGGTAGTCCCCGTACGCCTGGAGATCCAGCAGGCCGTGCCCGCACAGCGCGGTGAGGATGACCTTCTCCTCGCCGGATTCCTTGCAGCGCAGCGCCTCCTCGATGCAGGCGGCCACCGCGTGCGTCGGCTCGGGCGCAGGCACGATTCCTTCCGCTCGCGCGAACCGCAGGCCCGCGGCAAAGCATTCCGACTGCGGCTTGGCGACGGCCTCGAGGAGCCCCAGCTCATATATATGGGAGAGCAAAGGCGACATTCCATGATAACGCAGGCCGCCCGCATGGATCGGATCGGGAATGAACTCATGCCCGAGCGTGTGCATCTTCAGCAGCGGGGTGAATCCGGCCGTGTCGCCGAAGTCGTAGGCGTAGGTGCCCCGGGTAAAGGACGGGCAAGCGGCGGGCTCAACGGCGCGGATCACCGGGTTCATCCGGCCGGCCAGCTTCTCGCGTAGGAACGGGAATGCCAGCCCGCCGAAGTTCGAGCCGCCGCCGGTGCAGCCTACGATCACGTCTGGCGTGTCGCCCGCCGCGGCCAGCTGAGCCAGCGCCTCCTCGCCGATGATCGTCTGGTGCATCAGCACGTGGTTGAGCACGCTGCCGAGGGAATACCTGGTGTCCGGGTCGCCGCCGGCCACCTCTACCGCCTCGCTGATGGCGATGCCCAGGGAACCGGTCGAGTCGGGGTGCTGGGCGAGGACGGCACGGCCCGCGTTGGTCAGGTCGGACGGGCTGGGATGCACGGTCGCGCCGTAGGTCTCCATCAGCAGCTTGCGGTACGGCTTCTGGTCGAAGGAAGCGCGCACCATCCAGACCTCGAGATCCACGCCGAACTGGGCGCACGCGAACGCCAGGGCGCTGCCCCACTGCCCGGCCCCGGTCTCGGTCGTTAGCTTCCGCACGCCCTCGGCGGCGTTGAAGTACGCCTGCGGCACTGCGGTGTTCGGCTTGTGCGATCCGGCCGGGCTGACGCCCTCGTACTTGTAATAAATCCTGGCCGGCGTGCCGAGGTCCTGCTCAAGCCGGCGCGCCCGGTAGAGCGGGGTCGGCCGCCAGAGCCGGTAGACATCGAGCACCGGCTCGGGAATGGCGATGTGCCGGTCCGGTGACACTTCTTGCAGGATCAGGGCCATCGGGAACAGCGGGCCGAGGTCGTCGGGGCCGACCGGCTGGCGGGTGCCCGGGTGCAGCGGCGGGGGAGGAGGGGCGGGCAGGTCGGGCACGATGTTGTACCACTGGCGCGGCATCTCCGACTCCTGCAGGACATACTTGACCTGGTTCGCCATGACTGCCTCCATGAGCCGGTGACCGCGATCTGGCGAGCTCATATGGTGCTCGCGTGACCACGCTAGTGCAGTGAGCAGGCACACGGAAGTTCGAAGCGGAATGCCCGCCAATCGGCGGTACGCACAAGCTCGCCTGCATTACCGAGGTGCGGCATGGCTTTGAACCCATTCCCGGCGGAAGACCCCGGCAGGCCGGCTAGCCTGATACCTGCGCCAGCCTGCCGGCCTGAAGGCCGCGGGGCGGCGCGTAGCCCGTAGCCCGTGATGCCGCCAGGCGACCGCCGGCGAACGTTCTCAGCCGCAGGAGCGCCCGTAGGTTCGGTTCCCGCATCACGAGCTAGTTGTTGCGGAGGTTGTTGGGTGGTATCGGTGCGGGCTGCCTTCCTCGGACGCGGGCGGTCAGTCTAGTCGTGGCCGGGGGGCGCAAGGACCGGCGTAAGCCGGGGCGTGATGATCATGGCGAGGCGGATCAGGGCCAGAGCCCGATCCGTCCCTTGATCGAGCCTGCCGTTCCCGGTGGCGATGCCGATGCTGACGAATGGCTGAGCCCGTTCCGGATCATCCGCCCGGCACAGCCGCCCAGTTCCAGGATGGGCAACGGACCTGAGCGATCGCAGCAGGTCTGGGACGAGTCGCCGCCAGCCCAGGTATGGCATGAGCCACCCGCTGAGCAGGGCTGGGTGGAGCCGGACAGCGCGCCAGGGCAATGGGAAGAACCCGGGCCGTGGCGCCAGCCTGGCCGTGAATACGGGCCGGGACGCGATCCCCGTGCCGAGCGCTGGCCCGGCCGGCCAGGTCGGCCCGGTCCCGGATATGACCGTCGCGCCGGAAACGGGCCGCACGGAGCGGGCTACCGCGATGGCTATGACCGCCCGGCCAGCTCTGACGCACAGGGCAGGTACGGGCCGTCCGGTGGATATGGCCGCGGGCCCGGCACCGGGTACGGCCCGCCCGATCGCTACCGCCCCCAGGTCAGGTACGGCGGCGAAGGGTACGACCCTGGGGCGCACGGGCCGGCGGACGACTATGGATCGGCGGCCGGGTACGGCCCGAATGGGGAGGCTGGACGCTGGGCCGGATATGGACCACCGGGCGAGTACGGTCCTGATGAGCGCTACCAGCGTCGCGGCGGGTATGGGCCCCGGGAGGGCTATGGTCCACGCAGTCCGGACCGCCGCCGTGGCGGGTACGGTCCACGCGACCGGCATTGGCCCCGGTCCGGGCCCGCACCGGTCGGCCCCGGCGAAGGCTACGACCCCAGGGCGGACCATGGGCCGCCGCCAGGCTATGGCCCGCCCGACCGGTACCGGTCATCGCCTCGATACGGGCCGTCCGCGGAAGGCTACGGCCGCGGCCCCGACGGGTACGGCCCTCCGGACGGCGACGGCCATGGCGGTTACGGCCATGACGGCTACGGCGATGACGGTTACGGCCACCCGGATGGCTACGGGCCAGGCGGCGGCCGGGTGCCCAACTACGGGCCGCGGGGGCGCTCGCTGCCGCCAGAGCCGTACCCGGCAGACGGCATGGGGTCAGGCCCCCTGCCGCGCCGGGGCGGGGCCGACGCGGCCGCCTGGCGGCGGCCGGATCCTGGTCCGGGCTTGCCGCATCGATCCGGGGGCCCCGCCCGGGAGCGGCCCGGGGCTCCCTGGAGCGGCCAGGACCGCGGTCCCGGAGGATGGGAGCGGTCCGGACCGGCCGCCGGGCGCCGTCCCGGACGGGGATTGCGGCCCGGGCCGGGCGGGCAGCCCGACCTCCGGCCGGCTGGGGCGGCCACGCCACCTCGCGCGCTGCCGGCAGGCGCAGGCGATGGCAGTGACGCCGGCGCGCCTCGTCCACCGGTGCTCGCCGCGGACGGCACAAGCCAGCTGAGCTCTCCGGCGAGCGATTCGTGGTTCGCGCGGAATCCGCCGCCGGGCCCTGCCAGCGAGCCGGAGGTCTCGCCAGATGACGAGACCGCGCCGCTGCCTGTCGTCTTGCCGGACAGGCCGGCAAACGGCCATGTTCGCGGGCCATTCGAGCCAGCCACCCGGTCGCCTGATCCGCTGGCAGCGGAGGAGCAGGCGCCGCCTAAGCCCAGGCCTGATCCGCAGCCCGGCGCGCCGGTCCGGCCGCCCGAGCCTGCCGTGCCTGGGAGCGCCAAGCTCGATCAGATCAAGGACCTGTACCTGACCGCCGAGGCGATCGGGGAGAACGCGCTCGACACGCACTTCCAGCAGGTCAGTGACCGCCAGCGGCAGCTGATCAAGGAGTACTTCGATCAGGCGACCGGCGACCGGGCGGCGGGCAATGCCCGGTCCCCCGGACCCTGAGCCTGGCGGCCAGCGCCCGGGGTCGTGCCCGCGGCCGATCTCCGGTAGTCGTCGATCTGCGCGTTGCCGGGCGGCGCGGGCAGCACTGCCCAGGTAGCCGCTAGATCCGCGGCCAGGCTCGCGGCTTCGCCCGGCGGGATCCGCGGATCGCCGAGCAGCTGGGCGGACGTCCGGGCGAGTTGCTGCGCCTCGAGGCTGGCCGGGGTGTGGAACTGCACCTGGAACGGCAGCTGGTGCGCGGGGTCGAGCCAGATCGTCACGACGCGCTTGTCCTGGGTGCTGTCCCAGGTGTTGCGGCGCGCCTCCAGCCGGAAGCCGTGCGCCTGGAGTACTTGCTGTACTTGCCAGGTGCCTTCGGAGTAGTGCTCGTCGTCGAACAGGAATGCGTAGGACAGTGCCCCCGGAACCCGGCGCGCAAGCTGCTCCGCAGTGTGCTCGGGGTGACGCCGGATGAGGTGCGCGAGTCTGGTCCGGTACTCGTCGGGCTCCAGCAGGAACTGCTCGTCGGCGTCGGATGCCAGTCGGCCGTGGGCGAGGCCCTGGGCGATCTTCCGGATGGTGACCGTCAGCCCGCCTTGGCCGTAGCCTCCGAACAGGTTGCGGCCCTCGAACGCGCGGAACCGGTCGTAGCAGTCCTGGGCGATCCTGACTTCCACTTGGCCGAGGCGAGCCGCACCACGGCTCCACGAGCCGTCAGCGGCCATCTGCGGCTGCGGCATCGGCCCCGGTTCCGGTGTGGGCTGCGGCTCCGGCGCGATCGCCTCTTCCGCAGCCGGCTGCGGCGTGGCGAATGCAATGCCGCGTGGTCCGGCCGGCGCGACCTCGAGATGCCGCAGGCGCGGCGGCGGTGGCTTGCGCTCGCCGTCGACGTGGTACGGCGAGGACGGATGGCCGAGCGGCAGTCGCTCCAGGCGCTGTTTCAGCGCGGCCCGGGAACCGGGTTCGAGCGGTGCCGGCGAGTCAGCAGGGCGGCTTCCCGCGACTGCGGGGTCGACCGCCGCGGGCTCAGCTGAGCTGCGCGGCGCCAAGACGCCCGGCGACAGGTCAGGGCTCGGCTCGGCGGCGCGGTGCTGGCTTGGCTCGTCCGCCAAGTCCCGCTGCTCCTGTTGCCCTGACATGGTCATACTCCCGCGAATCGGCGCTCCTGCCATCGTAGCCCCGCGTCCCGGCATAGTGGCCCGTCACCAGTCGGGCGGTAGCGGCCGGCCGCTACGCGGCCCGGGTCAGCAGACGCCGGGCAGTGCCTGCAGGACCTGTCCGCTCACCAGGCCCAGGCCGATCGTGCCGCCGCCGGGGCCCGGAGCTGAGGCGGTAATCAGCACCTCGTCACCGTCAGCGAGCCAGGCGCGGCTGGTCCCGTCGGGCAGGTCGAGCGGTTCCCGGCCGGCCTTGGTGAGCTCGATCAGGGAGCCAAACTGATCGAGCCGCGGCCCGCTGATCGTGCCCGAGGCGTACAGGTCGCCGGTGCGCAAGCAGGCCCCATTGACCGTCAGGTGGGCGAGCATCTGCGCCGGGCTCCAGTGCATGACGGAGTAGGGCGGCCGGGACACGACGTGCCCGTTGAGCCGGACCTCCAGGTCGATGTCGAACCCCCAGTCGCCGGAATCTGCCAGGTAGGCAGCCAGGTCGGTGTCCAGGGACGGCGGCCGGACGCGAGCGGCGTCGAGCGCGGCGAGCGGCAGGATCCACGGCGAGATCGACGTGGCGAATGACTTGCCGCCGAACGGCCCGAGCGGCACGTACTCCCATCCCTGGATGTCCCGCGCCGACCAGTCGTTCACCAAGCACACGCCAAACACGTGCTCGGCGAACCTGCTGGCGGGCACCGGCTCGCCGAGCGCACTCGGCACGCCGACAACGAAGCCGAGTTCCGCCTCGAAGTCGAGCCTGCGGCTGGGCCCGAACACCGGGCCGGCCGAGCCAGTCGGCCGGGTCTGCCCGCACGGTCGGCGGACCGGTGTGCCCGACACCACGACCGTGCCGGAGCGGCCGTGATAGCCGATCGGCAGGTGCCGCCAGTTCGGGGTGAGGGGCTCGCCATCCGGGCGCATGATCCGCCCGACGTTGGTCGCGTGCTGCTCGGAGGCGTAGAAGTCGACATAATCCGCGACGGCGAACGGCAAGTGCAATGTGACGGCGGCGGCCGGAACGAGCAGGTCCTCGATCGCCGACCGGAACGTGTCCTCGCCGAGCCAGCTCATGAGCGCCGATCTGACCTGCGCCCATGCTCCGTCGCCGGCAGCGAGGAACCGGTCCAGGTCGCCGGAGGCGAAGTCAGCGGCCCGTCCGGGCATCAGCCGTTGCGCCGCTGTCGTCAGGTCGAGCACGTGGTCGCCGACCGCGACACCGACCTTCCGCGCTGGATGCCGCGCCTGGCTGAACGAGCCGTACGGCAGCGCCCCGAGCCCAAACGGGTGGTCGTCGGCTAGCCCGAGCCAGCGTGCCGCGCGGGCTGGCGCCATGCCGACCTCCTTAGAGACGCAACGCTGCCGCGTTCCTCGCTGCCGCCGGTCAGCGACTCACCAGGCCGAGACCCAGCAGATCGGAGACGGGCTCGTCGGTGCTGCATGTGCCGACGGAAACGACCAGGGCCCGGATTCGTTCCGCCTCATCAGCGTCGATGGCCCGGACCTGCTCGGCGACCGCCGCCGGCTCGCGCTCGGCCAGGACGGCAGTGACCTGATCCAGGCTAGCCCCGCGATCGGCGGCACCGACTGCGAGCAGCAGGTTGAGGAATCCGTGG
>Ga0126369_10002360_pt1 | contig 13375 bp, 12 predicted proteins | sample PanSoiMetaPlot_1_FD_109646 | JGI IMG/M metagenome (GOLD analysis project Ga0126369, IMG submission 109646) | Tropical forest soil microbial communities from Panama - MetaG Plot_1 | ecosystem: Environmental > Terrestrial > Soil > Tropical forest > Bulk soil | place: Panama | collected 2016-02-17 | reverse complement strand
GGCGCCGAAATCACTCCGGGGCAACTCGAGTCGGTGTGCATTCTCCTTGGACCGTACCGTAACCTGACCACCCTGACCTCTTCGGTACTCAGCCTTCATCCACAATGCCTTGTCCTGAACCATGCGGGACAGCGCACGCTTCCGAACCGACGCCTCAACTTTCTGGCGGACTACTCTCCGGACAAGTTCGCCGAGTTCGTGCGCTACGCCGGTTACGCAGCATACGGTGGCGTTCAAGGTCAGTATGGCGGCGATATCCGCATGTCGCACGCGTTCGGATTTGAGGCGATGCAGAGAGCCCAGGCGAGACTGCACGGCGCCGATCGAGGGCCGACCAAGTGTCTCGTTTGGAAAGAGTCACATATGGTGAGCAACTTTCTCCGTAGTGCTCGTGTGGACGTGCGCAAGCTTCTGGAGGCCACCGGGAAACTCAGGTTTCTGTTGCCGGTACGGAACCCGATAGATTGTGCGATTTCCAATCTGCAACGTGGCCATGTGGCGTTTTTTGTGCCATTTCACCGCGTGACGCCAGCGAGCCCGGTCGAAGACGTGGTCGGCGCGGTTCTGGACGAGATCGCCTACTTCATCGAACTTCGGGAGCAATCGGGGCACGAGCAAAACTTCTTCCTCTACTTCGAACACGAAATGGGAAGAGACCTCCTCGAGAGAATGCTTCGGTTTCTGGGTCTTTCGCACGACGAAGCGTTTCTTGAGGCTGCTATCCAAGCGTTCCGGGTGGATGACGTCCGCCGAAAGGATCCGCGCATCGTCGAGTTGTACGCCGGTCAAGTGACGCAAAAATTCGATTCTCATCCCGAGATTCGGGAGGCGCTGCTCAAGTTCGCACACCGCTGAAGGGGCTAGCCCAGTGTCCGACGTGCGCCTCATTGCTTTCTACCTGCCGCAGTTTCATCCGATTCCAGAGAACGACACTTGGTGGGGCGAGGGCTTCACGGAATGGACCAACGTGCGGCGTGCGCGCCCGAACTTCGTCGGACACCATCAACCTCATGTCCCCGCAGAGCTAGGCTATTACGACCTGCGCGACCCGACCACGCGTGCTGCGCAGGCGGAGCTTGCGCGCTCGCACGGAGTGCACGGCTTCTGTTACTACTACTATTGGTTCAGCGGCCAGCGCCTGCTGCAGCGACCGCTGGACGAGGTCGTGCAAACTCGGCGACCGGACTTCCCGTTTTGCGTTTGCTGGGCCAACGAGAATTGGACGCGACGCTGGGACGGCGGGAACGACGAGCTACTCGTCGCGCAAACCTATTCGCCAGAGAATGAGAGGCGCCTGATCTCTGATCTCCTGCCGCTGTTTCGCGATCCACGATACATACGCGTCAGCGGACGACCCTTGTTGCTTGTGTATCGCGCCAACTTGCTGCCGGAGCCGAGACGGGCGACAGATACGTTCCGCACCGTCGCCCGCAAGAGCGGCGAGGCCGAGCCCTATCTCGCGATGGTGCACGTCCCCGACATGCCGTCTCCGAAGGAGTGGGGATTCGACGCTGGAGTCGAATTCCCGCCACATTCCACCGAAGTGCAGACGCTTACCCCGCACATTGACAGGCTCAACGCGGAATTCGTCGGTGATGTCTGGGACTATGTTTCGGCTGCGCAATACGCCATCAGCCGTCCGCTACCGGATTTCCCATTCTTCCGTGGCGTCATGGTGGGCTGGGACAATACGCCGCGCGTACAGAACAACAGTCAGGTCTTTGTCAACGCGCACCCCGAAAATTACCGTCGCTGGTTGTCCGCCATGATCGCCCAGACGAGACAGATGCGCGCAGGGAGCGAGCGCATCGTGTTCATCAATGCATGGAACGAGTGGGGCGAAGGTTGCCATCTTGAGCCTGATCTCCAATTCGGCCGCGGCTACCTTGAAGCGACGCGCGCGGCGCTTGGCGACTGTTCGCGTTGTCCCTGAAGCACTGCCGATGCTATCCATTTCGCGAAGGAACGACCCCTGCCCCTGCGGCAGCGGAAAACGATATAAGAATTGCCACGGCACCGTCCAGGGTGCGCCCGCGCAATCACGCGCAACGACAGCGCGTAGTCAAATTGCGAGCGGGTCGATCGCCGAAGCCGAGCGCACCGCACTGCAAGCGATAGCGCACAACGCCGCCGATGCCGAGGCGTGGACCGTGCTGGGCTTGAGCGTACAGGCGACCCGACCGGAGGATGCGCGCGCCGCATGGGAGAAGGCGATCGCACTCGCGCCGAATGTACCGGAGCCGCACTTCCGCCTTGGCGACTTCCACCGACGGCGCGGCGCACACGCGCTGGCGATTGCTGCCTACGAACGCGCTCTTGCGTCAGGCTCGCGCCATCCGGTCCTGCTGAACAACCTCGGGCTGTCGCTGCAGGCACTGGACAAGCTTGACGAGGCTGCAGCTCGATATCGCGAGGCACTCCAGCTTCAGCCCGCCCTCGTGGAAGCAAGCGCAAATCTGGCTGATGTCCTGCGCATGCAGCGCCGCTACCTCGAAGCCACGGCGTGCTACGCCCAAGCCGTAGCGAACAGTCCGGAGGTTCCATCGCTGTGGCTGAATCTCGGACTTTGCCAGCATCGGATCGGCGCGCTCGCCGAGGCGCGCGCTAGCTTCCAGCGTGCGCTCGAGCTCAAACCGGACGACGGGCACGCGCTCGTGAACTCCGCCTCGCTGCTCATTGCCGAGGAGCGGTTCGCCGAAGCTGCGCCGTTGATCGAGCAGGCGCACGCGTTGCGCCCCGATCTGGCGGAGGCGACGAATGCGCTGCTCTACGTACGACAGCATCTTTGCGACTGGCGAGACTTAGATCGGCTGTTCGAGAAGCAGCGCGCGTCGCTGGCGCTGTCAGGAGGGCCGCCCGGTTCGCCTCACAACCTGTTCGCGTTGCCATACACGCCGGGCGAGCTGCTGGCGGCGACACGCAAATGGGTGGCGCACAACCTGACGCCCGTCTCGCCGAAGCGCGCCGCGCCAGCCACGCTCGTCGACGGCAAGCTGCGCATCGCCTATCTCGGCCCCGATTTTCGCTCGCATCCGCTCGCGAGCCTGTTGACCGAAGTGATCGAGCAGCATGACCGATCACGCTTCGAGATCTTCGGCTACTCGCTCGGTCCTGACGACGGCAGCCCCGCACGTGCCCGCTTTATAGCCGCCTTCGATCACTTCGTCGACATCCGTGCGGAGACGGCCGAGGAAACGGCGCGCCGCATTGCGCAGGATCGAATCGCAGTCCTCTTCGACACGAGCGGCTACGTGATGCACGCGCGCCCCGAGATCTTCGTGCCGCGACCCGCGCCAATCCAGATCAATTGCATCGGCTTCCCGGGAACCCTTGGCTCCAACTGCTACGACTACATTCTCACCGACCGGTTCGTCACGCCGCCCGAGCAGCAGGTCAACTTCGCCGAGCGCTTTCTCTATCTCCCGCATTGCTATCTGCCGGGGGACAGCCGGCGCTCCATGGGCACGCCCCCTACTCGGCCGCAGTGCCACTTGCCCGAGTGTGCATTCGTGTTCTGCTGCTTCAACGGCGGCTACAAGATCACGCCGACCGTGTTCGACACCTGGATGCGGTTGCTTGGAGCGGTGCCGCAGAGCGTGCTGTGGCTGCTCGAGGCAAACCCGACGGCGAGCGCGAACCTGCGGCGCGAGGCTGAGCAGCGCGGCGTCGCCGCTGAGCGCCTGATATTCGCGCCGCGAATTCCGCTGGCCGAGCATCTCGCCCGCCATGTCCTCGCCGATCTTTTTTTGGACACTTTTCCGTGCAACGCGCACACGACGGCGAACGACGCGCTGTTCGCCGGACTGCCGCTGCTCACGTGCGCCGGGGAAACCTTCGCGAGCCGCGTGTCAGGCAGCCAATTGATCGCGATCGGCCTGCCTGAGCTGGTGACCGCGAGCTTGGAAGACTACGAGGCGCTGGCGCTCAAGCTCGCCGGCGACCCCGATCTGCTACGCAGCTTGCGCAACCGCTTGCGCCGCAACCGCGAAGCATCCAACCCATCGGATGCGATGAACTATGCTCGCGCGTTGGAGCAGCTGCTGCTTGCGGTTTGCGACGACCTGCGCTTCGAGCGCCCCGCCTAGAAACAGCTCCTCACGCGGCGACCGCGACCGGAAGCTCGCAATTCATGACGAAGTAATCGGGCACCGGCGGTCCCCAGAGGTAGAACGAATCCTCCGGCGGATGATCCTTCGCTTTCCACTCGAGGTCGGCGGGAATGAAATCGATGTCGTGCGAGTATTCGGCGAAACTGCCCCAAGGGTCACGGACGTAGTAGAAGTAATTGGATCCGAGCACGTGACGACCCATGCCCCAGCCCTCCTTGTGCCCATGGTCCACCATCTGCTGCATTCCAAGCCCCACTTCATCGAGCGATGCCACGCTCCAGCTCGAGTGATGCAGCCCGGGCCCTTCGGACTTGGCGAACGCGACCATGTGATGATCGCTCGCGTGCGCGCCGTGGAGAAACGCGATTCCATCGCGGGAATGGTCCGAGAGACGCAAGCCGAGTGCATCGATGTAGAAGCGAGCCGACGTCATCACGTCCGAGCTGAACATCAGCACATGCGAGAGGCGCATCGGCTGCACGGGCTTGACGCTCGACCGCCCCGGGCACGCGCCCTTCCCTGGAGGAACGACAGGCGCGGCCGCGGGCTTCTTCTCGCTCGGCGAGACTTTGGGCCCGACGATCACCTGCACAGCGACGCCCTGCGGGTCTTCGGCCCACAGGCCCGTCGCTTGAGCCAGCGGATGCGAAGCGCTTCGCGCGACACGCATTCGCTCGAGGCGCGCGCGCAGCGGCTCTAAGTCCTCGGCGTAGGCGCCGAAGCACAGATACTGCAACCGCTTGCGGCCCGGCGCACGATGGATCGAGCCCCAGCGATGCGGATGCCCGAAAGTGTAAAGGTCGACGCGGCCGTCGGTGCGCCGGACGTCGAGACCGAATTCACCATAGAAGCGCGCGGCCTCGTCGAGATCGGGAACGGTGAACGCGAAGTGATCCAGCGAATGGACCGCTGCTTCGCTGGCTGCTGTGGGCGCCTGTGGCATCATTCCTCCTCGCCCGCCATGTTTGAAGCATCATACCATGTATAGCGTCTCGAACATCGAAGTTGACGCCGTGCCCTTCCTCGACACGGTGACTAGAGCTGCCGCCCGCGATGGCCTGGTGAGCGAAGAGGCACGTCTCCATTTCGACAAGGAGCGGGGGGACAAGAAACTCATCGTGGTGGCGGCAGTGCCGCGGTCAGGCTCGACATTCCTCGCCAACACGCTGTGCGAGCTTACAAAGCTTCCCTATTTTCGACTTTCCTCGGGTCACTCGACCAACGAGCACGATCTCTATCTGCCGGCGCTGTGCCTGATGAATCGGTACGGTTGCGTATCGCAGCTTCATGTCAAGGGAACCTTTCACAATGCAGCGCTGATGCGAACCTTTGGCATCAAACCGATCCTGCTCGTCAGGCAGATCGACGACGTCGTGGTCAGCCTCATGCACGATCTGAGACAGAAAGCCCAGATGCCCGACTTCGGAACCGGCCTGAACGGCTACTCCTTCCTATGGCAGGACCCATCGACAAAGGACATGACCGACGAACGGTTGATCGACATGATCATTGACCTAGCAATTCCGTGGTTCGCCAACTACTACGTGTCCTGGTACCGCCTGTGCGAGCAGGGTGCGGTCGAGGCGCTTTGGGTGACTTACGAAAAGATGATGGGGGACAAGGAAGTCACCTTGCGTGAGATCCTCGACTTCCTTGGCCTCCCCGAGATCGATATCGATCGCGATCTTCTCGACCGCCGATACAGCACTTTCAGGGAAGGGCGCCGGGGTCGCGGCAGCTGGATCCTGAGCGCCGAGCAACGCGCACGAATTCGCGCCCATTTCTCGTATTACCCCGGGATCGACTTTGGAAAGTACGGCGTTTAGCCGCCCGCCGACAAAGGAAGTGCAACATCCTCAAGCGATTTTCGCTCAGCGTCCACGCCAAGCCAGGCTTCGATCGCGGCAGCGGCCAGCATGAGAGTCGCACCGAACGCATAGCCCGCGAACACCGACCCTCTCGCGCCGCTTCCGATCAGCACGCCGAAGAGCCACGGCGCGAGCATGCCGCCCGCGGCGGTGCCCAGGGCGTAGAAGATGGCGATCGCCAAAGCGCGAAGTTCCAAGGGAAAGATTTCGCTTATGGTGAGGTAACCGGCGCTGGCGGCCGCTGAGGCCACGAAGAAGATCGCACCCCAGAGCGCGGTCTGCCCGTATGCGGTCAGATCGCCTGCGGCAAATAGCGCTCCCGTCACCAACAGCAACAGCGCGCTCAGCGCATACGTGGCAGAGATCATCACCCGCCGACCGATCCGATCGAAGAGAGGGCCGAGAACGAGCGGACCGAGAAAGTTGGCGGCCGCGAAAGGAAGCAGATAGAGCCCGGTGGAGGCCGGCTCGATGCCGTAGAAGTGAGTCAGCACCAGCGCGTAGGTGAAGAAAATTGCGTTGTAGAGAAACGCCTGCGACGTAATCAGCGCCAATCCGAGCAGCGCCCGTTCCGGGTAACTCCGGAACATCGTCCTCATGACGAGCCCGAGACTGACCCGCTCCTGCGGATGAATGAGCAGCGACGCGAGCGGAGGACCCGCCGGCGTTGCGCCGGCCGAGCGCGCCACCCTAGCCTCGATGGCGCGAACCACCTCCTCGGCGTGATCATGTCGGCCGTGGATGGTCAGCCAGCGCGGGCTCTCCGGCACGTGCCGACGCGCGAAGAGCACGAGCAGCCCGAGCACGGCACCGATGCCGAACCCGAGCCGCCAGCCGAGATCGATCGGGAGAAATGCCGGGTCGAGCAGTATGAGCGTCGCCGCCGAGCCGGTCGCTGCACCCACCCAGTAGCTGCCGTTGATAAAAAGATTGACCTGCCCACGGACGCGCGCCGGAATCAGCTCGTCGATCGCGGAATTGATCGCCGCATACTCTCCGCCGATGCCGAAGCCGGTGATCACGCGGCAAGCAGCCATGCTCCAGAAATCCCAGGAAAACGCGGTGGCGAGTGTCCCCGCGAGATAGATCCCGAGCGTGATGAAGAAGAGCTTCGACCGCCCGTGACGGTCGGTGAGATGACCGCAGACAAGCGCGCCGATCACGGCGCCCGCCAAATAGAAGGATCCGAGAGCACCGATCTCGCCGCTATCGAGGTTGAGCGTCGCGCGATCCTGCAGCACGCCGCTCACTGCGCCGGTCAGCGTGACTTCGAGCCCATCGATTGCCCAGCTCGCCCCGAGCGCAAGGACGACCAGCCAGTGAAAACGGCTCCACGGCAGGCGATCCAGCCGGGCCGGGATGTCCGTGCGGACAGGCGAGGCCGCTGCAGGGCGCAGTGGCCGGCTCCCCAGCGCGCCACTCGCGTCCATGCGCCCTTTAGTTCAGCTTAGCGCTGCGCGCACCCGGATTCTCGTAGAGCGTCTGGCATTCCGCGCAGCGCACTGCGGGTGGATGGATGAGCAAGCGTTCGTACTCGATCGGGCCGGCGCAATCGATGCACGCGCCGAAGGTGCCTTGGACCACGCGCTCTCGCGCGGCCTCGATCTCGCGCAGCTCCCTGACCTGCTGTTCTACCCTTCCCGTCTCGATGTCTACGCTCGTCTCGACGAAGGCACGATCGGCCTCGTCACCGACCACGCCCTCGAGCTGCTGATAGTCTTCCACGTCCGTGCGCCGGCGTTCCTCAGCAATACTCGAGCGCAAGTCCCGCTCTCTGCGCTCCAATGCCTGAAGCAAGGGTTTCAGCTGGCGCTGCGTCAGCATGCGTTTCATGCTCGCACCTCTTTCAATGGAACCGGAGCATTGCCCCGCTCGGTTAGGCGTTGGAAAGAGGATTGCGTGCAGAGTTCACGCTGGGAAAAATTGTTGCGATTTCCTGTCAGACAAAGGCCGACTCGCCAGCCTGGGCCGTTTGGCGAATGTCCTCCACGGTATGGGCGGCCGACACGAACCCTGCCTCGAACGCGCTCGGCGCGAGATACACGCCGGCGTCGAGCATGCGGTGAAAGAAGCGGCTGAAGGCCTCCTTGTCGCAAGCCATCACCTCGGCATAGCCCTGCGGCACCTTCTGCGCGAAGTAGAGGCCAAACATGCCGCCAACCGACTGTCCGCAAAACTTGGCGCCCGCTTTCGTTGCCGCCCCGACGAGCTCGTCGACGAGCGCTTTGGTTCGGGCAGCGAGCGCCTCGTAGAACCCCGGCTTCTGAATCGCCTTGAGCGTCGCCAGCCCCGCTGCGACCGCGACCGGATTGCCGGAGAGCGTCCCGGCCTGATACACCGGCCCGAGCGGCGCGATCTTGTGCATGATCGCGCGACTGCCCCCGAACGCGCCGACCGGCATGCCTCCGCCGATCACTTTGCCCAGCGTGGTGAGATCGGGTCTGACGCCGTAGAGACCCTGCGCGCAGGAGAGGTGAACGCGGAAACCGGTCATCACCTCGTCGAAGATCAGCACGGCCCCGTAGCGGTCGCAAAGCTGCCGCAGGCCCTGAAGGAAGCCCGGAGCCGGTGCGATCAGATTCATGTTGCCGGCGACCGGTTCGACGATGATTCCCGCGATTTCATCTGGATGCTCCCTGAACGCGCTTTCCACCTGATCGAGGTCGTTATAGGACAGCACCAGCGTTTCGCCAGCGATCGCCGGCGGCACGCCGGCCGACGACGGCTGCCCGAAAGTGAGCGCGCCCGATCCCGCCTTCACGAGCAGGCTGTCGCCATGCCCGTGATAGCAACCTTCGAATTTGACGATCTTCGACCGGCCGGTGTGACCACGCGCGAGGCGCAGCGCGGACATCGTCGCTTCGGTGCCCGAGCTCACGAGTCGCACCAGTTCGACCGATGGCAGCAGCGTGCACAACGCTTCCGCCATCTCGATCTCCGCCTCCGTCGGCGCGCCGAAGGAAAGCCCGTCGCGGGCGGCGTCTTGCACGGCGCTCACGACCTCCGGGTGCGCGTGGCCGAGTATCGCCGGGCCCCATGAGCCCACATAGTCGATGTAGCGCTTGTCGTCGGCGTCCCAGAGGTATGCACCCTTGCCACGCACGAAAAACCGCGGGATCCCGCCCACCGAGCGAAACGCACGCACCGGAGAGTTGACGCCGGCCGGAATCGTGCGCTGGGCGCGCGCGAATAGCTCGTCGTTACGGCTCATGGTCTCTCGAGACCCGAGGGCAGCTTTAGACGCGGCGCACCGTGTCCAGCGCTTGCGCGGCGAAAGCGTCGCTGAAAGCTTTGGCTGCGGAGCGCACATCGGCCGCCCCGAAAACCGCGGTGAGCACGGCGAGCGCATCGGCGCCGGCCTCGATCAGTGCGGCCGCGTGGGACGTCGTGATGCCGCCGATCGCGACCACCGTGACATTCCAGCGCGCCTTCGCCGCAGTAAGCAGTGCGGGTTGCGCGTTGGTTGCATCGGGCTTGATCGTGGAAGGGAAGAAGCTCCCGAAGGCAAGGTAATCGGCGCCAGCCGCCACAGCTGCCGCTGCGCGGTCGAGCGAGTCGTAACACGAGGCACCGATGATCGCGCCATGGCCGAGTCGGCGCCGCGCATGCGCGACCGGCGCGTCGTCGCGTCCGAGATGCACGCCATCCGCGTCGACGCCGTAGGCGAGATTGACGTCATCGTTGACGATGAACGTTACGCTTTGCGCGGCGCAGAGATCGCGCAGGGCAAGTGCCTGCGCGCGCTTCAGTGGCGGAGAGGCAATCTTGTTGCGATACTGGATGGCCCTCGCGCCGCCGGCAATCGCCGCCTCGACGCGTTCGAACAGCTCGTCGCTGTCGAGCAGATCGGGCGTCAGTGCGTACAAGCCGGCGATCATCAGTGTCGATGCAAACCTGTCGAGCGCGCGTCGGCTTCTTCGGCCGCCGGCTCCGCTTCTTCGTCGCGGGCCCAGAACAGGCGGTCGGGCAGAAACTGCCCCATTCCCGGGCGGTACGCTTTCGCCAGCGCATGCCAGGTGTAGTCCTGGGCTTCGCGGACGGCTTCCGGCAGCTCGAGACCATTGGCGAGCATTGCCGCGATCGCGGAGGCGAGCGTGCAACCCGAGCCATGATAGTTGCCCGGAAGCCGTTCCCATTGATCGGTGCGCACGACTCCGCTCCTCCCGTAGAGCGTGTTGACGACTTGCGCAGTCGGCTCGTGCGTGCCCGTGATCAGCACGTACTCGCACCCCATCTCGATCAGCCGTTGCGCGCACACGGGCAGTGCCGGCTCGACGTCCTCGTCGCCGTCGGCGAGGCGGCGCGCTTCCGTGCTGTTCGGGGTGAGGATTGTCGTGCGCGGCAGCAGGAGCTCGCGCAACGCGTGCAGCATTTCGTCGCTCGCAAGCTCGTCGCCGCGACCCGAGGCAAGCACCGGGTCCAGCACGAGCGGCACGTCCGGATAGTCGGAGAGAATCTCGGCGATGGCGGCGATGTTCTCGACGCTGCCGAGCACGCCGATCTTGAACGCGTCGACCGGCATGTCTTCGAGCAGGCAGCGCGCCTGATCGGCAACCCATTCCGCATCGAGCGGCTGCACGCCTTCCACGCCGAGCGTGTCCTGCACGGTGATCGCAGTGAGCACCGACAGGGGATGGCACCCCATGCTGGATAGCGTGAGGATGTCTGCCTGCAACCCCGCTCCACCACTGGGGTCCGACGCGGCAAAAGTGAGGACGACGGCGGGCGAGTCGGATCGCTGCTCGGACGACGAGGACATCGCTGCCTGGTTTCGGAAGCAACCGGGAACGGGGACGCATTCCCGGTGTCACTGAACTTGATAGAATCGAATTCTACTCTAACCGTGCCGTCCGACTACTCCGATCGATGCGAAAATACATGTGCCTCATCTGTGGTCACATTTACGACGAGGCGCTCGGCGATCCGGATACCGGCGTCGCGCCGGGCACCAAATGGGAGGACGTGCCGCCCAACTGGACCTGTCCGGATTGCGGCGCGCGAAAAGAAGACTACGAGTTGATCGACTTCTGACATGAGAATTCTCCATACGATGCTGCGCGTCGGCGATCTCGGGCGCTCGACGCGTTTCTACGCCGACGTGCTCGGGATGAAGGTGCTGCGGACGACCGATCGACCGGAGCAGAAATACACGCTCGCTTTCGTCGGCTACGGCGAGGAATCCGAGCACGCCGTGCTCGAGCTCACCTATAACTATGGCGTCGACCACTACGATCTCGGCAGCGCCTTTGGGCACGTCGCGATCGAAGTGCCCGATGCCGCTGCGGCCTGCAACGCAGTGCGCGCCAAGGGCGGGAAGGTCACGCGCGAAGCCGGCCCAGTCAAGGGCGGCACGACCGTGATCGCCTTCGTCGAGGATCCCGACGGCTACAAGATCGAGCTGATCGAGCACAAGAGGCCGACGACTCGCTGACGAAGAGCGCGACCGACGCGCCGACTGATGGGCCGGATTCAATCAACGCGGATACGTGCCTTGTCGGCAATCTCCTTCCACCGTGGCGCGTCGTTTCTTATTTCCTGAGCAAACTGTTCGGGCGTGTTTCCCACCGGCTCGTTTCCCACCGCGATGATCCTCTCACGCACATCGGGTTGCGCGATGATGCGCGCGCATTCGCGGTAGAGTCGATCAATGATTTCCGCGGGCGTGCCTGCGGGTGCGAGCAGGCCGCTCCAGGTCGCCGCTTCAAAACCGGGAAACCCCTGCTCCGCGACGGTCGGGATGGCCGGCCAAGCCTGGTCTCGTCGGTCGCTCGTGACTGCAAGGGGCAGCAGCTGACCGCCGCGCAATAGCGCATCGACCGTGCCGAGAAACGTGAACATGACCGGTATCTCTCCAGCAACGACGTCCTTGAGTGCCGCATTGGTGTTCGAATACGGAACATGGAGCATCTCGACGCCTGCACGCTGCTCGAGCATGGCCGCGGCCAGATGAGGGGTGGTTCCGATGCCGGATGTCGCATACGTCACGCGTCCTGGCTCCCGGCGGGCCCGCGCAATGAGCTGCGTGAGAGTGCGCACGCCGAACGACGGGTGCACGACGATGACCATTGGCGCGTTTGTCAGGCGCGTGATCGGCGCGAACGCGGCCGGATCGACGGCGTGCGGGGCCCCAATCGCCGGCAGCATCGTAATGAATACCCCACCGTTCAGCAGTGTGTAGCCGTCGGGCGGGGAATTTGCGACCAGCTCGCTTGCAATGTTCCCCGAGGCGCCTGGGCGGTTGTCGATAATGACAGGCTGGCCGAGCGCGTCACTGAGCTTCGCGCCAATAAGACGCGATAGCACGTCGACGAACGTGCCGGCCGCGAACGGGACCACGATGCGGATCGGCCGGCTTGGCCAGGGCGCGGTGTCCGTGGTCGCCGATTGCGCTGGCGCGGCAAGGCTGAGGCCGGCCCAGAACGCGCCCAAGGTCAGGAAAACGCGTAACCCGAGCGATCTAGCGCCGGGGTTTATCATTGGTACGGAAGCCGCCGTGCGGCACGCCGATGTTCGGATCGACCACGTAGCGGCTTGCCATAGACGGCCACAACCTAGAAGGTTCTGCACGAGTCAAAGTGTCGCACGGAGTGACCCACGACACCAAAAGCGGCGCCGGTGCCCTCGACGCCGCGGCGGTCGCCGATATGCTCGGCTTGATCGATGGCTTCCGCGTGTCGCGGATCGCCTGGGCCGCAGCGAAGCTCGGTATCGCGGATCTGTTGCGGGATGAGCCGAAGTCAAGCACCGAGATTGCAGCGGCGACGCAAACACATCCGCCGTCGCTCGAACGCGCCTTACGGGCGTTCGTGGCGATTGGTCTCGTTGCGCTGGACGAGCGTGGACGATTCCGACTCACGCCGCTCGGGGCGACGCTGCGCAGCGACATCCCTGGGTCGCTGCATCCCTGGATGCTCCTCATGCTTGGCGACGATAACTATAGGGCTTGGGGCGAGCTGCTGCACAGCCTGCGCACGGGAGAAACCGCGTTCGATCGCGTCTTCGGCTCAAGTGTCTGGGACTATCGCAAGCGGCACCCTGAGCAGCGCAGGTTGTTCGACGCGGCGATGGCAACGCTCATCAGAGCGCACGCCGTGGCGCTCGTCGGCGCTTATCCCTTCGCAGGGGTAAAGCGAGTTGTCGATGTTGGAGGCGGCGACGGCACGCTGTTGATCGAACTGTTGCGTGCGCACCCGCAACTCGAGGGCGTGTTGTACGATCTGCCCGAGGTTGTTCAAGAAGCAGGCCCCCGCATCGTTGCGGCCGGCGTGGCCGAGCGCTGTGCGATCGCCTCCGGAGACGCGTTCGCTTCCGTCCCCGGAGGTGGCGATTGTTACCTCCTCTCGCGAGTCGTTCACGACTGGGACGACGAGCACGCGATCGCGATTCTGCGCAATTGCT
>Ga0126369_10002359_pt1 | contig 13380 bp, 12 predicted proteins | sample PanSoiMetaPlot_1_FD_109646 | JGI IMG/M metagenome (GOLD analysis project Ga0126369, IMG submission 109646) | Tropical forest soil microbial communities from Panama - MetaG Plot_1 | ecosystem: Environmental > Terrestrial > Soil > Tropical forest > Bulk soil | place: Panama | collected 2016-02-17 | reverse complement strand
GGATCGGATGAGTGAACTGCGATCAAAATTGCGCCATTGTGAAGCTTTTGTTCCATCCGTGGCGTCTCGTGCTCGGGAATCCCGATATGCGTTAGAGCACCGCTGCCGCCGGCCAGGCCACCAACCACTCCGCCGGCCACGGCGCCGCCAAGTGCCGAAACGATCGGACCGGCAACCGCCAATGGTCCAAGAGCAGGAACCGTCAAAACGGTCAGCGCTAATGCTCCCAGGGCGCCGGCAATTCCGCCTTTTCGTGCGCCTCGGACAGCGTCTTCCTTGACGGAAATGTTGCGAGTGTTTTTGTCCTTCAACAGAATTGAAATTTCCGATGCCGAGAATCCCAGGTTTCGGAGGTGAGTCAGAATTTCGTTCGCCTGCGGCTCGGTTGAAGCGAGACAATAAACTGTGTTCTCCATAAGCCCTCTAAGCGAGAAAAGTGGGGCCGCGTACGACCCCACTTTTCGCATTCCAAATTTCTATGTACCCGTCATCTGCTCGTCACCGCCGACGTAGTCTTCCGGTGACGCCTGAAACTCTTCCCTGCAGTCCTGACTGCAGAAATAATAGGTAGTGCCCTCATGCGTCGCCTTTTCCTTTGTCGTACGCTCGTCGACTTCCATGCCACACACTGGGTCGATAGCCATAATCAACTCCTTGGAACGTTGGGATTGGATGCTAGCTAGAAGTGCAATCGCAGGTCCGTTTGGAAATCCAGAAAATTCCCAGACGGTTGCCTAAATCACCTAAATTCAATCATGCATAGTTGAAAGAATTTAGGCGATTTAGGCAACCGCTCCGGAATTTTACGGAGGCCCTGAATTGCCACCCGGGAAAGCAGGGAAAAATTTCTACTTAGCGCCTTTACGCTGCAGTTCGTCGTCGATGACTTCTTTAATTTCCGAGTAAGGCTGATTACCGGAAAGGAACCGACCGTTGATGAACAATGCCGGCGTACCTGAGACGCCATTTCGCGCGCCTTCCTGAATGTCCTTTTGAATTGCCGGCGCATAACGACCGGAATCTAAACACTGATTGAACGCCTGCGCATCCAGTTTTAAATCCACGGCGCGCTGTTTCAGATCCGGAATGCTGAGTTCCCTTTGATTCCCAAACATCGAGTCATGAAACTCCCAGAATTTTTGCTGCTCATTGGCACAGAGTGACGCTTCCGCCGCTTTCTCTGCATGTGGGTGGATGTTGGCTAACGGAAATTGGCGGTACACAATGCGCACCTGTTGGGGGTAATTCTTTTCCACTTGCTTCAGCGTCGGGAACAGGCCGCCGCAGTATGGGCATTCAAAATCGGAGAATTCAACAATCGTCACGGGTGCATTCGCCGGCCCCCTGGAGGGGAAACCTTCAGTTGTAAGTTGAGCGCGGACAGGCTCCAAATAAGACCTGAATCCGTATTCTTTCTTTAGCCGAGCAACCAACATATCCCGAAATCCTGCACGGCTGCGCTCGACCATATAATCTTTGACCTGCGGGAGCGCCTGTTCTTTGGGAATCGGAATACGATCCTTGTTGGCTTCGTAAAACGCCTCGACTTCTTCCTTCGAAGGAACATCGACATTGCTCTCGACTTCCGCCTGGAGAAGATCCGCTTTCGTTTTCTTTTGCTTGGTGGCTTCGGCATCAATCAATTTCTCAGCAGCAAGGTCATCAAGCGCCCTCGTTAGAATCCGCTGTTTATCCTGAGCAAGAGATGATTCGTTTTGCAGCCGACGCGTCTCCAGGCTTTTCAGGTCGGCGTCCGCTGCTTTTTCTAACTCTTGTTGTGTGATGACCTGGCCGTTAACGACGGCGACGCGGTCCGAGCTGGACTGAGCTGATGCAATCCCGGCGAACGCCAGCACTGCTAATGTGATCAGTCTGTGATGTACTTTCAATTGATAGCTCCTTCGAGAAGATCCTAAAAAGATAGTACTGTAGGGGCCTCTATGACCGCCCACGATTTCTAGGTCGGTTGAGTTGCGGGCGGTTATAGACCGCCCCTACAGACTTCCTGAATTCTCCATTAACTCTCTTCAGAATTACCAGAATTTCGTCGGGTTCATGATGCTGACTAACTCTTAATAGCCGCAGGTATGGCCTCGCCGAGGATATTCACACATTGATCCAAATCTGCATCGGATATCACAAATGCGGGAGCCAGCATGAAAATGTCGTCTTTGATGCGGCTCACAAGACCACGTTTCGCACATTCCTGATACACGCGCACGCCGACCTTGCGAGTTGAGGGGAACTGCTTCTTCGTTGTCTTGTCTTCCACGAGTTCAACCCCGCACATAAGGCCCAGACCACGGACATCACCCACATTCTCCAGCGACGCGAGTTGCTTCAGCCCCGCTAAGAGTTTCTTGCCCTTTCTGCCGGCCTCTTCGATTAATCCCTCGCGTTCGAGAATATCGATAGTCGCCAGAGCCACTGCGCAGCAGGTCGGGTGAGCCGAATACGTAAACGCATGCATCCACCGCTTATCGGGTGGAGCATCTGCCAGAACCTTGAAAACGCGATCCGATATGCCGATGCCGCCCAAGGGCAGATATCCCGAAGTGATCCCTTTCGCAAAGGAAATGATGTCGGGCTCCACGTTCCACTGATCGAGGCCGAACCACCGACCCAACCGCCCGAAACCTGTGATCACCTCATCGGCGATAAACAAAACGCCGTACTTATCGCAAATCTCGCGAATGCGCGGAAAGTAGTCGTCTTGTGGAACCATAAGACCACCTGCGCCCTGAACGGGCTCCGCGATAAACGCTGCAACCGTATCTGCGCCTTCGCGAAGAATCGCCTTTTCCAGTTCGTCCGCCGCGGCGCGCCCTTGACTAACAGAGGGATTACTGGACACATAGCGATACGGGTAGGGCGACGGAATGTGCAGGAACCCCGGCAGCTTAGAACTGAACATATTCCAAAACCCGGGAATGCCTGTCGCGTTCATCGCGCCAATTGTCACACCGTGATACCCAAACTCGCGGCCGATGATCTTCAACTTGTCCGGCTTGCCTTGACTATTCCAAAAGTATCGCGCCGTTTTGATCGCGCTATCATTTGCGTCGCCACCACCCGAGGAGAAAAAGAAATGATTAATGGAGGGATAGCACAGCTGGGACAACTTCTCCGTCAACTGCACTGCTGGAATGTTCGTATGGCCGATATATGACGTCGTGAATGCTAATTGCTCCATTTGCCGCACCGCAGCTTGTGCCAGCTCTTTGCGGCCATGTCCGAGCGTCACATTCCATAGGCACGCCAATCCATCAATGAACTCCCGCCCATCGGCCGTACGCATTCTTGCGCCTTGACCTGAAACCCAGACGAAGGGCTGTTTGTGATCGTTCGGATGGAACTGTGGGTGGACAAAATGTTCCTGATCGGTCCTAATGATTTTTTCTAGATCGATGGTCATCTCGATTACTCCCGGTTGTTTAACGGCACCCAAAACCGTCAATAATAACAGAGGAGGATATATGCACGCGTACTTGGTTCAACATGGAAAAGCGAAGCCTGCAAATGAAGATCCCAATCGCGGCTTGTCCGACGATGGACGTGCAGAAGTAACGCGTATTGCCGATTTTATGCACGATCTGCGAATTACGATTTCGTTGATTTATCACAGCGGCAGATTACGGGCCGAAGAGACTGCTCACATTCTGGCGACCAGCATACGCTGCACAGGCGGGCCATGCCAGTCCGACGGTCTCGACCCAGCGGACGACCCCGCCGGCACCGCCGACTTTCTGAACGTTTATACCGACGACATTTTAATCGTCGGCCACCTGCCTCACCTCGAGCGACTGGCATCGCTGCTGCTGACGGGCAATCCCGATGAACGGCCCATTCAGTTTCGCAATGCGGGAGTTATTTGTCTGGAAAAAGAACGGAATGGCAGATGGAGCGTCGTATGGGCAATCGTGCCGGAACTTCTGAGTACCCCCACCAGACTCGCAGCGTGATTCGTAGTGTAGTATCTTCACGCGATGGTAAGGCGAGAGATTTCCGCAGGCTGTGTCGTCTACCGCCCAACCCAGGGAGGGGCGGAGGTGGCGCTGATTAAACCACGCGATAGAAACGCTTGGGCTCTGCCAAAGGGCCTCATCGAACGCGGTGAAGCCCCGGAAATCGCGGCGCAGAGAGAAGCGAAGGAAGAAACCGGTCTGTCCGGAAACATCGTCCGAAAAATCGATACCATCAAATATTCTTATATGGCGAAGTGGGAGACACCCCCAACGCGCGTCTTCAAAATCGTTACGTTCTATTTGCTGGAGTTTACAGAAGGCGATCCGTCGCGGCACGACCGCGAGGTCGACCTTGTCGAATGGTTTCCTATTGAAAAAGCCATCGCGAGCGCCAGCTATCCGCAGGAGAAAACGATTATCCGAAAGGCGAAGGACCTCATCCTGAATCATCGGGAGGGCTCATGAGCGTAGGGAGAAGAAACTTCATTGCCGCGGTTCTTGGTGTCTGTGTGTCTTTGTGTCTCTGTGCGAGCGCCGTTGCCCAAGCGATCTACGCTGAAAATCAAATTCCAGCTCGGGGTGTTGAAGTCGCTTATACCGTCACCGTTAAGAATCCCGCTTCTCACGTGTATGACATCGAGATGTCAATTAAAGGCATTCGTGACACGTCCGTTTTTGTCTCCATTCCGGCCTGGTCTCCAGGCATGTATCGCATCGAGAACTATGCGCGTAATGTGCAAGATTTCCGCGCCTCGAATCTGCGAAATCAACCATTGAAGTGGGAGCAAACCGACAAACAGACATGGCGCATGGTTAAACAACCCGCCGACGACGTGGACATCCAGTATCAGGTTTTCTCAGCACAACTCACCGATCAAATGGCCGACCTCGCTCCACCTGAAACCTTCATGTACGTCGTCGGGCAGAAACACGTGCCGTATACGGTTAAATACAACGCACCAGGAGGATGGAAGGTTTACACCGGGCTGGAAAAGAAAGGCGACCGGTACGTCGCCACCGACTATGACATCTTCATCGATGCGCCCGCATTCATCGGCGAATTCAAAGTCCTCGAGTTCGAAACCGGAGGAGCGCGTCACTACCTGGTCTTCAGTAAGCGCGATGTTTCGATGAGCGCGCCCCAGGTCACATCGGATATTCAGGAAATCGTCGAAGCTGGGACGAAAATATTCGGCAAACTTCCCTACAAGGAATACCTGTTCCTGTTCAAGGTCCAACCCCAGGCAACCAACAGTGTCGAGCATCTGAATTCAACTCACATCGCCGTTGGTGAAAACGATTTCGTCACCCAAGCGAACTACAGGCAATTCCTGGCGACCGTCGCCCATGAGTTCTTTCACCTCTGGAACGTTAAACGCATCCGGCCGGCTGTGCTGGGTCCATTCGACTACACGCATGAAGTTCACACTCGACTGCTCTGGATGCTCGAAGGCATTACCAGCTATTACGGCGATCTTCTCCTGGCGCGCAGCGGCATTGACACACCCGAGGAGTATCTCAGCAGGATGGCTGTTATTATCAACTCGCTCGAACACGCACCTGGCCGGCACCTGATGAGCGCCGAGGAAGCGAGTTGGAATGCATGGCTGAGGAGCGACAACGCTGAAAACAACACCGTTTCCTACTACACCAAGGGAGAGTTGATTGGCCTTCTCCTCGATATGGAGATTCGTAGCCGTACCAAGAATCAGAAAAGCCTTGATGATGTCATGCGATATCTCATGGAGACGTATGCGAACAAAGGCGTCGGGTTTCCTGAAGACGGATTTTTAAAAGCCGTTGAAGCTGTCGTCGGTTCCGATTTTCATGAACTCTACGAAGCACTGGTACAGAGTCGCAGGGATCTTGACTACAACCGTTATCTCAAGCAGGCGGGACTCGTGGCACAAGTCCAACTTCAGCCGGGCACGATTTACGTTGGGCTCGAATTCGAACCAGGTGAAGGCAGTTTTCCGCGCGTGAGACGAGTCGTACCAAGTTCGCCTGCAGATCGAGCGAAGGTGGATTCAGGCGATCTTTTGGTATCTATGAATGACGAACGACTGACGTTTGAAAATTTTCGCAGCCGCCTTCATTCTCATTCCATCGGCGAAACGGTAAAGCTCACAGTGCTCCGAGGCCCGCGCATGCTGGACCTGAAGATCGTTCCCGTGGAATTTCAGGAAGAGCGCTGGCAGCTTAACGAGATTTCGCGTCCGACTCCGGAACAGCTCGAATTAAAACACAGCTGGCTCGGCGGGAAATAAAGCACTGACGCACCGCGGAGCGGTATTAGCAGCGAAGATTGGGTCAGCACCGCGGAGCGCCAGGAAATTAAGCCAGGGGTACGCGTTCTTTGCGTACCCCTGGAAGGAATAGGATCAGCATCCGCACCCCGGAGGCGTGCGAGGAATCCTCGCCACCCCTTTCGGGGTGCGGTGTTTGACTTCGGATACATTTCCAGGCGTACGCAAAAAACGCGTACGCCTAGCTAATATCCCAGCACGCCTCCGGCGTGCGCAATATCCAAGCTCTAGAGCACAGCTTCACCGCGGCTGCCTTCACTCCACCACGATTGTCGCCAGTTTCTTCCGCGCGTAGCGAAGGTCCATCATTAAGAAGGTCTCGATTCGGAGTCTTTCCTGGAATTCAATAACCTGTTCGACGCTTTTTCCCACACCGAGCGCAACGATTCCGGTGTCCTTTGCTGCAATCGATTTTTCCGGATACACCATTTCCAAAAATCGTGGAACAAAATTGAAGGCGTGGCCTGAGCTCTCCTTGACGACGATTTTCATGTGATCGGGAATCAATTCGAGAATTCGCATTTCGAATTGATCCGATTTCAATACAGCATCTTTCATGTCCTTGCCATTGATACGGAGAGCCATCTCAACCTCCCAGCGATAATGGATCGCAAGGCCCGACACCGTGCCCTATCTGTAGCGCGTTTCTTATAGCCGCCGTCACGAACTCTTTCCCCAATGAGACGGATTCCTTCACTGATTCGCCCAGTGCGAGATATGCCGTGATGGAAGCCGAAAGCACACAACCCGTCCCGTGCGTGTTTCGTGTCGCGATACGAGACGACTGGAACTCCGAAAACTCTTTACCATCGAACAAGACATCCGTCGCGTTGTCGACCTTAACGTGTCCGCCCTTCATTAATACGTGCGCGGCGCCCATCCGATGAATCTCGATAGCCGCTTGTTTCATCTCGGCGACCGTGTTAATCGTCTTGCCGGTCAATACGCCCGCCTCATCGGCATTTGGAGTTATCAGCAAGGCGAGTGGCAATAACTTCCGACGAAAAATGGTGATTGCGTCCGGGTTCATTAATGTGGCTCCCGATGTAGACATCATGACCGGATCAACGACGAGGTTTCTGATCCCGTACTGCGCCACTTTCTCGGCGACGACACGAATGACACCTGCGGTCAGAAGCATGCCGGTTTTAACCGCGTCCGGACGAATGTCAGTGAACACTGCATCGAGTTGCTGGCCGACGAAATCAGGCGCGACCTCCGCCACAGAGGAAACACCTAGACTGTTCTGAGCCGTCATGGCCGCCACAACCGCCATTCCGTAGACACGCAATCGCGAGAAAGTCTTGAGATCCGCCTGAATACCAGCCCCGCCGCTCGGATCGGAACCGGCAATTGTGAGAGCGGTTTTGACGGGAATAGACATCTACATTTGGAGTTCTACTCGATCCCCCACCCGTACTTTACCCGGCAGGACAACCCGAACGAACATACCTCGCCGATCCTGCAATGCGTTCTGCAAACCATGTCGGACGCGTTCCATCCGAACACAGGGTTCACAAGGCATCGTTACGGCAACCAACACCTCGCCCAACCGTAGTTCCTGCCCTTCTTGCAAGCCCATGACATCCATGCCATCCACGACAACATTTTCATAAATGTCGCCAGGCGCGAGATTCAGTTCATCCAGCGCACTTCCGGATACCAACAGGATCTGTCTTCGCTTCGAAGAGCCGGTATGGTGATCACCATCGAATCCGCCTGCAACGGCCTGAACGGCGTCAAGGGAAAGGGATTGTTCGCCTTTCTTGGCTTTGATCAAAATCGCGCGAACTGTTGCTTCCACGCTGTCGATTATAATGGTGGCTATGTGTCGCCCTCTAAGCTTTCTTCTCTTGGCAGCCGCACTCGGCAGCCCAGTGCTGACGTTTGCACAAACGCCCCCGCCCGGCGCTCCATTCGATGCATCGAAGCATCCGAATCCGATCATCACTTTCGTGGAGACCAAAGATTTCAAGCCGATCACTCCCGGCCAAATCAAAGAGCAAAGCGGAATTGACCTCCTTGGAATTTCACAAGACGAAGGTAAGCGGGAATCGATTGAGATCGCCGATGGCCGTTTCGTAAAGAACATGCCGATTCTCGGCGGCCGGACGGACGTGACTTTCTATCCCGTCGTTCGGCAGAAATTCGCACTGAACGGCAAGGGCGATCTCGTACTGTACTCCTTCAGATTTCCAAAGGTCGCGCTGCCGCCGGATTTCGCGCGTATTGTGCTGAATGAAGCGGCACTCGAAAGGAAGAAAAAGCCGAGCGAGATGCGGTTCGGCGGTGCGAAGCCGGAAACGCTGGAAATTCGCGGTGCACGCGCTCTGCTTTTCGAGAGCGACGGTCAGATCACGGTCTACTGGCAGGAGCAAGGGATTGGTCACACTGCAACCGCGGCGCTGCCAAGGCAGGATCTGTTTCAGATTATTGAGGACTTGTTGTGACGTCAGCAGGCGGAGGGGCCATTACCAACTTACGGCCTTCCAGACTCTTCTTAATGGGACCGTCCAGGCCTTCAGGCTCCGGCAATCCGATCAACTGAAAAATATTCCCGATGTGCTGCCTGAATAGTGAATCGAACGTGGCATCACTTTCGCTTGAAAAATCATTTCCGAACCACCACATCCAATCGCTGCCCTCAGCAATCAAGAGCTCTTCATAGGCAAGGTCCCAGTCACGCTGCGGTACCACACCTTTTCGCGCCATCAGAGCTTCGCGCGCGCGTACAATCCATCTCCACGCCTGATGATCTTCCGGATGACCGATCCAAATGCTGAAATTCGCATTCGCCCATGATCCGGGAGCAAGCCAATTCAGCGGCTCCGGGGCCACGCGCGTCATCGCTTCTGATAGAGTGACAGCCTCTAATGCCGGATCTTTCCCGATGCCCTCAAACAAACGCCTCAGAAAATCGCGACCGCTGTTCGGATAGTAGTCCCACGGATTTTCGCCGTCTAAAGCAATCAGCACATGGGAACCATCGGGCGTCGCTTTGAGCCGGACCAGCAGATCATTGGCGCTCTCCGCCGCCGGAGCGTGCATGTATTGAAAGCCGATGAGATCCGACAGTGCACGATCCCGGAAAAATACAGTGATGTCACCACGTTTATATGGGTGATAAATTCGGCGGCGGTTGTCCCAACTCAGGTCGACTCCGGATTTCGCGAGAATGCCTTCATCGGTGGCCATCCATCGGAACCCCACTGAAGCGGCTAGTAACGCTACATCATTGGACACCGCACCTTCAGAAGGCCAGAGACCTTGCGGAACTCTGCCGAACCGTTTCTCCATAAACGTTTGTGCGCGGGCAAGCTGTTCGCGAGCGTCGTAGGGAAAGTGAACGTCGACAGGAGTCCTTCCGTCGGCATGGCTGTCGATGAGAAGAGGCAGGATGGGATGATAGAACGGTGTCGTCGAAATTTCGATGATGCCTTGGTCCTGCACCTTCCGATACGTCGGAATGATCTCGCGAATTGTCTTCTGCACCACTGTCCGTAACGCCGCTTTATCTTTTTCAGAAAAGTCTCTCCCTTTTGCAACCAATGTGTTCGGCCTGCGGTCGTGGTCCATCCAGGCGAGTGTCCACCAAACCTGAATGTCACGAATCTCTTGATCGGAAAATGTGTGGTGCCGCGTCGGGTCGCTGCGCCTTTCGTACAATTCGAAATATCGTGGAAACGGCTGCAACATCGTGCGGACCGGAACCGGAAAGAATCGTTCGATAATCGCACTGCGCTCTTCTTCGCTCAGTTCGTCCACTGATTTGAACGCCAGATCGAGCACGGCGTCCTGTGCTTTTCCGGACGCGTATTCTTCGAGCTGCAGCAACAGAGATGGAACCAAATTGAACGTTTGATGAAGGTCCGGGAATTCGCCGGCCAAAGACGGCATCCCCAGATAGTCCTTCGTCGCATGCAGGTAAGCCCAAGGCATCACGTAAGACTGCCGTACCAGGTCCTTGTAGAAGGGCTGGTGCATATGCCACAGAAATGAAACTAGAATGGACATAGCCGTTTGAACTACAGACGCAGGCTCCTCCCCCCGCCCAAAATGTTAAGTTGTACCATTCCGGTGGCCGTGTTGGTAGGCATTTTCACGAGATTCGGACGAAGCGTATTCTAGAGAAATGGATCGAGAACGGACCTAGTAGTGGCAGAATGTACGTTCGGCGTTTATGAGAATTCTCGACCGCTACATTTTCAGGGAGATTCTCTTCCCATCCATCATTGCCTTAGTGGCATTGACCTTTGTCGCATTCCTTGCCTTCTCGCGTGAACTCGGGTGGCTTCTCGAGTTGATTGTCCGCCAATCCGCAACGGTGCGGGACGTCTGGGCAATTTCCGCGGCGTACATACCAAACGTTTTAACTTTCACTATTCCCATGGCTGTCTTGGTCGGCATTCTGACGGGATTCGGAAGAATGTCGTCGGACAGTGAGGCGATCGCTTTCCGCGCAACGGGCGTCTCAATGGTGCGACTCCTCGTCCCGGTCATGGTCTTGGGATCGTTTGCGTTTGTCTCCAACATCCTCATGACCGTCTATATTGCGCCGCACATGGCTTCCAGTTTACGCGACGTTCGTCATGAATTCCTGGCGAAGCAAGTCTCGCTCGAAGTGAAGTCGCGAGTGTTCAACGAAAGCTTGTCAAGTTTCGTGTTGTACGTTCAGGACGTCGCCCGGGAGGGATTGAACTGGCGTGGAATTCTCCTGGCGGATATGAGCCGGCCCGATCAACTCCGAGTTTACTTCGCCCGTTCTGGAACAGTGACCAAGGATGACGAGCGGCGGACATTTGCGCTGACGTTGGCGGAAGGAAGTACGCACGAGATATCGCCGCATTCACCAAAGCGGTATGACCACAATACCTTCGATGCCACCACGATCTCAGTCCCGATGCCCGAAGCGGCGCCTAAACAGGATCGAATTGTCATTTCGGAAATACCGACCGGGATCTTATGGAATGCGATTAGAGAAGGCACCGCGACCTATGAGGAACACGTGGAGTTCCATCGGCGTTTTGCCCTGCCGTTTGCATGCCTGGTGTTCACTCTAACCGGTTTGGCGCTTGGGGTGTCAACGACACGGGGAAGCAGATCGATGGGTTTGATCCTGAGTCTGATTCTCATGCTCGTGTACTACCTGGCTTTTGTTGGCGGAACGCGCATCGCGGGCAATGCACAATTTTCGCCCCTCCTTGGGGCCTGGCTTCCAAACCTGACATTCGCGATTTTGGGAATCGCGCTCATTGCTCACTCAAATCACGAACGCGATAACCCGTTTCTGAATCGGCTCGCCAGCATCATGCACTGGTTTTCAGACAAACGCGCGGAGGTCCGAACAAGCCGCAAGCGCTTCCGGCAGTGGACCTACTCTCTTACGCACCATCCAAAATTTTTCCGACTCCTGGACGTCTACGTTCTTCGCGGGTTTTGGTTCTTCTTTGTCCTTGTTCTCATCGTGTTTGTAGCGCTTTTCATCCTGGTCACGTTGTTTGAGCTTTTGCCCGATATTGTGAAGAACAGGATCGACAGCAGCATTGTCGTCACGTACTTCGTTTATCTGCTGCCGCAGATCCTGTATTACGTGATCCCGCTTACAGTTCTACTCGCCATTTTGATCGATCTGGGAACTCTGACCAAAACTAACGAGATCCTTGCGGTCAAGGCAGGCGCTGTCAGTTTGTACCGAATGGCAATGCCGCTGTTGATCATGGGACTCTTGCTGTCCGCGGGTATCTACTTTCTTCAGGACTTCATGCTTCCGTACGCGAACCAGCGCCAGGACGAATACCATGACATCATCAAGGGCCGGGCGCCGCAAACATATCGTGACCCCCAGCGAAAATGGATGGCTGGTTCCGACGAACGGATCTACCACTACAATTACTTCGATCCCGATCAAGACATTTTTGGCGGTATTTCGATTTTCACCTTCAAGCCGCACAGTCTTGAATTGAGCGATTGGACCTTTGCCACACGTGCGACCTGGCAAGGTTCCAGGTGGAGACTCGAAGATGGCTGGAGACGGCACATCAGCGACAGCGGCGTCACAGACTATCGCCCCTTCAATACACTCGACGTCCATGAACTCGATCACCCGGACTATTTCAAAAAGGAAGTCCGAACTGCCGCTCAAATGACGTATCCGGAGCTGAAACGATACGTGATGAACCTTAAACAAAGCGGATTCGACGTGAGCGCACTAATGGTGGATCTGTATCGAAAGCTTTCCTTCCCGCTAGTCTCGTTCATTATGGTGATCATCGGGATTCCCTTCTCGTTCACAACAGGGAGAAGGGGCGCCTTCTACGGAATCGGGCTCTGCCTGGCGGTCGGTATCTTCTACTGGTCAACGTTTGAACTCTTCGACAAACTGGGTGGGATTAACCGTCTTTCGCCGTTTGTCGCCGCATGGTTCCCCAACCTCATCTTCGGTTTCGGTGGTGTTTGGTTGATGCTGCGGGTGAAGACTTAAACTGACTATCTTTTAGTTGTCACACTATCCGGAAAGATAGGCTTTTCCTGTTCGATAAGGCGGCGCGTCGACGCTGTAGTCTAGTCTAAACCTCGGCCTCGCAATGTGATTCCGTATCTCCGACTGTTCGGCATTCAAAATGCCTTGCAGCCCGGCATGTTGACAACAAGACGAATATACGAGTTTGATGACTTTCGAGTCGATACGGGACAGTTTGTTTTGATGGGCGCCGGTTCTGCAAAGCCGATTTCGCCGACAGTCTTTCGGATTCTGACTTTTCTTCTCGCGCGAGCAGGTGAGTCCGTGACGAAAGAAGACTTGATCAAGTATGTTTGGCCGGACAGCTTCGTCGAAGAAGGAAATCTGAACCGAAACGTGTCCACGCTGCGCAAGGTACTCAACGAAAAGCCCTGCGATCACAGGTACATCGAGACCATCCCCAAGACCGGTTACCGATTCATCGCTCCAGTACGGACGATGGATTACCAGCCTCCCACAGGGGTTGTCCGATGCGTATCCAATCGCAGTTCGCATCGCGTCGTAGGTCGTGAACTGGAACGAGACACGCAGAGCCACGCGTTTGACCAAGCCCAGCTAGGGCATGGAGGTATCGTCTGCGTCAGCGGCG
>Ga0126369_10002357_pt1 | contig 13384 bp, 25 predicted proteins | sample PanSoiMetaPlot_1_FD_109646 | JGI IMG/M metagenome (GOLD analysis project Ga0126369, IMG submission 109646) | Tropical forest soil microbial communities from Panama - MetaG Plot_1 | ecosystem: Environmental > Terrestrial > Soil > Tropical forest > Bulk soil | place: Panama | collected 2016-02-17 | reverse complement strand
TGGAACAGCTGTTCCCGTGACGGTGATTCAAGCCGGTCCGTGCGTCATCGTTCAAAAGAAGACGAAGCAGACAGACGGGTACGATGCTGTGCAACTCGGATTCGTCGAGTTCGTCAAGCCGAAGCGCGTCAATAAACCGATGGCGGGTCATTTCAAGAAAGCAAATGTCGCGCCCGCTCGATTCACGCGAGAGGTGCCGGTGGAAGGCGAGGAAACGCGCAATGCCGGCGATAAGGTCATGGTGGACATCTTTAATCCGAATGAACTGGTGCACGTTGTCGGGACGAGCAAAGGACGCGGCTTCGCCGGTTTCGTCAAGCGACATCACTTCCGCGGCGGACGCGCAACGCATGGATCGATGTTCCATCGGGCGCCTGGTTCGATTGGTTCATCCGCATATCCTTCGCGGGTTTTGAAAGGCATGCGAATGGCCGGACACATGGGCAACTCCCGTGTCACCGTGCGGAATGTTCGGGTCGCGCGTGTCGATCAGGAAAACAACCTTCTCTTTGTACACGGCGCCGTGCCGGGACCGGCAGGCGCTTATGTCGTCGTAGAGAAGTCTGGGCGGTAACAATGGCAACGGTAGATATCAAAAACTTGAACAATGAGGTCGTCGGGAAGCTGGACCTCGCGGATGCGGTGTTTGCTGGACCGATCAATGAAGGTTTGATGCACCTCGCCGTCAAGCAGTACCTGGCCAGCCTTCGATCGGGTACGCACAACACTAAGACTCGAGCTGAAGTCACAGGCAGCGGCAGGAAACCGTGGCGTCAAAAAGGCACAGGGCGTGCGCGCGTCGGAGAAATCCGAAACCCGCTATGGCGTAAGGGCGGTACGGTGTTTGGCCCGCGGCCGAGGAATTACGAAGCTCCGCTGCCCAAGAAGATGTTTCGGGCCGCTTTGAAATCGGCTCTGGCTAAGAAGTTCAAAGAGAACCAACTGAACGTCGTCGAGGCCTTTAAACTCGAGACGCACAAGACGAAGGCATTTTCTCAAGCGCTCGCGAACCTCGGCTTCGATCGCAAGATTCTGCTGGTTGATCATGAGGAGAACCCGAACCTCTGGTTGGCCGCCCGGAATCTGAGCGATGTCCAGCTGCTCCCGAATTTGCAACTCACGCCATACCACGTCTTGAACGCGAAGCACGTCGTGTTCACGAAGGCGGCGATTCAAGCATTGGAGGAGGTGCTGACCAAATGACGGCTGTTTACCGCGTCATCAAACGTCCCGTGATTACCGAAAAGGGTCTCACGCTCAAAGAAAACGAACGCACGCTTTGCTTCGAAGTCGACGAAAACGCCAGCAAAACGCAAATTCAGGAAGCCGTCGAGCAGCTGTTCAAGGTGAAAGTCCAGCACGTCCGCACGATGGTTGTCCCGGGGAAGATGCGCCGGCGAGGGAAGTACAGCGGCTATCGCTCGGATTGGAAGAAGGCGTACGTCACGCTTCGCGAAGGCGAAAAGATGATCGAATACGGGGAGAATCTCTAATGGCGCTTAAGACTTTCAGACCAAAGACAGCCTCGCTTCGCTTCAAGTCGGTCATCGATTACAAACAGGAACTGACGACCGATGAACCGTACAAGCCACTGGTGTCGCCGAAAAATCGGATCAACGGCCGCAACAATTACGGCCAGCTCACGGTTCGTCATCGAGGAGGCGGAAACAAGAAGCATTATCGAGTGATCGATTTCCGCCGCGACAAGATCGGCATTCCTGCCACGGTTGAAACGATCGAATACGATCCGAATCGCTCAGCGTTTATTGCTTTGTTGAGCTATGCCGATGGCGAACGTCGATACATTCTTCAGCCGGTGGGCCTCAAAGTCGGAATGTCGGTTGTTGCGGGTCCCGAAGCCGATATTCTTGTGGGTAATTCGCTGCCTTTGAAGAACATTCCACTCGGTACGACCATTCACAATATTGAATTGCGTCCCGGGAAAGGTGCGCAGATGGCTCGCAGCGCAGGCGCCGCGGCACAAGTCGTCGCCAAGGAAGCCGGATACGCTCACGTGAAGCTTCCATCGGGCGAAGTGCGATTGGTGAATGTAAATTGCACGGCGACCATAGGTCAGGTCGGGAATCTCGACCATGAGAACATCACGATCGGAAAAGCCGGACGTAACCGCCACATGGGAATTCGACCGACGATTCGTGGTGTGGTGATGAATCCGGTCGATCATCCGCATGGCGGAGGTGAAGGCCGGGTGAAGGGGTATCACCCAATGACTCCGTGGGGCAAGCCGACGCTTGGTTACAAGACACGAAACAACAAACGAACCGACAAGTTCATCGTGAAGAGGAAAACGAAGTAGCATGCGCTCACAAAAGAAAGGGCCGTTTATCGATGCGCCGCTGAATAAAGCCATCGCGGCGATGAATGCCCGGAACGAAAAGAAAATTTATAAGACGTGGTCGCGTCGTTCGACGGTTACTCCCGAAATGGTAGGCCACACGATCGCCGTACATAACGGGAAAAAATTCATTCCCGTCTACGTCACGGAAAATATGGTGGGCCACAAGCTCGGCGAATTCTCTCCGACGCGATCATTCAAAGGTCACAGCGCGGCAGGAACGAAAGACAAAGTTGTCGCACCCGCTGGAGCGCCAAGCGGCGCCGGAGCGCCGGGTGGTGGCGGTGCACCGGCAGCTGGTGGCGGCGGGTCAGCTCCCCCGCCGAAAGCAGGTTAATCATGGTCAGTAAAGCTACAAGCCGGTTCATTCGCATGTCGCCGCAGAAAGCGCGGCTGGTCGTGGACTTGATTCGAGGGAAAAGCGTCAACGAAGCGCTCATGACTCTGAAGTTCACGAACAAGCCCAAGTCGACGCGCGAAATCGAAAAGGTCGTGAAGTCCGCCGTTGCGAATGCAACACAGGCGGACGAAAACCTCGACGTCGATCAGCTCTTCGTGGAGACATGTTTCATTAATGAAGGTCCGCGCTTGAAACGGATACGCCCGGCGCCGATGGGCCGTGCATATCGCTACCAACGACGCACGTCTCACATCACGATCGAATTGGGAGAGAAGAAATAATGGGTCAGAAGACACATCCTTACGGATTTCGGCTCGGGATCACCAAGCCGTGGCGCTCGCGTTGGTTTGCCAAGCGCGACTACAGCCGGTTGCTTCACGAAGATCTGAAGTTGAAGCGAGATCTGCTGAAGCAGTTGTCGCACGCCGGCGTCAGCAATATCGAAGTCGAGCGGATGGCCAACAAACTTCGAATCACGATTTATACCTCCCGGCCCGGGATCATCATCGGTCGCAAGGGTTCGGAAATCGACAAGCTGAAGGCTGATATTCAGAAGCGGACGAATCGAGAGGTTTACATCAACATTCAGGAAATCCATCGGCCTGAACTTGACGCGCAGCTCGTGGCCGGCGCGATCGCGATGCAGCTGGAGAAGAGAATTGCCTTCCGCCGGGCGATGAGAAAATCCGTCGATTCGGCTCTGCGTTTTGGCGCGAAAGGTATCAAGGTTCGCGTGAGCGGACGGTTGAACGGCGCAGAAATCGCGCGTTCCGAGTGGTATCTGCAAGGCCGTTTGCCGCTGCATACGCTGCGGGCCGACGTGGATTATGGTTTTGCCGAGGCTCAGACGACCTATAGAGTCATCGGCGTGAAGTGCTGGATCTACAAGGGTGAGATTCTGCCTAGTAAGCAGCCGCAGGGACCGGCGGCGGCACGGATTTGAAGAGGAATTGAACCATGTTGATGCCAAAGAAAGTGAAGTACCGCAAGCAGCAGCGCGGCAAAATGCGCGGCAAAGCCTGGCGTGGTTCCTCGCTCGCCTTCGGTGACTTCGGGCTGAAGACTCTGGATGCCGCTTGGATCACCGACCGCCAGATTGAAGCCGGTCGTATCGCCATCACGCGTTTCGTCAAGCGCGGCGGTAAGGTCTGGATTCGCGTGTTTCCGGATAAGCCGGTGACGAAAAAGCCCGCTGAGACTCGCATGGGTAAAGGCAAGGGTGCCCCCGAGTATTGGGTGGCTGTCGTGAAGCCCGGCCGCATCCTCTACGAGATGGAAGGCGTCCCGGAGTCCGTGGCGCGTGAAGCGATGCGCCTGGCGGCGCAGAAGCTGCCGGTGCATACGAAGTTCGTGATGCGCGAAGAGAAGACAGAGAAGGCAGGTGCGCAATGAAATCCGCCGAACGAACCAAAAAACTCCGCGACATGACGGTTGATGAACTCGAGCGGCGCGAAGTCGAAATGAACGAGCAGATGTTTAGATTGCGATTTCAGTGGGCGATGGGCCAGACCGAAACTCTCAACAAGATTCGAGAGCTGCGGAAAGACAAAGCACGGTTACTAACGATCATGCGTGAGAAGAGTAATGGCTGACGAAACAACGACGACTGCAAAAGAGAAAAAAGTCCGGCATCGACTGGAAAAAATCGGCATCGTCACGAGCACGAAGATGCAAAAGACGATCGTGGTCGAAGTACGCCGGCGAGTTGCTCATCCGGTTTACAAACGAATCGTGACGAAGCGCTCGAAATTCATGGCGCACGACGAGCACGGAAAAGCACACGAGGGGGACATGGTTCGGATTGTCGAAAGCCGCCCTCTCAGCAGAAACAAACGCTGGAGCCTGAAAGACGTCATCCGGGCTGCGAGTACAGGAGTTTAAGAATGCCCGTTCAAATGAGAACCATCCTCGAGGTGGCCGACAATTCAGGTGCGAAGCGGCTTGCTTGTATTTTGCCGCTCGGTGGCTCGACAGGTTTGAAAGCAGGTCTGGGTGACATCATTACGGCTTCAGTGAAAGAAGCCAGCCCGGATAGCAACGTGAAGAAAGGTTCCGTCGTCAAATGCGTGATCGTCCGGACACGCAAGGAGACACGCCGCAAAGACGGCACGTACATCCGGTTTGATACGAACGCGGCGGTGCTGATCAACGACGACCATGAACCTATCGGAACCCGTGTTTTCGGGCCGGTCGCTCGTGAATTGCGTGACAAGAGATTTATGAAGATCGTTTCACTCGCTCCGGAGGTGATTTGAAATGCCGGCGATGCCTCCAATCAAAAAGAATGACGAAGTTTTCGTCCTGCGCGGAAAGGACCGCGGGAAGACCGGCCGCGTGCTCATCGTTTTGCCTAAGGACCAAAAAATCGTGGTCGAAGGCGTTCAGATGATCAAGCGGCACACGCGCCCGAACCCGCAGCGCAACATCAAAGGCGGCATTGTGGAAAAGGAAGCGCCAATCCATATCTCGAATGTCGCCATCGTTTGCAAGAACTGCAAACAGCACACGCGGTTGGGCAATCAGATTCTGAGTGATGGACGACGGGCGCGGGCGTGCAAGAAGTGCGGAAACATCATCGAGTGAGGGTAAGGTGAGTAAGAAAGAAGACAAAGCAAAGAAGGGCAAGCCGTCGAAGCAGGCGCAGGAGGCGGCGCCACGCGAGGCCGGTAAAAAGGCTGCAAAGCCTTCGAAGCCGCTGGAGCCGCCTCGTCTGAGGGTGCGGTACAACAAGGACATCGTTCCGGCGCTCATGAAGCACTTCAGTTACAAAAATGTGATGGCGGTTCCCAAGCTCGAAAAGATCGTCATTAACATGGGGCTTGGTGAAGCCATCGCGAACGCTAAGATCCTCGACGTCGCCGTGGACGAACTCGGACGGATTGCGGGACAACGCCCCGTCATCACACGGGCAAAGAAGTCGATCGCGAATTTCAAGCTCCGTCAGAATATGCCCATCGGAGCGGCTGTGACACTACGCGGGGACCGCATGTTCGAGTTCCTGGATCGGTTGACGAGCGTCGTTCTGCCGCGCGTGCGCGACTTTCGCGGCGTGTCCACGAAGTCCTTCGACGGGCGCGGAAATTACACGCTGGGTCTTCGCGACCAATTGATCTTCCCGGAGATTTCGTACGAGAAAGTGGACAAGATCCGTGGAATGAACGTAACGATCGTGACCACTGCCCGCAGTGACGATGAAGCGCGGGAGTTGCTGAGACAGTTTGGCATGCCGTTTAGGCAGCAGTAAAAGATTGAGGAGAATGAATGGCTCGAACGTCGGCCGTTGCTAAAGAAGCAAAGAAAAAGAAATTCGCGGTGCGCTACCACAACCGCTGCAAGCGCTGCGGTCGCCCGCGAGGGTTCTTGAGAAAATTCCAGCTCTGTCGAATTTGTTTCCGGCAGTTGTCGCTCTTTGGGGAAGTCCCTGGAGTTGTCAAGTCGAGCTGGTAGTATGGCGAGGAGATTTAGATGACCGATCCCATTGCAGATATGCTGACCCGCGTCCGAAATGCGGTTCAGGCGAAGCATCAGAAAGTCGATATGCCGGCCTCACGATTGAAAGTTGAGATTGCGCGAATTCTGAAGGAAGAGGGTTACATCTCTCATTTCAAGACGACCGAAGAAGCCGGAAAGCTGTCTCTGACCGTTTTCCTCAAATACGGGCCCAAAGGTGAAAAAGTGATATCGAACATCGAACGCGTCAGTCGTCCGGGCTGCCGCGTCTATGTTTCGAAAACAGAGATCCCGAAGGTGCTGGGCGGTCTGGGCATCAACATTCTGACGACGTCGCACGGTGTCATGACCGGCAAGCAAGCGCGCAGGCAAGGTTTTGGCGGCGAGCTGCTCTGCAGCATCTATTGAAAGGCTAGAGAAATGTCACGAATCGGTAAGAAGCCCATTCCAGTGCCGGATAAAGTGAAAGTCGAGATCAAACCGGACCAGGTCGTTGTTACGGGACCCAAAGGTTCGGTTACCAATCCGATCCCACCCGGTATCCGGTTTGAGCAGAAGGATAAACAGGTCCTTGCCATACGCAAGGACGACAGCGGCGCGCAAAGGGCGTTTCACGGACTGGCCCGTGCTCTTGTTGCCAATGCTGTGCGCGGAGTGACGGAAGGCTTTTCGAGGGAATTGGAAATCGTTGGTGTCGGTTATCGGGCCGAACAGAAAAAGAATTCCGTGTTATTTACGCTCGGCTATTCTCATCCGATCGAGTATCCGATCCCGCCGGGAATCAACATTACGGTTGATAAACAGACTCATCTGGTGATTACCGGCGTCGACCGGCAGCAGATGGGTCAAATCGCCGCGAATATCCGGTCGTTGAAGAAGCCTGACCCATATAAGAACAAAGGTATTCGTTACGCCGGCGAGCAGCTCAAGAAGAAGGCCGGAAAGGCCGGAGGTAAATAGGCCATGCCGAAAGTGGCTTCAAATGAAGTGAGATTGCGGATTCATCAACGCATTCGCAAGCGTTTGAGCGGAGTGTCGGCGCGTCCGCGCCTGGCTGTCTTTCGCAGCAACAAACACATCTACGTCCAGATCATTGATGATTCGAAAGGCACTACCTTGATAGCCGCATCGACGCTTGACGCCGATGCCAAGAAAGATATGAAGCACGGCGGCAATATCGCGGCCGCGAAAACCGTTGGGAAGCTTGTCGCGGAGCGCGCAAAAGCGAAAGGGATCAATGCAGTTCTCTTCGACCGCGGCGGTTATCTGTATCACGGAAGAGTTAAAGCATTAGCGGAGGCAGCCCGAGAGGCGGGCTTGAAATTCTAGTGGTGAATACGAAACGAATTGATGCGAACCAGCTGCAGCTGAAGGACACCGTGGTTTCGATCAACCGTGTAACGAAAGTTGTCAAAGGCGGCAAGAACCTGAGTTTCAGCGCTCTGGTAGTGGTTGGTGACGAAGGCGGGCACGTTGGTTACGGTAACGGCAAAGCGAAAGAAGTTCCCCAGGCCATTCGTAAAGCAATTGAGGCCGCGAAGAAGAATTTGATCAAAGTGCCGCTGACGAACAACACTATTCCGCACCAGATCATCGGATTGTTCGGCTCTGGAAGGGTGCTGTTGAAGCCGGCTGTTGAAGGAACGGGAATCATCGCGGGGGGCGCGGTTCGTGCCGTCATGCAGGCTGCCGGCGTTCAAAACATTTTGACGAAATCCATCGGCACGTCGAATCCGCACAACGTGATTAAGGCGACTTTTGAAGGACTTCGGAGCCTGAAGGATCCGCAGGAAGTCGCGCGACTGCGGGAAAAGGCATTAGAAGAGGTTTTGGGGTAGGTTCATGGCGAAGAAAAATAAGGCGGCGGGGGGCAAACTTCGTATTCAGTACTATCGGAGCGCAATCGGCTTCACTGAGGAGCAGAAGCTGATCGTGAAGGGGCTTGGATTGAGAAAACTGAATGCGGTTCGGGAAGCCGAAGATACTCCCGCAATTCGCGGAATGGTCGCAAAGGTTCCGCATCTGTTGCGGATACTGGAGCAGTAACTATGGCAGGTATTAATACACTCCGGCCGGATCCGGGTTCGACGCACAAAACAAAACGCATCGGCCGGGGTCCGGGTTCCGGACATCAAAAAACGTCGGGACGGGGAAATAAGGGCATGTGGTCCCGTTCGGGAAGCAGCCAGAAGCGCGGATTTGAGGGCGGCCAGATGCCGCTACATCGCCGCCTTCCAAAACGCGGCTTCACGAATGCGCCGTTCAAAAAAGAGTTTTCAACGATCAACGTCAGCGATCTCGCGAAGTTCGAGAAGGGATCCAAAGTCGGTCCTCAGGAGCTGGTTGATTCCGGCGTGATCCGCAAGCTTGCGACGCACGGCTTACGCGTTCTAGGCGATGGTGAAGTGGACCGCGCGCTCCATGTTTCGGCGCATCACTTTACTAAGGGCGCCCGGGAGAAGATTACGAAGGCGGGAGGCACCGTCGAGGTCATAGGTTTGTGATTGAAGCCATACAAAATATTTTTAACGTACCCGATCTGAGGAAGCGCATCCTCTTCATGCTCGCCCTTCTCGGAGTCTATCGCATTGGCGCGCACATCCCGACGCCAGGCATTGACTCGGCAGCACTTGCCAACTTCTTCAGCCAAGCGTCGGGAACGCTTTTCGGATTCCTGGATCTCTTCACCGGTGGAAACTTCAGGCGCCTCACGATCTTTGCGCTGGGCATCATGCCGTACATCACGGCATCGATCATTCTGCAGTTGCTGACGGTTGTTTGGCCGTATCTGGAAAAACTTTCCAAAGAAGGTGAACTCGGACGCCGCAAAATCACAACGTACACCCGCTACCTCACCGTCGTGCTTAGCGCGGTGCAATCGGCGGGCATCGCCATTGCATTCCAGCGTCAGGGCGTGGTTGTAAATCCGGGCATCGGTTTCATATTGATGACGATGCTGACCCTGACTACCGGAACCGCTTTCATCATGTGGCTCGGCGAGCAGATTACCGATCGCGGTATCGGGAACGGCATGTCGTTGATCATTTTCGCCGGCATCGTCGTCGGTTTGCCGCGAGCTATCGGGGACATTTACGAGAAGATCAGCACCAACGAATGGTCGGTCCTCACGTTACTGGTTCTGGTCGCTGTAATGATTGCTGTTGTTGCTTTCATTGTTCTCGTGGAGCGTGGGCAACGGCGAATACCCGTCCAATACGCGAAACGCGTAGTCGGACGCCGCGTGCTGGGCGGACAATCGACGCATCTTCCGCTTCGTGTAAACACGGGCGGTGTAATCCCGGTCATCTTTGCATCCTCGATTTTGACGTTCCCGCAGACGCTAGGCCTCGCGGTACGGGACAACACTACGGGTTTTGGCCGCGTTCTTGCCGGCATCACCGACGCACTTCGCTTTGGTGAGCCGCTCTACAACGTTCTGTACGTCCTCGGCATCATCTTCTTCGCCTACTTTTATACGTCGATCGTCTTCAATCCGAATGAAGTGGCGGATAACATGAGAAAGTACGGCGGGTTTATTCCCGGTATCCGGCCGGGTAAGCGAACCGCCGAACACGTCAACTCGATTTTGACCAGAATCACTCTTGTCGGCGGTCTTTACCTCGCGCTCATCGCGATCATTCCAGAGTTCATGATCACGGGCTTCCACGTCCAGAACATCCCATTCGTCGGACCCAGGCTGGACGCGGTTTTGCCGCAATGGATCACGCAGGGGCTTCGAGTCAACTTCTATTTCGGTGGTACGTCTTTGTTGATTGTCGTCGGTGTGGCAATGGATACTATCCAGATGATCGAGTCGCAGCTGATCATGCGTCACTATGACGGTTTCTTGAAGAAGGGCCGAATTCGCGGGAGAAGAGGCTAAATGGACCGGAAAATTGTGATCCTGTTGGGACATCCGGGAGCCGGCAAGGGTACACAAGCGCGCGCCATCATGCACCGGCTCGACATTCCGCAGATTTCCACAGGTGACATGCTGCGCGAGGCAGTCGCCAAGAACACGTCATTTGGACGTGAAGCTAAGGCAAAGATGGACGCCGGCGAACTGGTCACAGATTCAATTGTCAATGGAATCGTGGCGGAACGAGTCGTGCACGACGACTGCGAAAAAGGATTCATCCTCGATGGCTATCCTCGTACCGTGCAGCAGGCTGCAACATTTAATAAAACGTTGAATAAAGATGACAAGCTGTTCGTCATTGAGATCGGGGCGAATTCCGATTCATTGACCAATCGATTGACCGGACGATGGATCTGTCCAGGTTGCGGCGAAATCTACAACACGTTCAGCCGCGCGCCCAGGGTGGAAGGTGTCTGTGATGTTTGCGGTTGGAGCCTTTTTCATCGATCGGACGACCGTGAAGATCTGGTACGAGAACGATTCCGGACATATAAAAAAGAAACATCCCCATTGGTGCAGTATTACCAGCAGCTTGGGGTCTACCACCTGGTGGATGGCATGCGGCCGATTCAAGAAGTGACGAAAGAGATCCTCTCGATCGCCGATGATCTGGCTGAAAAAAAAACTCTGATCCCCGTAGTAGCGGAGGACACTAACCCGTTTGCCTAAAGAAGACGCGATTGAAGTCATTGCTACTGTGATCGAGCCCCTGCCCAACGCTATGTTTCGCGTCGAGCTGGAAAACAAACACCAGGTGCTGGCTCACATTTCGGGAAAGATGAGGAAGAACTTTATACGTATCCTGCCGGGGGACAAGGTAGCGGTCGAGCTTTCACCCTACGATCTGACCCGCGGCCGGATCGTGTACCGATATAAGTAATTCGGGGTCAGACACCTAAATCACCTAAATTTGAAAAGCAATTTAGGTGATTTAGGTGTCAGACCCCTCTCGAGGTCTGAATGAAAGTCCGAGCATCCGTTAAGAAAATTTGCGACAAGTGCAAGATCGTTCATCGCAAGCGCGTCGTGCGCGTAATTTGCGTGAACACGAAGCACAAACAGAGACAGGGGTAAAGCGATGGCGCGTATTGCTGGCGTAGATCTTCCGCCAAATAAGAGAATCGAGATTGGACTCACGTATATCTACGGTATCGGTCGTCCGCAGGCCAACAAGATCTTGGCATCGACAGGGGTTAATCCGAACACAAAAGTTCGCGAGCTGAACGATGACGAGACAAACAAGATTCGCAAGGTTATCGAAGAGCAGTACCGAGTAGAAGGAGATCTGCGGAAAGAAATATCCTTCAATATCAAGCGGCTTATGGAAATCGGAGCATATCGCGGCCTGCGGCATCGTCGCGGATTGCCTGTCCGGGGCCAACGAACACATACGAACGCCCGTACGCGCAAGGGACCACGGCGCGGTGCGATCGCGGTCCGGAGAAAGGCTACGGCAAAAACGTAACTGTAGCGGCGGTCTATGACCGCCATGGACGCTCACAGAGCGCCCCTACAGTAGGAGAAATTGAATGGCTCAACCCAAAAAGAAGGGTGCAAAAAAGAAAGAAAAGAAGATTGTGCCGACCGGCGTTGCGCACATCCAGGCAAGTTTCAACAACACGACTGTGACGATCGCGGACCTCGAAGGTAACGTCGTCTGCTGGTCGAGTGCCGGCTCGCTCGGCTTCAAAGGTTCGCGAAAAGGCACACCATTCGCCGCACAGCAGGCTGCCCTGACTGCGGCGAACCGCGCGCGCGATGCAGGCATGCGGACGTTGGAAGTCAACGTGAAGGGGCCTGGATCAGGACGGGATTCCGCCATTCGCGCGCTGCAAACGGCAGGGTTGGAAGTGCGCGCGATTCGAGACGTCACGCCCATACCTCACAACGGGTGCCGGCCTCCAAAACGACGAAGAGTTTAGTTTCTAATTTTGAGGAGAACACATTGGCTAGATACATAGGTCCTGTTTGCAGGCTCTGTCGCAGAGAAGGAATGAAATTGTTCCTGAAGGGCGAGCGCTGCTTCAAACCGTCATGCGGGATCGAAAAAAGAAACTTTGCGCCTGGACAACACGGCCGCGATCGTAAAGCAAAAATCGTCGGATATGGCCTGCAATTGCGTGAGAAGCAAAAGGTCAAACGCATCTACGGCGTCCTTGAAAACCAGTTCCGGACGTATTTCGAAAAGGCCGTGCGTCAGAAAGGCGTAACCGGCGAACACCTGCTCGCGCAGCTCGAGCAGCGCCTCGACAATGTTCTTGTGCGGCTCGGCTTTGCAACATCGCACGCTCAAGCGCGGCAGTTCGTCCGCCACGGACATGTTTTGGTGAATGGCAAGAAAGTGAATATTCCTTCATACCAGGTCGCCATTGGCCAGGAAGTCAGCCTGAAAGAAAAGATGAAGAAGAACGTGCAGGTTGCCACCGCGCTGGAGTTGGTTGGTGGCCGCGGGACTCCGCATTGGCTTGAACTGAATACGGAAAATGTGAGCGGTAAAGTCCTGGCTCTGCCGAAACGCGAAGACATCAACCTGCCGATTCAGGAAAGAATGATCGTGGAGTTGTACTCCAAATAACTGTGCGAAGAAAATTCGGGGTCAGACACCTAAATCACCTAAATTGGACTTCAAATTTAGTTGATTAGCTGTCTGACCCCAGGGGGAATTTAATAGATGCTTTGGAAAGGCTTTCAAAAACCGAAAAGACTGATCTCTGTAAGCGAGCCGCCACCGACGGATACGTATGCTCAATTCTCCGCACAACCCTTTGAGCGCGGCTTCGGCACGACGATCGGAAATGCCCTACGGCGTGTTTTGCTTTCGTCCATCGAGGGAGCCGCCATCACAGCCGTGAAGATTGAGGGCGTGCTGCACGAGTTCTCATCGATCCCGGGAGTTGTCGAGGATGCGACCGACATCATCCTCAACCTGAAACAGATTCCACTCAAGCTTCACGGTGAAGAACGGAAGACCATCTATCTCAAAGCGCTTCAGCCGGGCGAGTACAGGTCAGGCAACATTGAGCACGATCCCGATGTCGAGATTCTCGACAAGAACATCTACATCGGCACGGTCAGCGAAGGCGGGTCCTTGCAGATCGAGATGCGTGTCCAGAACGGGCGCGGGTATGTCTCGGCCGACCGGAATTTCGATGAAGACCTGGGCATTGGGTACATCCCGGTGGATTCGGTTCACTCACCCGTGCGGAAAGTGAATTACTACGTCGAAGCGGCACGCCTTGGGCAGGTCACGGATTATGAC